>Ga0187870_1002358_pt1 | contig 15864 bp, 13 predicted proteins | sample June2016WEW_13_1_3_FD_132974 | JGI IMG/M metagenome (GOLD analysis project Ga0187870, IMG submission 132974) | Peatland microbial communities from SPRUCE experiment site at the Marcell Experimental Forest, Minnesota, USA - June2016WEW_13_150 | ecosystem: Environmental > Terrestrial > Soil >... | reverse complement strand
TACCTCGATTATGAAATTGTTCTCTAGCCACTTCTGAATAAGGCCTGCCTGTACACTGTAACGCGGTTATCGCTGCATCACCGCAATATTTAACAAAATACCTGAATAGACTACGCCCTTCTTTTGTATATATCTTGGTTATTTCTTCTGAAGTAGCATTAGCCGGTAAGTCTAAAACAACTCTGCTTGACTTTCGAGAGGCGGTTTGAATAGCATCTCTTATGATTGCTTTTAGTTGTATTTTTGAGATATTCTTTACGTGTTGCTTTAGTTTACTATCATCAAGTAAATTATTATTCAAACGTGGATACTTTTGAATAGTTACCATTTTTCATCTCTTTTTTTTATATTATCAACATTATTATTGATATATTACACTCCGTCATAGTTAGTTTCAAGTCTACCCTCTCCCTTAAACCTTGACAAAATCCCCTCGTTATCTTAGAACTTATGTGCTATATTGTCAACCTTGAAGAAGTAAATATTTTCTTACGTCAAGAACCCCTTCCTTTTCCCCCCGCCCGCCTCTATACTGTTCATAGATACCTGCAAATTAACAACCTGCTTAACATAATTCAAATATATAAACAATTCAGCCTCGCTTTGAATCTGGACCTTAATAAAAAAATATTTGAAAAAACAAAAAAACAAATCCCTTAAATCTTGTTTCTTCATATTCCCCTCTCCCTCGATGGGAGAGGGAAGCCAAGAGCCTGCCCTGAGCGGAGTCGAACGGGTGAGGGTTAAAGAGGGTAAAAAAGAAGCCCCCGTCCTTCGACAAGCTCAGGATGAACGAGGGCCCTTTATTATACCTAACAGCTTATAGCTTACAGTTTACAGCTAAACCCTTTTACGGCCAGAGCACCTTGGCCACGTCGTTCAAGCCAACATCCAGCAGTGCCTGCTTGCCCGGCTTGCCCGTCTGGGTGTCCCAGCCCATGGCCTCGTAGTATTCTTTAGCAAGCTCGGCGGGGTCCAGTGTGGCGCCGGCGCGGGGGCCCACCTTCTTCGGCGGGCGGCCCAGCATGCGGTCGTGGTGTTTCCAGGGTGTCTTCACGCCTTCCCGGGCGTTGAAAGCCTGCCGCATCATCTCGATGCGCCGCCCGGTCTTGAGCAGCTCTTCCTTGGTGACGTCCCAGCCGGTGATGGTGCGGAACCCTTCCAGCAGCTCGTCGAACTTGTTATACGCATCGCCGATGACGATCATACAGACGCCGGCGGCATTATAGATGTTGGTCACGGCCACCCCGATGCTGTGAGGCACGCCTCTCCCCTTGAGCGACCCGCGGTCGTACTCCGGCAGCGAGCCGGCGGGCAGCGGACCTTCCCCGCCCATGGTGTGCCGCCCCGGCGTCGGGTTCGCCCCGTATCCGATGGCAAAGTTCAGGCCGCCGCGGGAATCATGGGCCGGGTATTCCTGCCCGCCCACGTGAATGGCATATTTCTCCGAGCCTTTGCCCACTCTCTCCGCCGCTTTCTTGACGCCATCGGCCAGGACATCGCCGAGCCCTTCGCGCTTAGCTATCTTTTCCGTCATGGCGATGATGGCATTGGCATCGCCCCACTTCATCTCGATGCCATCCGTGTCTTTCTTCGTGATAAGGCCTTTTTCATAGCACTCCATCGCGAAAGCGACGCACGCCCCCACCGATATCGTGTCCAGCCCGTAGCGGTTGCAGATATCGTTGGCTTTAATGATGGAAATCAGGTTATTGTTCAGCAGATTGCTGCCGAACATCGCCAGTGTTTCGTATTCCGGTTTATGGGCATGATCGTCATATTTAAACTCGCCGTCGGACGGCTTCATGATGCCGCCGCAGCCTATCGGGCAGTGCCAGCAGCCGTATTTTCTCTGCTGCTGCTCTTTCACCGGTTGGGCGCAGATGTCCTTGTACTTGGGGAAGTCAACGACGACAACGCCGTCCCAGTTCTTGCACGGGGCGTCATCGCCCGCGCAGCTCATTTCCATCAGCGCCGCCGTGCCGAATCCGCCGATGAATTCCGAGCGCGGGTTCTTGCCGGATACCTGTCTTTTTCTCATTTCCTTGCCGGCGGCTTCATCAGCGACGGGTATCTTCATATTGCCCTTGACCGCGATGGCCTTGAGCTTTTTCGAGCCCATCACCGCCCCCAGCCCGGAACGCCCCGCCGCCCGGCCCTTGTTATTCATGACCGCCGCGATAAGGCTCAGCTTTTCGCCGGACGGCCCGATACAGGCTACTTCCAGCTCTTTGCCGTGTTCCGCCCTTAAAATATCCTCGGTATCGAAGGTGTCTTTGCCCCAGAGTTTAGAAGCGTCCTTTATTTCCGCTTTACCGTTATCGATCAACAGATAAACCGGCTTGTCCGATTTGCCGGTGAAGAATACCGCGTCATATCCGGCGAATTTCAGATAGGGACCCACATTGCCGCCGGAGTTAGCATCGCCCCAGCCGCCGGTCAGCGGCGACTTCCCCACCATGACGTAACGTGAGCCGCCCATGGCGTCCGTTCCCGTCAGCACGCCGGTGACGAGACCCAGGATGGCGTCCGGTCCCATGGGGTCCACGCCGGCTTTTTGCCGGTTGAAGAGAATCCTGGCGCCAAGTCCGTAGCCGCCAAGGAAATCACGTCCCATCTTCTCATCGAGGGGTTCTTCTTTTATCTGCTTTTTAGTAAGATCAACCCAGAGTATCTTGCCCATAAAGCCATGCGCCATATACTATCCTCCTGTGACGATGTAACATTTCTTCTTTTTTCTTCGGATTCAATATGAAGCTTACAATGCCGTATAAATAATTGTCAACCGCAATATTTTTACTCGTAAGTTGAACGTAATATGCATTAATTGTGCTAGAACAAATATTCCATTATGCGCCGTTTGACATTCGCCCGAAAAGCAGATTAACATAGCTTCAAGAGTCGCCGCGTATGAGTGAGCGGTGTAACTAAAGCCGCTGATTTGATAAAAACGTTAGCTTATAAAGATGAATGGTTATATAGAGGAGGCTGATATGTCGCCGATACTTAAAGACAAGGTCGCCATCATCACCGGGGCCGGCCGCGGCCTGGGTAAAGAGTTCGCCCTGCGGTTCGCCGCGGAAGGCGCCAGGCTGCTCCTGCCGGATATCTCGCTGGAGCGCGCCCAGAACACCGTCAAAGAAATCAAGGCTAAAGGCGGTGAAGCTTACGCTATGCTGGCGGACATCTCCGATGAAAAGTCCACGCAAAAAATGGCGGAAGAGGTGATGCGGCTTTACGGCAAGGTTGATATCCTGCTTAACAACGCCGCTTTATACTACGGCGTGGAAAGACGCGCCTGGGACGCCTGGACGGTCAAAGACTGGGACCGCCTGTTCGAGATTAACGTGCGCGGCACGTATCTCTGCTGCAAAGCCATTGCCCCGCTCATGGTCAAAGCTAAAAAAGGCAAAATTATCAACATTGCCTCGGACGTTTTTAAAGTCGCGGCCGCCCATCAGCTGATGGCTTATGCCTGCTCCAAGTCCGCCGTCTATACGCTGACACAGTGCCTGGCACGGGCTTTAGGCCCCTCCGGCATCAACGTAAACAGCATCGGGCCCGGCTTTACCGCCACGGAAGCCAGCCTGGGGCAGGACCCCGCCGGAGACGCTTTTAAAGCCACTATCGACGCCCAATGCCTCAAGCGCCGCGAGGAGCCGACCGACCTCCCCGGCGCGGCGGTGTTTTTAGCTTCACCGGACTCCGATTTCGTTACCGGGCAGTTCATTATCGTCAACGGTGGGAGCGTGCTGGCGTAAAAACGGCACTCCGAGCCCTACCAAACTAAAGGAGCTGGGATAAGCAATTTTTAGATATTAGTGATGAGCTTTTTGTTTGGGGGAGGGAGTAAACACGCTCTCCTTTTGTTGGCTAATTTATTAAGAGAATTTTTATTTGTCTTTTGAAGGAAATCATTTGTTTTACTTTATTCTAGGGTTTATAATCCAGTTAGGTTAGGTATTTTGAGAAAATATGACGTACGAGACATATTATTACAAAGAAGATAGAGTCAAGCTATTATTAGGCAATTGTCTTGAGGTTCTACCTCAAGTCCCGGAAAACTCAATTGATATGATTTTTGCTGACCCACCATATGATTTATCTAATGGTGGAATCACTTGTTATGCAGGGCGTATGGTATCTGTAAATAAAGGTGATTGGGATAAGTCAAAAGGCTTTGAGCAAGACCATCAATTTACTTTGGATTGGCTTAATGCATGCCGCCGCGTATTGAAAGATGACGGTACTATCTGGATTTCGGGCACTATTCATAACATATATTCAATCGGATTTGCTTTGCAACAACTTGGTTATAAAATACTCAACGAAATATGTTGGTACAAACCAAATGCTGCACCAAACCTCTCTTGCCGTTATTTTACACATAGCCATGAGGTGGTGTTATGGGCTGCAAAATCAAAAAACAGTAGGCATAAGTTTAATTACGAACGAATGAAAAAAATAGCCGGTGGTAAACAGATGCGTTCTGTTTGGATGGATATAGATAAAGAAGAATCTGTACCAGACATTTGGACAATCAATACGCCGTCAGTAGAAGAAAAACATTTTGGAAAGCATCCAACACAAAAACCTGTAGCGTTATTAGAAAGAATTATCTTAGCTTCAACAAATCCATATGATACAATTCTCGATCCTTTTACTGGTTCATCAACAACTGGCGTTGTCGCCATCAAGCATGGTAGAAAATTTATTGGGATTGATAGCAGTAAGGAATATATGGATTTATCCACTAAACGTATTGAAGAGATAACAAGGGAAATAACATTCAATCCTAAACTTGTCGAAGAATCGGTTTAGTATAGTAGGTGAGTAAAGATGGAATATTCTACCCAAATACCTACAATGAGTTTTACAAAAGAAAATGTTATACATGAACCTATAAAAACATTCCAAGTAAATGGGAACACTATACTCGCAGTTTATCGAGGTTCGCTTAGTCCGCTAGATATCTTAATAAAATACCGACAAAAACAGAAAAATGGGAAATGGTCAAATATTCGAACTCCAAAGCATATCCATTGGACTGTGGATATACTAATGAAAACACAGACATATGGGGATTTAACTCGGCAATTCCTCGACTACTTCATTGAGGTTTGGAATAATACAAAACCTCTTAAAAGCGAAAAAGAAAGACAATCTCTAGATCTGGCCAAACTCCTTGAATACAGTTCTACAGAGCTAGAAAAATTCAAGGCGCTAAGCGAAAAAGGGGAATACAGCGTAAGATTTTTAATACTATTGGCAAAGCTACTTATGATACAAGAAAAAACTAATAGAGCCGATGCTTACATGTTTAGAAAAGTCTTAGAGGGCTTAAGGTCAGGAAGTGATTTGTTCAGTGTCCTTTCACGTGCAACGTTACGTGGTGGTGGGTAACAAAGTATAACGTAATTTAGACATCATATAAATCACAATTTACAACGTTTACATGAGTTTCACATACCTAATATATTACTAAGTAACAGTAAATTGTACCTGCCTTTTAGTCAATTATCAATGAGGGAGACCAACATCATGCCGGACTTCGGTTATGCCGGACAGATACTTAAAGTAGATTTATCCAACGAAAAAGTAAGCAAACAACCCAGCGCCGAATATACGGGAAAATACATCGGCGGGCACGGCCTCGCCGCCCGGCTTTACTGGGAAATGGTGCCGCCCCAGGCTAAAGCCGCCGACCCGGAGAACTGTTTCGTCTGCGCCAGCGGCCCGCTTACCGGCTTCCCCGGGTTCGCCGGCTTTCGCTGGAAAATTTGCGCCAAGACATCACTCAACGTCCCCGAATCATTTAATTACTGCAACCTCGGGGACAAATGGGGGGCGATTTTAAAGTACGCCGGCTATGATGCCCTGGCGGTGCAGGGCAAAGCGGATAAACCCGTCTACATTTATCTCCACAATGCCGAAGTGGAAATTAAAGACGCCTCGCACCTGCGTTGCCAGTCCACGTTCGATACGAGCGACGCCCTGAAAGCGGAATTGGGGAAAGGCGTCAGCATCCTCACCATCGGCCCCGCCGCCGAGGCCCGGATCCCTTTTTCCACCGTGCTGGCCGAGGGCGGCGCTTCCGGCTCCGGCGGTATGGGCGCGGTAATGGGGTCGAAAAATCTTAAAGCCATCGTGGTCGCCGGCAACAAAAGGCCCGTCGCCGCGCACCCGGATAAAGTCAAGGAACTGGTGGGGATAATCCAGGCCAACCTCCGGAAATCCAGCATGCTCCCGATGGCGATACCCGGCCTGACACGCCTCCATAACTGCTTCGGCTGCGGCATCGGCTGCTACCGTGAAATTTACACCAAGGAAAGTAGGGATTATAAAGTCCTCTGCCAGGCATCCATGATGTATGGCATGCACTCCATGAAATACACCGGTAAAAACGACGGCGCACACCTGCTGGCGACGCGACTCTGCGACGGCTACGGACTGGATACATCGGTAATGCAAAGCATGATCGAGTGGCTGGAAATCTGTTATAACGAAGGTATTCTCGATGAAAAGAAAACCGGACTGCCGCTTTCAAAAATCGGCAGCTCCGAGTTTATCAGTGAGCTGACACGGATAATCACTCTGAAAGAAGGTTTTGGTGCTACTTTAGCGAAAGGCATTATCCCCGCCGCCGACGACATCGGTCCCAAAGCTAAGGCACTAATGCCCATGGTCGTCGCCACCCGCGGCAGCGAGAAAAAAGATTACGACCCGCGCATCTTAATTACCACCGCGCTCGCCTATGCTACCGAGCCCCGCCGCCCTATCCAGCAGCTCCATGAAGTCAGCATGCTGGCGATGATGTGGGTGGGCATGGGCCCGCCCGGCGCCGATATCAAGCCCGGCTCGATGTTCTCCACGGAAAACTTACGCCGGTACGCGGAAAAAAACTGGGGCAGCGCCGCCGCCGCGGACTTTTCTACCTACGATGGTAAGGCCCTGGCCGCCAAAAATATCCAGGACAATGTCTTTGCCAAGGAAAGCCTCGTGACCTGCGACCTGCGCTGGACGATGGCCCAGGTCAATTACACTTTAGGCCTTAATGGTGATACGGTCAGTCCGGCCCGGGTGTATTCCGCCATCACCGGCAAAGAAACCGATGAAACCGAATTATCCCGCCTAGGCGAAAAAGTCTTTAATCTACAGCGGGCAATCCTCCTCCGCCAGGGCTGGCAGGGCAGAAAGGACGATACGCTCCTCGACTATTTCTTCACCACGCCGGTGCAAAAGGGCGAGCTGTTCTTTAACGCCAATGGCCTGATGCCCGGTAAAAACGGCGAAGTTATCTCCCGTGTCGGCTGCGTGGTGGAAAAAGATAAGTTTGAAAAGATGAAGACAGAGTATTACGGCTACCGCGGCTGGGACGCCGCCACCGGCCTGCCAAAGCAATCTAAGCTTAACGAGCTTGGACTCCAGGACATCGCCGCGGACCTGGCGGGGCGGGGACTGGCTAAATAACAAGCCGGTACTATTTTTATTGGCGTTAAATATACCTCCACCATCCAACCTCACCCCCTTTAGTTCCCCCTCTCCGCTGGCGGAGAGGGGGGATAATTAGAGAGGAGGCTGCGCCCCCTCTCGCTACGCACTCCCGCTTTTTAATTTTGCTTAATAAAGAGAAGTTAGTTTGCTCCATGGCGGAAAAAGTGAACTCCAGCGCTTAATATTCCCTATTTACGCCACGGCTTTACGATACACCCGTGTCGCCCACCAGAGCGCCACCGCCGTGAGCGGTATCAGCACCAGGAAAGCCAGCCCCACTGTACCGTTCGTAATGCTTCCGGTTGCCAGCCGCCTGTCCGCTTCCACCACGTAGTACAGCGGGTCGAAATGCGCGAGGACGCGCATCCAGGCCGGCCCCAACGAAAGGGGCAGCAGCACGCCGGAAAGCAGCATTATCGGCAGGTTCAAGCCGTTGAGGACGGCGGAAAGGGTGCTGACATCCTTGGTGAGAAAAGCGATGGAGTTGGAAAAGGCCGAAGTCATAATCATGATTAAAGCCAGCAGCACCAGGGCTACCAGCATCCCGCCGACGTGCAGATTAAACCCGAAAGGTATGGCGGCGGCCACCAGAATGACGATAAAGATATACAGCCAGACGACGTTGGACAGGATGGGGCTCATCATCAGCGCCAGCCGGCTTACCGGGGTGACGCGGAGCCGTTCCGTGGTGCCCTCCTGGATTTCAAAAATAGTGGTATAGCCGGCGGAAAACCCGCTCCCGAAAGCCAGGAACGCCAGGATGCCGGGCAAAAACACGTCCAGCGCGCTGCCAGCGGGGAACCCCGGCCCGCCCGCCAGCTTTTTTAACAGCGGTGTGAATAAAAAGAGATATAACAGCGGCGTGGAAATGCCCACGATTACCCACAACCCGTTGCGCATTTCCTCGATGAAACTGCGCCGGTAAAGCAGCCCGATGTCCCGCAGTAGCTTCATTTTCTTTCTCCGTTATTTTTCGTTGCCTCGGTGTCCCGCAGCGACCGCCCCGTTTTACGCAAGAACACGTCGTCCAGCGTCGGCTCGGAGAGGGCTATCGTCCGGGCGGCCAGGTTTTCTCCGTCGAGCAGCCGGATAATGTCCGGCAGGACCGCCGCGCCGTCCTTGACGTAAAGCCGCACCTGCTCGGCTTCGATGCTTGCTTCTCTAACGTAAGATTGCTGTTTCAAGAGATTCGCGGCTTTTTGGAGGTTGGCTCCGTCGTTCTTAAGGCTGATGACGATGCTGTCCCCGGAGATTTGCTGTTTTAATTCTTTGGAGGTGCCCTCGGCCACGATTTTCCCGTAGTCCATGATGGCTATCCGATCAGCTAATACGTCGGCTTCTTCCAGGTAATGGGTGGTCAGAAAGATGGTCGTGCCAGTGCCCCGCAGTTTGCGTATCTGTTCCCAGAGATTGGCGCGGTTCTGCGGGTCGAGCCCGGACGTCGGCTCGTCAAGAAAGAGGACGTCCGGCCGGTGCATGATACCCAGCGCCACGTGCAGGCGCCGCCTCTGGCCGCCGGAATAGGTGCTTATCCTCCGGTCGATGAAGTCCGTCAGGTCCAGGGCGGTAACCAGCTCTGCCGCCCGCGTAGCGGCACCGGCGGCGTCCATGCCATAGAGCTTGCCCTGAAGGAGCAGGTCCTCGCGCCCGGTCGCCAGGTGGTCGGCCCCGCCTGCCTGCCCTACATAGCCCAGGCGCTTGCGCACCTCGTGCGGCTGCTTTTGCACGCTGAAGCCGGCTATCGTCGCCTCGCCGCTGTCTATCGGCAGGAGCGTGGCCAGCATGCGCAGCGTCGTTGTCTTGCCCGCCCCGTTCGGCCCCAGGAAGCCGAAGATTTCCCCGGCTTCTATCTCCAGGTCGACGCCGTCCACCGCCCGCACTTTCCTGGCGAACGTTTTACTTAGTTTTCTAGCGGTAATCATACTCATAATGCGTCCTTTGTCATCTTCAAATTCGGAAATCCGGTTCGTCAAAACGGCCGGCTCAAGGCCGGCCGTCCGGCACTCCGGCATGTCTTTCGCCCATCATCCGCCCGTACTTGTTATTCCACGTGGACCTTAATGTTTTCCCCGTGTCTGCCCTCGATATCTATTTCCATGTCTCCCAGGGCATCGATCAGACCCTCGATGTCTTCATTCTTGATAGAGTCAAAATCAAAGCTGAGTCCCCTTTCCCGGAAGGCATTGTTGATCTTATCTTTAGCTTCCGGCGGCACCAACGACTTCATCTTAATGCCCGCGCGAATCAGAGACATCGGGATACGCACATTCACCTTATCCGGGCAGCCACGATGACTGGAACCATCACCATGGCCGTGATGATGGTCCCGGTCGTCATGAGGGTCGAGTTCCTGGTCGTCATCACCGGGCTGCCAATTCGGGTCCGGGGTAATGGTCACGCGCAGGTACTTGCGCTTGCTTTTATCTTCCGGGCCCCGGGGCGCCGGGTCTTCATGCACGGCATTATCGCGGCCGGTATTGTCGCTCTTGCCTTCATCTTTGTCCATCGCGCTCAAGAGCCGGTAGGCTTCATCGGCGCTGATTTTATTCTGCGCCAGCATTTCCAGTATTTTCTTCTTTTGGTCAGACATGGCCGTAAACCTCCCTTTCCCTTTCTTAAATGACGGTCACTCGCACAACGCCGTCGCGGTTTTGTATGTCGACGCTTAAGCCCTTGAGCGCCCAGAGCGAGTCCACCCCCGCCTTAAAAGCCTGTACCAGCCACCGCCCCCAACCGCTAGGCCACATCAACAACAAACAAATCAAAATCAACGGCGATAATGCCAGCAGGATGATAAACGCTATCAGGATGAACAGGAACAACGGCAGCCACAACCCGAAATTGTGGTCCTTGTTCTTGATTTTCACATGCATCAGCATTGGCGGCATTCTCATTTGTCTAACCTCCTGATGGCCTCGTCGGCAGTGATGTCTCCCCGCTCCAACTCTTCGAGGACGGCCTCTTCCGGCGTTAATTTTTCTATCTGCACGAACTCCAACTGTTTGGCGATTTTACTAATCCGGTTTTTCACGGTGGGGTAGCTGATGCCGAACATCTTTTCCATTTCTTTGATGGAACCGTCGGAGCGCACAAAACCCATCACGAAGACCTGGTCCTCGGCGGAGAGGTTGGCCAGCGGCGGCAGCGAAAAGCTCCCCTCGATGGCGATATCGCTGTCCACCAGTTTTACCCGCTCCACCGTTACCGGTTTGCCCTGGGTCATTTTGGTCAGTTCCTGCCAGTCTCTTGCCATCGCTATGCCTCATTACTTAACTTTTTTAACCTTAAACTTAATTATCTTAATATATTATAATGTTGAATATTGATTTTGTCAATACCTTCTTTAACAATATTAATTTTCTGATTGATATATATTGATTTTCTTAATTAATGGTTAAAAAACTATCCCCCTTACCCCCTTCCTTTACGAAAGGAAGGGGGAGGAGAACGAGAGGGGCGTTGCCCCTCTCTCTAGGCACTCCTCATCTAGATCAAATTTGAAGCTTCAAGAAAACAAAATCCTACTCTGTCCCCCTTTCCTCCGGCCTGGTTCGACCCGCCTACGCGATGGTTCGATGGGCTCACCATGAGCGCTCCGGCGGGCAAGCGGGCCACCATGAGAACTCCGGTGGGCAAGCAGGCTCACCACAGGTGCTCAAGACAGGCTCTTTACGAAAGGAAGGGGGAAACAAAAAAGAGGGGCGCTAGCCCCTCGTGTTGCATGAGCATAATACAATATACCTTTTAACTTTAGAAATCGCGCCGTAAAACAAGCGATCCAGGTTCCACTAATCAATCTTAAGCCGATAGCCTACGCCGGGTTCAGTGATAATGAACTGCGGACGTCCCGGGTCGGGCTCTATCTTGCGGCGCAGATTGCTGATATTCACATGCAGCATGTGGAATTCCTCGCCGTATTCCGTACCCCACACCTCCCGCAAGAGAAAGTGATGGGTCAACACTTTTCCCGCATGCGTAACCAGCACGCGAAGTAATTCGTATTCGGTGGGCGTCAGTTGTACCTCAAGTCCGGAAACGGTTATGACCCTTCTTGCCAGGTCAACTTTCAAACTGCCGCTGGCAAAAACAGGCTCGCCGGTTGTTTGAATAGCGCGGCGCAGGGCCGCACGGAGCCTCGCCAGCAGTTCTCCAACGCCGAAGGGTTTGGTCAAATAGTCATCCGCCCCGGCATCCAGCGCCGCGATTTTATCGCTTTCCGCCCCCCGGACCGATAGGATAATAATCGGTATCTGTGTCCACTGGCGCAGCAGCCTGGTGACCTCGACGCCATCCATGTCCGGCAAACCTAAATCGAGAACGATGATATCCGGTTTATCCGCAGCCGCTTTGGCAAGAGCCTCCTGCCCGGAGGACGCTTCAATGCAGTTGTAAGACTGGGCGGTCAGCGTGACCCGTAAAAATTTCCTGATTGCCGGCTCATCATCGACTATCAGCACTCGCTCGTCAGCCATGAGATTGCTCTCCCCTGGCAAGGTCATTCCCGGATATCGGAAGGGAAAGCCTGATGATAGTACCACCACCCGGACGATTCTCGGCAGCGATATGCCCATCGTGAGCCTCAACAATACCTTTGCTAATCGATAAACCAAGCCCCGTTCCCGTGATGCTATCGGGACGCTGAATGCGGAAAAACTTATCGAAAACGTGTGATAAGTCCTGAGAAGGAATACCGATACCCCGGTCAGCTATCTCAATCTGCATCTCCTGGCGAACCTGTCGCGCCTTAATATCAATCGGAGAATTATCCGGCGAATATTTAAGAGCATTGTCCAGAATGTTTACTAATGTCTGCACGATAAGGCCAAAATCCACTGATACAAAAGGCAACTCCGGCGGTATTTCCATATTAACCGGATGGGAACCGACGCGGCTAACCAGCTGTTCCAAAGCGGCACCGACCAAATCCTGAACATCGGACGGCTGCCGGGATATTTTGATTGCCCCGGCTTCAATCCTCGAGACATCAAGCAAATTGGTTATCAGGTGGTTCAAGCGTTCCGCTTCCTCACGGGCAACCTGGATTAGATTCATTTTGGCGGTATTATCCAGATGCATCCCTTTTTCTTGAAGACTGCTGAGAACCCCGATAACCGATACCAGCGGTGTGCGCAGGTCGTGTGAAACCGCGTTCAGAAGGGCGGTCTGCAGCTTTTCCGTATCGCGTAAGACCCGGGCATTTTGCGCTTCGTTTGCCAGGCGGATGCTTTCGATAGCCACCGCCGCAAGGTCAGCATAGGCTTCCAGAAGGCGTTCCTGCTCGAGGGTCAATTCGCTCGAGGAACCAATGGCAGAAACGGCGATGACACCTACAGTTCCCCTGGCCGTTACCAGCGGTAAATATCGGGCTTTAGCACCGGGGAGAGTATCGGTGCCATGCCCCACTGTTTTTTGATGTTGAAAGGCCCAGGTAGCGGCGGCAAATTCATTTTCATCGATAGTTATATTCGGGACTTCAGAGTACGGCTTGAGAATTTCCTTATTATCAGGGTCGGGTATGAAAATCGTGATATTATCCCCAAATGTCTCTTTGGCCCTCTTGATGATGGCATGGATATAAGACGCCAGGTCGCTGGATAAGGCCAGGTCCCGCCCCAGGGCATAAAGGGCCGCCGTTTCGCTCTCACGCCGTCTGGCCGACCCGGTTTGCTCATGGACGCGCGACGCCAGATAACTGATGACCACGCCGACGGCAAGCAAGGCGATAAACGTAAAAATATATTGCGCGTCAGACACTTTGAAAGTCAGGAACGGCGGAACATGGAAAAAATCGAAGGCCGCCACGCCGACAAAGGAGACCAGTATCGATGGCCCCAGGCTCCAGAAATATGCCGTAATAACGACAGCCAGAAGATAAAGCATGGCTACGGTCGTTGGAGTAACGAGGTTATGTATTAACTCGCCCAGCAGGGTTGCCAGGGCCACCAATACGAGGCTAAATACATAGCCCCGCCAGTTGGTAAATTGCGCACTTTCCGGGGTCTTGTCTTTTTCCTTTGCTGGGGATTCTCCCCGCCCGCCGATGACATAAACATCAAAATGCTCACTCCGGCTCATGAGTTGATTCACGATCGACCGGCCGTAGAATCGGCGCCACCAGGTTTTTGGTGATTTGCCAACGATTATCTTGGTAATATTATTCTTGCCGGCGAATTCCGTTACGGCATTCACCACGCTGCTGCCCGTGATAGTGGCTACTTTAGCCCCCATTCTCTCCGCCATCCGCAGCGTGCTCGTGAGACGTGTTTGCCGGTCGGGCGATAGATGAGTACCGGGTGTCTCAACATAAATAACAAACCATTCGGCACCCAGTTGATAAGCCAGCCGGCGGGCGTTACGCACCACACGGGTACCGGCGGGGCTGGCGCTGACACATACCAGCAGGCGCTCGCCGGACGGCCAGGGGCCCTGTATGGCATGGGTCTTCATATAAGCGAGCGTCTGCTCGTCAACGTGTTTGGCGGCATTACGCATGGCTAACTCGCGCAGCGCCATCAGATTTCCCTTGCGGAAGTATTCTTCGGTGGCGCGGGCGATTTGCTCGGTCAGGTAAACTTTCCCTTCCTTGAGTCGTTTCAGCAGCTCTTCGGGGGGCAGGTCAACAATCTCGATTTCTGTCGCGCTATCGACAAAACTGTCAGGCACGGTCTCGCGTACCCACACGCCGGTAATCTGGGCAACCGCATTCCGCCCGCTTTCTATATGCTGGATGTTAAGCGTAGTATAGACATCGATTCCCGCTTCCAGCAGTTCCTCGATATCCTGATAGCGCTTGGGGTGACGGGAACCCGGCGCATTCTCGTGGGCGAGTTCATCCACCAGTGCCAGCTGCGGGTGACGCCCCAGCACCGCGTCGAGGTCCATCTCCGTGAGCTTAATACCCCGGTATTCCACCGGCCGCCGCGGTATAATTTCAAAACCTTCCAGAAGAGCTTCGGTCTCAACCCGTCCGTGAGTTTCGACCACCCCGATGACGACATCCGTGTCCTTTTTCCGCAGGCGGGCCGCTTCCAGCATAGTATAGGTCTTACCAACGCCGGGAGCGTAGCCGAGAAAGATTTTGAGTTTGCCGCGCTTTTTTTGCGCTTCTTCGGCTTTAACCTGCGCCAGTAATTCATCGGGATCAGGACGCGATAAGTCTTCAGCCATGCGGTTTATATCCCCCGACCAATTCTATACCTTGTTTTTGGTCAAGTCTATGGCAGGGCATCCAGCGCCAGATTAAGCTTTAAAACATTAACGCGCGGCTCGCCCAGGATACCAAACTGCCGGCCTTCGGTAAATTTGCTCACCAGGGTGCTGACCTGCGCCTCGCTTAACCCGCGGTAGCGCGCGACGCGCGAAATCTGGTAATTTGCGGCAGCCACGCTGATATCAGGGTCAAGGCCGCTGGCGGAAAAGGTCACCAGATCCGCGGGTACCGGTTGGTTATTACCCGGATCGACAGCTTGCAGGGCGTTGATTCTGGTTTGAACAGCATCGATTAGTGCCGGATTCGAAGGTCCGTAGTTGGAACCCGAGGAGGCAGCCGCGTTAAAAGGGAACGGCGCCGTGGCCGAAAGCCTGCCCCAGAAATACTTCGGGTCGCTGAACGGCTGCCCGATCAGGTCCGAGCCGACGCTCTTACCGTTTTCTGCAATCAGGCTGCCGTTAGCCTGACGGTGAAATAATGCCTGCGCGACGCCGGTGACGAACAATGGATAGATTATCCCGGTGATAACCGTGAAAATCCCCAGGAATATCAGGGCAGTTTTTAGCTGGCGCAACATAATTCTTCTTTTACCTACCTCTTTATACCAGATGTAACGCTACCAAAATCATATCGATTAATTTGATGCCGATAAACGGCGCTATCAGCCCGCCGACCCCATAAATAAACAGGTTGTCACGCAGCAGTCTGGCCGCCCCAACCGGCCGGTACGGCACACCGCGCAAAGCCAGCGGCACGAGCGCCATGATAATCAGGGCATTAAAAATTACCGCCGAGAGGACGGCGCTTTCCGGCGTGGCCAGGTGCATGATGTTCAATGCCCCGAGGGCAGGGTAAGTGGTGGCAAAAGCCGCCGGGATAATAGCGAAATACTTGGAAACATCGTTGGCGATACTGAAGGTGGTCAAAGCCCCCCGCGTCATGAGCAGCTGCTTGCCGGTCTCCACGATTTCAATGAGCTTGGTGGGATTGCTGTCCAGGTCAATCATATTGGCCGCTTCGCGGGCCGCCTGCGTGCCGGTATTCATCGCCACCGCCACGTCGGCCTGCGCTAAAGCCGGGGCGTCGTTAGTGCCATCGCCCGTCATTGCCACCAGCCGCCCGCCGGCCTGATGCTCGCGTATCAACTTGAGCTTGGCCTC
>Ga0187870_1002344_pt1 | contig 15914 bp, 11 predicted proteins | sample June2016WEW_13_1_3_FD_132974 | JGI IMG/M metagenome (GOLD analysis project Ga0187870, IMG submission 132974) | Peatland microbial communities from SPRUCE experiment site at the Marcell Experimental Forest, Minnesota, USA - June2016WEW_13_150 | ecosystem: Environmental > Terrestrial > Soil >... | reverse complement strand
TGAGCGCCCATGGTACCTGTATGCATCAATCATCATCGGCATCCTTCTCATCATTTCGTTGATTATTTTTGTGAATCAACTCGTCGGAACCACCGGGACGCAGGAGAAGAAAATTTCGGAGTTACAGAATGAACTGCAGCGAGACCAGGAAATGGTCGGGATCTTACAGGCCGAGCGGGTTGAAATGATTCCCTTAGCCGGCGTTGTTCCCGGTGCGGGGATGTATGGAAAAGTCATTTGGGATCCTGTAAAACGGAACGCGCTGCTGCAGACTTCGAATCTTCCTGCGGAGCCGCCGGGCGTGCAGTACCAGCTCTGGATCCTCAAAGAAAAGAAATACTACAGTGTTGGTATATTCGATGTCACCGCGGAAAAACCAAACACGCTGACTATGATGTCTCTCCCCGTTGGCGATACGAAAGAGATAGAGGAATTCTCTGTGACAGCAGAGCCTAAAGGAGGAAGCTCGCAGCCAACGGGAGTAATGCGGTTGCGCACCGTGACGAAGTGAGAAAGAAGTAAAGCGTGAGGCGGGAGACGTAAGACGGAAAATGGAAAGAGTGAAACAGGGAGAGCAGTGCTCTCCCTGTTCTGTTTCAGATTACCCCTGAGATCCCCGACCCGTTACGCCAGGGAGAGCGCCTGCTCAAAGTCGGCGATCAAATCTTCTATTCCTTCCACACCGACCGAAATTCGAATCATTCCTGCCGTGACACCATGCTGCTTAAGCTCGGCATCAGACATGAAAACATGGGATGAGTACACGGGAATGCTCACGAGCGTTTCCACGCCGCCAAGCGACATTGCATTGACTGCAATTTTGAGATTGTCGCACACCCGGGCAGCTGCCTCGACCGGTGAGCGTCCTCTCGAAGGTTTGACTTCGATCGTCACCATTCCTCCGAACCCAGCCATCTGTTTTCTGGCGAGCCGGTATTTTCTAAACGAGGGAAGACCAGGATACAGAACGCGGTTCACCTTCTTGTTCTTTTCGAGCGCCGTTGCCAATATGAGCGCATTCTCGTTCTGACGTTCAACTCGAAGCTCAAATGTCTTGAGGCTCCGGGCCATCAGGAACGCTGCAAACGGATCGGCGCAGCCCCCGTGATACTTTGCCAACCCTCTTACTTGCTTCAGGAAATCAGATGTGCCGATGACGGCCCCCGCTATGATGTCGCTATGGCCTCCCAGGTACTTCGTCGCGCTTTCGACGATCACGTCGACACCATACGCAAACGGATCCTGGTTCAGAATCGAGGCAAAGGTGTTGTCGATCATAACCAGGATTTTCCGGCCGATCCTCCGCTCGGCATTTCGGGTGCGCCTGACAACTTCTGCAATGTCGACAAGATCTAACGTCGGGTTTGTCGGAGTTTCGAGATATACAATCGTTGTCTTCGGAGTGGCGAGTGATTCGATTTTATCAAGATGGTCCGGATGGACATAGTTGACGGTAATGCCGTTCTTGGGGAGCTCGTCCCGAAACCAGCGATACGTCCCGCCGTACAGCGCCGGCGTGCTGATGATTTCATCTCCCGGTTTTGTGACCGCAAGGATTGCAGTGGTAATTGCCGCCATGCCTGATGAGAAAAGTGCAGCGGCCTCTCCCCGCTCCATCAGAGCGAGTTTCTCTTCGACGTCGTGTACTGTCGGATTGTGATAACGTGTGTACACGTACACCGTTGGATCTCCCTTCGCATAGCGGATCGCATCCTCCGATGTCTCGAACCGGTATGTCGAGGTCTGATAGATAGGTGTAGACACGGGGCCTTTGTAGGCGTACAACTTGTTCCCGTGGATTGCACGAGTTGCCAGCGACAGAGGTGCTTTCGCGGATTGTTTCTGCTTCATAGGGGTGCCTTCGTCATAAAATATCGGATTACTTCTCTGTTCTAGTTTTTTGCAAGGTGTGTTTCAAAGAGTTTTAGAATCCGTCGGTACTCGTCCGTCCAGCTCGTTGGCTCTTTGAAACCGTGATCTTCCACGGGGAAAACGGCGAGCTCCCAATTTTCCTTCTTCAGTTCAATGAGGCGTTGCACAAGCCTGACAGCGTCCTGGAAATGTACGTTCTCGTCCACCATGCCGTGGCAGATCAGAAGGGCGCCCTTCAGGCCGGCCGCAAAATAGATCGGTGAACTTCGATGGTAAGCAAGAGTGTCGTCCTGCGGGATGTTGAGAATTCCGGATGTGTAGCCCTGGTTGTAGTGTGCCCAATCGGTAACGGGGCGAAGTGCCGCGCCCGCGGCAAAAACATCTGGGGTTGTGAACATCGCCATGAGCGTGATGAATCCGCCATACGAACCGCCGTAGAGGCCGATCCGCTTTGCATCAACACCGTAATTTTGTACAAGCCACTTTGTTCCATCCACCTGATCGTCAAGATCCTTTCCACCCATAGAGCGGTAGATAGCCGTTCTCCAGTCCCGCCCGAGTCCTGCACTGGCCCGGTAATCCATATCGAGCACGGTATATCCCTTGTCGGTCAGCAGGTTGTTGAACATGTACTCATGGGAGTATTCACTCCACCACTTGTGGGCATTCTGCAGGTACCCGGCACCGTGGACGAAGATGACAGCGGCGCCGTTCGGACGTTCGGGTTTGTACAGGCGAGCCGGCACATTTGCGCCGTCACGCGCTTTGAACGTGAGTAATTCGGGGACCCGCCAGTCGTACGATCGAAACTCTTCGGATGCGGAAGTCGTCACCTGCACGGCTTTTGCTCCCGGCTTGTTATCCATCATGTATAACTCCGGCATCCTGTTGCTGAAGGAATAGAGCAGAGCGATACGGTTTTCGTCGGGTGAGAGTGTTGCTTCATTTCCTCCTTCCATCGACGTTATGCGGGTTCTGTCTCCCCCTTCGAGCGGCATGGAATAGAAATGGTGCTCGCCGAAATGCACCTCATTCGATGTGAAGAACCACCGCTTCTTGTCTTTCGAAATACGGGGAGAATACACTTCGAAAGATCCTTTTGTCAGCTGTGTCTTGATCTTACCGTCGAACGTGACTGTGTAGAGATGAGACCAACCATCCTCTTCGGATTGGAAATAGATGCGACGGGAATCGGGGAGCCAACCGACGGTCGGGGAGAAACCAAACCCGCGAATCCCCGGTCCACCGAGCCATGCATCGTCGTGCTGGCGCTCTACGACTGTTGTGAATTTCGCTTTCTCGACATCGAGCATGACAATCCAACGGTCCTTGTTGTCCTGCGAAAACAACTGGACGAAAGCGTGCTTCCCATCATCAGACCAATACGGAGCACTGAAGCTGACGGGGCGCGGTTTCGGCTTTGCCCTGACCGTGTCGCCCGGTGCTTTCTGGCTCATAATGCCCGGGATTTCATCCACTTTGACCTGCATAACCGAATCGAGAGCAACATTATAAACATAGAAATCACTCGTGGGCAGTGGTTCTCCGACCTTGGTGCGACCCGGGATGTCCTCGGTGAAACCGCTCTCGGTGACATAATTTGGTACAATGGTTCTCTTTTGCTCGGACGGGGATTGTGTCAATGTGAAGGTAACGAACCGCTCATCGGGAGAAAGCATGAATGACGACGCGAATTTCTGTTCCATGTAGAACGGTTTAGGACGTTTGAGATCAAGAGCTTCCTGCAGTTTTTTCGCGGCGTCCCGCTCAGCTTTCCGTTCACGAAGGACCTCGAAGAGCTGCAACTGCTCACGCTCGAGATACTTCTGAAGTTCGCTCTTTCGCCCCTCGCGCGACGATATCCCGGGCTGCAGATTTGTAATCTGAATCTCTGCCGACGTCTTCAGATCAAGCGTGAAAAGATTTCCTCCGCGTTCGAACGTGATTTTCTGTTCGTCGAACGTGAAACGTGGATTCGACTCAGGCGTCGTCGTGCTGGTGAGCTGGATTTCCTTCTTGCTCTTGATATCGAGCATGAAAATATCCATGCTCTTTGCATACAGCTTTCTTGTCCTCTCCTTGTTATATGCTCCAAAGCGCCCGGGAAGACGCTTCTGCTCTTCGATGCTCACCCGCCGTGGTGTGCCGCCTTTTGCACTGACGACGAAGAGCGAATCCCCCTCATCCGCCTTCTCGCGCCAGTCAAAATACAGGAAATCCCCGTCTTCCGACCAGAATGGTCGGTTGGGGGAAGTACCCATCCATTCGGGGTCCCTCATAATCGTCTCAACGGAGAGCCAGCCGCGTGTTGGGCTTGCGGGTGTGCCACGCTGTTGTGCGTCAGAGCCTGAGGATGAGACGAAAAGGACAATCAAAACAAATATGAAGGAACGAACGGGTCGCATAGACAGATCTCCGGAGGTAAAGGTGAGATGGTCAGCGTCGAGTCAAAGTAAAGAAAAGGGGAATGGGATTCAACGCAGGGAAGCGGAGTCAGTGAAGTGTTGGCGAAGACATGATATGTGAGCCCATCGACTGGAGGACGAGGATTCGCTTCGCCGTGGGGGGATGTGTCGCTAGAAGGTCTGCGAGCCACCCTTCTCTTGCATTGAAGGCCCGGTTTGTTGGATCAATAATGCAAAGATGCGCAACGTTGCCTCGCAGCACCGTCGCGCCGCCGGCTGCATGTTCAATCGTTGTGAGAGCGTGGGCCAAAGCGTCGGGATCGTGCGTCAGATCTACAGCCGAAGCGTCCGCTAGGTATTCGCGATGACGGAAGGTCAAGACAACCAACAGGTATGTAATGACCGGCACAACCAGCAGGGATACAAGCCAAAATGCCAGCACGAGAAGCTTTCGTATACCTCTGATCTTTGTAAGTGCAAGGCCAGCTGAGCTGATTTTCATTGCAGCTGGACTGGACCAATGGGTAAGCAACAGGACAGAGCCAAAGAGCGCCGTGGCTGCTGTCCGGATACGAATGTCATAGCTTCTGATGTGGCTGATTTCGTGTGCGACCACCCCTTTGATTTCCTCGGGGCTCAGGCTCTCGATCAGTCCCTGGGACACGATCAGTGACGCGTGCTTTGGGCTCCGGCCGATGGAAAACAAATTTGGAGTGTCGTCTTGCACGACAAAGACCTGCGGAGCCGGAATGCCCGCCGCCTTGCTGACCTCTTCGGCGGCGTTGATCACTCGGCGATCGCCCTCAAATTCACGATCGGCTGGAGCTGCCCCAACAGCTCTGAGAACAGAATACGCACCCCACTGGAGGGCTGAGAAGGCGGCACCCACGCCGAGGCACGCTCCGACGATGAGACCATACGGTGAAGTCTCTCCAAGGACGAACAACGCTGCGGACTTACCGAATGTGCGCGGATCGATGTAGGTCAGTTCCCGGAAAACCATCCAGCTCATCACGATAAATGACGTCGAAGCCATCCATATGCCGGCTTTGTTCGAATAGTACTCTTCAGCGCCATCGAGTTCATCACGGTCCGAGAATCGCTCGTTGAGCGCGTCAAGGCAATTGAAAAACAGCGAGATGACAATCACCGTTGCGACCGGCACCGTTATCAATTGATAGTTGTTGAAGGTCACCATCATGTAATCGAACAAATAGCCAAGCAATGCAAAGGAAAGGGAAAAACCACCCATGACGAGAAGCGTCTGGATCTTGTTCCTTTGCTTCTGCGCACCAACATTTCTGGATTCGAGTATAAGGTTCATCCGCGCTCCGGGGCGACGGGTGTTCAAATAGGTGAGGAAATGACGACGGTGCTTCGTTAGCCGACAAAATGACAACGAAAGGTAGAGAAAAGCGCCTAGGGATTCAACCGGAGATGATCGACGCGCGGAATGCCAGTCACTTAACGCAAAGTCGCCGAAAACATGTGTTTCTCTGCTCCCAGCGACTCTTGCGTTAATGATTTTGAGATGGCTTTTAGCTTTTTCCGTTCAGTGTCCCCGCGAAGTAGGCATCGTACGAGCCCATATCGAAATGGCCATGCCCGCTGAGATTGAAAAGAATTGTTTTCTTGTTCCCCTCTTCTTTTGCGCACAGGGCTTCAACGATCGCAGATTTGATTGCATGCGCAGACTCCGGCGCAGGTATAATGCCTTCGGTGCGCGCGAATGTTACCGCAGCGGCGAAGACTTCGTTCTGTTCGTAGGCCTGTGCTTCTATCAGTTTATCCTTGTAAAGCCGACTGACAATTGGGGACATACCGTGGTAGCGGAGTCCGCCCGCGTGAAGCGCCGGCGGCATGAATTCATGTCCGAGCGTGTACATTTGCAGGAGAGGTGTCAATCCCGCTGTATCGCCAAAGTCATATCGGAATTCTCCCTTCGTCAGCGATGGACAGGATGCTGGCTCAACGGCAATGATCCGCATCTTCTTGCCCCCGATTTTTTCTTTCACGAATGGAAGTGCGAGTCCCCCAAAGTTCGATCCTCCTCCTACACACGCGATCACGATATCCGGAAACGCGCCCGCGCGTTCCATCTGTTTCATAGACTCCTGACCGATGACCGTCTGGTGCAGCAGGACATGGTTGAGCACGCTGCCGAGAGAATAGTTGGTATCATCATGAGTTGCAGCATCTTCGACCGCTTCGCTGATGGCAATCCCAAGACTTCCTCGTGACGAAGGATCTTTTTCCAGGATTGCGCGGCCCGCCTTGGTATCGCGGCTGGGGCTCGGCACTACTTCGCTTCCCCATGTCTGAATCATTGACCGTCGATAGGGTTTCTGTTCATAACTTATGCGAACCATGTAGACCTTCAGCTTCAGGCCAAACATGTTGCATGCGAGACTCAGAGCACTCCCCCACTGACCGGCTCCCGTTTCTGTTGCAAGCCGTTTAATTCCGGAAGCCTTGTTGTAGTACGCCTGTGCGAGGGCTGTATTCAGCTTGTGACTTCCCGGCGGGCTCACTCCTTCGTACTTGTAATAGATCTGAGCCGGAGTGTCCAACGCTTTTTCCAGAGCAAGGGCGCGGTACAACGGCGTTGGCCGAAACGCAGCGTATGCCGAGCGGACTTCATCGGGAATCTCAATAAAACGCTCTGCGCTCATCTCCTGTGCAATCAGCGCCATAGGGAAAATTGCGGCAAGATCCTGTGGTCCTATCGGCTGCTTTGTGCCCGGATGCAGAGGGGGATCGAGCGGTGTCGGCAAGTCCGGCAGGATGTTATAGTAGTGTGTGGGGATCTCGCGTTCTTCAAGTGTGAATGTGCGTTGCATAGTACCTCCGTTGTGTATGTATTGAGAAGGGATCAAAAATGAAAAATCGTGGGTGGAGGTTCCCACGATTCTTAAAACAGGCAGAAACGAAAACGGTGGGAACGCTCCATTCCGCGTTTCCACCGTTGTGTAATATTCAAATTGTTATGAATGCACGACAAGCAGTGAAGCGCGGCCTATTGCCAGCGCCACCACCAATAACCCGCTGAGAATTGATATGCCTGTTCGTGTTCCATCCTACTCTGAGGATACAAATCCTTTTTCGATTTGTCAAGCGCGATGGGCTCGAATCTTTGCGGCCCGGTCGTAAATCTCTTCTTTACTCACCCCCGCTTCGGCAAAGAGGGCAAAGATGTTCTCATCAGGAGTCTCCGGCGGGATCGTGTGTGAAGCAGCGAGAATATACCCGCCCCCGTCGGCGGTCATGCCCTCCAGGAGCTGTGCGGTCGATCGACGGATCTGTTCGACTGTCCCCGCCGGGAGAAGGTCAACGGTGTCCACACCCCCCATGAACGCCAAATCGTGTCCGAATTCCTTTTTCAACGCAAGCGGATCCATCCCGGGACAATTGCATTGAATCGGATTCAAAACATCGAGTCCCATCTCGATAAGGTCGGGAATAATAGGCCGCAGTGACCCGCAGCAATGATGGGCAACCCAGAGCTTGGCGGCTTTTCCAACATTGAATACCCGCTGAAGCTGGGGTTTGATCTGCTCGCGCCACATCTCAGGGCTCATCATCAATGCGTCCTGACCGGCTACGTCGTCACCGGACCAGAGCCAGTCCAATGGGAATCGTTTGCACGCTTGTTTAGCCAGGGCGATTGAGAAATCGGCACACCGTTTGAACATTTCGCGGGCAAGCTCCTCATCGGTTGCCATATCCGTCAACGCGTTGCTCATCCCGCGCAGCCTGAAGTACATTTCGAACACGCACGGGGAAACGTCACAGCCGACGAACCAGTCCGAAGGATCCTCGAGCAGAGGAAGCATCTGGCTCAACAATTCTTCCTGATGGTATGACGGAAACTGATAGGAGAGAACCTTTTCACGTGAAGCGTCTTCAAGCGGGAATTCGGCGATCTGATTGAAATGTCCGATCTTCTTCCAGCGGATTCCCCATGCGTCGGTGTGTCCTTCTCCCTCGCGCTCATGGACGATCCCTTCCATCGCGTAATTGTTGTTCACCCACGTTTGGCGGATATCGTTTCCCATCGCTTCCCCAACGAATGAAGAAGGGATCTCAAGGACCGTGGCGAGATGCCGGGTTGTCTGGGGGTGAAACCACATGAAGATGGGGACGCGATCAACGGGCTTTCGCTCTAATGCTGCATGGACGCGTTCTTTGGAGGTCATAAAGAGACGTATTGAGATCAAATGACAAATTTGAGATCCGAAAACCGAAACTCTAAACAAATGCGAAAAAAATAAATGCGAAACGGAACCAAAAAACCAGTAGTATCATTTTGAGCTTTGTTTTTAGTGCTTCGGATTTGTTTGAGATTTCGAGTTTAGAAATTCGGATTTCTTTCTCAGAAACTTCTCGCCGTGTTGATCATTGCCCTGAGATTCTCCGGAGGCGTGATCGGCGGAATTGCACAGCCCGCGTTCAGAATAAACCGTGGTGTGTCAGCAAAGATGGTCATCAGTTCCCGTGTCTTTTCTTCCACCAGCTGCGGAGTTCCAAGCGCCAGAACACCACTGGGGTCAATATTGCCGATGAACACCGCCCGATCCTTCATCTTGTTATGCGCCATTGCTGCGTCGGTCCGATAGTCGAGCTCCAAACCATCCGACCCGGTCTCGAGCATCTCGTCAATGATCCGGCTCGTGTTGCCGCAGATGTGGAGGAAATAAGGGAGCCCGAGCGCGTGAGATCGGTCCACAATCTTCTTCTCATATGGCAGAGAAAAGGTCCTGTACATTGCGGGAGAAATCAACTCCGGACCTGCGACGCTATCGCCATTGGATGTCATATGAGCGCCGGTTTCCGACATCAACTGTATGAATTGAAGCGTGATGCCAGTGCAGTACTCAAGAAGGTTGTGAACGAGTTCATGGTTGTCGCCGTTTGCCAGGTCGAGCATCCATGGCTCAAGGCCCCTGGTCAGACTGGCGAGCGTAAACGGAGACTGGTCGCAATTGCCGCGGATGAAGATATCATTGCCAAAATAACGTCGGAGAATGGAGGTCGCTTCGAGCCAGACCTGGACACCGCGGTAGCCGCGAATATCAACAGGCGCGAGATCGGCGACTTCTTCTAGCGAGTGAATCCGAACACCGGCAGCCTGCGCCGGTTGATCGACTGGAAAATCAATAGGAACGCCTGCTGCTCCAGCGAGCGTCACGGTGTCTACATCGATCATGATGCCGTCGAATTCGTATCTCTCAACTGCTTCGATGAATGCGCGCGCCATTTCGTTTGGATCATTGCGGAACTGCTCCATCGTCAGCCCCGCCTCACGTGCTGCCATCATAAAGTTATGAAGCATGACCGGCGTCGTGTCCGGTTCCTTTCCCAGAAGCGTCGCCATCACCCGCTGGTATCCGTTCATCTCCCTCCCTTATCTTTTTGAAGGAGATTCAGGAGCACGGCGACCAGGATGATTGTCCCGCGCACAACGTGCTGCCAGTACTCACTGACATTCAGAAGGGTCATACCATTCATCATCACGCCGAGGAACACCACGCCGATCATTGTCCCCCAGATTCTTCCCACGCCCCCCATAAAGCTGGTGCCGCCAATAATCACGGCAGCGATGACATCCAATTCCCATCCCTTGGCAGTAGTCGCAGTACCTGACATGATTTCGGACGATACCATAATGCCGCTCAGTGCGGCGAGAAAAGCGGTAATCCCAAACACCATCGTTTTTACGCGGCTGACATTGATCCCGCTCAGACGGGCGGCCTCCGCGTTGCCGCCGACCGCATAAACGGTCCGTCCAAACGATGTGTAGTTCATCAGGAACTGTAGAATTGCGAACGTCAGCAGAAAAAGCAGCGCGGGGAAAGGAATGCCGAGCACGTAGCCGCCGCCGATGAAATTGTACCAGGCAGGAAACGGTGTGAGCGGGAAACCGTTTGTGATCAGTTCGGCGGCGCCCGAAAGCCCCGTCATCAGCGCGAGCGTAGTGATAAAGCTCGGCACTTGATATCGGTTGCGCATGAACCCCGTGAACGTTCCGACAAGAAAACCAATCGTCAGTGTAATGAGGATTGAGACAGCGATCGCAAGAGACAATGGCAACAATGCCCATTCACCACTCAACTTCTGTGTGAGGAATGCCGTGAGACAGCCGGCGAATGCCACTGCAGAGCCGACGCTCAAATCGATTTCACCGGAGATGATCACCATGGTCATGCCAAAGGCAATCACTCCCTGCATCGATACGTTCCGCAGGACATTCAGCAAATTATCCGCCGTCAGAAAACCCGAAGCCGAGAAGGCAAGCATGATGCACAACAGGACGAGAATGACTTCGAGTATGCTCGAACTGAAGAATAACCGCAGTCGTGATGAGATGTTCATACTTCCTCTTTCATGCAGACAGCGAACAGATTCTCGAGGGAGATTTCATCAGGCCGGACGCTGGAGATAATCTTCCCCTGGCGCATAATCAGGATACGATGACAGATGTCGAGCAACTCTTCGAGCTCACTCGAAACAACAATGCAGCTGATTCCCCGTTTGCTCATGTCCCAGATGATCTGGAACATTTGCTGCTTCGCCTGGACATCGATGCCGCGTGTCGGTTCATCGAGAAGAACAAGACGCGGCTGCGTGTTGAGCCACTTACCGATGACGACCTTTTGCTGGTTTCCGCCGCTGAGGAATGCAACGGGGGCTTCGGTGTTTGCCACAGCAATGTTGAGGTCCCGGATGTTGCGGTCGACATAGACCTGTTCGCGCCCGCGAGTCACAAAGCCACGTGTTGAAATCCGGTTAAGACTTGCCAGACAAGCGTTGATGCGTGTATTGAGCAACTGCACCAAGCCCTGGTCCTTTCTGTTTTCAGGAGTCATAACGACACCAAGATCTTTCATTTGACCCGGGCTCGACGGACGGATGCCGCGTCCGTCGATGATCAGCTCGCCTGAATCGACGGGATCGGCACCGAAGAGCGCCCTGAGGAGTTCGGTTCGGCCTGAGCCGAGTAGTCCGGCAATACCAAGAATTTCGCCCTTGTTAACGGTGAAATTGATGTCCTCGAAGACACCGTGTCGCGAAAACGAGCGCACTTCAACAAACGGCTCCGTCGGGTAGACGAGGTCTGATGGCCTGACACTCTGCACAACCTCACCGAACATCATATGGACAATTGTTGATGAGGTTGCTTCTGCGATGGAGATGGTGCCAACAAGTGATCCGTCGCGAAGAGCGGTGACCGTATCCGCGATTTCGCGGAGCTCCTGCAAGCGGTGAGTAATGTACAGAAGCACGACCCCGCGGCCTTTCAGCGTCCTCAAGAGTTCAAAGAGACGTTCAGTTTCATGCTGGGCGAGGGCGGAGGTGGGTTCATCGAGTATCAGAATAGACGGCTCATACGACATCGCTTTCGCGATTTCGATGGATTGTTGCTGGGCAACTCCGAGGGTGCTTGCCCGGGCATGGACGTCGAGGTGAACACCAAGTCCGACCAGAATTTCTTCTGCGCGGGTATCCACGCGCTTCCAATCGATGATGGAACCACCAAGACCGGTTTTTTTCGGGAGGCGGCCAAGAAGAATATTCTCGGCAACGCTGAGTTCGGGAACAAGGCTGAGCTCCTGGTGCACCGCGACGATGCCGCGTTGCAGAGCATCCCGTGGTGATTGAAGCGAGACTTCCTTGCCGTCAACGAGGATGGAGCCGCTCGTAGGTCGTGTCGCGCCGGCGATGAGCTTGACGAGCGTGCTTTTCCCTGCGCCGTTTTTTCCAATGAGGGCGTGAATCTGCCCTCCGGTGTACGAAACGGACACATCGTTGAGGGCAACGGTTCCCGGGTATTCCTTGCGGAGGGAAAGCGTCTGTAAGGTGTGGATCTGAGTGTTCATGCCGGAGAAGACACCGCTATTTGCTCAGTTCCTTCAGACGCTCTTTGAATTGCTTTACCTCGTCTGGCTTCTCACGTGTCAACAGAAAGCCTGGAAGGGAAACCTTCTTTTCGACCTTCTCACCCTTGAGGACTTTCACCGCTGACTCGATTGCCATCGCGCCAATTTCGAACGGGCGCTGACCGGTGATGGCCTGGAGAATGTTGGCGTCATCGAGAAGGAATTCTGCAAGCTGCTCACTCGTGTCGGTGCCGAACACGGCAATCTTTCCGGCCTTTCCTGCGTTTTTCACTGCCATAACGGCTCCCACTGTGCCTCCCTCGTTCGCAGCCCAGATAATATGGATATCGGGATTCGCGGTAAGAATGTCTCCGACCTTCTTCACCGCCTGCTCTGCGAGCCAGGCATCCTGTTCGGAGACGATGGTGACGCCGGGGAGCTTTGTGACCTCGCTCTTGAATCCGTTCGTACGCAACGAACTCTGTTCAGGGAGCTGCGATTGAAACGCCAGGATGGCAACTTTCGCCTTGCCGCCAAACTTTCTTTCGATGTACTCGCGGGTCGCCCGGCCGGTCGATGCACCGATATCAAACTGGTCGCTTTCAATCGAAGCTGCAGCGACATCGCTCTCGAGCGTCATGTTGTGTGTGATGACAGTGATCCCTTTCTCGCGCGCTCGCTCAAGCGCGCTCACCGACGACTTGGCACTCAGCGGAGCAATTGCGATTGCATCTACTTTGTTCGCGATGTAGGTGTTGATCAGCTGAACTTCCTTGTCCGGTTTATTGTCGCTGTTCGCTTCGAGCAGCTCGACCCCGTTCTTCTTTGCGGCGTCGCGCATACCGAACAACACAAGACGGAAGAACTGGTCTTCCTGAAACACAATTCCTGCAATTCGTTTCTGGGAGGGCTGCTTGCTGCAGCTGAAAAGCGCGAGGCCGGCGACCAGGAGAAGCAGAGAGAGAACGATGTTTCGGTGCATGCAAGGGTACTTTCTGTAATAGTCGGACTTCAATGGGTCAACTCTTTGAGGCGTTGCTGGAATTTCCTGATCTCATCCGGCTTCTCTCTGGTGAGAAGAACTCCGGGAAGCGATGTTTTCTTCTCCACGGGTTGTCCTTTCAAGACTTTCACCGCTGCTTCTGCGGCCATCGAACCGATTTCGAATGGCTGCTGGCCGGTGATGGCCTGCAGAACGCGATCGTCATCCAGAAGAAAATTCGAAAGTTGATCGCTGATATCGGTGCCAAACACGGCGACCCTTCCGGCTTTGCCTGCATTCCGTACGGCCATCACTGCCCCGACCGTTCCCCCCTCGTTTGCGGCCCACACGATGTCGACATCCGGGTTCGCTGTGAGAATGTCCCCGACCTTCTTTGTTGCCTGCTCGGCGAGCCAGGCATCCTGTTCAGAAACGATCGAAACGCCGGGAAACTTGAGAACCTCGTCCTTGAAACCATTGATTCTCATCATCGCTTGCTCGGGAATCTGTGACTTACCGGAAATGATGGCGATCTTGGCCTTGCCCTTCAGTGAGTGCTCGATGAACGCGCGAGCGGCTCGTCCTGTCGATGCTCCCAGATCAACCTGGTCGCTTTCGACAAAGGAAGCGGCGAGGTCACCTTCTACGGGCGTATTGTATGTCACGATGGTGATGCCTTTTTCGTGAGCGCGGGTCAGGGCGGCGACCGATGCCTTTGCACTGAGAGGTGAGATGACAATGGCGTCGACCGAGTTAGCGATGTACGTATTGATCAGCTCGACTTCCTTGTCGGGCTTGCCTTCGCTATTTGCTTCAAGGAGTTCAACGCCGTTTTTCGTTGCCGCGTCACGCATTCCAAACAATACAAGCCGGAAAAACTGGTCTTCCTGAAAAACGATCCCAGCGATCCGTTTCTTTGATTGTGCCTTCTGCTTCGTGCTACACCCTGCAAGTGCCAGGATCGCCACGAGGATGACGCTGCAGATAACAATTGTTCGTCTCATATTCCAGCTTTCACGAATGAGAATCGTCCCGTGAATTCGTCTTCGCCTCTCGCCTGTACCGTTGACAATCACCGCTCACCAATTAACTCTTTGTTTCTTTGTGTCTGTTTCCCGACACATCAGAGCTGATCGCGTGCGGCGACTTCCACCCACGCGCCGTCTTTCTTCTCCAGTCCGTTTGGTTTCAGTCCGTACGGCTGAGGGAGCGCGGCGTTCGTGAAGTTCATGAACTCGATGCGGTACGGTATGATCTTGATGAGGATGTACTCGCTATTGTCGGGTCCGCCCGGATACATATCGGTCCAGTACGATCTCCAGTACTTCCGCTTCAGCTCGGGATCGCTGTCAAGCGCGGCATTGCCGACGATTGTGACATAGGCGGTGCTGCGCGGGTTGAGGAACGCCAGCGTCACTTTGCTCTGCTTCAGGATCTCGCGGACCTTACGCGAATTCGGACTGGCGCCAAGCCACACGTTGAACTCTGCGTCCGGTGTGAACGGATGCATCAAACGCGCATTGATTTCTCCTGAGTCTCCGTGGCTCATGAAAAAACAATAATCTGCTTCTTTCATGATTTCCCGGGCAGTTGCGAGCAGTTTTTCCGGCTGTTGAACTCCCATACGGTGGGCCTTTCTTCTTGTCGTGGAAGGTATGTGGAAATATTCAAATTCTCTTAGGGTCGATCTGGCACGGTTTGCCGGAACGAGTCTTTATAGAGTCCAATTTTGTCGATGGGAATTGGCTTGAATCCAAGGGCAAAGGCCCGCGACGTGCTCTTCAAGCGAAAATCGTGCCGTTGCAGGCTCTCAAAGCCCGGATCTCCGGTGACGAAGGTGTTCTCCCTGAACTCCTCTTTGATGCCTTTGTCCGCACTTGTATAGAGTACATAGCCATCTTTTTTATCAATATCCAGATAGTACGGGTCCCATCCCTTCTGATCCTTCTGCTGCCGGCGGCAAATGGCAGTGTCCGCAATGAGGTTGTCGCGCATTGTCACGACCGAGAAATCAAACGCGTTGGAATCATAGAAATCGATCCAGCGCCCGCCGTACGAAACGTTGTGGATAATCTTGTTGTTCAAGGGAAAAGCCGGATTTCCCTTGTCGAGCGTTAACAGCTCCGGATATCGGGTGCTGTATGGTGGTTCGTGATAGTTCATTTCGTGGAGGAGTTTGGACATGTAAGGGAAAGTACCGTCAAAATAGTAACTCGCCCATCCGAGCCCACGGGCATCCAGGTGAACCGACGGTGAACACTCGACGAAGATATTATTCTCCACCGTATTGTCCCGCCCTCCGCCAATCATTGCCGAGCGACCGGAGCGGTAGAACACATTCCCGTACACGGTAAACCCGCTTGCCCAGTCATCGAGGTACACAGCCATCACACCGTGAAGTCCCGGTCCGAGCAGGTGATGGAAATAATTGTATCGAATGATATTTCCGCGCCAGGTCCAATCGCGTCCGGTGTGCAGTGCGCCGGCATCTCCTGATTCCTGACACACGCGATACACCTCGTTGAATTCAACCAGATGGTCGTTGCCTCTGAGGTATATCGCTTCAAAGGGAGCATCATGGATGACGTTGTGCAAAACTTTCCCTCCGACGCCATCGACAAATACTGCATAATGTCCCGTCCGCACCCATGAGCTGTAGTGATGAATATGATTGTTCACCGCGAAGTTATTTCCAGGGACGAGCGTCTTGCGATCGCCCCCTTTGAGGCGGATGGCTGAGAGTGAGAGATTGTAAAGATCGCAGCTCTGCACGCCGTT
>Ga0187870_1002335_pt1 | contig 15960 bp, 13 predicted proteins | sample June2016WEW_13_1_3_FD_132974 | JGI IMG/M metagenome (GOLD analysis project Ga0187870, IMG submission 132974) | Peatland microbial communities from SPRUCE experiment site at the Marcell Experimental Forest, Minnesota, USA - June2016WEW_13_150 | ecosystem: Environmental > Terrestrial > Soil >... | reverse complement strand
TACACCGATGTCTGGACCAGCATGGGACAGGAATCGGAAGCGGAACAGCGCCGCAAGGCTTTCGCCGCCTACCAGGTAGATGGCGATCTGCTCTCCCTGGCGAAAAAAGACGCCATCCTGATGCACCCGCTGCCCGCTCATCACGGCGAGGAGGTGGCGGAAAACATCATCTACTGCGAGCAGTCGGTGATATTTGACCAGGCGGAAAACAGACTGCACGCGCAAAAAGCGCTACTAGCGGACATCATGGGGGGCATCGAGATATTCTTTGCCCGGCCCCGCAAATGACACAACTCCTCTTAAATAAGTAATGTTATCCCCACAAAGAACACTGAAATGACCAAACCTGTCGTTGCCATCGTCGGACGCCCCAATACCGGTAAGTCCACGCTGCTTAACCGGATCGTGAAACGGCCGGTAGCCATCACGGAAGACCTGCCCGGGACAACACGCGACCGTAATATGGCGGATGTTGAGTGGGGAGGGGTGGAATTTACACTGGTGGACACCGGCGGGCTGGAAATCGACCCGCGCACCACCATCGCCCGCGGCGTAAAAGCCCAGGTGGAAACGGCCATCAGGCAGGCGGACGTTATTATCAACGTCGTCGATGCCGTGGACGGCGTCACGCCTTTAGACCTAGAAATCGCGGAAACACTGCGCAAGGCGAACAAACCGATACTGCTGGCGGCCAACAAGGCGGACAACCCAAAACGAGAAACCGCGGCGCTGGAGTTTTACGAGCTGGGCCTGGGTGAACCGCTGCCCATCAGCGCCCACCACGGCCGCGGCGTGGCCGAGTTGCTGGATAAAATCGTTGAATTATTGCCCTCCCACCCGCCCGAAGAAGTTAAGCCGGAAAGCATCAATGTCGCCATTGTTGGGCGGCCCAACGTGGGCAAATCGATGCTGCTGAACGCGCTGGTCGGTGATGAACGCGCCATCGTCGATGCCACGCCGGGGACGACCCGCGATGCCGTGGATACGCCGTTTGAATTTGAGGGGCAGAGGATGCTGCTTATCGATACGGCCGGTATCCGGCGGCGGGGTAAGATCAAAGCCGGGGTGGAGCAATACAGCGTCGTCCGAAGTTTCCGCGCCATCGACCGCGCTGATGTCGTCCTGCTGGTCCTGGATGCCACGGAGATGGTGACTTCCCAGGACACCTATATCGCCGGCTATATCCAGGAGGCCTATAAAGGCATCATTATCATCGCTAACAAATGGGACCTGATAGACAACAAGGACATCATCGCGTGGAATAAGCTGGTCAAAAGCGAGTTCAAATTTGCCTCTTATGCACCAATAATGTATACTTCGGCTAAATCAGGGCAGGGAGTAGATCAAATCATGCCCCAGGTTATCCAGGTTTACCGGGAAAGGTTCAAGCGGCTATCCACCGCGACTGTAAATAACGTAATTCAACAGGCGGTTGCTTCCCATAACCGACCAGCCAGCCAGGGCAAGCAGTTAAAGATTTTATATGCCACCCAGGCGGAAGCCAATCCGCCTACCTTTGTGTTCTTCACCAACGATGCCAGGCTGGTGCATTTCTCTTACCGGCGTTTCCTGGAAAACACGCTCCGCCAGGCATTCGGTTTTACCGGTACGCCGCTCCGCTTCCACTTCAAATCCAGGGGTGAAGCATGATCGTTCTGATGTACGCCGCCGTAGCGGTGATCGGCTACCTGCTGGGCGCGATACCCTTCGGGGTATTGATTAGTAAAAAAATCGCCAAAACGGATGTACGAGAGGTGGGAAGCGGCAAAACAGGTATGACCAACGTCCTGCGGGCGGCCGGTAAAAAAGCCGCCGCGATTTCTCTGGTATTGGACGTAGCCAAAGGCGCGCTGGCGGTGGTGATCGCCGGTTTTATCTTTTACCATAAAACCCAGCCTGAACCATCGGCTTTTACCTGGATCGGTAATGCCAAAGCGCTGGCGGCCCTTTCGGCGATAGCCGGGCATAGCTGGTCCGTGTTTTTAAAATTCAAGGGGGGACGCGGGGTAGCCACTTTCATGGGAGGCCTGGCGGCAATGTACTGGCCGGCCGCGCTGCTGGGAGGAATCCTTATCTTTACCATCGGGCTGCGCACTAAATACATGTCCCTCGGCTCGATTATAGGGGCCATCTCGGCCTTTATCATGCTGATGTCGCTTAATGTCCTGGAGGTCACGTTTTTCTGGTATAAACAATATCCGCCGTTCGAATATGTTGTCTTCGCCATGATCGGCGCGCTGTTTGTCTATTTCATGCACCGCGATAATATCCTCCGTCTCTACAACGGCACGGAGCGGCAGATCGGGCAAAAACATAAAACCCAAACGTCTCCCAGCACCAATGACCCCAAATAATTTCTTAGTGTTCATCCTTAATTACGGTTCACGCTAAATGGAAAAAATCGCCGTTATCGGTACGACCAGCTGGGGCATCACGCTATCCGTGTTGATGGCCGGTAAAGGCTTTGAGGTCAGGTTGTGGGCGCGCACGCTCCGCGAAGCCAACGCCTTAAAAAAGAAAGGCACGGACCGTTTCCCGGATGTCACCATTCCCACGGAGATCATTATCACCCACCAGATGGCCCAGGCCATGGACGGCGTCAGCGCGGTGATTCTGCCGGTCCCTTCCGATACGATGCGGCTAAATATCTCCCGCGTGGCCCCTCACCTCACGAAAAACTCCATTATTATCAGCGCCTCCAAAGGGCTGGAAATAGGCAGCAACAAGCGGATGACCGAGGTCATCGCCGAAGAAATAAAACCACAATTCGCGCCCAATATCTGCGTAATTTCCGGGCCGCAACTGGCCAAAGAGATCATCCACGGCCACCCGGCCGCGGGCGTTATCGCCGCGGAAGATAAAAATACCGCCCGGAAAGCCCAGAAACTCCTGACTTGCGCCAACTTCTGCGTATTTTCCAACACCGACGTCATCGGGGTGGAGCTGGGCGGCGCTCTGAAAAACATCCTGGCGCTGGGCGCCGGCATCGCCGACGGGCTGGGCTACGGCGATAACGCCAAAGCCGCTTACATGACCCGCGGCCTGACGGAGATTACCGCCCTGGGCATGGCGCTGGGCGCCAATCCACTAACATTTTCCGGCCTGGCCGGCCTGGGCGACGTTATCACCACCTGCGCCAGCCCGCTGAGCCGCAATCACTACGTCGGCGTGGAGTTGGCCAAGGGCAAGCCGCTGGAAGAAATCCTGGAATCGATGAACCAGGTGGCGGAAGGCGTCAATACCACTCTGGTGGCCCATAACCTGGCACAGCAGCTCGGGCTGGAAATGCCGATAGCGGAAAAAATTTACCAGGTCCTGTATGAAAACGCCGACCCCGGAAAGGCGGCTCAGGAACTCATGGGCGGCAATGTCAAACACGAACTAGCGGGACGCCGCTGGCAACTGTTTTCACTGTTCCGGCACCAAAAACGCGTCGTTGCCAACGGTACGACAACTAAAAAACCGCAGCCCTAGCTTTTACCGTTATCCAGGCTTTTAGCTAGCTCTTCAAAAAGCCGGCGCTGTTCTTTGTTCAGAGACTCGGGCGTCACCACGCGCAGCGAAACCAGCTCGTCGCCGTTACCCATGCCGTGCAGATGGGGGATACCCTTATCTTTAACCCGGAACACTTTGCCCGTCTGGCTGCCGGAAGGGATCTTTAGTTTGCTGGGGCCGTGGAGGGTGGGGACTTCCACCTCGCAGCCGAGAGCCGCCTGAGCGAAATTGACCGATAGCTCGTAAAGGACATTATCGCCTTCACGGGTGAAGAACTCGTGGGGCTTTACGGAAATCATGACGAAGAGATTTCCCGCCGGTCCACCGCGGTAGCCGGCTTCGCCCTCGCCGGAAATCCGGATGCCATTGCCGTCATCGATGCCGGCCGGTACTTTAACAGAAATGCGCCGCTTGTGCTTCTGGTAGCCGGAGCCCCGGCAATCCGGGCAGGCTTCTTTAATAATCACACCCTCGCCGTGACAATCGCTGCAAACGGCGGTATTGATGAACTGGCCGAACAGGCTGCGCTGCACACGGCGTATCTGCCCCGAACCTTCACAGGTAGCGCAGCGTACCGGCTGTGTGCCGGGTTTGGCGCGCGTGCCGCGGCAGGTGGCGCACAGCTCGGTGCGGGCGATTTCTATTTCCTTTTCACAGCCCAGCGCGGCTTCTTCAAAGGTAACCTTGATATTATAACGCAGGTCGTCGCCGTGCTTTGAGGTCTGCCGGTGCGTTTGGCCGGTGCCGCCGAAAAAGGCTTCAAAAATGTCCCCGAAGCCGCCCATGTCAAAGCCCTCGAAGCCCCGCCCGAAGAGATTTTCCGCCCCGTTGTGCCCGTAGCGGTCATACGCGGCGCGCTTATCGGTATCGGAAAGGACTTCATAAGCCTCATTGATTTCCTTGAATTTGTCCGCAGCCCCATTATCATGGTTACGGTCAGGGTGATACTCCATGGCCAGCTTACGGAATGCCTTCTTGATATCTTCATTGGAGGCATCGCGCGGCAGGCCGAGTACCTCATAATAATCGCGTTTTACAGCCATCTTATCCATCCCGCCTTCCAGGAAAAAGCCAGAAGGCATACTTCCAACTTTATCATACTAGCGGGGTGATTGGCTTGTCAACAAAGCTAACCCTGATGGAGAGGGCCGAGATTAAAGTCCGGACAATTGTACCGATTCGGGCTAGTCCATGTCAACTTCTTCGTCCGGCTGATACTCACGCGGCGGCAGGACGTCATCCAGATAGCCCTGTAATATCACGGCGGCAGCCGCAGCGTCATACTTGGTGTCTTTGCTGGTTTTCCTGGAAGTTTGGAGAATTTTTTTTGCCAGGACGGTGGTTAACCGCTCATCTCTGAACTCTACCGGGGTATCGGTCCGGCTGCACAGCTGAGTGACAAAATCACAAACTTTTTCCGCTTGAGAGCCGAAGCTGCCGTCCATGGAATACGGCAGGCCAACGATGATGCGGGCGACATCGTTTTTACGTGCGATATCGATAATCGCTTCAACGTCTGCCGGGCTGTTTTGCCGTGAAATGATCGTGAGAGGGCTGGCCAGTATGCCCATCGGGTCGCTTAGCGCCAGGCCGACGCGCACATCGCCAACATCTAAACCTAAAATGCGTGAAATAGCTGCCTCCTTAAACAAGAAGAAAAGTAACGAACATCGAGGAACAAGGGCAAAAGCGAAGGTGAGAGGAGTTTCCTATTCTTAAGAATTGCTTTTTGTTGGTGCACGCCCCTACGAAATGATATTCTTTACCAGACGGAGTGCTTCATCCAGCTTGCTTTTATCTTTGCCGCCGGCCTGGGCGAAATCTACTCTTCCACCACCACCACCACGAGTTACTTTTGAGATACTATTTATTATATCTTTTGCGCTATAGCCTTTCTCAATTAAATCCGGTGTTACAGAAGCAACGAACACGGCACCATCGTCTTTGATTGCACCTAATATTATTATTACGCTATTAAGCCTGTTTTTAATATAATCAGCCATTTCCCTCATAATCTGCATATCAGAATACGATACCCTCGTTGAAAGCACATTTACGCCGTTGACTACTTCGACTTTTTCCAGCAGCGATTCGGCTTCTTTTTTAGCCAGTTCTCTCTCCAGCGAGAGAGAGTGCCTTTTCTGTGTGTCCAATTCATTAAGCAGGGTGGTAAGCTTTTCCTGGACGTTGTCCGGTGAGGCTTCCAGCAATTGAGCGGTGCGATCCAGGCTCGTCAAACTTTTGTCTAGAAACGCTTCCGCCTCCCGGCCGGTGACCGCCTCGATACGCCTTAGTCCCGCCCCGATGCTGCCCTCGCTTAAGATATAGAAATAGCCTATCTCGCCGGTATAGGCTACATGCGTGCCGCCGCAAAGCTCTGTGCTCACCGCCGGCTCGCCGATGCGCATGACGCGCACGATATCGCCATACTTTTCATCGAACAAGGCAATCGCCCCGGCCTCGACGGCTTTTTTATAGGCAGTCTGCTCGTCGTATACCTTGAGGTTCTGCCGTATCTTATCGTTAACGATGCGCTGCACGGCCTTGATTTCTTCGCGGGTCATCGCCGCCAGGTGTGAAAAATCGAAGCGCAAGCGGTCCGACGCCACGTACGAGCCGCGCTGCTGGATATGTTCGCCCAGCACCTGCCGCAATGCTGCCTGCAAGAGGTGGGTGGCCGTATGATTGCGCTGGATGTCCCGCCGCCGCTCGATGTCCACCGCCGCTGTGACTTCTTCGCCGGTGTTAAAGCTGCCTTCGACCACCTTGCCCTGATGGATGGTAATGTCCGGCGGCAGGCGGACGGTATCCGTTACCGCAAAACGGCCGTGCGGCCCGGTAATTTCGCCCGTATCCCCTACCTGGCCGCCCATTTCCCCGTAAAACGGGCTGGTATCCAGCACCAGGCTGGCGGCCTGGCCGGTTTCAACCGTATTCACCACCTTGCTATCGATGAGAAATTTAAGTATTTTACTTTTTTGCTCGAGGCAGGTGTATCCCACGAACTCCGTACCCTTAACGTCCAGTTTGTTCTTACCGCCGATCTCCACCGCCACGTCGAACTTATGGGAGGCGCGGGCGCGTTCCCGCTGTTTTTCCATTTCTCGTTCAAAGCCTGCCATATCCACCGAAAAGCCGGACCTGGCCACGATTTCCCGGGTCAGCTCCACCGGAAAGCCGGAAGTATCATAAAGCTTAAAGGCATCCGCGCCGGATATTTGCCTGGACTTGTTACCGGCCGCGGAGGAAAGGAGATTCTCGATAATTTCGAGTCCGGTGTTCAGTGTCTCCTCAAAGCGCGTTTCTTCCAGGGTTACCAGTTTCACGATGAAGTCCTGCCGCGCTTTAAGCTCCGGGTAAACGTGGCCCATCTTTTTCACCGCGACTTTGGCGATTTCCGCTAAAAACGGCTTTTCCAGGCCGAGGCGGCGCCCGAAAAGGACCGCGCGGCGTAAAAGCCGCCGCAAAACGTAGCCCCGCCCCTCGTTGTCCGGCAGGACGCCGTCCGCGATGAGAAAAGTCAGCGCCCGCCCGTGCTCCGCCACGATTCTCATTGCATTATCATCATCGGCTTGGGCGCCGTATTTTTTCCCGGTCAGGGCGGAAACCTTTTCCAGCAGCGTTGCAAACAGGTCAGTCTCGTAAATGGTCTGCTTGCCGTTGACCACCGTTATCGTTCTATCCAGCCCCATGCCGGTATCGATGTTCGGCCGGGGCAGCGGGGTGCGTTTGCCCTGCTCGTCCTGGAAAAACTGGGTGAAAACCAGGTTCCAAATCTCGATAAAGCGGTTGCACCCGTCGTCGTTGGGCTTGCAGTCCGGGCCGCAGCTTTTTTCTTGCCCGAGGTCATAGTGTATCTCGCTGCTTGGTCCGCAGGGGCCGGAACTGCCGGGTGGCCCCCAGAAATTGTCCTTCTCACTGCAGCGAACGATTTTATCTTCCGGTATCCCGATGCCGCGCCAGATTCTAAAAGAATCCTCATCGTCGAGATAAATGGTTATCCAGAGCCTTTCCCTAGGGAGCTTGAGCCTTTCCGTGACGAACTCCCATGCCCAGGCGATGGCTTCTTTTTTAAAATAGTCGCCCACGCTGAAGTTGCCCAGCATTTCAAAAAAGGTCAGGTGCGAAGCGTCGCCGACGAACTCGATATCCGTCGTCCGGAAGCATTTCTGGCAGGAAGTAAGGCGGGGGGCGGGGGGTTTTACCTGTCCCAGGAAATAGGGCTGTATCTGCACCATGCCGGCGGTAGTCAGGAGTAACGTGGGATTATCTTTGGGGATAAGGGAGGAGGAGGGGATAATCTTGTGCCCCTTTTCTTCAAAGAACTTAAGATATGCCGAGCGTAGTTCATCACTATTCACGTAATTAACTCCGGTAGAATTAAGTAAAGCTTACCCTTGATTTTATGGTTAAGAGGCGCCCACTGTCAATGAGATGGGCACTAAAACAGTTTTTTCAGGTACTCTTTGAAGTCCGCCCCCATGTCGTCCCGCTTTAAAGCCAGGAACACATTAGCCTTGAGCCAGCCGAGCGGCGTACCCGCATCATAACGTTCACCTTCCAGCTCCCGGGCATAAAGCTTCTGCTCCTTGAGCAGCAGAGCCAGGGCATCGGTAAGCTGTATTTCGCCATTCTTGCCGGGCGGCGATGCCGAGGCGGGACGGCGCCCTGGCGGTTTCCGGCTTTTCCACCAGGCTCATGACTTCGTAGACTTTCCCGGCTACCTGGTTGGGCTCGATGATGCCGTATTTGTTGGTCTCCGCGTCGCTGACCCTGGACACGGCCACGACGCCCGAGCCGTATTTTTCTCAGACCGGCAGCATTTGTCTTAAGCCCGGCACATCGTTAACGATGATGTCGTCCGGCAGCATCACAGCGAAAGGCTCGTTGCCGACGACGTCTTTTACTATGAGAATAGCGTGGCCCAGGCCAAGCGGTTCCTTCTGTCGCACACAGCAGATATCCGTCAGGCTGGATATCTCCAGCATTTTGCGCAGCAGCTCGGTCTCGCCTTTGCTTTCCAGAAAATATTCCAGCTCCAACGAGCGGTCGAAGTAGTCCTCGATGGCGCATTTGCCCATGGCCGTCACCATGATTACCTGCTCAATGCCGGACTTGAGCGCCTCTTCCACGGCGAACTGTATCAGCTGCCTGTCCACGAGCGGCATCGTCTCCTTGGGCTGCGAGCGTGTCACCGGCAAAAAACGGGTGCCCCCGCCAGCGGCGGTAATCACTGCTTTGCGTACTTTCATCACTTCCCCCTTAAATCATCCAGAGCAAAGGCGGCCGCGCCGTAGATGCCGGCCTCGTTGCCGAGCTGCGCCAAAACGACGCGCACGGCCCGCGCGTTGATGGAGAAAGGCAGCTCCGCCGCCATTTTCCGCCCCTGCCCGATGATCAGTTCTCCTAAATCCGCCATGCCGCCGCCGATGATAATCATTTCCGGGTTGAAGATATTGGTAATGTTTACCAGCCCTACTCCCAGGTAATACGCCGCCCTGGCCATTATGTCCTGTGCCAGTTTATCGCCGCTGCGGGCGGTCCGGCCGATTATCTCGGCAGTTATTTTATGTAAATCTCCCTCAACCACCTCCGCGAGGGAAGATTTTTCCCCGCGTTCCAGCCGCAATACGGCTTCGCGCTCTATAGCCGAGCCGGAAGCGAACATTTCCAGGCAGCCGGTGTTGCCGCACCCGCACCTGGGGCCGCTGGCCTCAACGGTCATATGCCCCAACTCACCCGCCCCGCCCACCGCGCCCAGGTAAAGCTTGCCTTCGATAATGATGCCGCCGCCGATGCCGGTACCCAGCGTCAGCAGCACCAGGTTATTGACGCCTTGACCCGCTCCGTGGCTGTGCTCGCCGAGGGCGGCCGCGCTGGCATCATTTATTATCATTGTTTTAACGCCGAATTTTTCCCTAATCATGTCCGCCAGCGGTATTTCCATCCAGCCCGGCAAATGCGGCGATGGCGTAACCACCACTCCCCGCCCCGTATCGATGCCGCCGGCGCAGGCAATACAGATAGCTCCGATGTCAGCCGCCGCCATGTTCTGACCTGATAAAACGCCATCTATGGCTGTGCCGATGCGCCCGATGACCCGGTTCACGCCTTCACCACTCAGCGTGGGACGGACGTCTTTAGCTATAATCCTGCCGCCAGGACTAAAGATGGCGGCCATGATCTTCGTGCCGCCGATATCCACCCCGATGACCGGTTTAGAAATTTTTTCTTCAGTCATTTTCCGCCTGAACCTGAAGCGTTATTCGGCCAGAAAATCCAGCACGAGTTTATTGAACCTGTCCGGGTACTCGAACATCGGCATATGACCGCATTTATCAAAGATTTCCAGCCGGGCGCCAGCTATTTTGGCTGCGGCGATACGGGTGTGCTTAACCGGGATAATCTTATCTTCTTTACCCCAGACCACCAGGGTCGGCGCTTTAAGGCTGCCGAGCTTGCTCAACAGGGGATCGAGCAGGCTGGAACGCTGCCCGCCGGTATCGATACCCGCCCTTAAAGCCGCCAGCAGCGCCTTTTTAGCCCCCGGCTGAATGATGATACCGTTAGCCACATCGATCAATTCCGGGGTAATCAGCGCCGCGTCATAAACTATCTTGCGCCACATGCTGACCGTTGCTTTACGGCTTCGACGCAATAATAGCTCGCCGAGGACAGGGAGCGAGCATATCTTAAAATCCGCGATAACGTCGTTGCCCATGCCGGCGTTGTCCACCAGCACCAGTTTTGCCACTTTATCCGGATAGTCAACCGCGAACTGCAGCACCAGGCCCCCTCCCATAGAGTTCCCTATCAGGCTGGCCCGGGGGATGTTCATGGCGACCATAAAATCATTGATGAATTTCACCAGGACATTCAAATCGCGTATCAGAGGGGCCTTATCCGTCCGCCCGAATCCCGGCAAATCCGGGGCAAAAACGCGGTGTTTCTCCGCCAAAGCGCCAATATTATGTACCCAGTTTTCGATAAAGCCGCCGAGCCCGTGCACCAGTAATACGGCGCTGCCTTTATCGCCCGCCGCCCAATAGCGCGTATTTACATCGCCGACCTTGATATATTTATCTTCAGGGCGCGTCGCTGACATATCCATTCCTCCCCAAGCTATTTTATTTATTAAGCGGATACCGCACCGCGCTGTCCCAATTGCGCGATCAATACATCGAGGGCCAGTTCGCCATCCATCCTGCCCGTTTTAATAGCGATATCGGTATCCAGAAGCTGATGATACACGTCCCGGATGCGGGCCGGAGAATAGCTGTCCGCCTGTTCCCACGCCTTGCGCAGGATAAAGTCCTGTCTCAGCCCCAGTTTGCTCTGGATCTCGGCCCGGGATTTGCCATGCTCCCTCATTTCCTTCATCAGAAAGATAATCCTGGCCTGCCGTGCTAGCATGACCAGTATCTGCGCCGGCGCCATGCCCTGCCGGAACAACTGCTGGAGCGTTTCCTGCGCCGCGCCCACCCGCAGCTCCAGAATGGCGTCCACCATGGCAAAGACGCTGGCCTCCTCGGCGCTGCTCACCACCGCTTTCACGTCCGCCTCCTCGATGGCCCGGCCGCCGGTATACGCTATCAGCTTTTCGATTTCGTTAGAAAGCGTCCAGAGGTCGCTGCCGACCAGCCTTACAAGCAGGGTCAACGCTTTGGCGGAGATACCGCCGGCTTTGCCCTGCGCCGCCAACCGCTTTGCCACCCATTCCTTGAGCTGCTCCCCTTTCAGCAGCGGAAAAGACTTGATTTTGGCCTGTGGCATTATCTCCAGCAATAAGGGATTGCGCGGGTTTATCTCTCCGTCAATCAATACTAATTCGGTGAACGGCGGGAGTTTTTTAATCGCTTCGGCCAGCGGCTTATAGGCTTCTTCCTGGGGAGAAGGGCGGGCGGTCTTTTTTCTGGCCGGCCGGCCTTTGGGTTCAAAGCGCGCCAGCAGGCCTTCAATAATCACGAGGCGTTTTTCCGCGAGAAACGGCATCGTCTCACAGGCGGCCCGCAGCTGCTCCACCGTCACGGCCCTGCCATCCAGCACCGTAGTGTTGGTCATTATCGATGTGGGATCGCCGGCGGACTTTTTGATGTCTTCCAGCGCCCTGCGGACGGAAAAATCGTCTTCTCCGCAAAATATATGTAACAAGTTAACTCTCCCTGCCCCGGAGTCTTGCGGCTTATTCACGCCATTATATCATATTCGCCCGCTATAAGATTAAGCCCGTCGGGCAAGCGGAATAGCTAAAAGGTTGACAAAACACTGCCGTTAAGGAATAATCGCACAGAGAGACCGCAACGGTCGGGCAGTCCGCGCACTATAAAATCGAGAGGTAGACTACGATGACGGAATATTCCGAGGAAAGAACCAAGCTGGACGAACTGAAAAAGCTGGCCAGCATCGCTACGGACATGCAGCTGGCCAACAAGATGCGCATCCAGGCCATCAACCTGCTGGGCGACATGGCCACCCACGAATCCTTGCTCGTCCTGCTTAACCTGGTCGCTAACGATAAGCTGAACGTCGATGAAAGAGACCTGGCGCTCAAGCGGGCCCGGGAAATCGTCAAAAAAGGCCGCTAGGCAGAGGGTTGAGGGTAAAGGGGTGAGGGAATAGACTAATCCTAACGTACTGATTTTCATGAGCATTAACATCGGCATCATCGGCCTGCCGCAGAGCGGTAAAACCAGCATCTTCAATGCCCTGGCCGGCGGCAAAGCGGACACTGCCGTGCACGGCACCGATGGGCTGGCGCCGAACATCGGCATCGCGCACGTACCGGAACCGCGGCTTAAAATACTGGATGCTATCTTTCATCCCAGGAAAACCGTCTATCCGGAGGTCAAGTACATCGATGTCGGGGCTTCGTTAAAATCGCTCGCCAAAGACAAAGGGATCGGCGGGCAGCTGCTCAACCAGCTAAGCACGGTGGACACGCTTATCTGCGTTGTCCGCGCCTTTAAAGACGAGAGCATCCCCCACCCCAACGGCAGCCTGGATGTCAAGAGAGACATCGAGGCCCTCAACCTGGAACTGATTTTCTCCGACCTGGCTATCATGGAACGCCGTATGGAGAAGCTGGAAGGATCCCTTAAGGCCGCCAAACCCGGCGAGCGCGCGCCGTTTCTCCAGGAAAAAGAATATCTTCAAAAAATGAAGGCGGAAATGGAAAAGGACCAACCAATCAGGGCGCAGTCTATCGACGCCCACGCGCAGAAATATATCAGCAACTATCAGTTTCTCACTGCCAAGCCGCTCTTAATCGTCGTCAATACCGGGGAAGAGCAGGTGGCGGAAACAGCCAAACTGGAAGCAGATCTGAATAAACAGTTCGCCGGCCCCGGGAGCCGCGCCGTGGCTCTCTGCGGCAAGCTGGAGATGGAACTGGCGCAGCTGGATGAGACTGCCGCCAGGGAGTTCCGCAAGGACTATGGCCTGACGGAGTCAGGACTGGAGCACGTTATCCGCGCGTCCTACGAACTCTCCGACCTTATCACGTTTTTTACCGTGGGAGCAGACGAAGACCGCGCCTGGCCCATCAAGAGAAACACCCCCGCCGTCAAAGCCGCCGGTAAAATCCATACGGACTTCGAAAAAGGGTTCATCCGGGCGGAGTGCATCAGCCTCGACGAACTGGTGAAATGCAACGGCTTTGCGGAAGCTAAAAAGCGAGGGCTGCTGCGACTGGAAGGCAGGGACTATATCGTCCAGGACGGGGACGTCGTGACTTTCCTTTTCAACGTTTAGTTACAGGCTCGCTTGACCGGCGTACCAGCAGCTTCAGCCGCTCTTCACCGGCGACGATGATATCCTCACCGATACTGATATCGCCCTCTGCCGAACGCGCTCGCCACAGCTCGCCGTTGATCTTCACCATGCCCTCCGGGGCCAGCCTGGTGGCCACTTTGCCCGTGGTGCCCACCATCGACGTTTGCCCCGCCTGGGTCTGCTTTTTTAATACACGTGTGGTAAAAAGAAAAAGCCACGTGCCGAAGACCGTCCAGGCCGCCATCACGGTTATAAGCACGATAACCGAAAGCCTGATATTGAACTCCGGCAGCACCCAGCGCCAGATTATCCAGAGAGCCAATAGTTGCAGTATATTGCTGACGATGGCCAGCACCAGCCTGGTGGAAGTTAATCTTTTATTCATATTTACATGTTATATTATAACAAGATAGGGCTCCAATTATCCTCTTCTTTCATCCGGATATAACAATATTTCCCAAAAACCATTGGCGGGACTTGACAAGGGTGTTTCAAAGATGATATCCTTTATATTTGTAACAATGCCCCAAGTGTTTGTTTTTTGCTTCCCTGATATAGATACCCAAGATATGATATTGCCTCATGTGAACGTATGTCTTCGTTCCGGATAATATTACTCTCGGAAAACCAAGCGTCACTGTGTTTGTCTAAGGAGTTGAAATGGTTGTAACGTCACGATTGCCTGCGTCTAAATCCAAGCCCACTATCGCCCGCAAATCTTATGCCAAGTTACCTACTGTACTGGACGTCCCTAATCTCATTAAAGTCCAGCTTGATTCCTTCCGGAGGTTCCAGGAGGACGGACTCAAGGCCCTGCTGGAAGAAATCTCTCCCATCAAAGACCTCACCGGCAACCGGCTGGAGCTGGCCTTCGTCGCTTATGAGTTCCGCGAACCCCGCCCCGGCCACTCCGAGCAGGAATGCCACGAGCGCGACCAGACCTATTCCGCCCCGCTCTATGTTAAAGTACGCCTGCTGGTCAAGGAGACCGGAGAAATCAAGGAGCAGGACCTCTTCTTCGGCGATATCCCGCTGATGACCTCCAAAGGCACCTTCGTTACCAGCGGCGCGGAGAGAGTGGTTGTCAGCCAGCTGCTGCGCTCCCCCGGCGTATACTTCACCGCCGAGGAAGACCCCGTGTCCGGCCGCAGGCTCTGCCAGGCCAAGCTAATCCCAACCCGCGGCGCCTGGCTGGAGTTCGAGACCAGCAACCGTAACGTCGTCTCTACCAAAATCGACGGCAAGAGGAAAATACCCATCACCACCCTGTTGCGCGCCCTCGGCTTCGGCGACGACAAAGATATTTTGAAGCTCTTTGAAAAAGAGGAAAAGGCGTCCGAGTTCAAGTATATCAGCATCACCATGGAAAAAGAACCGAACATCAAGGACGAAAAGGACGCCCTCTTAGATATTTATAAGAAACTGCATCCCGGCGAGCTTCCCTCGCTGGAAAACGCGCGGAAGCTTATCAGAAACCTTTTCTTTGACGCCACCCGCTACGATCTTGGCAACGTGGGCCGCTACAAGCTGAACAAACGGCTGGGCGTGGATGTCAGCCTCAAGGAGCGGACGCTGACCAAAGAAGATATCATTGAGATCATCCGCCATATTATCCTGATCAACAATGGCAAAGACCATAGCGACGATATCGACCATCTGGGCAACCGGCGGGTACGCACCGTCGGCGAACTGGTACAGACCCAGTTTCGCATCGGCTTCCTGCGCCTGGAGCAGGTCGTCCGCGAACGCATGAGCATTATCGGCACGGAAGCCGTGACCCCCAGCGCCCTGGTCAACATCCGACCCATCGTGGCCGCGGTACGCGAATTCTTCGGCGGCTCGCAGCTTTCGCAGTTCATGGACCAGACCAATCCGCTGGCGGAACTCACCCATAAGCGCCGTCTTTCGGCCATGGGTCCCGGCGGTCTTTCCCGCGACCGCGCCGGCTTCGAAGTACGCGACGTGCACTTTTCCCACTACGGCCGCATCTGCCCCATCGAGACTCCGGAAGGGCCGAACATCGGCCTGATCGGCTCGCTGGCCACGTACAGCATCATCAACGAATACGGCTTTATCGAGACCCCTTACCGCAAGGTCATCCACGAGTTAAGCAGCAAAGATAAGCGCCTCGTAAATCGTACCGCCAACGAGGATGTTCTGGACGAAAAAGGCAAAGTGCTGGTAAAAGCGGAAAGCGCCATCACGGCGGACGCCGTGGAAAAGCTATCGAAAATGAAGGCGAAGAAAATCAAAGTCGTCCCCTTTGTTTCCGACGAGATTATCTATATGCCGGCCGATGAAGAAGATAAATATACCATCGCCCAGGCCAACGTCCCTCTTGATGAAAACAACCAGTTTAAAGAAAAGAGAATTGAAGCCAGGCTGGCCGATGGCTACCTGCTGGAACCACCTGAGAAAATAGAATATATGGACGTCACCCCCAAGCAGGTGGTCAGCGTGGCCACAGCTTTAACGCCTTTCCTGGAACATAACGACGCTAACCGCGCTTTGATGGGCGCCAACATGATGCGCCAGGCGGTGCCCCTGCTCCGCCCCGAAGCCCCGCTGGTGGCTACCGGCATGGAAATGGAAGCCGCCAAGCATAGCCGGCAGGTGGTCTTTGCGGAAAAGGCCGGCACGGTAACGGATATGTCCGGCAACATCGATGATAAGGGGAACACTAAATACCGCATC
>Ga0187870_1002326_pt1 | contig 15993 bp, 13 predicted proteins | sample June2016WEW_13_1_3_FD_132974 | JGI IMG/M metagenome (GOLD analysis project Ga0187870, IMG submission 132974) | Peatland microbial communities from SPRUCE experiment site at the Marcell Experimental Forest, Minnesota, USA - June2016WEW_13_150 | ecosystem: Environmental > Terrestrial > Soil >... | reverse complement strand
TGGGCAAGGCCCTCAAGGGACGCCGGAACAAGGCGATTGTCGCGACCAAGTGCGGGCTGCGCTGGGATACGGACAAGGGACAGTTCGACGGGTACGCGGACGAGAAAGGCCCCAGTAAGACTCTGGCGAAGTACAAGATCTATAAGTACCTCGGACCCGAATCAATCCGTTACGAGGTGGAAGAGAGCCTTCGGAGGCTCCAGACTGATTATATCGACCTCTACCAGACACACTGGCAGGAGGCAACGACCCCCATTGAGGATACGATGGGGAGCCTGAAAGCCCTCCAGAAGGAGGGGAAGATCCGCGCCATCGGCGTGTCCAACGTCAACACGGAGCAATTGAGACGCTACGGCGGGGTCGCTTCGGTACAGGAAAAGTTCAACCTTCTCGATCGGGGGATCGTGAAGAAAGGGCTCGTGGATGCGTGCATGGCCAGCCGGACCTCGATCCTCAGCTACTTCACGATGGAGCAAGGGCTATTGACCGGGGTCATGTCCCCTGGGCGCAGCTTCAAAGATGGTGACACGCGCCGGACCAATCCGCTCTTCACGCCGGACAGCATCCGACGAATCAACGGGATCGTCGGCGAGCTCAGGCCATTTGCCGAAAAATACAAGGCCACAATTGCTCAGGTCGTGATCGCCCTCACCGCTCTTCAGCGAGGGATCACGCACGTCCTGGTGGGTGCCCGGGATGCTGGCCAGGCCAGGGAAAACGCGAAGGGCGGCTATCTTGAGTACGAAGCGGAAGATGTGAAGGCAATGAACGTGATTGCCGACAAGCTCCCTGCCCTCAAGGCATAGCGAAGGAAGAGTCAAGGAAGGACATGGCACTATGCGCATTTCGCAAAGGGTATTTGGCCGGACCCGAGAAGGGGAGGAAATAGTTCAAATCACACTCACGAGCGACAGCAAGGTCACGATCCAGCTTTTGAGCTATGGCGCAACCCTTTCGTCGGTCCAGTTCCCCGACAGGGCAGGCCGAATCGGGGAGGTCACTCTCGGGTTCGACATTCTGGATGGCTACCTCAATCCACACCCGTACTTCGGAAGCACTCTTGGCCGGGTTGCCAACCGTATCGGGCACGGCAGGTTCACGCTCGACGGCCGCGTATACACGCTTTTCTGCAACAACGGAAAGAATCACCTTCACGGGGGGAAGAAAGGCTTCGACAAGGCTGTCTGGTCCTCCGCGTCGTTCCTTCGCAACGCAACGGCAGGTGTTGTCTTTTCCTACACGAGTCCGGACGGTGAAGAGAGCTACCCAGGGACCGTCGACGCCCGCGTCGGCTACACCCTAGATGACAGCGGGACCCTGGAGATGCTTTTCGAGGCGCGGACCGACCAGCCCACGATCGTTAATCTTTCAAATCACGCGTATTGGAACCTGAAGGGGGACGGCGAGGGCAACATCAAGGATCACCTTGTCACGTTGCCAGCGGATCGATTCGTTGCAGTGGACAGTGAGCTCATACCTACCGGGGAGTTGAAAGAGGTGGCAGGCACGCCGTGGGATTTCCGCCGGGGCAAGTCGATTGGGCAGGACATCGAAAAGGCGGGAGGAGGCTATGACGCATGCTACGTGCTGGGCGATCCCGTCGATGGATGGCGGAAGGTAGCCAGGGTTCACGAGCCATCATCCGGCAGGTCCCTGGAGATGTCCACCACTCAGCCGGGAGTGCAGTTCTACTCAGGGCACATGCTCACTCCCACGACAGGGAGGGGCGGCAGGCAGTATCAGACCTACGGCGCGTTCGCACTTGAAACTGAGGGGTTTCCGGACGCCATCAATCACCCCAGCTTCCCCAGCGTCGTGTTGAGGCCCGGACAGAAGTCACTGGAAAGAACCAGGATTCGTTTCTTCAGCGAATAAGGGCACGCGCCCGGAGGATGGCACAAGGTTCAACACGATGATCCGTCCCACCTCGAAAGCATGAACATAATCAACCCCATCCGGGAGAAGCTAGAGGCGGATAGGCGGATCGCAAAGCCGCGTGTTTTGCAGTGACGGATTCTCACGACGAGCTGATCGCCTTCCTGATGATGGACAGCTGTCACCTTCCCCTATTGTACGTAGCGATCAACTTGCTGACGTCTTCGATCGGCTGAGCCACGGCAGGCCACGGTCCTTCTACGTGAAACATTTGGAGAGGAACTGAAGAGTTCCCGGCAATCGGACATGAGAGTGCCACGGTGCCACGAAGGTGGACTTTTAAAGTCAGTGGCCTGGACGATCGGGTCCCGTGTCCGATAAACCAGCTACCCCCCCTAAGCCGCCTCGCACTATAGATGAAATGTGTAGAAAAACAGGGTCTAAACGGCTATTTAAGGCTGCACAGCGCCACAGTAAGAAACGGCACGAAAGATGACCCTTGCGCTATCTGTATTGCAGGTATACAATACGACACAGAGTGTTTTGAAGTGCTACGCAACGGCATGAGCGCAAGGCGCGCTCATAACCAGGAGGTCGCAGGTTCAAATCCTGCCCCTGCTATTTAATCTTTTGCGGCTGAGGGTTTTACAGACCGCCATCGGAAAGTCGGCGCGATCCGCAGCTCACTGCAGACGGGGGTGCGCCGTTTTTCTTCGCAATGCCTCTCCTCTATTTCAGCTCAATCCGAGTGAGGTATTTCACCCACCTGCCTCCGTAGATGTCCTCGGCCACCAGCCGTGCCGGAAATCCCTGTTCGAGGGGCAGGGAGACGCCGTTCGCCCGTATGGCGACGACGAGGAGGTGTGTCCGGATTTCCTCCTTCGAGAATGTGCTGCTGTAGCCGTCCACCGAGGTGAATGTTGCCTTTGCATATCCGTCCCCGGCGCCTGCTTTTTGAAGCAGAGCGGCTAGAGAAACGCCTTCCCATTCCACGTAATCGTAGAAGAAACCCGGGCAGATCAGGATGATCCGCTTCTTGATGGCGGGGAACTGGTCGAGTTCTTTCAGGGTGAGTGAAACCGGATTCGAGACGCCAACTCCGTCCACCGTGAGCCTCCACCGGTATTCGCTGACGGCCTGGGGCGTGCCAGTGGAGTGCAGGGCACTGACAGAGGTGAGAGGCAGGTCGCTCGGGTCGACATCCTTCGGGTCCATCATGATGATGGAGTTGTACGGCGTGGAGTTGCTGAGTTTTAGTTTCCCCTCCGCATGACCGAACGAAATGCAAACAATACAACTGAGGATCGCAGCGCAGATTCTGTGTTTCATTCCAGCCTCCAGGAGGGGAGCCGTCCGGTTGCGGCCCAATCGGCGGCCTCAGTACGCCCTTATGATGCGGAGCCTTTTCTTGTGCGTTTCTTCCTCCGCGATGATCCGGTCTATGTCGGCGAGCTGTTCGAGGGCCGCCTTGCCGGATCGCAGCGCGGTGTAGAAGCCGATGGTCTTCTGCTCCAGGGCAACGCCGAACGCGAGGGTCTTGTCGGTGTCCGCAACGTCACGCGACGCGTACAGCTTCTCCAGTGGCTCCAGGAACTCGCGATCCAGGAGCGCCCGCAGCCCGGGGCCGACGGTCCCTTTCGGCGTGAGCCCTCTCTTGCGCAACTGTTCCAGGAAGAAGGACTTGTGGGTCGCCTCCTCGTCTCTGAGGAACTTGAGCTCGTTCTTCACCTGCGGTTTCGATATCCGGGCGATGAGCCGGGCGTAGAAATCGAAACCTCCCTGCTCGACGATCGCGGCCATCTCGAAGAGATCCTCAATCGCGTATTCCCCAAGGCTCCAACTGCTGTCCATGGCGCCTCCCTACCGCTTGCGTGCCGCCAGGGCCTTCTCAATTGCGAGCACCCCTTCATTGGCGTCCTTTCCGAAGAGGTCCACCCCGTTGCGCTTCGCGAAATCCTCGGTGACAGGCGCCCCGCCGACGATCGTGATCACGCTTTCACGGAGTCCGGCCTTCTTGAGCGCCTCGATCTGATCCGGCATTCCTCCGAGGGTCGTCGTGAGGAGTCCCGAGTAGCCGACCACGTCCGGGGAGTGCTTCCTGATCCCGTCCAGGAACTTCTCCGGGGCGTTGTCGATCCCGATGTCCACGACCTGGAAGCCGTTGCCTTCCAGGAGCGCCCGCACGATGTTCTTGCCGATATCGTGAAGGTCGCCCTTGATCGTGCCGATCAGGACCTTGCCCTTCCGTGGCAGGTCCGTGCGCCCGGAGAGCACGGGACTCAGGACCTTCATGGCTTCCTGCATGGAGTTGGAGGCCATGATGAGCTCGGGCAGGAACATATCACCGCACGAGAAGTTCGTCCCCACCGCCTTGATCGCGGGGGTCAGCGCCTCCCCGATGATCGTGAGCGGGTCGATCTTTTCCTCGAGCGCGGTCTCCACGGCCCCCTTCATCTCCTTGTAGCTTCCCCGGTACACGAGCTCGAAAATCCTCTTCAGCGCAGGAGAAGAGATATCCCCGGTGTAGTCCGCCTCCTTGGCCTTGATCCTTCCCGCCGCCGGCTTCTCCTTTGCCGCGGCGGGGGCCGCACCTGCCCACGACTTCTCGTCGTAGACCCCGTAGCGGTGGATCGCGTTGAGCATCGCGATGAAATTGTCGTGGGGGACGTAGTTGACGATGCTGTGGCTGGAGCCGCACACGTAACCGCCGCCCTGCTTCATGGCGTCCATGTGGGCCTTCACGTCCTTCTCCACGTCCGCAGGGGTCCCGTGCGCGAGCGGGAACTCGATGTCGATGTTGCCGGCGAAGCAGACCGCGCTTCCAAACTTCTTCTTCATCTCCCGGTAGTCGCAGCCGTAGGGGTCGACGGGATGCACACAGTCCACGCCCATGTCGAGGAGCATGGGGATGAGGTCGTCCACCTTTCCGTCGGAGTGGAACATCACGGGCTTGCCCGCGCTCACCGCCGGCGCGCAGATCCTCTTCATTCGCCCGGCCCAGATCTCCCGCATGAGAGCGGGCGGCAGGAACAGCCCGGTCTTGAACGCCACGTCGTCCGCGGGCCAGACGAAGTCCACGCCGTTCTTGATGGCGGCTGCGCAGAACTTCACGCACCACTCCGTGCTGATCTCCAGGAGCTCCTCCAGGAAGTCCCGGTCCTCGGCGGCCATCTTCATCGTGTCCTCCAGGCCGATGACGAACTCGTAGAGGGTCTGGAAGAACGCGGCGAACAGGACGCAGAAGCCGATTTTCGTGCCGGAGCGGTCCAGGGCCTGGCGGTACTCCCGCACGAAGACCATCTTGGCCTCGATGTCCGACTCGTCAGGCAGGACGACGAGCTTCTGGAAGTCTGCGCGGGTCTTGATGCTCCTGTCCGCAATCAGCCCGCCCACCGAGCCGTCGGGCTTCCTCTTCTTGAAGGGGGTCCAGATCGCCTCCACGATGATGGCGTCCTGCCCGATCATCTTGCACAGCTCGATGTAATCGTCGGGCTTCATGGGGCGCGCACCCTCGCCTTCCGACACGCCCTTGGCGGGGTCCCCGCCGAAGGAGAGGGTGTTCCCCCCAAAGCGGCCCAGCAGCTTCTGCACGTGCTGGTCCTCGATGAGGACCTCGAAGTTCGGGACCCTGTCCACCTTCCTTCTCCTGAAGGCGGCAAACAGGCGCTGGATGTCCGGCTGGCCGTTGTACGACTCGAGTTTCATGCGTTTCCTCCTCCTGGCTCCCTTTCAGTCGATGTGGAAGACCTCGGCGATCTCCTCCACGTCCGCTCCCACCTTCTGCGGGTCCTTCTTGACGAAAAACCTGTCCATGGTCTTCTGCCAGCGCGCGTTCACCTCGGTCCTGGCGAGGCGGGCGAAGCACGCTGCGGGGTCGTCCGCCTCGAGGTATGCAAAGAGCGTCCCGTCCGGGCGGAAGTAGATGGAGTAGTTCCTGATGCCGCTCTCCGTGATCGCAGCCGCCATGTCGGGCCAGATCTCGTCATGGGCCTTTTCGTAGTCTGCCCGCAGCTCCGGCTTGATCTTCATGATGAACGCATACCTCTTCATCGCTCCCTCCGTCTAGAAAAGCTTCGACATGTTGATGGTATCCACCCTGGCCTCGTCACCCCCGATGGAGAGGATGGACTGGTCGATCTCCTCCCGCAGGCTTCCCGCCGTGCGGTACATGGCAAGCACGTTCTCGAGCGGTGAGCCCGGCTGCACGGCGTGGGTGGGCCCCAGGAAGAGCCCTCCCATCGGGAAGAGCGCGAGCCTCCGCTTCACCTCGTGTTCCACCTCGGCCGCAGTGCCGAAAGCCAGGGTGCTCTGCACCGAGACCGTTCCGCAGAAGGTGAGACGATCGCCGAACCTCTCCTTCAGATTGCCGATGTCCATTTCCGCCGTCGTGGGCTGCACCACGTCGTAGACGTCCAGCCCCAGGTCGATGAGCCGCGGGAGGAACGCGAAGGTGCACCCGCACATATGCATCATGGTGCGGGCCCCGTACGAGTGTGCCACCCGGAAGTATTCTCCGAACCGTGGGGCGAAGTACCGCTCGAAGATGTCCATGGAGATCATGGGGCCGAGCTGATTCCCCAGGTCTTCCCCTGCGTGGGTGAAGTCGATGAGGCCGCCCGCGGCGTCCAGCATCCTCCTGTGCTGTTCGAGATAGAAGCGGAAGCGGGCGTCCATGAGGGCGAGGAGCACAGAGTTCCCGTCCATGAGGTCCATGAGGACCTCCTCCATGCCCCGGGCTCGGGAGATGCCGTTGATGAAGTCCAGGTCCCCCGCTGTCCCGCAGCACACCGCGAACCCCTGCCGGCGGATGTCCTCCGCCTGGGCCTTGATTGTGGAATAGTCGAACCAGTCGGCGGTGGGAAAGTGGGACCTGTCGAGATCCTTCAGTTCCCGGACGCCCGCGAAGGGTTGGAACACCGACTCGAGGTACTTGCCCGCCTCGAACTGCACGTACCGGTAGCGCTCTCCGAAGTACCCCTCGACGGTCCCGTCCGGGAAGGTGCGGAGGGCCGGGCCGGCGTAGGAAGGCTCGACGTAGCGGAAATCGTCACCCACCACTCGCAGGAGCTGCTCCAGGTTGGTGAGGCCGAAGTGGGCCATGATTGCATGGTTGACTTCGGGGGTGCCTTCATGCTTGACCGGAATTCGGTCGTATCCGCCGTGAGCGAAGGCAGAAAGGACTCGCTCTCTCGAGGTCATCGGGGCCTCCTTGAACCTCGGCTGAGGCTACCACGGGGTGGCAGGGCGGCAAATGGAGAAAGTGACTTCCCGCCTAGGGATTAATGCCACTCGGAGGGCGGGAGGCCCGTCTTCTTCTTGAAGAGGTGGGAAAAGTAGTACGGGTCGTCGAACGAGAGCATGTACGCGATCTCCTTCACGGAGTACTGGCGCTGGAGGAGCAGTTCCTTGGCGCGGCCGATCTTCAGGTCCAGGAAAAACTGGTACGGGGACAACCCCGTGTACTTCTTGAAAAGCTGTCGGAACCGGGAGTAGCCCAGTCCCAGGGACCGGGAGAGCCGGCCGATGTCGAGGTGGGTGGCCACATTGTCGGCCAGGAGGAACTTGGCCTTCTCCACGAGCCGCTCGTTCGCCGAGTCCGGCCCGAACTGCTGGTTGAGGCTGGAAACGTGCGCAAGCAGGTGCCCGATGAGGGAGCCGAGGATCTGCTGGTGTCCAGGCGCCTCGGAACGCGCGCAGTCGAAGACCTCCTGGTAGATCTCGAGGATCGAGTCGTGCAACCCGATGGGCATGACCGGGTTGTCCGGCGAGAAAAACCCGTTGTCCACGAGGGCCCTGGGGTACTCTCCCTTGAACCCCACCCAGTACTCGTCCCAGCCCGTCTCCTGGTCGGGGGAGTACCAGTGCCACACCTCCGGGAACAGCATGAGGAGGCTGCCGGGGGTCACGGGGAAGATGCGGTTGCCGTCTGTCTTGAAGAGACCGCTCCCTCGGGTGATGTACACGAGAGCGTACTCGTCGTAGATCCTGCCCATCTCCCAATTGAAGAGGTACTTGGGAGGGTGCGCCCCAGGGTCCAGCGGGTAGGTCGACCCGGGAGGAACCTTGTCGTAGCCAACGGTCGTGCAGTAAATCTGCCACCGGACATCCCGCGCGGTGACGCTGAGGTATTTCGCGAATTGGCCGTTCTCGGCGGGCATGCGCCGGGATTGTACCCCAAGCAGACGGTTTTGAGAAGTTTTTCAGCGGCCGCGGCGGTCGATCATCCCGTTCAGCTTCTCCCTGTAGTAGCGGAACTCCTTCCAGTGCACCTCCGGCGGGATCAGGTGGTCCCCGAAGGGAACGTAGCCCCCGGTCTCCAGAACCGCTTCCGCGGGTCCCAGAACCTCGTCGATCCGCGCCCTGCCCTTCGGGAGCTCGGACTTCGGAATGCCGCCCATCAGCTGCAGCTTCGGAAAGAGCCTGCGCACATTCACGATGTCCACGCCGCAGCTCGCCTCCATGGGGTACATGCCGGTCACCCCGCCATCCAGGAACAGGGGGATGAGGTCCGTGCACTCCCCGTCGGTGTCCACGAAGATCACCTTTACGCCGTGCTCATTGAGGAAGCCGGTCATCCTCTTGTAGTAAGGCACCATGAACTCCCGGATCATGGCGGGGGAGACCATTGAGCCGCTCCCCGCGGAAATGTCTTCCCAGAACACGAACATGTCGACGCTGGTCTGGGACAGGACCTCTGCGTACACCGCGAGCCACACGTCCGTGAAGGTCTTCTGGATGTCATGGATGAGCTTCGGGTCGTCCGTGTAGTTGTAGAACAAGTGCTCGTACCCCATGAGGTGGGCGAGGGTCCCGAAGTAGCCCTGGGGATAGCCTCCGAGCACGAGCGGGAAGTCGCGGTCCCTGTAGCGTTCCAGGAGGCGGGGCCAGCTCCTGGGGAAGCGGCCCTTGATGTCCTTCAGGTTGAGCCGCTCCTCCTTGAGCCTGTTCCAGGTGGCCCAGTCGCGGATGGGGTTTTCCAGGGCGGAGGGGATGACCCCCGTCTTCTTGAGGAACAGTCGCTTCACCCCGTCGATGTCGATGTACGTCATCGTCTCCGCTGTCTCCTCGATCACCGTCACCTCGAACATGGGGTGGAAGAGGAGGTTCACGTTCACGAGGACCTGCCCCAGGTCCATCCCGAGCTCGATCCGCACGTCGTTGTCGATGGGGAAGCCCTGGGTGGGCCAGTACAGCCCGCCGCCGATGACCGCAAGCCCGGAGGAGAGCCTGCCGGTGTGGATGGACTTCCAGCAGGGCAGGTACAGGGAGGAGGTGGGCGTGGAGATGCCGCGGGGGAGGCGCGGGTAGTGCCTGCGGGGAAGCCCCTCGGCGTACCAATTCTCCACGTTCTCTCCCCAGTATCCGAACTCCCACTTCGGCGGGCTTACCCGGGCGCGGAATTCCGTCATGGCCAGAAGGAAGCGCTCGCGGACGTTCATCGCTGCCCCCCAATCATTGCCGCACGACCTGCCGCCGCTTCGTGGCCATGATGCGCGCGGCGTCGATCGAGATGGCGAGGATGAGGATGAGACCCTTCACCACGTCCCGCCAGTAGTAGGACAGCCCGATAGCTTCCTGCAGCTGCACCATGCCCGTGCGGATGACGCCGAGGATGAGGACGGCGATAATCACCCCGAAAAGGCTCCCTTTCCCGCCCGCCATGCTCACGCCGCCGAGCACCACTGCCGTGATCACGTCCATCTCCAGCCCAAGCCCCGCGTCGTCCCTTCCCAGGCTGAGCTGGGCAACCAGGATGGCGCCCGCGAGCCCCGACAGGGCACCCGAGATGACGTACGCGCTGAACTTCATCCGCCGCACGTCGATTCCCGCCAGGCGGGCGGCGTATTCGTTGGCCCCTACCGCGAATACGTTCCTCCCGTATCGGGTGTAGCGAAGGAGCAGGATCGCGACAGCGTACAGCACAAGGACGTATACGAGGGTGATGGGGATGATCGCGAGCTGCTCGTTCGGCAGGTAGGCCCTCGCCATCCTGAGGAACATCGGGTCCGTGATCCTTCCGGTCTTCAGGATCGGGAATCCCAGGGCGAACCAGGAGGCCATCCCGCGGGCCAGGGCCATCATTCCCAGGGTGGTGATGACCGGATTGATCCCGATTCGCGTGACGATGAGCCCGTTGATTACCCCCAGGGCGGTGCCGATCACGAGGCTGCAGAGCAGGACGAGCCAGGGCAGCCACATTGCGGGAATTCCCAGGTGCTCGAACCAGTCGTGAAACAGCACCACGTTCACGGCGGTGAAGCCGAGGATCGAACCCACCGAGAGGTCCAGGCCGCCGATGAGAAGGACGAATGTCATGCCGATCGACACGACAGCGATGACGGGGATGTTGCTGATGATTGCCTTGAATGTACCCAGGGCGAAAAAGTGCTTCGTCATCAGCCCGAAGAAGAGGACGAGGATGGCGAGGAGCAGCCCCAGAGCGGGCACCATGCTCTTCCCGTAGAGAAGCGACTCCCCGATGCCGCGCCGCCTGAGGCTGCCGTTGACGCCGCCTGCCGCCGTGCTGCTCATGCCTCGCTCCTCCTAGTACCGTTTCTTCCCGCGCAGCTCGTAGAGCGCCACGATCAGGATCAGGAGAACCCCCTGGAACACGCGGATGTGCACGTAGCGGAACCCGATCATCGTGAACCCGTTGTAGAGCACTCCGAGTATCAACACCCCGGCCAGGGTGCCGAGGATGCTCCCCTTTCCCCCCGCCAGGGCTGTCCCTCCGAGGAGCACCGCGGTGATCACGTCGAGCTCCATGCCATTGGCGTGCTGGGGCATGCCGACGGCGGTCTGGCCGGTGAGGATCAGTCCGCTCAGGGAGGCCGCGATTCCGCTCATCAGGTAGAGCACGAACTTTACCCGCTTCACCTTGATGCCGGACGCCCTCGCCGCGGCCGCATTCGCGCCGATGCAGTAGACCTTCCGGCCGAACTTGGACCGGCTCAGCACGAAGTACAGTGCGGCGAAAATCACCACGAAGAGCACGAGGGGAATCGGGATCTGGATGCCGGGAATCAGCGTGCGGCCGATGAAACCCGTCACATTCTCCATGATGAGGATGGAACGGGACTTCGTCAGGACGTATCCGAGTCCGCGGGTCACCGACATGGTCCCCAGCGTCGTGATGATGGGATTGAGGTCCAGGCGGGTGATGAAGAAACCGTTGAACGAGCCGATGGCGGCGCCCAGCCCGAGGGCGATCGGCACGAGCGCCCAGGCCGGAACGGGAGGATCGAGGTTGTAGAGGAAGGCCACCAGGCAGGAAGTGAGGGCGATGTTCCCGCCAACGGAGATGTCCAGCCCTCCGGTGATCATGACCAGAGTGAGGGTCCCGGCCACGATGCCGCTGAAGGAGATGTTCGTCAGCATCGTCGAGATATTCTGAAACGAGTAGAAGTCCCGGCTGAGTGCGGCGAACACGGCGACCATTGCGACGAGAACGCTGAAAAGGATGAGTGTGGTGGAGAGGGGCGTTCTCTTCCTCATCGCCTGCCCCGGCTCGATGTGCAGCGTGTCGCCCATGTCATTCCTCCCGGATCACAGGGTCGCGGCCTGCAGGAGCTTCTCCTGCGTGGCCTCCTGGTGGCTGAACGCCGCCGTCACCCGCCCCTTCGCGATGACGATGATCCTGTCCGCCATGGACAGCATCTCGGGCAGCTCGGAGGAGATCATGACGATCCCCGCCCCCTGCTCGCAGAGGTTCTCCATCATCTGGTAGATGTCCACCTTGGCGCCCACGTCGATCCCCCGTGTCGGCTCGTTCACGAGGAAGATCTTCGAGCCGGTCTCCAGCAGCTTGGCGAGGACGATCTTCTGCTGGTTGCCGCCGGAAAGGCTGTTCACCTCCGTCGCGATGTCGGGGGTACGGATGCTTACGTCCTTCACCCACTGTTCCACCTTGCGGCGCTCCAGCTTCCGGTTCAGAACGAAGCCGGTCCCCATGCCGTCGATGTTCGCCATCGTCACGTTCCATGAAACGGGCAGCGCGAGGGCGAGCCCTTCCAGCTTTCGGTCGATCGGCATGTAGCCGATGCCGCGCGCGAGCGCCGCGTTGGGGCCCGTCATGGCCGCCGGGTTCCCCCTCACCGAGATCTCCCCCGCGTCGTGCCGGTCCAGCCCGTACAGCGCCCGCAGCACGTTCATGCGGCCCGATCCGAGAAGGCCGAACAGTCCGACGATCTCCCCGCTGCGCAGGGTGAAGCTCACCTTGTCCAGGATGCCGTTGATCGTGAGGTCCTTCACCTCCATGAGGAGCTCCCCGATCGGGAGGGTCCGCTTGGGATAGAACTCGGCGAGCTCCCGGCCGACCATCATGGCGATGAGCTGGGGCATCGTCGCTGAATCGGTTTTCACCGTGTCGATCCTCCGGCCGTCGCGGAGGACGGTGACGCGGTCGGTGATGTCGAACACCTCCTTGAGCCTGTGGGAGATGTGGATGACCCCGACTCCCTGCTCGGTGAGGCCGCGGATGACCTTGAAGAGCGAGTTCGTGTCCTCCTCTCCGAGGGCCGCGGTGGGCTCGTCCATGACGAGGATGGTCGCCTTCTTGTGAATCGCCTTCGCGATCTCGAGGACCTGCTTCTGGTGGACCGAGAGGTCGCCGACGACGGTCCGGGGATCCAGGTCAATGTTCATGCGCCTGAGCACATCGCGCGCGTCGTCGTTGGCCGCTTTCCAGTCGACCGTGCCCAAACCCCAGCGCGTCGGCAGGTGCCCGACGAACAGGTTCTCCGCCACGGTGAGGGTATCCAGGGTGACGAGCTCCTGGTAGATGAAGCGGATCCCCATGTCTGCCGCGTCGGAAGGCGAGCGGAAGTCGACCTTGCGGCCGTTGATGAGGATGTCTCCGGAGTCCGCCTGGTAGTCGCCGGCAAGGATCTTGATCAGGGTGGATTTTCCGGCCCCGTTTTCCCCCACCAGCCCGAGCACTTCCCCCGCGTGCAGGTCGATGCTGACGTCTTTCAGCGCCTGCACGCCGGGGAACTGCTTGGATATGTTTCTCATCTCAAGCAGAGGCTGTTCCATTCGCTGCACCCTCCGGAAAAGAAAATGAGGCTGGGCGGGTGCCCAGCCTCCACGTTTCACGCTATTTCTTGGGATACCACTTGTCGATGTTCGCGCTGTTGACGATGACGTTCTCCACGAAGATATACGGGGGTACCGGCTGGCCCTGGAGCATCGCAATTACCGCCGGCACCACGTACTCGCCGTAGTGCTCGGGGAAGAAAGCGACACCGCCGTCGCTCAGGCTGTCCCTGATCTGCGACTGACCCAGCTCGTCCACGCCGAGGGTGATCACGACCACGTTCTTCGCATCCCAGCGTCCCGCGCCCTGGAGGGACGCGATGATGCCGGCCATGGTCTGCTCGTTGATCGAGGTGACGGCAATCTTCACGGCGTCAGGATGCGCCGCGAGCACGTCATCCATGGCAGCCTTGGCCTGCTCCGACTGTCCCATGCCGCCGTCGAACCGCACGATCTTGGGGTCCTTCACGTCGACGCTGAAGTCCTCGGACAGGGCTTGGGCGAAGCCCTCGGACCGCAGCATCACCACGTCGCCGCCCGCCGGCATCTGGCCCAGGGCCACGAGGTCCACGCCGTCCCAGCCGCCGAACTTCTGCTTAATCTGCTTGGACATCTCGTGCCCGCCGATGAGGGCGACCTTCCAGTTGTCTACTCCCATGAACGGGGAGCCGGGGATGGGAACGTCGATGGCGAGAAGCGGGATTTTCGCCGCGCCGAACTTGCCGGCCACGATGTTGTTGACCTTCGCGTCAGCCTGGAACTCGATGAAGAAATTCGGGTGCTTGGAGAGCATGATGTCCGCGTTCTTCAGGCCGAGGACCGAGTCGTACTGGTTGTCCATGCTGATCCAGCCCTTGTTCAGGTCGAGGCCCGCGAGCTTCAGCTGCGCCTTGATGTTGTTCTCGACCGAGATGCAGAACGGCAGGGTGCCGAAGATGTTTGCGAACCCGATGACCTTCCCCTTCAGGGGCGCGCCGGCATAGGGCTTGCCGGCCTTTGCCATGGCGCGGTACTGGTTGAACACCTTGTAGGGATCGCTCGCCTGCGCAAAAACGAAGCCCGCAACGGCGATGAACGCCATGACGAGGAAAAGAATCTTCCCACGCTTCATCTGAAATCCTCCTTCGATCGGTGTTTGGTTTCTCAGAATTCTCGGGTGCAGCGAGAGCGGTGCTTTCCTTTCTCACCCCCTTTCTGTCTTCATTCCTGCGCGCCGGCTCTCCGGCGCCCGCCGCAGCAAGGCAAGGCTCCGGCGTCCGCGGGCGCTCAGCGTATCACGGCCCCGCCACCAGCGCAATGGAGAAAAGAGCAGGGGGGATGTCTTATTTGCCTGGCTTCAGATTCCGAAGATGGATTTGGCCATCCGGACCCATTCCGCGATCCGCGAGCGCTCGTGGTTGACGGTGTACAGGTCGCGGAAGAGGATCTCCACGTTGCACCCCTTCGTGGCAGCGTAAGTCTTTTCCATGTCCTGCCGCGCCAGGTCCCAGGGCGGGCGGGCGCCGCTCAGCAGGGCGGGGGTGGGTTTGCGGGAGAAGACGTACCTCTTGCCCAGCATCTCCGCGACCTTCTCGAGGTCCGACCAACCGGACACCGAGACCGAGCGGAGGTTCGGGATCGCCTCCATGATGAGGCCGAGGCGGTCGTGCACGGGCTCGCAGCAGCCGTAGTAGACCAGCCCGAACATGGCCGAGAGGTGCGCCAGGTAGGGCAGCACGAACTCCTTGAACATGGCCGGGGAGATGTTCACCGACTCCTGCGATTCGGCCCATCCCCACAACTCCTTCAGCGTGAGGGGCCCCGTGTGGCCGGAGTCGGGCAATCCCGACACATAGCCGTACGCCCGCGGACCCGCCATCTGGGTGTCCGTGTTGATGTCGAGGAGCCCTTCCTTCTCCATGAAACGGAAGAGGGCGGCCTTGTCGTCCCGCAGGTAGGCCATCAGCTTATGGATCGTCTCCGGCGCGTCGTATACCCAGTACAGGAGCCCGTCGTTCCCGATGAAGCGGTAGATCTGCCAGGTGAGCCCGAAAAAGTAATTCCCGCAGAACCCCTCGTCCCCGGACTCACCGATGAACGGGTCGTAGTTTCCCACCCGTACGGGCAGGATGTCCCCCATTGCGTCTTCGAGCATCTTCCGGAAACGCCCCGTTTTCTCCCTGTCCACGCCGAAGGTGCGCGTCTTGAGCCGGGCGAAGTCCGCAGGTGTCTTGATGGGGAAGTTGAAGGTGTAACCCAGGGACGTCTCGCTGTTCCCCATGAGGGCCGGCTTCTGCTCCACGCTCACGCCGAAATCGGGGAGCGCCATCTGCCAGCCGAAGCGGAAGTACGGCTCCACCACCACGTCGTCCCCGACTTCCTCGGCGTGCCGCACCGTCTCCCTCATGTTGCGCTCCACGGCGCGGAGGAAGGGGTCTTCGCAGAGGAGCTCGGAAGGCATGACGAACCCGTCCACCGAGCTGGTTTCGAAGAGGATCATCGGCCTCACGGGGGAGAGGTCGTGGAGAGCCTTCCACAGGCTTTTCCTCTCCGCCATGACGGGGTCGGAGGCGTGCTCCTTCCACTGCGCGGCCAGGCCGCGGATGACGTTCGCGTCTCTTGCTGAGATCGTTGTTCCGCTCATGCCCGAACTCTACCAGCCGTCGCTGCACGCCGCAAATGGAGAAAACGCGTGGGAAGCGGAGTTTTTTGAGCGGGGGGGAAGGCGCCTCAGCCCCGGCCCAGGCGGCGCTTCAGGTAGCCCACGTATTCAACGAAGTTCGGCCAGGAGACGTTCGGCGGAACGCTGTGGTCAAGCTCGGGGATATAGCCGCCGTCCTCCACAAGGGGCATGACCCTGTCGATCTCGCGGCGGATCTCCGCCTTTCCGTGGGCGAGGGCCCGCTTGTCGATGCCGCCCATCAGGGCGAGGGAGCGCCCATACTTCTTCCTGACCGCGAGGACGTCCATCCCGGACTGCACCTCGAAGGGCCACAGGTGCGTGATGCCGGCGTCCACCCAGATGGGGATGAGCTCGGAAATATTCCCGTCGCTGTCCAGGCCGATATGCCGAATCCCCTTCTGCCGCAGCCAGTCGTTCACCCG
>Ga0187870_1002323_pt1 | contig 16011 bp, 14 predicted proteins | sample June2016WEW_13_1_3_FD_132974 | JGI IMG/M metagenome (GOLD analysis project Ga0187870, IMG submission 132974) | Peatland microbial communities from SPRUCE experiment site at the Marcell Experimental Forest, Minnesota, USA - June2016WEW_13_150 | ecosystem: Environmental > Terrestrial > Soil >... | reverse complement strand
CTGCGTGATTCCGTCGGGGTCGTCTCATTGTCTGCTCTCCTTGCGGGACGGGAAATTCCTCCATCCAGTAGAGCAGAGTTTTCACTTAAACGCCTGTCCTATTTTTCGGGGCCGCCTCTCTCCACATTTTGACTGCTGATACGCAGGACAAGGGCAAAGCCCCAGCTCATGTCCACATCCGTGTTATGCAAGTATGGCAAAAGAAAGCTGGTCAATGGAAGTTGCTTGCTCGCATAGCCTTTCCTATTCCAGCTCCTGTTCCAGCTCCTGCTGCGAAATAAATTAGATATGTTTTCATAATTACTGTTTGAATAATAAGAAACCCCTTATTTTTCATAAGGGGTTTCTTATTTTAAAAATCCTGATCTTTACCCCAAATCGCGCTCCTTATTTATCGAGCACTGGGGCGAAGAGGTTCAGGGGAGGGGCCAGTCTTACAGGGTTGAGACACGAGGCTTTCCAACTCCAATATGCGGCCTAACGGGTTGCAGGCGGGCGGGAACCCGGCTCGGCGTGTGGCCTCGAACCGCTCGCTGGGTTTCCCGCCGCTGAACCCGGGCGTTAAGCCTTCACGCCACCGAAATCCTTTCCATCCAGTGCCCAGATTCGCGCCGCTTGGGGAGCCATGCCCGACTCGAACTGGACGCCTCCCCCTCCGTGGCCAAAATCACCCTCTCGTGTTTCAGTCGCACTCAGTTTTTCACCGCTTCCGATCATGTAACTACATACCAACGTTAGGGAAGACGTGACCCGAGCTGAAACTCGGGTTCGAACCCCGATAGTAAAGCAGCACAGGCGATCCCTTCCCTTACGCCCCCTTCTCTGGGGGTGACCTCACGCCCCCTGACTATCCAAATCGTCCTTGCAATGGAACGTAGAGCACCTCGCAGATGACCCTGCGCACGAGTCCGTCGCTGCGCTTCTCCAGCAGGACGAGATTCTGGACTCCACCTTCCTCGACGGGACCGATCAACCGACCTCCCATCCGGAGCTGGTCCACCAAGGGCGGGGGAATCCTCGTGCAGGCGGCCGTGATGCAGATGCGGTCAAAGGGCGCCATCTCTGGATACCCGAGGCCTCCGTCGCCAAGGACGACCCTGACATCGTGGTAGCCCTCCCGGTCGAGATTCGCCCTGGCGAACTTGCAGGTCACGGAATCGATCTCCATGGAGATGACCAAGCCATCCGGGCCGACGACCTCGCGCGCGACGGCGGCCCCGTACCCCGAACCCAGCCCAACTTCAAGGAATCTATGGCCTTCATCCAGTCCCAAGGGCTCATAAAAGAGCGGATAGCTGTGGGGACACGAGATCGTCGCCCGCTCGCCCGGGAGAGGAAGCGGGACTTCCTGGTAGGCGTAGTCCCTGTACATCAGGGGGATGAAGTTTTCCCGCGGCACCTTCAGCAGGGCCCGCTTGATGCGGTCGGATCGCAGATAGCCCCGGGAGAGCAGTGAGCGGACCTTGGCCTCGCGCTCCCGCGCGAAGTCTTCGCTGCTCTTCGCAGGCGGTTTGGGCGGCGGGACGATCCAACCCCCCATGTTTCCCTCGAATCCTTGGCCCAGCGGGGGAGGCTCCGGCCGATCCGGGTTGCTCGCTGCTCTAAATCAAACCCTATCAGGATTTCGCCGCCGAAGCAACGCAGGCTAGTGTCCTGAGTCCGAAGTTCGCGGAGGAATCCCCAGGCTCCCGGAGCCGCCCCTCCGACGCCTGGGGCTCGTCGAGAACCGGCCAGCCTTGCTCCGGCGCCGCCGCCCGGGTACCCAGCGCAGACGCTGGGTGCGGGCGCGTCGCGCCGTGGAGCGTGGGATGACAACCAATTCGACACCTCCGAGGCCACGGCCTCCTGGACCCGGCTGGCCCGCGGGCCCGGCGTCTCGGGCCGGCCCCGGGAGCTCTGAATTAGTCGGCGAATTCCTGACTCAGGACACTAGATGCCGGTCTTCGGTTCATTCCACAACGCTACCAAGACAGACTCTTCACCCGTGGTGTGATTGTGGTACACGTGGAAGTCGCGCTGGATTGTGACCAGCTTCGGGTTGGCCGCCAGCCACTGATTGATGTCCGCCTCCAGGCGGGCGAGATCTGCCAACTGCCTTTCGAAAAGCTTGAGCTGCACCTCCAGCCTCCTTTCTCCCGAGTGGAAACAAAGAACCGGCGGCCAAGAGCGGCCGCCGGTCTCCTCTTCCGAACGTGGTGCCGAAGGGGGGACTCGAACCCCCACGGGTTGCCCCACACGCCCCTCAAACGTGCGCGTCTGCCAGTTCCGCCACTTCGGCTCCGGTTGACTAATACTTACTGCCACTGGCAGCAGATTGTCAACGGAAAATCGGCGTCTCTCATGTGGCCGAAGGGCTGGTGTACTCCGGACGGATGGCATTCCTACGGTTCATCTTGAGGTCCGCCGCTGTCTCCGGTATGCTGGCATGGGTCTGGGGGGCCGAGGAGGACGGAGCATGTTCGGATCGAGAAGGTTGATGATGGCCGGGGTCACGGGATTGCTGCTCGTCGGCTGTGCCACGGTCGAGATCCGGGAGACGCGGGTCGTGACGGGCCGCGTGACAGATGAGTCGGGGCAGCCGGTGGCCGGCACCCCGGTCGTCATCATCGGGCGGTCCCTCGACCTCGTGACCAGCCGCATGGAGTACGCGGAGCGCAACCGCAAGGAGGCTCGGGCCGTGACCGACGCCCAGGGACAGTATCGCCTCGAGTTCGTCCCGGCGAGCCTGGGGAACAACTTCTATCTTTTTTTCTATGACCGGACGGGCTTCGACCGGGTGAAATACCGCCAGCCCGACCCCCTGGACGTCACGCCTCTCCTGGAGAGGGACCGAACGCTGACCGTGAACCAGGTTCTCCGGTTCCAGCCGAGCTGGTCCGAAGTGCAGCGGCAGATCGCCTATTACGGAGCGGGTTCCGATCGGGGCAAGATCCTCCGCCGGCAGGGCCTGCCCGAGAAGCGAGAGACATCCGGGGAGGGTGACCAGGCGACCGATGTGTGGTGGTACTACGCCGACGGCGTGGGTTACTGGTTCACCGGGGATAAGCTCACGCGCACCCAGGAGTTCACGCCGATCCGGGATGCCGCGCCGGCGAAGTAGGCCGACCAAACGGTCAACTGGCCCCAAGGGTTTCAGTCTTACCGCAGAGCCCGCGGAGGCCGCAGAGGAAGACGAGACGTTCGCTGGGGATCCAGGAACAACGGACCTTCGGAGTCGGGACGGTTTTTCCCAGCCTGCCCGAAGAAGGGACTCAGCGTGTCTGGCTCTGCGATCTCGGCGATCTCTGCGGTGAAAAATCCGGGCTGAAATTGCCGCCGGGCGGCTTGCCGCGGACCAAGCTGGTGAAGGCACCGGCCAGTGCGATCCCTGCGCCGATGGTCACGGCGTGCCGGTAGGCCCCGATCACGGCCAGGGTTTCCTGTCCGAGGGCCGTTACCAGCTTCTGCACCTCCACAGCGAACAGGGAGCCGGAGATCGCGACCCTGAGCACATTCCCCATGGTCCGCGCGGTCGCCACGATGCCACTGCCCAGTCCCCGATGGGTCAGGGGAACGGCCCCCATGATGGCGCTGTTGTTGGGCGAGGTGAAGAGGCCGATCCCCAGCCCGACCAGGCCGAGCCGCAGGACGATCTGCCGGTCGGTCCCGCCCGCCCCCAGCCGTCCCAGGAGGAACATCCCGGCGGCGAGACACGCCATCCCCGCGACCGTCGGGACCCTCGACCCGATGCGGTCCGAGAGCCAGCCGCTCACCGGCGCGACCATCGCCATCACGAGGGGTATGGCCATGAGGAGAGAGCCGGCATGGCGGGGCGCCATCTGGTTGCCCTGGATGAGGAAGAAGGGCGTGAGGAAGGCCGTGGTGGAGGTCGCCATGTAGTTCAGCATGGCGCTCACCGTGGCGGCGGCGAAGAGTCGGTGGCGGAACAGGTGGATGTCAAAGAAGGGATGGGGGCTGTGCAGTTCGTTCCAGAGGAACAGAATGGCGATGGCTGTCCCGATGACTCCGGCGATCAGGACTACGCCCGAAGTCCAGCCCCCCAGGCCGCCCCACGGGAAAGGGCCAGCACCACGGTGAACAACATCAGCATGAAGGAGACGGCGCCGACGAAATCGAATCTCCCCAGGGGCGCCGCCTTGCGGTCGGTTCGCAGGACGAACAGCGCCACGCCGATGGCGATGATCCCGATGGGAAGATTGATGAAGAAGACCCAGCGCCAACTCAGGGCGGAGGCAATGGCGCCCCCCAGGCCCGGTCCCACCGTGAGGCCAATGTAGACCGCGGAGGACTGGATGCCCAGCGCCTGGCCTCGTTGGGAGGCGGGAAAGGAGCGGGTCAGAATCGCGGGGCCGATCGCGATCATCATGGCGCCGCCGACGGCCCGCAGCACCCGAGACGCGACCAGGCTCCAAACCCCGGTGGCCAGCCCGCACAGCATCGAGCTCAGGGTAAACAATGCGAAGCCCACGACGTAGAGGGACTTGTCGCCGAACAGGTCCCCGAGGCGCCCGCCGATCGGAGTAGACTGCTGAGGCTCAGCAGGGAGGCCAGGACCACCCACTCGATCAAGAGGACATCGGCCCTGAACTCGCCGGCGATGAGGGGCAGGACGGTATTGACCATGCTGGTGTCCAGCGGGGCCATGAAGGCCCCGAAGGCCACGCTGAAGAGGACCCACCACTTTCGTGGATCACCGGTCCGGATGGAAGGTTCGGCGGGTGTTCTTGAGGGGATGAGATCTGTCATGGGCCTGCTGGCGAAACGCCGAGGCAAGAGGCAGAGCCGACCGCTTTCAATTGAGAACCGACGACCGATCCGCCTTTGGGGGAACAACCGGTCTGCTTTCCGCGGTACGTATCACGGACGGCATTGACCAATTCTCAGATGCCAGTTTCCCCTCTGAAATTGTCGGAGCCGCCGGCAGGGGTCTCGGGGCCCGGACCGCCGGGAAGATCGGCATCGCGACATAGTTGGTGAAGTGGGGCAGCCCAAGCGCCAGACGACTCGCCGGGCCGGGAACGCGAGCGAGACCGCAACCGTCGGGGCGGCGCAAGATGTGACGAGCGGGCAACCCGGAACCGGGGCAGGCATATGGGACGGAACTATAGCGGTCTTGTCGGGCAAACGAAAGGAGATTCCTGATTCGCACGACGAATCGGGGGAGCAAAGACGGACAGTGCAGGACCGACAAGCGGGCAATGCCACTTGGGAGTCTGTCTGGCCGGTTGTCAGTTGTCGGTTTGGAGTTCGAAATCGGGAGTAATCAGGCAGCGATCGGGATGCGGATGGAGAAGGTGGTGCCCTGGCCCGGGAGGCTCTCCACCGCGATGGGCGCTTCGTGGGCATCCAGGATGCGCTTCACGATGGCGAGGCCGAGACCCGTTCCCCCGTGCTGGCGGGTCGAGGAGGAGTCTGCCTGGTAGAAGCGCTCGAAGATCTTGGGGATGGCCTCGGATGGAATGCCGATGCCGGTGTCCCGGACGGCCAGCTCCACGAACTGCCGAGGCGCAGGGGGGCCGGGGGGCAGGGGGGAAGGCTGGACGAGCCGGGCGGTCACCGTGACGTGCCCGCGCTTGGGGGTGAACTTCACCGCGTTCTCCACGAGGTGTCCGAGGGCCCGGGCCAGCGCGGCGGCATCCCCCCAGATCTGCGGAAGGTCTGCGCCGATCTCCGTCGCCACCTCCACGCCCTTCTCCTCCGCACCGGCCGCCGCCCGGGCCAGGGCCTCCTCGACCACCTTCGCCACGCACGCGCCGCCCAGGGCTAGGCCGATCTCCCCGCTCTCCCACTGCATGAAGGTCAGCAGGTCGTCGATCAACCGGTGCAGCCGGTCCACGCTCTGCGCGATGTGTCCGAGGGCGCGCCGCTGCAAGGACGTGAGCGGGCCGAGTTCCTCCCGGAGCAGGCCGGGCAGGTACCCCTTGATGGGCGTCAGAGGGGTCCGCAGCTCGTGGGAGATGTTGGACAGGAATTCCGACTTGAGCCGCTCCATCTCCCTCAGGTCGGCCAATGCCCGTTCCAGGGCGGCGGTCCGCTCGGCCACCCTCTGCTCCAAGAGGCGATTGGTGGCCACCACCTGGTCGTGCAGGCCCTTCACCCGGAGGAGGGACCGGACCCGGGTCAACACTTCCAGGTGGTTGAAGGGCTTGGTCAGGAAGTCGTCGGCGCCCAACTCGATGCCGCGCAGGCGGTGAGAGAGGTCCTGGAGGGCCGTCAGGATGACGACGGGAATGAACGCGGTCTCTTCGTCGGCCTTGAGACGTCGGCACACCTCGTATCCGTCCATGACCGGCATCAGGACGTCGAGGAGGATGAGATCGGGCGCCTCCGCGGCCACGGCGGCGAGGGCTTCCTGCCCGTTACCCGCGACGAGGACCTGGTAGCCTTCAGTCTCCAGGTGAATCTGGAGCAGCTCCTGGATCTCGGGCGTGTCATCCACCACGAGGATCCGCGCCGGGGCGGGACTTCTCTCTGTCTGCGCCGCCTGCTCTTGCACCTTCAGCACCTCGCCGGGCCCGCGAGCCCTGCCCGCCCCCGGTTCGGGGAGGCCAACGGCCGCGGGGTCGCAGAGGTCGTGGCCATGTTCAGAGCCTCCGACCGCGGGGACCGAGGGTCAGCCTAGACGGGGGAGTCGCCGTTCGAGACCAGGGTGATGAGCGCCTCCACCGCATTCGGGTCCCACCAGCCTTTGGCGGCTTCCTCGCGCATGATGGCGCAGGCTTGCTCGCGGCTGTAGGCCGGCTTGTACGGGCGCGCTGTACTGAGGGCGTCGTAGATGTCCGCGCTTTGCAGGATGCGGGCCGTGAGGGGGATCGCCTCGCCGGCCAATCCGTCGGGATAGCCAGTGCCATCCCAGCGTTCGTGGTGATGGCGGATGATCGGGAGGACGAGGCGCAGGGATTTGAGCGGGGCGCAGATCTTCTCGCCGATGGCCGGATGCTCCCGAACGACGGCGCGCTCGACATCGGTGAGGGGTCCGGGCTTCAGGAGGATGGAGTCCGGGACACCGATCTTGCCCAGATCGTGGAGGACGCCGCCGCGATGCAGCGCCTTCAACTGCTCCGGGGGCAGGCCCAGCTTCCGCCCCAGGGCCACGGTGCAGCGGGACAGACGCTCGCAGTGGTCGTTGGTGTACGGGTCCTTGGCCTCGACGCTGAGGGCCAGCGTGAAGAGCACGGTCTCGGCGTTCTCCAGCTCGTCGGTGTGCCGCTTCAGTTTCAGCAGCGAGCGGACGCGGGTGAGGAGCTCCAACCGGTTGTGGGGCTTGCTCAGGAAGTCGTCGGCGCCGACCTCGATCCCCTTGATGCGTTCCTGGGTGGCGGTGAGGGCGGTGACCATCACGACGGGGATCAGGATTGTCCGCTCGTCGGATTTCAAGCGCCGGCAAACCTCGAAGCCGTCGAGCTTTGGCATCATGACGTCCAGGAGGATCAGGTCCGGGGGGTTGTCCGCCACGATGGCCAGGGCCTGCTCGCCGTCCTCGGCCGTACTCACCAGGTAGCCCTCGTCCTCCAGCTCATCCTTCAGGAACTGGCGGTTCAAGGGAATGTCATCCACCACGAGGATGTGCGAACGGCCCGTTGCGGCCGACAGGTCGCCGGCGAGGTGCTGGAGCGGGGCCTCCGTTGAATGGACGGACGAGGGGGAAGACGGTGTCACGACGTCGTGCCTCCGAGCCTCTCCCCGAGGTGGGCACGCAGCTCGGCGTTCTCACCGGTGAGGCGGGTGACCTGGGCCCGAAGGTACGCGTTCTCCCGAAGCAGCCGGTCACTGGCGACCTTCCCCTGGCGGATGAGATCGAGAAGCGTTCCGGTCACTGTGCTGGCCACATCGGGTGTAGCGTTGGCGGCGAACATTCATTTCCTCCCGTTGGCAGGAAGCCCGATCCTGGACCCGGGCGAATCTCCCACGTGTTCGATTCGCGGGCAGACCATCACTCGCCCATATGCCAGAGCAAGGCACATGCCAAGGAAGCGGAGCGGTCTTCTGTCTAACACACCTTTCGAATGCGGTCAAGCGGCCTTTTCCGTTGATTTTTCATGATGGGGCTGATATGAAACACGTGTCACTTTCCCCCCCGGGAGCCGAATCATGAGCATCGAAGAGCGCCTCGAAGCACTGCACCGCTGGCGCGAGCGGGCGCGCGAGGGTGGCGGGGCGGAGCGCATCCAGAAGCAGCATGCGGCCGGTAAACTCACGGCACGGGAGCGGGTGGAGTTGCTGTTGGACAAGGGGTCGTTTGCCGAGGTGGACATGCTGGTGGCGCACCGCTGCCGCGATTTCGGCATGGACAAGCAGATCATCCCCGGCGACGGGGTGGTGGCCGGATACGGGACCATTGACGGGCGCCTGGTGTTTCTGTTCGCCGAGGACTTCACGGTCTTCGGCGGCTCCCTCTCCGAGACTTACGCCGCCAAGATCTGCAAGGTCATGGACATGGCCCTGAAGGCAGGGGCGCCCCTCATCGGGCTCAAGGACTCGGGCGGCGCCCGGATTCAGGAGGGCGTGGTCTCTCTGGCGGGGTACGCCGACATCTTCCTCCGGAACGTCCTCGTCTCGGGCGTGATCCCCCAGATCTCGGCCATCATGGGCCCGTGCGCCGGGGGCGCGGTCTACTCCCCGGCCCTGACCGATTTCACGGTGATGGTCAAAGACACGAGCTACATGTTCATCACCGGCCCCGATGTCATCAAGACGGTCACGCACGAAGAGGTGACCTTCGAGGAGCTGGGCGGGGCCATGACTCACAATGAGAAGAGCGGCGTGGCCCACTTCGCGGCCGATTCGGAGGAGGCGGCGCTGGCCCTGGTGCGAGATCTCTTGGGGTACCTCCCCCAGAACAATCTGGAGGACCCGCCCCGCCGTGCCACCGACGACAGCCCCGCGCGGATGGAGGAGGCCCTCAATCACGTGGTGCCCGAGAATCCCAACAAGCCCTACGATATCAAGGAGCTCGTGCGGCTGGTGGTGGACGGCGGGAACTTCCTCGAGGCGCACGAGCATTTCGCGCCGAACGTCGTCGTGGGCTTTGGCCGGCTGGATGGGCAGGCGGTGGGCTTCGTCTGCAACCAACCGGCGGTGCTGGCGGGGTGCCTCGACATCAAGTCCTGCATCAAGGCGGCCCGCTTCGTCCGCACCTGCGACGCCTTCAATATTCCCATCATCACCCTGGAGGACGTGCCCGGGTACCTGCCCGGCACCGCCCAGGAGTTCGGCGGCATCATCAACCACGGGGCCAAACTCCTCTACGCGTACGGCGAGGCCACAGTGCCCAAAGTCACCGTCATCACGCGCAAGGCCTACGGCGGCGCCTACTGCGTCATGGGCAGCAAGCACATGCGGGCGGACGTGAACTTCGCCTACCCCACAGCCGAGATCGCCGTCATGGGGCCGGAGGGCGCGGTGAACATCCTGTACCGGCGGGAGCTCAGCGAAGCTACCGATGCGGCCGCCTTCCGCACGGAGCGGATCGCCGAGTTCCGGGAGAAGTTCGCCAACCCCTACGTGGCGGCGGCGCGGGGCTACGTGGATGAGATCATCGAGCCGCGGGAGACCCGGCCCAAGCTGATCCAGGCCCTGCGGGCGCTGGCCACGAAACGGGATACCAATCCACCCAAGAAGCACGGGAATATTCCGCTGTGAGGTGTTTGACGGGTGCGGAGCGGGACCACCCGGTCCGCCTGGGACGGATGGACGCCAGGTCTTCCCGGCCTGGATTGTGGAGGGCGTCATGCCGAGAGTCCTAGTCGTTGATGATGAGCCGGATTTCATCGAACTCCTCCGGGAATTCCTGACGGCCAAGGGCTACGAGGTGATCGCGGCCAGCAACGGCGAAGAAGCCCTGCGCAAGGTCAAGGAGGACCGGCCCCACCTGATCCTCCTGGACGTGCGCATGCCCAAGATGAACGGCCTCGAGGTGCTGAAGCAGGTCCGGGAGATCGACCATGAGGTGGGTGTCATCATGGTCACGGCCGTCAACGAGGAGGAGACGGGTCGGCAGGCCCTGAAGCTGGGCGCCTTCGACTACATCACCAAGCCGCTGGACCTCAAGTACCTGGAGCGGAGTCTCTGGTACAAGATCACCACCATGACTCTCTGACCCGCTCAACGGCAATTTGCGATTTGTGATTGAGGATTTGTGATTGACGGGAAAATCCTCAATCCGAAATCCTCAATCGGCAATTATCGGGGGCGGGGGGGATGTTCAGCAAGATCCTGATCGCGAATCGGGGGGAGATCGCGATCCGCGTGATCCGGGCGTGCCGCGAGTTGGGCATCGCCAACGTGGCCGTCTTCTCCGAGGCGGATCGCTCCTCGTTGCACGTCCGTTACGCCGACGAGGCATACTGCGTCGGTCCCGCCCCCTCCTCCCAGAGCTACCTCAACATGGACGCCATCCTGGAGGCCGCCCGCCGGTGCGGGGCCGGGGCCATCCATCCCGGGTATGGGTTCCTGGCGGAGAACGCGGAGTTCGCCCGCCGCTGCGAAGCGGCCGGGATCGTGTTCATCGGGCCGTCGAGCGGCGCCATTCGGGCGCTGGGCTCCAAGACCTCGGGGCGCCGGCTGGCCACATCCAGCGGCGTGCCCGTAGTTCCGGGTGCCCTCGAGGACCTGTCGGATGCGGAGGTGGAGGTACGGGCCGCCGAGATCGGCCTCCCCGTGGTGATCAAGGCCGCGGCGGGGGGCGGCGGCAAGGGGATGCGGGTGGTCCGGGAGCGGGTGGACCTGCCGTCCGCCATCCGGGCGGCGCGCTCGGAGGCGGCGTCGGCCTTCGGCGATTCCGCCATCTACGTGGAGAGGTATCTCAGTGCGCCCCGCCACGTGGAGATGCAGATCCTGGCCGACCGTCACGGCCATATCATCTACCTGGGCGAGCGCGAGTGCTCCGTACAGCGGCGGCACCAGAAGGTGATCGAGGAGGCGCCGTCCCCCATCGTGGACGAGCCGCTGCGACGGCGAATGGGCGAGGCGGCCGTGCGCCTGGCCAGGGCAGCCGGGTACGTGAACGCCGGCACCATGGAGTTCCTGGTGGACGCGGACCGGAACTTCTACTTCCTGGAGGCGAACACGCGGCTCCAGGTGGAGCACCCGGTCACCGAGATGGTGACGGGGCTGGACCTGGTGAAGGCGCAGATCCGCATCGCGGCCGGCGAGCGGCTCCCCCACGGCCAGGAGGATGTGTCCATCCGCGGATCCGCCATCGAATGCCGGATCTACGCCGAGGACCCCTTCCAGAACTTCGTCCCCTCGCCGGGACGGATCACCGGCCTCCGGGAGCCCGGGGGGGGCGGGGTACGGCTGGAGAGCGGCGTCTACGGGGGATACGAGGTGCCGGTGCACTACGATCCCCTCATCGCCAAGCTCATCACCTGGGGCCGCGATCGGTTGGAGGCGGCGCAACGCATGCGCCGGGCCCTCATGGAGTACAGCATCCACGGGATCAAGACGACCATCCCCTTCCATCAACGGGTGATGGCCGATCCCGAGTTCCTGAAGGGCGAGATCGACACCACTTACATCGACCGCCGCTTCGCCGGCCGCCCCCACGCCTGGGACGAGTCGGGTCGGGACGTGGCCCTCGTTGCCGCCGCGCTGCATGCTTTTGTGCGGGATCAGGCACACCTCGCGACCCGGTCGGCGCAGGCGGGACGTGCCGAGAGCCCCTGGAAGTTGGCGGCCCGGCAGGCCGGCCTCCGCCGCTGACCGTCGGTGATTTGTGATTGGTGATTTGTGATTGAGGATTGAAGATTGCGGCTCAATCACCAATCATCAATCACCCATCTCACATCCTTTGCACCCGGTGTCGGGTTTCAGGAAAGAGTGGAGACGTGGTCTACTTTGCCCGCTCGGGAGGACGGGACCACCGGCTGGACGTCCGGCAGGGGGCGGACGGGCTCCGTGTGCGTCTCGATGATCGGGAGTTCCACGTAGACTTCCTCCAGGTGGATGCCGGCCTCTACTCCCTCCTCATCGGGGGGCGCTCGTACGAGATCGATCTCCTGGAGGTGGACGAGGCGTTGATGGTGCTGGTGGACGGCCAGCCGTTTCGCGTGGAGATCCAGGAGGAGCGGGAGCGGCGCCTGCGGGCGGCCGCGGGGAAGGGCGAAGTCAAGGCCGGCAAGCGGGTCGTCACCGCACCCATGCCGGGGAAGGTGGTCCGGTTGCTGGTCCGGCCCGGCGACGCCGTGCAGCCCGGCGACGGGATCATCGTGGTGGAGGCCATGAAGATGGAGAACGAGCTGAAGGCCCCCGCCGCCGGCACGGTGAAGGAGATTCGGGTCGAGGAGGGGAGGGCGGTCGGCGGAGGCGACGTCCTCGTGGTGATCGAGTAGCCGCCGGAAAGCGCGGGAGCGGAGGGGCAGGGGAGCAGGGGAGTTGAAGGAAGGACGGACCGCGTGACGCAGGAGGAGCGCGAGAAGCTCGAAGCCCTCCAGCGGGCGTGGGCAGAGGGGACGCTCTCCAAATCGCTCGGGCGGGCGCCGGAGCGGAAGGCGGAGTTTGCGACCACGGCCGGGATCCCGCTGGAACGGGTGTACACGCCGCTCCACGTGGCCGAGGAGGAGTACGGGCGGGACCTGGGGTTCCCGGGGGAGTATCCTTTCACCCGGGGCGTCCAGCCCGCCATGTACCGCAGCCGGCTGTGGACCATGCGGCAGTACGCCGGCTTCGGCAGCGCCGAGGAGACCAACCGCCGCTTCCAGTACTTGCTCCAACAGGGCCAGACCGGCCTGTCGGTGGCCTTCGATCTCCCGACGCAGATGGGCTACGACTCGGATCATCCCATGGTCGTCGGGGAAGTGGGAAAGGTCGGGGTGGCCATCGACTCCCTGGCCGATATGGAGGCGCTGTTTCAGGGGCTGCCCCTGGACCGGGTAAGCACCTCGATGACGATCAACGCGACGGCGGCCATCCTGCTGTGCATGTACCTCGCTGTGGCCGAGCGGCAGGGCGTCGCCCGGACGCATCTCACCGGCACCGTCCAGAACGACATCCTGAAGGAATACATCGCCCGGGGGACCTACATCTTCCCGCCGGCCCCCTCCATGCGCCTCATGACCGACACGTTTGCCTTCTGCGCCGCCGAGATGCCCCGCTGGAACAGCATCAGCGTGAGCGGCTACCACATCCGGGAGGCGGGCGCCACCGCGGTGCAGGAGGTCGCCTTCTCCCTGGGAAACGGGATCGCCTACGTAGAGGCGGCCATCCGGGCGGGTCTTCCCGTGGATGGTTTCGCCCCGCAGCTGGCGTTCTTTTTCAACGCCCACAACACCCTGCTGGAGGAGGTGGCCAAGTTCCGCGCGGCCCGGCGGCTCTGGGCGCGGATCATGCGCGAGCGCTTCGACGCGAAGGATCCCCGCTCGTGGATGCTCCGCTTCCATGCTCAGACGGCCGGCTCCGCGCTCACGGCGCAACAGCCGGAGAACAACGTGGTGCGGGTGGCGGTCCAGGCGCTGGCGGCGGTCCTGGGTGGGGCCCAGTCGCTCCACACGAACTCGCGCGACGAGGCGCTGGGCCTGCCCACGGAGGAGGCGGTGCGGATCGCGCTCCGGACCCAGCAGATCCTGGCCCACGAGAGCGGCGTCGCCGACGTGGCGGATCCCCTGGGGGGCGCCTATTTCCTCGAGGCGCTGACGGACCGCATCGAGGCGGAGGCCCGCGCCTACCTCACGCGGATCGACCGGATGGGCGGGATGCTCTCCGCCATCCAGTTGGGCTTCGTCCAGCAGGAGATCCAGGAGGCCGCCTACCGAGCCCAGCGGGCCCTGGAGGCGAAGCAGGAGATCGTGGTCGGCGTCAACGAGTTCACCAGCGCGGACGCTCCCCGCGTCCCGATGTTCGTCGTGGACGAGCGCGTGGCCGAGGAGCAGTGCCAGCGCCTCGGGTCGGTGCGGGCGGGGCGGGACGGGCAGCGCGTCCAGGCGGCGCTGGCGCGTCTGGCCGAGGCGGCGGCCGGGACCGAGAATCTCCTGCCCTGCCTCCTCGAGGCGGTCCGGGCGTACACCACTATCGGCGAGATCTGCGACGCGTTGCGCGCCGTCTTCGGCGTGCATCAGGAGACGGTGGTCCTCTGAGCAATCAGGATTCAGGAATCAGCGGACAGCCAGAGCGTCGGAGCCGACGGCTGATAGTTGAGCGCCTGCATTTCGTGATTGACGCCTCGGGCCGGGCTGCGCTATGGTAGTCAGGGTGTTTCCAGGCAAGAGGAGAAAGCCAATGAGCGGAAAGAGAATGTGGGGCCGCCTGGCGGCGGCAGCCGTGCTCATACTGCTCGCCGGGATCGTCACCGCCTCGGCGCAGGAGGCGGCCTACGGGACGTCCGCCGCCGAGATCGCCGAGCGGATCGCCGCGGCGTTTCCCAAGGTGTCCGGCCAGGTGATCGGCCTCGAGCACGAGCGCGTGCTCCTCGATCTCGGGGCCAAGGACCAGGTGATCCCGGGCCTGGAGCTTCAGGTCTATCGCGAGGGGCAGGAGTTCAAGCACCCCTACACCGGCCAGGTCCTTGGGCAGTTGGATCGGGACGTGGGCCGGGTCCGGATCCTCGAGGTTCAACCGAACTTCTCGGCGGCCGAGATCATCCAGCAGACGGAAGGGACCATGGTCCAGGAGGGCGATCACGTCCGGGTGACCTCGGCGCGCGTCATCCTGGCCCTGCCGATCGTGGACGTGAGCGACGTGGCCGGGACCAACACCCGCTCCGTGACGCGCGACCTCACCAATGCGCTGGTTAAGACCGGCCGCTTCGAGGTCATGAACGACCAGCGGATCCGCGCGGCCCTTCAAGAGGAGAAGGTTTCGAATCCCGACCAGCTCACGGACCCGGCGGTCCTCCAGGCCCTGTGGAAGCGGCTGCGGGTCTCGGCGGTCCTGCTGTCGAAGCTCAGCCTCCTGGAGAAGGCGGTGAACTGGGACGTCCAGGTGATCTCCACGGTGCGGGGCGACTCCATCACCCTGGCCAGCTCGGAGGTCAAGGGCGCCGCCCTGAAGCCGGCCTCGTCGGCCGGCCGCGGTGGGGGGACGTTCCAGGGGGGAGAGGCCCCGCGCATCGATCAGATCGCCCTCGGATCCCAGGAAATCCCATTCAAGGGCCAGGCCATGGCCGTGGGGGATTTTACCGGGGATGGCACCATGAAGCTGGCCATCTCCGACGGGCAGGGGGTGTATATCTACGATCTGCAGAAGACGGGAATCCACCAGAGCTGGAGCTACGCCGGTTCAACTGCGGACAACATCATCGCGCTGGATGCCGCGGACATCAACGGCAACGACGTGCCCGAGATCTTCGTCACGAACTACACAGCCAACGGTCTCCGCTCCTACGTGCTGGAATACCGGGATGGCAAGTTCGTCAAGATCTGGGAGGATGTGCCGCTGCACTTTCGGGTGCTGCAGGGTGCGGACGGCGTGTCTCGGCTCTATGCCCAGGCGGCAGGCCCGGACAAACCCTTTGACGGCCCCGTTCGGCAGTACACCTGGCTCGGAAATCGGTACGTCCCCGGCGGAGTAGTGCCCCTGCCCAAGCAATTCAACATGATCTATGGCTTCACCCTGGCGGACCTGGATGGCGCTGGGGCCCCCAAAGTCCTCGTCCTGGACCGACAGGATTACCTGCGCGTATTCGATCGCGGGGGAACAGAAATCTACCGAAGTAGTGATCGTTACGGGGGATCGGAACAAGCGCTGGAGTCGTGGCCTGAGGGAGGTAAAGTAACGTACGAGACCTTTACTGGGCTCGAGCCGGATCGCATCCCGCTCCAGGGGCGAATGTACTTTGTGGACATCCTGGGGAACGGGAAAAGACAGCTCGTCGTCTCGCGCAATACCCCGTCAACGGGATACACGTTCAAAACGCGGCTGTACGACAAAGGGAAAATTTTCGGCTTGAGTTGGGACGGCCTGGGGATGCAGCCGGTCTGGGAGACTCGAGAGGTTCCAGGCTACATCGCGGACTTCGCATTGGTTGACCCGGACGGCAGCGGGAATCAGAAGCTGGTGTTGCTGGTAGACCAGACG
>Ga0187870_1002318_pt1 | contig 16039 bp, 18 predicted proteins | sample June2016WEW_13_1_3_FD_132974 | JGI IMG/M metagenome (GOLD analysis project Ga0187870, IMG submission 132974) | Peatland microbial communities from SPRUCE experiment site at the Marcell Experimental Forest, Minnesota, USA - June2016WEW_13_150 | ecosystem: Environmental > Terrestrial > Soil >... | reverse complement strand
GGTCCGGATGGAATTGCCCCGTTCCGATTCTAGGTCCTGGAGGAAGCCCGTTATGGTTTCGGGGCCAAGTTGCTTTAAGGTGAGCTCAGAGCGTTCAATCTGACTCCGGCTTTGAACGTAGAGCAGAAGCAGACGGAAGGTATCGCGGTAGGCGGCAACCGTGCGCGTGCTGACGTTCTGCTGATCCATGAGCCGCTGGCGGACGGTGGCGGCAGTGACGCGGCGCATACCGTTGGGCCGTCTATCCATACGTGGCAGACCAACTCGCGCTGGCCATGGATGCGACAGCCCCGGGCACGTACCACCCGCGGGGCACTAGCTCGCTGCAGAGGCTTTTCCGCGCCCATTTCCCCGAGTTGCTTGCTCGATACGACCCTGAGTTCGCCGTACGGCTGGGCAAGTACCGGCAGCAGCGCATCGCGAATGCCGTTGAACGGTTCCTGGAATGCGGGGACTACTCCAAGGGTATCGCCACAGCAGTTCTCAGTTTGACTTCTCCTGAATGGGCTCCATGGGAAAGCCGGTAACGCCCGTCTAGTACTAGACACATGGCTGTGTTGGCGCTACTCTCGTGTCAGAGCCAATGGAACGGGAGGGGGTCTACCAGAAGCTGCTGGGCTTCCTTGGGACCGCCATCGCGGCGTTTCCCGACCTGCGCAAGGGAAAGAATCGTCACTACCCCATGGCGGATATTGCGCGGGGAGCCTTCGGAGTGTTCTTCTGCCAGAGCCCGTCCTTCTTGGCCCACCAGCAGCTCATGGAGCAGGCCCAAGGTCGCAATAACGGGCGAACGCTCTTCGGCGTGCAACGATTGCCCAGCGACAACCATATCCGCGCTCACTTGGACGGGGTCGATCCGCAGTTGCTACGCCCCGTGTTTCAGCAGACAAGCCAGTACCTGAGCAGGGAAAAAGTGCTGGAGAAGTTCCGCTCGGTGGGCAACACACTTCTGGTGGCCCTGGACGGCACGGGATACTTCGGCTCGGAGAGCATCCACTGCGATCAGTGCAGCGTGGCCCATCACAAGGACGGGCGCACGATGTACTCACACAGCGTTGTGCTGGCGGCGGTAGTCGCCCCGAAACTGCCCCAGGTCATACCGCTGCAACCCGAGTTCATCCGCCCGCAGGATGGCACGGACAAGCAGGACTGCGAGCAGCGGGCGGCACGGCGATGGCTGGCGCAGGTGGCTCCCCAGTACAGCGAGCTTGATATCACCCTGTTGGGCGACGCCATGTACGCCACCCAGCCTCTGATCCAAGAGGTCTTGGATGCACAGATGAACTATCTTTTCACTGCCAAAGAGGACTCCCATCGGTATCTGTACGAGGAAATCGCCTCTTTGGAGAAACTCGGCGAGGTATCCTCCCTGCAACGCAAACTTTGGACGGGGCGCAAGCACCAGATCTGGGGCTACCGCTGGGCAAACGGGGTACGACTTCGAAACTCTGATGACTCCCTCAACGTCAACTGGGCCGAGTTGAGCATCAGTGGCGAGGATGGCAAGAAGACCTTCCACACCGCCTTCATCGGCAGTCACCTGGTGAGCGAAAAAAACGTCGAAGAGTTAGTGCAAGCGGCCCGAACGCGTTGGAAGATCGAGAACGAAGATATCAACACCCTGAAGACCAAGGGCTACCACTTCGAGCACAACTTCGGCCATGGAAAGCGGTTCCTTGCTCAGACGTTGTTGTCGCTGAACCTGCTCGCATTCCTCTTTCACACCGTGCTGGAACTGCTGGACCGCCGCTGTGCTCTTATCCGCGCCACGCTGCCTCGTCGCGACACCTTCTTCCAGCACGTGGGAGTCCTGACCCAATACATGTGCTTCGAGGGCTGGCAACAGCTGATGCTGTTCATGCTGGAAGGGCTGAAGCTCGCCGATCCCGACGGATAGAACTCCACCCTCATCTCAAGAGAAGCCGCCCGACTCAGAGCTCATTTCAGGCAGAGGCCCAACCAGAAGGTACGCGCAGATGCACCGCAGGGCTTCCTTGCCTGAGAAACCTTGCCTTGGCGTAGACCCTCCCATGGTCTCAATCGTTCCCTAAGGCTCTCTCCGATCGCCTATCGGGCCCGGCGACCACCCGTCAATCACGGTTGGCTTGGTTCCGGGCAAGTCAAACTGAGAACTGCTGGTATCGCCAGGATCAAGTGCACGAACACCGAGTGCACGTCAGAATACTTCCGCCCGTTCAGCTGCAAGGTATTCCATTTGTGCCCTTCATGCTCGCAGAAGCGCACCCTGCTCTTCGGGGAGTACATGAACGAGCGGCTCCTGCTGCGCCTCCCTCACCGCCAGATCGTCTTCACTTTTCCCAAGGTGCTCCGAGTATTCTTCCGCCATGATCATGGCATCGTCGGCGATGTAAGCAGGCTCGTCTACCGCATGATGCAGGGCGTCTACAGCGCGGCCGCGGGCAGGAGGATCCAGGGTGCTGCCGTGATCGCCTACGCCTTTGCGGGTGACTTCGTGCGATTCAATCCCCACCTCCACGGTATCTTCCTGGAGGGCGGATTCGATCGACAGGGGCGATTCGTGCACTTACCCTCCCTGGACTTGCCACGACTGGCCCAGTACTTCCGCGCTTCCATGGTCGCCTTCTTCCTCAACCGCTCCCTCATCAACGAACGCCTGGCAAAGAGCATGCTGGACTGGACCCATAGCGGCTTCAGCCTGGACATGTCGGTGAAGATCCCTGCCGGCTCCTCCCGCACCCGCGAAGCCCTTGCCCAATACATCGCCCGCCCCCCGGTCTCTCTCAGCAAGATGCTCGTGGAAGAACACGAGGCCTGCGTCCTGTACCGCTCAGAGTACAATCCGTACTTCAAGACAAACGCCAGACTGTTCCCCGCCCTGGAGTTCCTCGTCCAACTCCTGCAGCACCTGCCCGATGCTCGGACCCACCTGGTGCGCCGCTACGGATTGTACTCCTCCCGATCCCCCGCGGCACGTGGATTGGAAAGCCCTGGCTGGTGCGCCTAGCCCCCGAGGGATGGCTGCAGCAGCACTCACAGCAGCCTCCCCCGCCTGTGCAGGCGGTCCTCCAGGATAGTCCCGAGCCGTACGTCTCCACTCGGGAATCGCGTTCTGCATGGGCGCGGCTGCTGGCCAAGGTCTACGAGGTGGACGCGCTTCGCGGCAGCCGCTGCGGCTCCCCCATGAAGGTGCGTGCCGTCATCACCGATCCCCCCGAGGTCCGAAGGATCCTCCTGCACCTCATCAAGACCGGCGTTGCCCCTCCGGGCGTGGAAGCCTCCTTCCCGAATTGACCAGCCCCTCCCCTTTGCGCTTCTCAAGGCAGATCCTTGTCCTTGACCAAGGCGAAACTACCAGCAGCGGGGCATCGCAGAGCAGAATCGCCCCGGGCCGCGGCCGATCTTCCCGGCTGCGGCGATTCGCAGGGCACCCCCGACCATCCCATGCCGCTCGCCGAGCCCCATCCTCAGCGGCGCACGCCCGAATTTCGCGCTGCCCGGCACGCCCGACGGATAGGCCTTCCTACTAGTCGCGATGAAGGCATCCAGGGAGGCGCTGCGGTGAGTGACGTACCAGACGTCGTAGGCGGTCTTGTCCCAGTAGTCCGGCACGCCCGACGGATAGGCCTTCCTACTAGTAGTCACCTTGTTGAAGCCGCCGGTGGAGGCTACTGAGCCCACTACCCTTTCCTGCTCTTGTCCCCCCGCTGCCGGCAGCTTCGGGGCTCAGACAGCCAGTCGCAGTTTCTCGTAGAGGAACTCGGGAGCGATGTCGGCGCCGTTTGCCCATACCAGGGTCCCGAATTCCGGATGAATGGAGAATTGCCGAAAAAGATTCTTGTCCTTCAGAGGTATAAAGATCTCACCGTAGAGTTCAGAACTCAGATCGACATCTCCTTCCGCGCCGTCGGCGAAGCGGAGACGGATCTTGTACTCGCCCAGGTACTCTGCGTGCATCACCCGTGGGATCATCTCGACTACTCCAGTGGCGCTATCTTCCTGGCAGGGCGGCCCGACTGGACCAATTCCCAGTCTGCAAGCAGCTCATCCCTGTGCAGGTCAAGCCATTCGAGGACGAGACGCAGCGCCCGCTTGGGGAAATCCCCGTGAACAATCCCGCCTTCGATCTCAACCGTAATCGTATATTCGCCATACACCGCATGGAAATGGGCCGGTGGGTGCTCCCTGGGGAAAATGCCAATCACAATCCCAAGGAACCTGGCGATCTCCGGCATGCCAGCATGGTAGCGTAAGGCTCCTGAAGGCGTCAACTGCGTGCAATCGCTGATCGTCGCAATTGCGCGCGACATACGCATGGCGCGGACGAAACCGCAGACCGATGGACTTTATGGGCATCATGCTCCATGCGGCAACCAAGCATCCGGGAGTCGATTCCTGCCTAGTGCGGCTCGTACGAAGAACTTGGATGTCACTGTTCAGCGAGGAGAATTCGCACGATCATGATTCACCCGCGGGCAAGTAGTTCACACACAGCTCCAATCCGCCTCGATCATACGATCCGCGAGAGGACTGTCAGATAAAAGATGTGAGAAGAAAAGGCAATTGCTTACAAACAGCTCCAAATCAAAGCAATAGAGAGAAGAGCCGGCCAAGCGCTGATTGACCGCAACTCTTGCAGCGAATAGTATTAGCCAGCAGTGAGTTGCAGAGAGACACCCGCCGACACGGAGCGGGCCCGTATTCCTAAACCGTAGGTCAGATGTTCGAGTCATCCCTGGGGCAAACGTAACTCCTGATTCCCAGAAAGAATTGCGGTTTGGTGCTTCTCTTGCACTCGGAGTCCTGTCGGATAAAAGATGTCAGAAAACCGTCAAAGGAGCGACCGTTGCTTGCATGTCGCTCCAAGTTCTTCCATACAGCTGCAACTTCCGCCGGTCCCCAAAACCGTAGCGCTTCAATCTGTCTTTGGTTCACGCTTGTCGCCCGGGCCAGTGCCTTTCTTCATACCAGAGCAACGAGCAACAGCTTAGAAGGCGATTCGCGTATTCCGGCCGCGCTGACAGCTCTCGCGTGCTTTCTCCGGCTCCCAGCGAGTGGCTGATGCCCCCTCTTGCCTACTTTTTGCGATTTTGCCTACGTCGTCCGGCGCAATTGGTCCTGAGAGTGGTCCTTTTTTTGGGCCAGCCCAGTGGCCATGCTTTCAGTCTTTGGAGAACTGTTGACCTACCCCCAGAAAACTGGTCCAGCCAGATGGTTGCACTTGCTTGCCCTTGTGAGCACTAGTGTTCTGTAAACGACTGGAAACTCAATCCGCCTTCGGATTCGTGCCGGAATGGAGCCACTAATGCGAATAACGAATATGGCAACTCATTTTTCCGGAACACTAGACCCTGAATTTGGCGGGCATCTTCTTCCTCATGTGTCTCACTGTGCTTTTCTGTGGCTATTTGTAGAATGGCAAGAGACATGAGTCAAGCACTGTGTGTCTCTCAATGTCGTATCAAAGCCTTAGGTGTTCGCGCTCAGGGTCACACTCAGAGTCACACTTGGGAGACTATCGAAACAGCACGCATGAATATCCCGACAAGGGCTGCGATGCGTCTGAAAGGCCGCGGGTCGTCGCGCGTTTGTTCCGAATTGATGCCGTGAGTGAGTATCCCGCGGGACTATGCGGAGAGCTCAGGATCGATGTCATCGACTTCTACTCTCGTCCGCCACATCTGTGCAATTTACGCCCGCCGCCAACATACCCCGGTTGCGTCTGATCTTCAGGCTATTGCCGCTGGCTGGATATCATGTAGCGTCCACCGTGACATCTGCACATTCTGTTTCTCCTCGAGACGACATCCTCACCGATGCTCCGAAGGGGCATGGAGGATGGCACATCTGGCCGTCAATGAAAAAGTCCTTCAATGGGCCATAGAACGCTCCAGCAAAACGGAAGCAGTACTCAAGAGCTTTCCAAAACTGCCGGCTTGGATGAGCTATGAGGGGGAGCTGTATCCCGACTTGAAGGTCAAGGATGTCACTGAAGCGCTACGTTCGAGGACGGGCACTTCAGCCGGGCCTTCTGTACCCAGATGCTTCTCTATTGCTCTTCAAGCCGGCATCCAGACTCTCATCGCGGTTCCCGAGCGGTTGGCCCACATGCAGTAGGGGACCGCACGCAGCAGGACCTTGTCTCCAGGTCGTGCCGTCGATGCCCCCGACCACGATCGATACAGGACGCCATTCCACGCGCGCGTCGTGTGAATGCGGCCTTCCACCAGGATTGAACCAACCTGTTCCTGCAGGAGCTGGAACGGCTCAAACACGGAAGAGAGAGGCAAGGTGATCTTGACCTCTCTCAGGTTGACGCCCGCCGGCACGTCCGCCTCTTCGAAGCAATAGATGATCGGACCTCTCTGTAGCGCCACCAAGCCACGGCAGGCATCGAGCGCGGGGTGAGCTTCAACGGCTCGAACGTCCATTGGGATCTTGAGGATCAGGTGATCCCCGGCCTTCCATGCCCTTCGAATTCTGAGGAACCCGACCTCGAGAGCGGAGCCCGCTGCCGCCACGGGCTGGCCGGAAATGAACGCCGTGAAGCTACCCGCCCAGGAAGGAATGCGGATCGCTAGGTCCCACACGCTCCCGTCGCAGCGGGAAATGCTCAGGTCGAGAGCGCCCTGGCCCCAGGGAATGTCCGTGGAAAGCTCCAGTGTGACGGGGTTCCCTGACGGGCTCGCCGTGTTCACGGTCGATGAGATGAACTGGTTGATTTGGATCCCGTCCTTCGACCGTGTAAACACGTACTGCTCGATCGATGAAAGCAGCCGCATCACGTTCGGCGGACAACACGCGCACTCGAACCAGTGTTGCCTTCGGTCCCTGCCCGCACCGGCGGACAGGTGTCCTTTTTCCCTCACCTCGAGAGGGTTCACGTAGAAGAACGAGCATCCATCGAGAGACACCCCCGGCAACACTGCGTTGTACAGCGTGCGCTCCACAAGGTCGCTGTACCGGGCATCGCCGGTTGCCAGGAGTAGCCTGTGGGAAACCATGATGCTAGCGATGGCCGCACAGGTTTCCGAGTACGCGCGGTCGAGCGGAAGTTCATAGGCGTCGCCAAAGCCCTCCTCGTAGAAACGGGAGCCGACTCCACCTGTCACGTACATCTTTCGTTCGACCATGTCATTCCACTGGCGTATAGCGGACTCCAGTAACCGCCTGTCACCTGTCTCGAGCGAGACGTCCACGGCTCCCGCAAGCAGGTAGAGAGCCATGACCGCATGCCCCCTGATCCGCAAGGCCTCCCGAACAGGAACATCTTCCACCTGGAACTCGGGTGTGAACAGCCAGCTCTTCGGCGGGATCTTTCCACGGCGATCGATGTATCTAGCGGCAAGCTCCAGGTATCTCGAGACGCCGGTGCAGCGATACAGCTCGACGAGCGCCGACTCGATTCCAGGATGCTTCGGAACAATGAGGGGATCGACGTGATCGACCTTGGTGCACAGATGATCGGCAAAAGCGGCGGCCACGGACATCAGCCGCGTGTCTCCCACGGAGCGGAACCAGGCCACGGCCGCCTGTATCAAATGTCCACCGCAGTACAGCTCGTGCCCCTGCCTCCACCCGCTCCAGCGATTGTGAGGTTCATTGACTTGGACCCAGGAGTTGATGTACCCATCGTCGAGCTGGGCCGATGCAACGAGCGAGATAATCCGATCGGCCTCATGGCGCATGTGGCGCGGCAATCCACGGGCCGCTTCCCAGCCAACTGCTTCGAGCCACTTGTAGACATCCGAGTCGAAGATCCTCCGGACATTGAAAAGCGAGTTTCCGTAGGACTCATTTTCAACGGGCGGTATCTCAGGCGGTTCAGAGCCCCTCCGGCTGGCAGCCGCCAGGTAGGCTAGGTTCCCCGCCCGCGTCAACTCGGCGAGGCCGCGTTCAAGACTCGCATCGCGGTTGATATCTGCCCTTTGCTTCCAGAAACCCTCCGACAGACGAACCTCGTCACTTCCCAGCGGGTTGAGCGACGCTTTCCCCTCCGTAGGCAGCACGGCATGGACCGCCACGCCGTTCTCCCTACGAGCGGGCGCGAGACTCGACATCGCTCGTCTCTGCCGCGGAGTCCCCGATTTGCGGCCTGTAGCCCATTCGTTGCGAAGCTTCGGCAGCCCAGTGCATGACCTTCGCCGCCAGATCCTCGATCCTGTCGTCGGAGATTGTTTTCATGTGACCCGAGATGTTGATTTCGGCGATGATTTCTCCCTTATGATCGAAAACCGGCGCGCCGATGCAACGGTGGCCGATTGCGTTGTACTGATCGTCAACCGCGTATCCTCTTCTTCGAACTCGATCGAATTCCCGGCGTAATTCGTCAGGATCGGTGATCGTGTACTGGGTGAATCTCGGGAGCTCCGCTGTTCTAAGTACGGACTCCAATTGTTCGGGTTCCAGGAACGCGCCAAACACGAAGCCCGCGACGCACGTGTTGATGGACAAGAAGGTGCCCTCGTGGGCACCTCCCACGATGCTGGCGTGCTTCCTGACAGTGTCCACGATCAGGATCCCGTCTTTCTGGAGCCTTGCAAGCTGAACGATTTCCATCGTGTCATCTGCCAACTTGACGAGAATGTCCCGTATCTCGGTCTTCAGATCGATCCTGCTGAGGATGCGGGATGAGAGCGTCAAGAGCTTCAAGTCCAGACTCCAGACGTCTTCCAGCTCTCTTTTTGACTTGAGGACATAGCCAAAGCCCTCGAGGATGCCCAGGATCCTGTAGACCGATGATCTCGGTATTCCCGTTTCTGCGGAGAGCTGTTCAGTAGTCAGTGAACTGAAGACTGAAAGGCTTTCCATGATGTATAAACCCCGACTGAGTTGACTATCTCGCTTCACAACAAGGATCCTTTCCGATTGACTGCTTGAACGCCCCAAACCGTTGGAGACTAGGCTCCTACTCTAAACGTCTCCTCCGGAGACTCTCGCGCCGGCAAGCTGTCCATTACCGGTAACCAAAGGCTTTTCTGCTGCTCAAGTTGAGGAAACAAACCACCCGCACTCCCCTCCTCTACGCACATTGGAGCAGAAAGGCCAATCCCTGTCAATAATGGGAAATGAATTTCTTTTTTCAAATCTATTGACATTTGGCAACTCTTCGTCTCTAATGTCCGGATGACGGCCGTTGACGAACGGAGTTGCCAAGAGAAAGGAGGTGGTTTTTGAGCAGCGACGAATAGAGCGTCATATAGATGGAGAGAATAGATATTACACAAAATGGCCTATGTATGCGAAGAAGCAGGATACAAAGCGAAAGGGCCTTCCAAGGATAGGCGAAGTTGCGGAAGGTATCCAACCGAGGAGGAATTGCATGAAAAGACCAGCTCTCAGTTTGGCGTGTGCATTTTTCTTCTTGTCCGTCATTTTGTCCGTTTCAGCGGCTGACAAGATAGTCCTGACATTTGCGCACTGGGGAAGTCCGCTCGAGAAGGAGGCCATGGCACAGATGTGCCAGAGCTTCGAGGAGGCCCACCCGGATATCATCGTCAACGTTCTTTATACCCCCGTCAACTACGATGAAAGGCTGAGTGCGATGGTGGCCGGCGGGATTGCTCCGGATGTGGCCTATTGCCATGAAGGCCCTGCCTTCAGCTGGGCTGACGACGGAATCATCATGGACCTCAAGCCCTTCATTGACAAGGATCCCGATGCGAGTGTAGACAGCCGGCTCCCTGCTTCGTGGTACTGGTTCGACAAGGGGAAGAAGATCTTGGGCGCCAGCATTGCCGGCGAGATCATGCTGCTCTTCTACAACAAGGACCTCTTCGACCAATTTGGCGTGCCGTACCCTCCGTCTGATCCGGACAAGCCGTGGACTTGGGACCAGTTCGTCGATGCGGCAAAGAAGCTTACGAAAATGAGCGGTGGCCAGAGGACGTTCGGTGTCTCTCTGGGCACGTGGCCGGGGCCGATTCTTCCGTTCGTAAGAAGCAACGGGGGCGACTTCATCAACGCCGAAGGCACGGCGCCGCTCGTGGATAGCCCGGAGACCATCGAGGTGCTCCAGAAGCTCGCCGACCTCATGAACGTGTATCACGTTGCACCCACGCCTACTGACCTCGAGTCGTCACGCGCCTTGAACGTCAACATGCAGAGCCGGCAAGTGGCCATGGCAGTCGACGGTCAATGGTCGCTCCTCGATCTCGCGAAGTCGGGGTTTCGGGTGGGGGTGGCTCCGCTGCCCGTGTTCAAGAAGCCCGTCGCTCTGTTCCTGGGAGCGCCGCTCGTGATCTTTTCTTCGACGAAGCATCCGAAGGAAGCCTGGGAGTTGAGCAAGTGGATCCAGAACGTGCAGAACTCGCTGCCGAACTATCGTAACGGTCTCTGGATGCCCATCCAGACCAAGTGGTACAAGGACCCTAGTCTCCTGGCCAAGTGGGTCAACAGTGATGCCCATCCGCCGGAATACCGGCAGGCGGTCGCGGACTATCTCGTCAAGTATGGGAGCCAGTATCCCTCCTTCTACCTCAACGACTGGGATGACATTCAGCGAGTCATCATCCAGGACTTGAGCAACCTTTGGGTGGGTAAGGAAGATGCAAAGAGCGCGGCCAGAAGGATGGCGGCGGACCTCAAGCCGCTCCTGAAGGGACGCACGGACAAGTAGCGGCCCTCGCCAGGGATAGATGAATGCCTCCCCCCTCCTACGTCAGGATTTGGGGGGAGGCAATCGTTCACACCACGCAAGGGGAAAGCTCTCCGTGAATAGAGGATTGCCCAGGAAACGGAGTGATCTAGCCCCCCGGCTTTCACTCTCGGGTCAGCTTCGAGCCGAAGCGAGATGGGGAATAGTCCTGGCCCTTCCCGCAATGGTCGGATTCATCGTCTGGGTCGCGGGACCGATCGTCGCGAGCTTGGTCTTCAGTTTCTCGACTTGGAATGCAGGCGGCCGTTTCCGTTTCGTTGGGCTCGAAAATTATCTCCGGATGGCTCGAACCGACAAGTTGTTCTGGAAGTCCCTGCTCGTCACCACGTACTACTCCTTGACGAGCATTCCGCTCACCCTATTGTTCGCGTTTGCGATTGCTGTCCTGCTCAACCGCAAGGTGATCGGGATATCACTCTTTCGCACGCTGCTCTACCTTCCTTCCGTCGCGCCATCCGTGGCAGTTGCGATGCTCTGGCTGTGGCTTTTCAATCCGGATTTTGGCCTGCTCAACTATCTGCTCCAGCTCGTCGGCTTGCCCAAACTCCTCTGGATACACGATGAGGTCCAGGTGATTCCTTCCTTCATCTTGATGAACATCTGGCGCATGGGCGGGCCCATGGTGATCTTCCTGGCCGCGTTGCAAGGGATCCCGGCATCTCTGTACGAGGCCGCCGAACTGGATGGCGGCGGGTGGTGGAGCAAGCTGCGCTACATTACGCTTCCGCTGTCGACGCCGGCGTTCTTCTTTAACGCGGTGATGGGGATCATCTCGAGTTTCCAGGTCTTCAATGAAGCCTACATCATGACGGATGGTGGTCCGAACAACGGCAGCCTCTTTCTCGTGTACTACGTGTATCTGAACGCATTCCGATACGGCAGGATGGGTTACGCCTCGACGCTCGCGTGGGCCCTCTTTGTCGTGATCTTGCTGTTGACCCTCTTCATGTTCAGGATCTCGCGAAACTGGGTCTACTACGAAGCCAAGGGAAGGTAGCCAGGGTAATGAGACCGCGTGCCAGCATTGCGAGCATTCCATCCCGAGTCCTTTCCTATGCGCTTCTGCTCCTCGTTGTCGTCTTGTTCTCACTCCCGTTCGTGTGGGTCCTGCGAAGCTCCTTGATGAGCATGTCCGAGATCTTTCAACTGCCCCCTCGGTGGATTCCCGCACCCTTCGCCTGGCAGAACTACATAGAGGCTGTCATCGTCATACCCTTTGGCAGGTATTTCCTGAACTCCATGGTGGTCGTCATGACCACTCTCCTGGGATCCGTCCTGACATGCTCTCTCGCGGGGTTCAGCTTCTCCCGCCTCCGTTGGCGAGGACGCGACACCATTTTCGTGGTTCTCCTGACCTCCCTGATGATGCCCTATGCCGTGACCCTGATTCCTACGTTCGTCCTGTGGAAGTACCTGGGCGGGATCAACACCTTCATGCCATTAGTCGTGCCGTCCTGGTTCGGCACGGGCGTAGGGGGCGTGTTCAACATCTTCCTTCTCAGGCAGTTCTTCCTGACGATTCCTTTCGAGCTGGATGAAGCCGCCTACATGGACGGCGCCCCGCCGCTTGCAGTGTACTGGTTTGTTGTCATGCCCCTCAGCACGCCCGTGCTCGTGGCGGTCATCGTGACGACTTTCGGGTGGGCGTGGAACGACCTGCTCTCGCCCCTGGTATATCTCATCGATTCGAACAAATTCACGCTGGCAATTGGCCTGGCGGAGTTCAACAGCGCGTACTCCATCCAGTGGGACCTGTTGATGGCGGCCTCGATCATCGTCATCCTGCCGGTCTTTGCCCTCTTTTTCGCGCTGCAACGTTTCTTCGTTCAGGGGATCGTTCTAACGGGCCTCAAGGGATAGGACCGCCGCGAACGGCTCGTCGAGACAAGTGCCGGTCCCCGAGGGTCTGTGCGTTTCACGAAAGGAAGGACCGCGATGGCAATTCAGAGTCGCCTCATGTTCCCGACCGGCTTCATCTGGGGCACAGCGACAGCTGCCTACCAGGTCGAGGGAGGCGCGTCGGAGGACGGAAAAGGGGAATCGATCTGGGACCGGTTCAGCGCAACGCCGGGGAACGTCGCTGACGGGAAGGATGGCCGTGTTACATGTGACCATTACCACCGTTTTGCCTCCGACTTCGACCTGATGAAAGAGCTGGGGCTGAGAAGCTACAGATTCTCGATCTCCTGGCCGCGTGTGATTCCCGACGGCTCCGGTTCCGTCAGTGCCAAGGGGCTAGCGTTCTACGACCGGCTCGTGGATGCCATGCTGGACCGCGGCATCCGTCCATTCGCTACGCTTTACCACTGGGACCTGCCTCAGGCGCTGCAGGACGCGGGCGGCTGGGTGAACCGGACCACGGTGGACGCGTTCCTTCACTACACGGCGTCCGTGACCAGGAAACTCGGCGACAGGATCAAGGACTGGATGACCCACAATGAGCCCTGGGTGGCGGCATATGTGGGACACCTTTTCGGTGATCACGCGCCCGGTCTTCGCGACCTGAAAACCGCCCTCGCGGCCGCGCACGGCATCCTCCTTTCCCACGGGAAAGCGGTGCCGGTCATCCGTGCGAACTGCCCGGGCGCCCGGGTGGGGATCGTTCACAACCTGGAATGGGTGGAGCCCGCGTCGCCGCGGGAGGACGACGTGGCCGCTGCCATGCGGCACGACGGTGCGTTCAACCGGTGGTTCCTGGACCCGGTCTTTCACGGACGCTACCCTGGAGACATGCTGGCATGGTTCGCGGACGTCGCGCCCGATGTTCGTGACGGCGACATGCAGATCATTGCAGCTCCTTTGGACTTCCTAGGCGTCAACTACTACACACGAAGGGTGATAGGCCACGATCCTTCGGGCCGTGGAACACAGGGGCGGAGCGTCCTCGCCGCGCGCCAGGTCCATTGGCCATTCACGCCGCGCGCGGATTTTGAGGAATGGGAAGTGGCGCCAGAAGGGCTGTACCGTCTCCTCCTGCGGGTTGCCCGCGAGTACCGTCCCGGCGTTGTGTACGTGACGGAAAACGGCACGCCCCTGCCGGACGCGCCGGCGGCCGATGGGGTCGTGCGCGACCCTGTCCGCCAGACGTACATCGCACGTCATGCGGCCGCCGTGCACCAGGCGATCGCGGACGGCGTCGATGTGCGCGGCTACTTTCTCTGGTCGTTCATGGACAACTTCGAGTGGGCCTACGGCTACACGAAGCGCTTCGGAATCGTCTACGTGGACTACGACACGCAGAGTCGGATGGTGAAAGATTCCGGTCGCTGGTATTCGCGTGTTGCCCGGGAGAACGGCTTCTCGATCGCAGATGCTGTCGCACCCTGACTGGGGCGAGGCAGTTGACTTTCAGGAACTGACGTCGCTATGACCGACGAGAGCATGACACTTCTGTAGCTGGCTGAGAAGTACGGAGACGGGGACTTTTACGGAAACTGAGTCAGTGGACGTCTGTAGCGGTTGATGGAACTGGAAGCCGACGCAAGCCGCAAGGCCGAGGGTCACGAGCGGACCCGAGCGTGTGAACCAGAGAAACGGTTATCGGGAGCGGCAGCTGGAGACGCGCCTGAGGACTCTGGATCTGCGTATCCCGAAGCTGCACTCGGGGGGACCTACTACTATCCCTCGTCTTTGGAGCCGCGCAAGGCCTCTGAGCAAGCGTAGGTGGCCGTGGTACAGCAGGCCTATGACAAAGTGGTGAGCACCCGCAAAGTCGACGACTTGGTGCAGTCTCTGCGCATGACGGGAATCTCCGAGATCCAAGTCTCGCGGATGAGCTCGGAGCTGGACACGCGCGTACGGAAGTTACTCAGCCGCCCCCTGAGTGGGCGTCGCGGCAGTCGAAAACGGGGGAATCACCCGGAAAAGGCCCAAGAGTTTGTGAATAAGCACCAAGGAAACACAACCCTGAGCCAAGGGCTAAAGGGGGCGCGCCATTCCTCCGGGACGAGGGAATTGAACTCTCTCGCGGCAAGCGACAAGTCTGGGTTGAACCGTTTGAGTGAGGCTGGAGCCCGGATCACCTTCGGAAGTTTCTGCCCGACGAAGACTGGCGGGCGCAACTGCGAAAGCGGCTCTGCAGACACCGACCTCTATGTCCGCAGCGGCTCGCGGATCCCGTTCTATCCCGAGCCGGTGGCCTGCACGGACGAGATGGATCTCTCCCGGGCGGGCGTCACTCCAAAACCCCTCGGTCTCTCGCGACGTACCCTCTGCTCAGTAGGGAACACGAGAGATAGTCGGGTCTTCGACGTTGAACGTCCAAAACAATTCTCCAGCGCTTTGTCTGAATCATCCGTTCACGCAGGGTGATTCACGGCTTTTGTGGTGACGGACGTGATCAGGCCCGGGTTGAGCTGGCGCAAGCGGTTTCAAGCCAGGAACGCGTAGGTCCGACTGCTGTTTTGGTCACGGCCAAGACTGAACAGGGCCAGCGAGTCCCGTAGGCCTGCCGTCTCCTCAGCGCAGGCCACGTTCTCCGCCCTCGATGAGGGCATGCACAGCCCTGCTCGGACTCGATACGACTTTACATTCCGTTGGGCTGTCCAAGAGAAGAACCGTCTTATTGATCAGTTCTCGATTTGGAATTCCTGGTCGATTTGCAAGTCAATTGGCCTTGCAGGAGGCCATATGTTATACGCCATATCAAGGTCAACGCAATTGAGCAGGCCACCAGAGCCAGAAGCCAGGCGCCTCGCACTGTCAGATAAGAGATGTGAGAAAAAAAGGAAATTGCTTACAAACTGTTCCAAATCAAAACAAAAGAAAGAGGAGCCGGCCAAGCGCTGATTGACCCAACCCCTTGCAACGAATAGTATTGGCCAGCAGTGAGTTGCAGAGAGACGCGCGCCGACACGAATAGGACCCGTTTTCCTAAACCGTAGGTCAGATGTTCGAGTCATCCCTGGGGCAAAAGTAATTCCTGACTCCAGAAAGAATTGCATCCTGGTGCTTCGCCCCTAACCAGAGTACTGTCAGATAAGAAATGTCAGAAAACCAATTGACGGAGCGGCCATGACCTCCACATCAATCCAAGTTCTTCCACATAGCTGCTACTTCCGCCGGTTCCCAAAACCGTTTGATTGCAGCCGAAGACCGGCGATGAGGTCCCCCGAAACTAGAGATGAGTACGCGTCGTTTCTCGCCAGGTACCTCTGTGGTTCAAGCCTTGACCGATGTGCAAGGGGTCAGATATTCAACTCCTCCCAGGCTGATTTTCGAAATACGTACCGGTCAACGCCTTATGACATAGCTACAGCTTGTCGGGTAATTCAGGCGCCAGTCCGCTCGGTGTTCGGCGGGCCGTGGACCGTTGGCGCGCTATCTTGTGTGCGGTCTGTCTTATTGTCGTGCCCCGCTGGTGCACTGTCAGCCCTAGGACCGAGGATCGTGTATGTCGTTAGC
>Ga0187870_1002313_pt1 | contig 16068 bp, 14 predicted proteins | sample June2016WEW_13_1_3_FD_132974 | JGI IMG/M metagenome (GOLD analysis project Ga0187870, IMG submission 132974) | Peatland microbial communities from SPRUCE experiment site at the Marcell Experimental Forest, Minnesota, USA - June2016WEW_13_150 | ecosystem: Environmental > Terrestrial > Soil >... | reverse complement strand
GAGGGCCATTTCAATAAGATCCGGCATTAGCGACTGACCCTTATACTCCGGATCCGTCGCAACATACCAGACAACCAACGCAATCTCTGAAGTACCGGGTTCCCCACCAGGAATCTCGATGCTTGCGGTCTGCAAAAGGGTTATCAGTTTCCCCTCGGCATTCCTAGCCGCATAGTTGTCAGTCAATCCATATTTTATCCCTATTTCATATGCCATCGAATCTGTTTGTTCCTCTGGCGTAAAGAATTTACCGTAAAATTCATGAATCTCCCGCCCGGCTCTCTTTGCCGCTTCATCATCATGACATTCAACGCGCTCCACAACAATTCCCGGCGCGAGCTCGGTCGCTTTATAACGATTAAGAACCTCTAATAATTTCTGCACCTCCGCATACGATCGGTCGCACCGCTGCCTCTGTTCATCTTCAAACGGATTCTTTCTCATATTATTGTTTTTTCGATAATACCATCTCGTCTTGGTTTAGACAACTTATAATAGTAATATTATTGCATGGATAAATCGCTGTTGATCGCCAACTTAAAGAACGGTGTCTATGTGCGCCCGCAACCTTCGCCGCTCGGCGGCGTGGGCCTCTTCGCCATCCGCGACATCCCCCCCGGCATTGACCCGTTTCCGGGAGACAACATCGAATTCACCGAAATCCCGGAGGCCGAGATCATGAACGATCCAGCCATCCCCGAATCCGTGAAAAAATATGTAGACGACATATGTGTCTACCGGGAAAATTGTTATCTTGTCCCGAAAGACGGTCTCAACAATATCACTATCAGTTCTTTCATAAACTATTCCACAACTCCCAATATAAAAGTTGATTCTGTTGGGGGGCGCTTCACCTCTCTTCGTGAAATAAAAGCCGGAGAAGAACTTACTTCGGACTACGCAACCTATAACGACGGCCCCGTTCTCTGAGGTGGAGTTTTTCAGTTTATCCTCTTCCCGTTCTCGTATACCTCCAATTTTTTCTTCGCAAGCGCCCGGAAGAACGGCTCTTCGGGCACGACGGCTTCGGGCGAGAAGCTTCCAGGTTCTTTTATAACACCTTCCTTGATCATTTTTGCCATGATGACCGCCGGGAAACCGGTGTCTATGTTGCAACCGGCGTTTTCCCATCCCTTGACCACGGGCACGAGGCATTCCATTAATATTTTTTTTCTTTTACCGTTTTTCCGGCCCGTGATCTCCACAAATAAATTTTCTTTTTCGGTATAGCCATCCGGAAACGGCAACGTTTTCAGGACCGGCGCCAGCATGTCAAAAGGAGCAACCCTGATCCCTTCAAGCTTCACCGGTTTGTCGCGGTGAAAATTGAGGTCGATCAAGGCGCGGATCTTCTCTAAAGAATGTTCCGGAAAGCCCCCGAAAAATCTTACGTTTTTGAGCCCCTTTGCCTTGTAGTTACGATAAAAAGTATAGATTTCCGGATGTTGTATCAAAAACGCTTTTTGCCGCCCCACAAGCCGATAGTTGCGCTCGCGCACCACCTCAAGCGGCCTTCGTTCGGTCCACCGGCCATTCTTAATGAACTTCGGATTATAGGTAAGTTCCTCAAGAATACTTTTCATGGAAAACGGTTCCACGAATTTTTTCTGATTGGAATCCCACGCAAAGCCGACATCGACGCTTTCCACCGTATCGAATTTTTTAGCGGCATACCGCAACATCACGTTGCCGATCCCCGGCACCGAACCGCATCCCGTGATCGCGGTTCTCCCGATCTCTTTGAAACGCCGGTCCAAACCGAGCTGTTGCCTGGTCAATTCGATCCATGAACCGAGATCAACACAATGCCTCCGGGTAGCAAGGCACGCTTTGTAAACATTCAAATTCCAGTACATGTCGGCGCAATTGATCACCACATCCGCGCCGGACCTTCGAATGACCTTCTTGGCGGCGTCTATGTTCCGAAGGTCTACGCGCGCGAACGTATACCGCCTGCGGTCATATCGTTCAAGTAAAGCAGCGAGTTTCGTTTTGTAAAGATCGGCGGCGAAAACATGGTAACCCTGTTCAAGCAGGTCCCGCACCACGATGCGGCCCTGTATGCCGTCGGCCCCGAGCACGGCGAAATCATATTTCATTGCGTCATGAAAGGTAGCCCCACGTTTGCAATCTATCCCGTTCGATGGCCCATCGCGATCCGATGTCGCTTCTGTAGAACATGTTTTGGATCATGATGTTTTGGATCCGCGAATAGGTCTGATGCTGTGCTTCCTCCACGGTGTTTCCGGAACCCGTAACAACAAGGAGCGATCCCGACTCGCCGGCAATGCGCCAGATCCCCTCCTCCATTTTGACGTCCTGAATATGGATCCCGTCAATATTGTTCGGCTTTTTGAAAAAGATCGGCAAATCGCGGTATATTTCCACCGTTTCCTTGTCCCTTCTGCTGAAATAAGTAGGCACGAATATCTCCACGCCGATCTGAAAGCCTCGTTTTGTCTTTAGTTCGAATGTTTCGCCGTTGGCTAATTTTAACAACCATTCCGCAGCCGGCGTGGAAATGCCCTCCAGCTGGACGGAAATGGTGGGATATCCAAAGCGCGCGGTAAATTCAAGCGGATAGATGCCCCGGCCGTTTACAATACAATTAATATCAATATATCCTGCATATCCTGATTGCTGGAGCGCCGGAAGTATCTTCTCAAGCGTCTCTTTGAAAAGAGTGTTCGGCTCGCTCCAAAACAGAAGAGCGCCCATGTCGCCCGTGAACGGCCCCACTTCTCCGGGGAAAATGCGCTTGTGCTCGAAATTGGTGTTGATGGGCAAAATAAAATCTTTGCCATTAAAGAAAGCCCCCACGGCGACTTCCACTCCCACGACGAGCCGCTGAAGATGGAACGCCGGCGCTTTTTTTTGCCACACCGCCTTGTTTTGGCCAAGCATCTCAAGAAGATCTTTCCCGTCTTCTTCCTCTCCCAGAAACAAAAGACCCTTCCCCGACGAAGGAGTGTTGCCGTTCGGCTTGAAAACGTAACGCGACGGGTTATTTTTTATGAACTCTATTGCTTCGTCGTAATTTGAGAAATTCCAGCTCGGTAGCACATTGATGCCATATTTTTTCATTTCCGTCTGCCCAAATTCCCGGTCAACCTCCAGCCGATCGGTGTACGCCGAGCAGCCGACCACCTTCTTCCCTTTCCGGCGCAGACGGTCGGCGGTGTCCCCGTATCCGACGTGATCAAAAACAATAACGTCGGCCCAGTCGACCCAGCTTTCCCAATCGGGAACTTTCTCCAGAAAACCGTCGTAGACGTCGGCATCGCTTTTTGCCTTGATAAACACCTTGACCTCGCACCCTTCCTTCTTGAGTGTCCAAGCCACATCCCCGCTCAAACTCTCGTTCGAAACAAAAAGGAATCTGAGGGGCGCCTTGGCGCCCTCAGGCATATTTTCTTCTTTTCGGTTCGCAATGTCGTTCGTGACGGCAACCCTGTTGTTCATAATACTTCACTACCGATCGTGTATTAAAAATATAACAGAATTATTTTTTCACTGCAACAGATTTCTGTGCACAAGGCGGAGAAAAAATTTTATGTTGATAAAATCTTTTGCGAATCCGTCCTGCCCTAAGGGTTCCAGCTTATAGCGATATTGTCCACCTGCGCGCTTGAGGCATTATTCGGGCCAACGATGAAAATGCGGTAGCGGAAATAGCGGAAGTTGCTGGTGTAGGCGGAAGAAAGCGCAAGCGGGACACCGGGACCGAGCGGAATATAATAGGTGTTCGAAGTCCCATCCGTGCCAAGAAAGGTGGTCCATGGGCCGCTTGAAACACTGCTCACCGCGAATTGGAACTTCACCGTTGTGCTTGTTGGTTGGGTGCCCTGCCAGAGGACCGAAATGAGCTGCGCCGACACCGAGTTGGTGTCAAAGGTGGCGGAATCCAAGTAGCCAGTTATGGTGGACGAAGGAGTCCAGAACGTTTGCGTCTTATAGGTGGAGCTTGCGCAGCCGCTGCTTGTGGTATTATCGCAGTTGAAACTGATCCACCCTGCGAAATCGTTCCATGCATAGCCCTGAAAATCTCCGCTCGCATCAATGGTAACTTGGTAGGCGGGGGAACTACTATTAAAGCCGATCCAGCCAAGGCTGTCGTTCCAGGCCCAGCCGGAAAGATGGCCGGAGCCGTCGTTCGCCACCTGATAAGTGCTTGTGGAGCATATGTTGCCGATGCTGGTTGTGTGGCAATCGAGAGAGATCTGCCCCACCGAGGAACTCGCGTAACCCGTGAAGCCCTGCCCGGTGACAGTTGTGCCGCTCCCGTTGTTCCAAAAGTCAATCCACCCAATGAGATCGTTCCATGCCCAATGAGTATAACTGCTCGAGTTTATTGCGCCGCTTCCTCCTGTCGTAATCAGAAGAAGCGACCCTGGAATGCTCGTGAAGCTAATATTCGAAGAGGTGGAAAACTGGTTCCCCACCGTAGTGATCGGCCCGTTCAACCCTCCGCCCCCCGACCAATCAGTCTGATCATAAGCATTTTCGTAGTTCCGCGTCAGGTAGGCGGAAACGGTCAAGGGAGTACCTTGCGGTCGACTGCAGACGACCGTAACTTTTTTCGTGGATGGATCGTAGGTGCCGCTGCTCGTCGCGATGTAACCGCTTGAATTGCGGATGACATCGTCCACATAAAAATATCGGGCGAACGTGGTTGTATTCACCGTGACGGATTCCGCGCCGCTTGTGGCCACAAAGGGCGATTGCGTGGTTACAAGGTAATAGGTATGTGCGGAGGTTGTTGCGAGCGCAAGAATACCATTCCAGTTTCCTCCCGCCCATGCCGAGACATTGTCCAAAAGCTCCTTTTGTAGCGCTGTCGCAGTTACGACACTATTTGTCGTAGTGTTTGTTTTTATGGCTGGGATGATCAGGTTTGCAGCCCCAGTAAACAAAACGACTCCCAACGCGACAGCAATGAGAACCTCCACAAGTGTTTGTCCCTTGGGCATTTGCCTTTAGTATATAACAACCGAGCTATCCACAGCCCCCCCTGCCCCATAATTTGATAGACTTAAGCTAATGGATATCAAGGATACCAAGCGCATCATAGTTCTCGTTGCCCTGGTTCTTGTGTTATCTTTTGCGGCCTACGTGCTTACCACCACCACGACCACGCATGTCAGTGCTTTTAACGGCCCCCCGAACGGCTGCACGCCCCCGAATTGTTCGGGAGCCGTCAGTGTCCTAAGCAACGGCAATGTCGGCATCGGGATGACAACGCCGGGACAAAAATTATCGGTGGCTGGCGCGTCGATGACCTTTACTTCTGGTGGGCTTGGTAATCCCGCTGTTGGTATCGGGAACACTCAAGCTGCGACGTTGGCGGAGTTGGTGGGTTTCTATGCTTATGACACTTCTAGCGGATACCAAGGTTGGATTGGTGGCATTGGGGTAGGGGGAGAGGCGGGGAGCTGGGGAGCAAAAACTCTGAGATTTCAAGTGCCAGATGGGGGTGGAAATGTTTTAAATGCATTGAATATTCTAGGTGCTAGTGGCAATGTCGGCATCGGGGTGACGGGGCCAGGATATAAGCTTGATGTAGTGAGCGGCGGTGGGACGACGGCGCGCTTCGGCACAGCAGGAGCGGATACCGTTGTCATCGGCGGCGGCGCGGGAAAAATCACCGTTGGTACCGTTGACCCAGTCTATACGATCAACGGCGATAAATTCGCTACCTACGGCGTGGAAATGACCGGCGTGAAGGGAGAAACAACGGGCGTCGCCGATTTTCCGGGAACGAGTTTCTCTACGGACCAAACATACTCCTACACGCTTGATCTTGCGGGAGCGGAAAAGGGAAGCGATCTGTGGCTCTTTAAAGAAACAACGCAGATCCTGAAAAATAATCTGAACGGGCTTGTGGTAATACTCACGCCGAGTTTTGACGGCGACGTGTGGTACGTGAAAAATGCAGCGAAAGGAACCGTTACGCTTTTCGCCAAACCTTCCGCATCCGCGGCGTCCCTTGAAGTAAGCTACCGTCTGACCGCGCCTCGCTTTGACGCGAACCAATGGAGCAATATCGGTTCAAGCGATGCTCCGGCAGGGATCATCGTAAATGAATAAGGTCTTTTTCTGGATAGTTGCGGTTGCCATTATTCTTATCGCGGCTGGATCGATATATTACGTGGCACGACATCCGAATAATCCTGCGTCGGGCAATAATGCCGCAGCAACGCAACCCGCGCCGCTCATGGACAGGGGCATTGAGGTGACGAGCACCGCGCAGGCGGCCGCGAATCCCATAAGCGTATTCCGTTTGAACCTGAGCGGACAAAAATTGACCGCGCTACCAACGAGCGTTTTAGAAATGTCGAATTTGACCCTACTCAATTTGGCAAACAATAGCTTGACCGATCTACCCCCGGAGATTGGCAATTTGAAGAATCTCCAGGTTCTTTACCTGGGCAACAACCCGCTCACGAGCTTGCCGGATGAGATTGGGAATCTGCCGAATCTGTGGATGCTTTCGCTCTTCAACGATCAACTGACCGCTCTCCCGCCGAGCATCGTGAACCTTAAAAGTTTGAAGGTTTTGGGGTTGACCGGAAACCCTATACCGTCAAGCACTTTAAGGGCGCTCCAGAGCAAATTGCCGAAAGTTCGGATCATCACGAAATAATGTTTTTTCTAGGCGACACCGTAGGTCGCCCGTTTCATAATCGGCATGAATAGAAAATATCTCTATGCGGCGGTCGGGATGGTCCTTGTTGTGACGCTTTCGATATTTTTCGCGCTCCATGGCGTATTCAATAAGCCACTCCCGCCGCTCACGACGGTTTTTCCGAGGGACGATAACAGATTTTCCATAAGTAGCCACACCTTAACTGGCCCGCAATTACAGGAAGGATATTTGATCCCCTTTTATCCGGCATCGGGGGGCACGCAGACCATGAGCGTCAAGGTCTCGGACAATGTCCCCGTTACTTCTGTGCTGGTTACGATGGTCATGGACAATGGAAGCACCACGTATCCGCTCGCGCTGACGGAAGGCAGTGCTACGCAGGGATTATGGAAGGGTTCCTGGGCAGCCTCAGATACTTATAAGAGCGTATATGATATAATCATATATGCAGCGGATCGGGCGGATTCGTCTTCGGTACAGATAACGCTCAAATGAAAAAAATCCTTCTTGTTCTCATTGCGGCCGTCTGCTTGATCGGTTTTGCGCCGAAAACCCATGCCACCAATTGTCCCAGTGCCGTTTCCGGCACGGCCAACGTTTCGGCGAGTTGTACGTTTCCCGGTACGGTTGATGGAGTTGATGGGGGTATTACGATAGCCACCGGGCAAACCTTGACCATCAATTCCGGCCAAACCATTGTTTTCGACATTGGTTCATCGTTCGTTCTCAACGGGACGGGCTCTCTTGTCCTCGTGGGTACCGGCAAATTGGTAAAGTCCTACTTGTGGATACTTGATGCCGACGGGGATGGCTGGCCGTCGACTACCACAGTGGTGGCGTCCTCAACTTCTCCCGGGGCAGGCTACAGGAGATTGAATTTGATGCTGTCCCGTACGGTCGTGGACTGCAACGACGGTGCCTATTCCCTTACTAATACATGCGCGACCATTCCCGGCGCACCCACGATCGGCACGGCAACAAAGGGAAACGGCAGCGCATCCGTTGCTTTCACGGCTCCCGCTTCAGACGGCGGTTCCCCGATCACGGGCTACACCGCGAGCTCCACGCCGGGCAACATCACCGGGACCTGCGCTTCAAGCCCTTGCACTGTCTCCGGCCTTACGAACGGCACCTCGTATACCTTCAAGGTCTATGCGACGAACGCCATCGGCAATGGTCCTTTGTCCGCAGCAAGCAATGCCGTGACGCCTTCCACCGTTCCCGGAGCGCCGACGATTGGCACGGCGTCGGCCGGCAACGGCAACGCATCCGTTGCTTTCACGGCTCCCGCTTCGAACGGCGGTTCCCCGATCACGGGCTACACCGCGAGCTCCACGCCGGGCAACATCACCGGGACCTGCGCTTCAAGCCCCTGCACCGTCTCCGGCCTTACGAACGGCACCTCGTATACCTTCAAGGTCTATGCGACGAACGCCAACGGCAACGGTGCTGCTTCCGCGGCAAGCAATGCCGTGACGCCTAATTTCCCGGATAATGACGGCGACGGGTATCGCAGCAACGTTGATTGCAATGACAATAATTATTATGTGTACACGAGCGAAACCGTGGTTACGGATGCCGACCACGACGGCTATGGGGCGGTCGGCTCTTGGAATGGAAGTGCGTGCCTCGGTGCATCGGGTTCGCTTAATGGAAGAACTTATTATGACGACGGGAGCAGTGGCTACGCTTACCTTGATGCAAGCCAGGCGCTGGGATGGGATTGCAACGACAGCGATGGGGGTAAGTGGCAGAACCTGAGTGGCTACGTTGATAACGACGGCGACGGTTATGGTGCCGGTTCGGCCCAGCAGGTCTGCTCGGGCTATTCTCTCCCTTCGGGGTATGTCAGCAATAACACTGATTGCTACGATTACAACTCAAGTGCGCATCCAGGAGGAGCAAGTCAATGGTATACAACCGACAGAGGAGACGGTAGTTATGATTACAACTGCGATAGCATCCAATTCCAACAGTATACTGGTACTGGCTCCTGCGGGCCCGCTGCTGATTCTGCCTGCAATAATACTTGTCCCGGAGCTTGCCAAACGCGGGTCGGAGGATGGCGCACGGACTATGCGCCTCCCGGTTGCCAAACGGGGGCGCCCAGTTGTGGCCAGTGCGGGGGTATCTGGAATACTGCGACAATGGGCCAGGTAGTCACGGAATGTTATTCATGCAATTATTGGTACCAATCGACGCAGGGCTGTTATTGATGAGATTTGTCGCTGTTTTTTGATATGCAAATGGGGCAGGAAAGGTTCCCGCCCCATGAACTCGATTACGTACGGAGAAAGCGATGGGCGCCGCGCCATCGGTCCGCTTACTTCTGGGCCGCCGGTGCCACCATCTTCCCGTTGACGGAGAGGCGTGAAACGCCATCGCCGTCCGAGGTCTGAAAGGTGATCTCGCGCTCGTCCGCGAAAGTCACTTGGACGACCGCGCCGTCAGCCTCCACGATGGAGGCCTCGTTGCCCACGCCGTAAAGGGTGTAAAATCCACCCCCTCGGTTGATGAGCCGAGGCACCCGCATCCGTGGCGCCGTAGGCGTAGCATTGCTGGCCGTGGGCGTTGGCGCTGATGTCGCCGCCGTCGCCGGCTGGAAACGCGAAGGTGTGACACACGCCGTGCCATCCGGCAAGGTCATCTGCAATTTGACCTCCGCTGTGTCCCTACCAGCCGTTTGGCCGACCTGGATCAGGGCCGTGGACGGGAAGGGCATCTTCCCGAAGTCCAAGCCCATAAAAGCTATCCGCGCCGGACAGCCGTCGATAAGGATCGTCGTCCCCCCGAGGACGGTTGGCAGAGGACCGCTGCCCGCGTCCGCCGTCGCTACCTGCGACGGCAAGAAATTGAACTGCAAGCCGCGGACAAACACCCACGCGCCAGGCTCAATCACCGCCTGGTCCCCGTTATTGGGGTTCGAAAGGCTGGTAATCATGCCGACCGTGGGACCCCATGGCACCGGCAGATAGCCCGGTTGGTGGCACCACGGGAGACCCGTCTTGGGGTCCGTGAGCGTCTGCGCGTGCGCGGTAGCAACCGTTACGAGAAGAACTGCACCGACCGCGGCAAGCACCGCGGCCCTTAACTTGTTAATGGCTCTCATGTGAGTGCCTCCCTCCCCATACAATAGCTCAGTTCCTCGGTTTTTGTCAAGCCCTCGCCGCAAAAACAATGTTACGCTCCGTGGCACTTTTTATAATTCCTAGCGAGCCCACGCGAAAATTTATTTTCGTGATGGGCGAGCGACGGAATTTCAAGCGCCATGACAGCGCTTATATTTCTTGCCGCTACCGCAAGGACATGGGTCGTTCCTGCCGATTTTTCCCGAGTGTGCGCCGCCGGAAGATTGCAAGACCACCCGGTTTTGATTGGCGGCGCCGCTTGCCGCCGATCGTCCCGCAGCCGGTTGCCCCGCCGTATTGATCAATTTGAACACATTCACAAAAACCATCCCATTGAAATTGCGCCAGAAATCTTTAAAAAGATGGCTTGCTTCGTGGCGGTATTCCACGAGCGGGTCGCGCTGGCCGTACGCGCGGAGGCCGACGGATTCGGAAAGCGCCTCAAGATCCTCAAGATTCGTCATCCAAAGCATGTCCAAAATGCCCAAGAGCTGCCCCTTTGCAAGCTGGTTCTCCGCCACGCGTGCGGATCGTTCTTCTATAAACGTCCGGGCATCTTCGGCGGTCTTCAAATTTTCAAACACAATGTCGCCGGCGGCGCCGTTCGGGATAAGCTGCGCTTCTTTAAATACTCTTGCCATCTCTTCGCGCCGCTCTTTTGAACCTGGTTCCTCGAATGCCGGCGCAAGCGCCATTTCGAAATGCGCGAGGGCGGCATCCGCGATCGTTTTTGCAACCTCCTCTTTGTTCATCAAACCCAAAAATTCCGACCGGCGCCTATAGACCGCCGCGCGCTGTTTGTTCAATACGTCGTCATATTCCAGCAGATGTTTCCGAAGATCAAAATTCGCGCCCTCCACTTTTTCCTGCGCCTGCGCCACGGCCTTCGTCACAAATTTGAATTCGATCGGCTGGTCATCCGGAAGGTCAAGCCGCTTCATCATATTGCCCAGCCGCTCGCCGCCGAAGATGCGCAGAAGGTCGTCCTCGGCGGAAAGGAAAAATTGTGAGGAACCCGGATCGCCCTGCCGCCCCGCGCGTCCGCGGAGCTGATTGTCGATGCGCCGCGCCTCGTGCCGCTCGGTGCCCACCACGTGCAGACCGCCGAGCTCGCGCACCTTTGTCTCGTCCGTAGGCTTCGGCGGGTTGCCGCCAAAGATGATGTCTACGCCGCGGCCGGCGACGTTCGTCGCGACCGTCACCGCCCCCACCCGACCCGCTTGTGCGATGATCGCGCCTTCGCGCTCATTGTTCTTCGCGTTCAGTACTTCGTGCGGGATACCAGCTTTGGAAAGCGCAGAGGAGAGGATCTCGTTTTTTGCGATGGAAGTCGTCCCGATAAGGACCGGCTGGCCTTTCTTTTGCCGTTCCCCTACCTCGCGCACTATCGCGTCGATTTTCGCTCCGAAGTTCTTGTAGATGAGATCGTTCATGTCGCGCCGCACGAGCGGCCGGTTCGGCGGGATGCTCATCACTTCAAGTTTGTACACCTTGAAAAACTCCTCGGCGGAGGTCTGCGCGGTTCCCGTCATGCCGGAAATTTTTTCGTACATGCGGAAATAGTTCTGGATGGAGATCTTCGCGTACGTCCGCGATTCTTCTTTTACGTTCACGCCCTCCTTTGCTTCTATCGCCTGATGCAGCCCCGCCTGGTAGCGCCGGCCGATCAACATGCGCCCGGTGAACTCGTCCACAATGATCACTTCGCCGTTTTTCACCACATAGTCGCGGTCGCGATGAAAGAGCGCCTTCGCCTTCAAGCTTTCCTCCAAATAATGCACAAGGCGGATGTTTTCCGGCGCATACACATTCTGGATGCCGAGCACTTTTTCCACCTTTTCCACGCCCGCATCCAGGATCGCAACGGACTTCCGCTTTTCGTCCACTTCGTAGTCCTTATCTTTCTCAAGAAGCGCGGCGACTCGGGCAAACGTTTTGTATGCGTCGCTTGATTGCGAATCCGGCGCCGCAATGATCAAGGGCGTCCGCGCTTCGTCTATTAAAATGCTGTCCACTTCATCTATGATCGCAAAATAATGTTCGCGCTGGACACGATCTTCCAAGCGGTACACCAGATTATCGCGCAAAAAATCAAAACCGAACTCATGGTTCGTGCCATACGTAACATCCGCAAGATACGCCTCGTGCCGCGCTATCGGACGCAAAAAGTCCTGCTGCACCAAAAAGCTGCCAGTCATATCGCGCTCTTTATCTATCATTTTTTCCGTATCGGCAGGCACTTTCCATTCGGGATCGTAAAGGAATGCTGCGTTCGGAACCAAGCACGCAACGGAAAGCCCGAGCGCCCGGTATATCTGCCCCATCCACACCGCGTCGCGGCGGGCGAGATATTCGTTCACGGTAACGATGTGCGCGCCCTTCCCCGCAAGCGCGTTCAGGTAAGCGGGCGCCACGGCCGCAAGCGTTTTCCCCTCCCCCGTCATCATCTCCGCCACCGCGCCCTTATGGAGCACGAGCCCGCCGAGCAATTGCACATCAAACGGACGCTGGTTGAGCGTCCGTTTCGCCGCCTCGCGCGCGAGCGCGAACGCACGCGGAAGGATTTCCTCAAGTACCGCTCCGCCCGCGATATCCGACTCGCGCTCGGTTTCGTGTTCGGCCGCCGCTACCGCCACCCGTTCCTTCAGCTTCAAACTTTCCGCCCTTAATTCTTCATCGGTAAGTTTTTGAACTTCCGGTTCAAGCGCGTTGATCTCCTGAACCCTCAATTCAAGCGATTGGAACGACCGCCTATGGAAAAATTTCTTTAGAGAATCCAACATAGCTTAAGGATTATAGGCGTTTCGAGAAGAAATTTCCATGTTCTGTGGCGTCCCGCACGCCCTGCGCAAAAATTGGACAAAATAATTATTCTATGGTACAATTACTTCCAGCTGTAAACCTCACCATAAGGAGGTGTTGTACTGTGGTACCACACATCAAGACCTGTGCTGGATTGGGAGTTTTACTGGTGATGGCGACATCACCCGCTCGTGCTCAAATCCAGCAATTCCAAACGAGGACCCTACAGGAGCCAAGGGAGGGATCCAGGAAACTGGATATCCTCTTTAGGACTTCTGAGTGGTATCTCGGTTTTGGGACGGCATTGGATATGATCAGCACCCTCAAGGTGTTGAATCATCCCACGGTGGCGCTTGGGGCGGGTAACACCGTCTTGGGGCGCTTCTCCGGCGTAGAGAACGGTTGGGCAGGATCCATTGTTGGCAAAAGGAACGCGGGCGCCGTTGTTGCGGCGAACGTCGCTCTGAATGCCGGCTTGGGTATGCTCAGTCGGAATCTATACCGACGCGGGGGGCATTGGCGGTTTCTCGCTATTGGGTTGAATGTGCTCAAGGGCACAAACAACACCATGGCGGGGATCGGCAATCTCCGGTTCAACGCAGGAATCGATGGCCAACTGCGGGCTGCAACTGGTTACCGGGGGCAGATCGCTTGGTCCCACTAGCGGGATCGGTGAATCCAACCTTGTAACGTAGTTGGGCTGGCGGTTGGGGAGGTTGCGCTTCTTGGCCGCCAGCCACTTTTTACCACTTACAACAACAAATTCAGTGAACCACGTCAACTTCTTGACTTTTGAGGTGGCCCTGGTACACTGAACTTAGTCCGTCATCGTCAGCTGTAGTTTCCCCTGGCCCTGTGGTACCCCGGGAGAAGCTTTATGGAGCTGACAAGGATCCTGGGGGGACGCGCTCGCAACGGCACGACCCCCCTCCTTTTTTTATAATTTAACCTTTTCGACCCCGCTTCGGCTCCATAAACCTCGTTTTATACTTTTCAATTTCCAGCCGCAGGGTGTCTTTCGTGCGGTCAATGGCTTTGCGGACATCCTCGGCATATTCCTCCGCACGGAGGATCTTGCGCGGTAAGCGGAGATCCGCAACCGCGAGAAAAACCTCTCCTCCTTTTTTGTGATGCCGCGTCGTGCGCGAGAGCTCAAGCCAAAGCTCCGCCTCGCCGGTCTCGTCGAATTTCTTCACGAGCTTCGCAAGCGGGGCAAGCTTCTGGTCTATATAAGTGCCTAGGGACGCCGTCAGATCAAGATTCGCTTTAATATTGATTTTCATAGATGCATCGTTAAACGATTTGTATCTCCTCTTCTAATAATAACCCGAACTTCTGTTTCACGGCGGCCTTCGCGAGCTGGATAAGCTCCTTCACCTCCGGGGACCCCGCGCCCAAAACGTTCACGATGAAATTCGTGTGCTTCACAGAGATCATGGCGCCGCCGACGCTTACGCCACGAAGGCCGGCTTCGGAGATCAACTTTGCGGCCGAAATCACAGGAAACGGGTCGGTCTTCACGGAAAACTTTGAACCGCGGAATGTGAGCGTCCCTTCCTGCACGGCTTTTTTGTAATGCGCGCTCCCCTTTTTATGGATCGCGTGCAGCGGGATGTTCTTGAAAATGCTCCCGATATTGGGGTAATCCAACGGGTGGCTCTTTTTGCGATGCATTATCTTTTCCTGGATCGCGGCGGCGATCTTTTTTTTATCCCCTTTTTTCATGCGGAACGTGGCCGAAAGGATGATCTCCTGCCCCTGTTTTTTCTTGAAAATGCTCATGCGATAGCCGAAGGCGCATCGTCGTGCCGGCCGCTCGATGATCTTCATCGTCTTTGTGTCGAAACTGCGCACCGACGCTATTGCGTCTTTCATCTCGCCGCCGAAACAGCCGGCGTTCCCGCGGATGGCGCCGCCAACGGTTCCCGGGAGCCCACCCGCCCACTCCAGGCCCGAAAGGGATTTTTTCACGCAAAAGGCGAGGAGGTCCCGCATCAAAACGCCCGCGCCCACCGTGAGTTCTGTCCCCTGCGCCTTAAGGGTAAGAAGGTTCGGCCGCACGACGAGCCCGTCAAAACCGCGGTCGTCGATCAAGAGATTGGTCCCGCCGCCCAAAATAAAAACGGGCAGCTTTTTTTTCTTCGCCTCTTGAACGGCCCATCGCACTTCTTTTTCGTTTTTCGGCGCGAAAAAAAACCGCGCCGGGCCGCCGATCTTGTAGTTGCTGTAACGCGCAAGCGGTACGTTTCCCTGAAATGTTGGCATGGTTATTCTGGGCCGGCAACTGAACACAAGAAACGCCGCTCCACTCAGGCCTCTCCCCTGCACCAAACCGGAACACCCACGGGGGCTTCACGAAAGGACTGAGTGGAGCGGCTGTGGTGACCTCCAATTCTTTTTGTGGTTGAATGAGTGCTCTCCAGCCGGCTCCGCAATCAGTATAGAATATCGGCATTAAAATTCAATTAAACCAAAAGCCCCTTTGCAGGGGCTCTTGGCCAAAAAGAACTGTGTGGGATTTTCCTCAGTCGACGTCGTCGTTAAGGAAAACTCGCACCCATTCACTGGCATTATAGCAGATATCCCAAAAAGGTGCAAGTCTCGGCCCGGGCTGGCCCGGCCCAGCCCGGCCCAGCTTTGCCCAGCCCAGCCCTATACCCGCTCTGCGGGCTTTTTGAACACAATATACTTGTAACCCAGGAAATCCCAGAGAAATGCCGCCGCCACGCCGGCGAGCGCGCCGATGTTCGCCCAAAGGTTCGGGGAAATCGAGGCCGGCGCGGCGATGCCGCTGAAAACGTAGGATGCCACCCCCACATTCAGGAGGAATCCCCCTACTGCCACCAGATAGAACTTTATGGTCTCCGAAGAACTGGCCGGCTCGCGCGAACCGAACGTCCAGAACTTATTCCAGAGGAAACTGTTCGTGGTCGCCGCAAGGAACGAGATCGTTTTCATGATCCGGTAGGGCCACGCCGCAGGCGTCCCCAACGCCAAGATTTCAAGATTCAGGACGCCGATGTCAACGAACGTATTGAGCACCCCCACCGCCGCGAATTTCCCGAATTGATAGAGTACTGGCACCAACTTTCCCAGGAGGTAAAGCACAAAGAGCGCAAGCGGCGCGAGGATCGTAAAACCGACGAATATCGCCACGCGCACTGCAAGCGTGAGATCAACATGGAACGAGCCCGCCACGTTCGCCAAAATCGGCTGAGAGAGAAGCCCCACCGCCGCTCCAATAATGGCGATCGCCCACCAATCGCTTCGTTTCATTGAAGAGATTAGTTAAGTTCGTAGGTGACGCTTACGGTATCCGTAATCTCCTGCGTTCCCGCCTGAATCGTCGGAGCCGTAGCCGGGCCACCCATACCCATCGTCTCGTTCGCTACCGAATACATCGCCCGCGGTACCGGGATATAATTGTTCTCCGCCACGTTCACTATTTTCCCCAGAGAGGTCCCCGCTCCCAATGCCATCTCCTTTGCCTTC
>Ga0187870_1002308_pt1 | contig 16107 bp, 12 predicted proteins | sample June2016WEW_13_1_3_FD_132974 | JGI IMG/M metagenome (GOLD analysis project Ga0187870, IMG submission 132974) | Peatland microbial communities from SPRUCE experiment site at the Marcell Experimental Forest, Minnesota, USA - June2016WEW_13_150 | ecosystem: Environmental > Terrestrial > Soil >... | reverse complement strand
TTGGATACTCCGGTCGGTGTTAAAGCTGCACTGGTTCCAACCATAAACTAGCCTTTTTGAATACTTTTTATTTATACCTTATCCTGGGGTCAATCCACCCGTAGGCAATATCCACCAGCAGGTTCGTAAGGCAAACAGCGGTCCCGATAACCAGGACGCCGGCCTGCACGATTAAATAGTCCTTATCCAGAGAGGCGCGGACCAGCAGCCGCCCGACCCCGGGGATATTGAACACAGTTTCGACCATGACTTCCCCGGCGAGCAGGAAGGCCAGGGCCATGCCGACCAGCGTCACCACCGGGATAAGGGCGTTCCTTAAAGCATGTTTATAAAGCACGATGCTCTGCCGCAGCCCTTTGGATGTCGCCGTCCGGACGTAATCCTGTCGGATTGTCTCCAGCATACTGGACCTTGTCTGGCGCACGAGGACGGCGATATTCGGCACCGTCAGGGCGAACACCGGCATGATAAGCTGCCTGGTGCTTTGCACAAAATCAGTGAACGGCGAGGTCCATCCCTCGATGGGGAGCCAGCCCAGCTTTAAGCCGATGATATAAATCCCCACGATGCCCAGCCAGAAGGTGGGAATGGCGACGGCAGTATTGGCGAACAGGCTGATCAGGGAATCCAGCCAGCTGCCCCGCTTGACAGCGCTGATGACGCCCAAGATTATACCCAGGGCCGTGCTCAAAATGAGGGCGATCAGGCTTAAATAAGCGGTAATGGGAAATCTTTCCTTTAGGAGCCTGGCCACGTTCTCATGGTAAATGATCGATTTACCCATGTCGCCGTGGAAAACACCACCTATCCAGTGCAAATACTGCATGATCACCGGCCGGTCGAGGCCCAGCTCGTGCCGCAGGACAGCCTGCTGCGCGGGGGTGGCGTGTGAGCCGAGTATCTGAATGACGGGGTCTCCCGGCACGATCTGCAGTAATAAGAAGGAGATAACCGTGACCAGGAAAATCACGATTAAAGCCTGTATGAACCTGCGGATGATATAGCTAATCAACTCAAGTATCTTTCCTGCCCGGAGCGGCGGTCATGATTCTCCAGGCGGCCTCTATTAATCAATCATTTTATCACACAAAGATGCGCCGGTACTGTCGGAGGAGTCACGATTTCCCGGCGCCCTTCGCTTTCAGCCTACCACTAAGCTTGTTGGTAGACAAATTGTATCTTCAAATCAAAACAAGTGTCCTGGGTTATTTTTCCTTCCACGATTCTGTGTAGGTCCATCCCTGCGTGATGTATGGGTCATGCACCTTGATAGAAAAGGCGGTTAACGGGGCGGAGGTCAACAAGGGAGTGACCATGCAATATTTATCGATGGCCAGGGAGTCCAGCAGCCAGGCGCTGGCCTTTTTATCATCATTATTGGTCGCCGTCATCATATTATTGATGGCTGCCTCGACCTCATCGGGATGGATGATGGAATTGGAGAAACCGATACCGGCCGCTTTGGAGAAGAAGAAACGCCCGACGACGCCCATCTCGGGATCACCCACCATGCCGCCAATGAACATACCGTTGGTCCAGCCGGTACCGAAGAACATCTGCCCGTATTGTCCCGTGTTCAGTACCTGAAGGTCCATTTTGATGCCAACGTCAGCCAGGTTGCTCTGTATCGCGGTGGCCATATCTTTGTAATACTTTTCCGGCCGGCAATACAGCGTTGCTTGGAATCCTCCGGAATATCCGGCATCGCCGAGCAGGACTCTGGCTTTGTCAGGGGAAAAGCTGTAGCCAACCACATTCGGGTTATAAGTCCAGCATTGGGGGCTGTTGAGGCCGTTAGTCACCTCGGCATAATCGTAGTAAACATATTTTTTAATCGCCTCGCGGTCAATGGCATAGCTGACGGCCTGCCTGACCGCAAGCTTGGCGAAAGGAGAATCGGCATTAGCGCTATCGCCGGCGAGGCAGATGTAAGTGCCATTGGCTGCTTCCGCCTGTTGGACTACCAGGCCGGCGTTTTCCTTAACGGTCTTCGCGTCGGTAGGATTCAGGCCGCCGAGGACATCATTTTCACCTTTGAGCAGTGAAGCCAGCTGTACCGTGGGGTCGGCGATAATATTGATGACGATGCCATCCAGATACGGCTTGCCTTTTTGCCAGTAGCCGTCCCATTTCTGGAATTCCTTTTTAACATCGCGCTGGAAAGTGACCAGTTTAAAGGGCCCGGTGCCGCAGGGATTGGTGCGCGCCCAGTCCAGACCGTTTTTATCATAGGCGGAGGGTGATATCACGGCCGAATCCCAGCACATCTCCCGTAAGAATGAGTTGTCCCAGACGCTAAAGCTGACTTTAACGGTGAGACTATCGATAACGTCTATGGAAGAAACATCAACGAAATCCGGAGCCGTGTTGGGTGCCTTGACTTCCTGGTCCAGGTTCCATTTGATGGCCTGGGCATCGCAGACCGTACCATCCTGGAAATTGACGCCGCTGCGTAGTTTGAAAGTAACAGTTTTGCCGGCGGAGTCTTCAATAGCCGATTCTGCCAGGAAGGGTACCGGCTGCTGTTTTATCGGATCATAGCGCACCAGCGTCTCGATGGACGGCGTACGCTGGACCATATCTTCAGGGCTGTACATTTCCCCGACCATGAATGACGTTACTTCAGCGCCGGAGATAACTCGCAGCGTTCCCCCCGTTTGCGGAGTAAGCGTGCTCGGGGCCGGCGTGGTAGTTGCTGGGGTAGTAGCCGGTGTGGTGGTACCCGGTGTAGTAGTACCGGGTGAGGTGGATGTGGGCGGTATGGTTGTTGAGGTGGGCGGTACCGCCGTGGTGGTTTCCTTGGTTTTAGAACATCCGGTTAGCAATATTCCGGAGGCGAGAACAGCAACGAGGAGCAGCAGCAAGATTTTTTTTAACATTATTGGGTCTTCCTCCTTATTTATTTGAAAAACTGCTATTTATCATTCTTTTTTAGTTTCGAACAACGTTAACAATCGGCCTTAAATTACAATGCGGCGTTTACCAGCCTAACACCATTGCAGGTGCCCTTTCTTATTTATTGAGATATATTTTCTGCTGGGGCGATGAGTTCCTTGAGCCGTTTGGCACTCACTTCAAAAGTAAAATATCCCATATTCAAAGTCAATACTTTAAATGAGTTACTGGCCTCCTGTAATTAATGGCCGGTTTTTAACTCATAAGTGCCGCCTCTGACCACGGAAAAGTGGAAAATCGGCCTGTCCGCACGCCGGATAATTAGCGGGCAGTGGTACATGCCGGCCGGAGCAAAAAGCATTGTGCTCTTGGTGAGGAGGAACTTCTGGTCTTCCAGCCACATCTCCACCTCGGCATTTAGATTGTAAGGGTCAGCAGCATCACCACCGAAGAAGCCGATGATTTCATCGAAGTCATGTTTGTGCGGCACGGGCGCGTGGTTTTGTGGTTTACAGTACCAGGAAACGTTCATCTGGAAGGCCCCTGGCAAGACATTTTTATCCATCCAGAGCACGCGCACAGCGAACTTTTTATAAGCCTCCACGAACTCCGGGCGGAAGGCGGGGGCTTTAAGCTCCGTGACGATGTACTTACCGAGGTCGGCCTCCTTTTTATGCGTTTCCTTTAGCGAGTTCGTGTTCCAGCGGCCGCTGGTCACCACGGAGAAATGGAACATAGGCCTATCGACATGCCGTAAGATAAGAGGACAATGCTTTAAGCCGGCCGGGATAAAGACCATCGCGGTTTTATCGATGATAAATTTCTGGTCGCCCAGCCAGAATTCTACTTCCCCATGCAGGTTGTAGGGATCGTCGGGGTCATTACCGAAGAACCCGATGATTTCATTAACGTCATGAGTATGGGGCGGGGGGCTTTTTTCGTTAGACTTATAGTACAGGGAGCAGTTCATCTGAAAGGCTCCCGGCACGACATCTTCATCAATCCAGAGGAGGCGCCTGGCAAAGGTATTATACCGGGCAACTACCTTCGGGGGAAACGGGGCCTTCAGTTCCTGGACGACGTATTTATCGTATTTTCCTTTAGGCATCGCTTGCTGTTCTCCTTTACCTGGTTTGTTGGTAAGTACTGCCGGTAACGACAGAAAAATGGAAAATCGGCCTATCCGCACGCCGGATAATTAGCGGGCAATGGTTCATGCCCGCGGGTATGAAAACCATCGCGCTTTTTGTAATCAGGAATTTCTCATCTTCCAGCCAGAACTCAATTTCGCCGCCCAGTTCATTGGGATTCTTTAGGTCGTTGCTGAAGAACCCGAGGATTTCATCCGCTTCATGTTTATGCGCTTTTCCTTCGTGGGTGGCCGGGTTAACGTACCAGGAGCAGTTCATCTGGAACGCGCCGGGCACGACGTTTTTGTCCATCCAGAGGATGCGTTTGGCGTATTTCTCATAGGCCTCGGCGAACCCGGAGCGGAAGACAGGCGTCTTTAGCTCAGTGACAACATATTGGCTGTATTTTGACAGATTATTCTCCTTATTGCTATTACTGTGCCGTCTCTAAAGGACACGCATTTTCCCCAGCTCTTTATTTAGTTGCTCGCGAAAATCCGGGTGGGCGATGGCGATCAGCTGTTTTGCCCTCTCGCTGACACTCTTACCGCGCAAGTTGGCTATCCCGTGTTCGGTGACGACGTAATGGACGTCGCTCCGGGAAGTCGTTACGGCGGCGCCCGGGTCCAGCCGCGGCACGATCCGGGAATACTTGCCGCCGCCGGCGGTGGATGGGAAAGCCAGTATCGACCTGCCTTCCTTAGACCTGGAGGCGCCTCTGACAAAATCGACCTGGCCGCCGACGCCGCTGAACTGCAAAGGTCCGATGGTATCCGAGGCCACCTGGCCGAGGAAATCGACCTGGAGGCAGGAGTTAATCGCTACCACCCGGTCGTTCTGGCCGATGATGTACGGGTCGTTGGTATAATCTACCGGATGCATCTCTACTGCCGGATTTTCATCGACAAATTCGTACAGTTTGGTCGTGCCCATCAGGAAGTTAGCCACCAGCTTACCCCGGTTGATTTTTTTCCGGGTTCCATTGATCACGCCCTTTTGTACGAGGTCCACCACGCCATCGGAGAACATCTCGGTGTGGATACCCAGGTCATTTTTCTCTTCCAGAAACGGCAGCACCGCGTCCGGGATAGCGCCGATACCCAGTTGGAGACATGCGCCGTCCTCGATAAGCTCCGCGCAATAATGGCCGATGTCCATTTCCGCGGTGATCCTGGCCACATACTGCTCCTTTTCGGTTCCGGTGTTGCCGGTCTTTTCCCGTCCGAGCTCCAGAAGCGGCTCATTGTACTCGACGATATACTCGAGCCTGGACACGTGAATCATTGCGTCCCCGCGGGTCCTCGGCATACGCTCGTTTATCTGGGCGATGACTATCTTAGCTGCTTCCGCCGCGGGCTTGGTATAGTCCACGGAAATACCGAAACTGCAATAGCCCGCCTCGTCCGGGGGCGATAGCTGGCACAGGGCCACGTCCACCGGGAGAATGCCGCTGGTAAATAGCCGCGGAATCTCGTGGAAAAAGCATGGCGTGTATTTTGCCCATCCCCCGTTGACGGCCTCCCGGCTATTGACGCCGACGAAAAAGGAGTTATGGATAAAGTGTTTTTGCATGTCCTGGCGGCAGTAGGGGGCCGGGCTCAACGACACCATGTGCACGATTTCGACGTTTTCATAAGCGTCTTTATTATCGATCATCGCTTTAACCAGTTGCTGTGGCTGACCGTAGGCATGGCCGACCACCACCCGGTCGCCAGATTTTATGGATTTAACGGCCTGGTCGGCGGTAGTCAGCTTTTGTTTATATTCTTCTTGCCAATTCACGTTAATAGTGCCTCAATAATATTTTGAACACTAGGAGTTAATACCACATAGTCTTTTCGCCGCGCTCTTCATCCGGCCCAGGTTGCTCTCCCGGGTGATCATGATTTTTTGTGCCTCAGGTGAGCCGGCCCCGTGCAGCGATTCGGTTAAATAACAGACCGCCCCGGTTCCCATGGTGATATTTTCGATCAGCCTTAAGGCCCGGATACGGTCCTCCGCCTTTACGCCTGCGACGCCCTGGAGATATTTACTGACGAATTTGCCGATTCGTGGGTCTTTCAAATCTTTTTCCGACGGCATGGTGACCAGCGAACCCCCGGCTATCTCCTGCGCCAGCCGACTGATCTCATAAGGGAACCTGGTAACGTTCAATTTAGCCACGTTGGCCCATAACGTGTTGACAAAATACGTTCCGGACGGCTCCTGATGGCCTTCGTGGGCACAGGCCAAGCTGCAGCACATCAAGGTCTCGTTGAGATGGATCATCTCCGTGATTTTACTGCGGACATGGGTAGCCCCGGCGATGCCTTGGCATTCGGCCACCAGCTGGCTGGCCCCGATCAACACATCGCCGATGCCGGATTTGCAGGCATAGCTCTGCCGATGATAAGCCGCGAACTTCTCCACGAAATCTGCCGCAAATTCATATTCCTTGTACATAAATACCCGTTCCCAGGGAACGAACACATCATCGAAAATGACCATGCATTCCTGGCCGCTGTAAAGAATATTGCCGGTGTCTAAATCGCCGCCCTCGGATTTTCTGGTATCACAGGACTGGCGGCCATAAATGTAGATAATGCCCTGGGTGTCGCCGGGCAGGGCGAAGGAAATAGCATAGTCCTTGTCTTCCTCCCGCATTGCCCTGGTCGGCATGCAGATAATCTCGTGCGAATTTACCGCTCCTGTCTGGTGCAGCTTGTTGCCGCGGACGATAATCCCGTCCTTTCGCTCTTTAACGACGTGGAGATACTGGTCCGGGTCCGCCTGTTCCGCCGGGCGCAGGCTCCTATCGCCTTTGGCGTCCGTCATCGCCCCGCAGCAGGTCAGGTCTTCATCCTGAACATATTGCAGGTACTTTAAAAATCGCTGGTAATATTCGGTTTTACATTTCTGGTCGATGTTGTAGGTGATGATCGATAACGCGTTCAGGGCATCCATGCCGACACAGCGCTGGAAGCAGGAGCCGGTATAAGCCCCCAGCCACCGCCCCATTTTTGATTTATTGACCAGGTCGTCGTTGCTGCGGTGGATGTGGCAGAAACGGTTGATCATTTTCCCGGTCAGGTGGGATTTGGCCGTCATGATTTCACGGTATTCCGGTCTTTCCGCCACTTCATAGGTAGCCGCTACACATTCTATCGAGGGGCGGATAATGGGGTGGTCCACGAAATTCCCCACCCGCTCGCCAAAGACATATAGCTCGGGGTTGAGCTTGCGGAGGCTGGCGATATATTCCTGTTTTGTTTTCATCCTGATACTTCCTGCGCTTACCAGGCGTCCTGCCAGATGCCGCGCACGTCATCCAGCGTCAGCGCCTTGGGATTATTCGCCAGCAGTCTGGTGACGTCCATGGTCGCCACGGCCATACCCTCCAGCGCGTCCTGGGGAACTTTCAAATCCCTGAGGCGGGAGGGGAGGCCGATATCCTCGATGAGTTTTTGCACCGCCTTTACTCCCAGGGTGGCTGCTTCGAGCGGCGCCAGCCCCTGCGTCCGCTGGCCCAGAACTTCCGCGATAAAAGCGTACCGGGCCGGGCTGGCCGGTAAATTGCATTTCATTACGTGGGGCAGCAGCAGCCCGTTGGCCGTCCCGTGACTGACGTGGAAACGGGCGCCCAGCGGGTAAGCCAGCGCGTGCACCGCGGCGACTCCGGAGTTGCCGAAGGCAATGCCAGCCAGCATCGCTCCCTCCGCCATGGCATTCCGGGCGTTTTTGTTCGCGCCGTCGATAACCGCGGCTTTCAGGTTGCCGGAGATAAGCTGCATGGCTTTAATGGCGAGCGCGTCTGTGAAACTGTTGGCTTTTAACGAGGTATAGCATTCGATGGTATGCACCAGGGCATCGATGCCGGAAGCGGCGGTGACACCGCGGGGACAGCCGTAAGTGAGGACAGGATCCACCAGCGCCAGCCGGGCGAACAAATGATTGCTGATCATGCCTACTTTAAGCTCTTTTTCCGTATCGCTGAAGATGGCGATGTTGGTCGTCTCGCTGCCGGTTCCGGCCGTGGTTGGTATCGCGATAACGCTAATGCCCGGCCCCGGGATTTTATCGGTCCCGATGTAGTCCTGGCCGCAGCCGCCATGGGCCAGTAATACCGAAAGACCCTTGGCCGTATCGATGCTCGAGCCCCCGCCCACGCCGATAAGACAATCATAATTGCCTTTTTTCAATTGCTGCGCGGTATGATTAAGGCCGGAGAGCGACGGTTCCGGTTCCGCTTCGGAAAAGACGTCCGCCGCCACGGAGGCCAGAGATATCTGTTCCTTGACCGGCTGTACCAGACCGGACTGAAAAACACCGGGGTCGGTGATAATGAGGACTTTTTTCACTCTCATTTTTCCTAGTTCATTGTTAAGGGTGCTGAGGACTCCTGCTCCGCAGCGTATCGTCTGCGGCAGACTTACCTGGTAGGATAAGGCTTTTTCCGGCATGTTCATCTTTTACCTCCTATCTCCCAGTTTTGAGACTCGACGGGGTTACGGATAGATACCTCTGAACCGCAGGGCCGAATCGAGACGTTTCACGGCCACCATGTAGGCGGCTTCCCTCATGTTTACTTTTTTATTCTGGCTTAGCTTCATCACGTCACTAAAAGCGTTGGTCATCACTAATTCCAACTGATGATTCACCTGCTGTTCGCTCCAGAAGAAAGACTGGAGCCCCTGTACCCACTCGAAGTAAGAGACGATTACGCCCCCGGAGTTAGCCAGGATATCCGGGATAATGAATACGCCTTTTTCGTTCAGGATGGCATCCGCTTCGGACGTGGTGGGCGCGTTAGCACCCTCGACAATCATCCTGGCCCTGACATCGGCGGCATTATCCGCACGGATGGTGTTCTCCAGGGCGGCGGGGATCAGAATATCGCATTTCATGCTCAAAAGCTCGCGGTTAGTGATGGACTCGCTTCCCCGGAAATTGATCACAGAGCCGGACTCCTGCGTATGTTTCAGGAGCTTATCTATCTCCAGTCCCTTGGCGTGGTATACTCCTCCCATTACATCGCTGACGGCGATGATTTTACAGCCCTTTTCCGCCAGTATGCGTGCCACGTTGCCGCCGACGTTGCCGAAGCCCTGGACAGCTACCGTCGCCCCCTCGATGTTGATGCCGAGATGCTTGGCCGCCAGCAGGGTACAGATCATACAGCCACGCCCCGTGGCTTCAAAGCGGCCGAGGCTGCCGCCTACATCGACCGGTTTGCCGGTAACTACCCCGAGCACCGCATAACCCTTGTTCATGCTGTAAGTGTCCATAATCCAGACCATCACCCGCGGGTTGGTGCCGACGTCCGGCGCCGGTATGTCTCTTTCCGGCCCGATCAAACCAGATATTTCGCTGGCATAGCGGCGGGTCATACGTTCCAGCTCGTTATCGGATAGAGTTTTAGGGTCGCAGATGACCGCGCCCTTGGCCCCGCCGTAGGGGATATTGACGACCGCCGCTTTCAGGGTCATCAATCCGGCCAGGGTTCTTACTTCATCCAGATTGACGTCCTGATGAAAGCGAATCCCGCCTTTAAACGGCCCCCTGGTATCGTTGTGCTGCACGCGGTAGCCGGTAAATATCCTGACGGAATCATCATCCATCTTTACCGGGAAGTGGACGGTGTATTCGCGTTTGCATTCCTTAAGCATCAAGATGCACGCCTCGCGCACTTCCAGGCGGCAGGCTGTGGCATCGATCCGGTCCTGGAAGATTTTGAACTGGTTTTTCACTTCATTATTTGTCTGATTAACGGTAGCTTCAATCATCATTTACCTCACCCTGACAGCCCGAAAAGAACGTAATAAACGATAAAAGGGAAACTTTCGGGATATTGAATTTACACTCCCTTACATATAAAATATGTGTACTCTCGGCCAGATTAATCAATAGTTAAAATGGGCTATTAAAAATTGACAAAAATCAATTAAAATATATAAGGTATAATGTTGGGGATAATATATCATGTATAACTTGAGCCGCAGTGACCTGGAAGAAATACTGAAACTGGTCAATTTCTGCATGACCCATATCAAAACGGGGAATGTGGATCCTAAAGACCTGCTGACGGAGATGCTGCAAGTATTCCGTTCCTATGACGCCGAATTTTTCCCTTCCAACCAGAATTCGAACGGCGTGGATCTATCGAACTCTTTCAGCATCAGGGAAGACAGGGCGGATCAGGTAAAATACGTTAATCATTACTGGCGTTTTGACCCGCTTTATCAAGCCCAATTCAGCCTCAAGCCGGTCAACCGGGTCTTTAAAACGGATGACGTGATCTCTTACCCACAGTTGAGGAAGCTGGACTATTACCGGGAGTATCTCCAGCATATTAACTGGTTCGGCGAACTGGTCATCCGGTTGTGCACGGATAATGGATTCTGGGGGACGATGTCCATCTCCCGCTCCCCGAAGCAACCCTATTTTGATCACAGCGATGTCCAGAAAGCCGAATTCCTGCTGCCTTATCTGATCAACACCTTTGAAGCCACGATGTTTTTCTCCAAAATCAACGGGGAGCGCAAGGCATTCGAGCAGTGGCTGGAATCAAAGCCGGAAGGCGTCGTTCTTCTCGATACCAAATTACGCCCGATATTTTACAACAGCAAGGCCGTACAGATATGTCGCCCTCTCTCCGACCTGAAGATGGAATTGGTGCCCAAACAGAATACTGATATCACTCTGCCCCCGTCCATATTAGAAGATTGCCGGCACCTAGTAGATACGCACGATAGCAAATCCTGTTTTTCCCATAACCGGATCATCAACACCAAAGAAGGGGGCAAGTATTACATTAAATACACGCTGATTAACCAGCCCTGCAAAGATATCGTCCTGCCTTATTTCATTATTCACATCAATGACCTATCTAAAAACGAAGATGTGGGCGTGGTATTAATAAAGGACTATGGCTTAAGCGGACGCGAGGAAAAAATAGCGCAATATACGGGCATGGGGCTTACTAACAAGGAAATCGGGGAAAAACTTGGCATCAGCCAGTTTACCGTGCAGAGCCATTTAAGGAATATCTTCGAAAAGACTGGCATCAAGCGCCGCTCTCAGCTAGCCAACCTCATTAAATAACGCTGCATCCGGCATTTGACCGGAGAAAACTGTCACCGCGCTCATCCCTGTTTTAACCGGACATTTTGTCACGTTTCCTCGAGTACTTTTTCATGGGAACCCCCCTTTTTTCTTTCATTTTAGACGGCTAATCATCCAATTCAACTATTGATTTATTCACTCGTTGGCATTCTAATTTTATTGTTGGGGTATTTCATGAATGCTTGATGTGCAAGGAGGTATCGATCACGAATACTCGCAATGTTTATACTTCAGCAGTTGAACAATCGAGGAAATATCTGGAATTCATCGCTAAAGATGAGCTTACCGATGCGGAAAAAGACTGGGTGGTCAGTGAATCGGTCAAGGGCTTTACGGACAACGTGAATCCGGGTTTCCTTAAATACAGGAAATCCGTTTCCACCGATTATACGGCCGTGGAATGGAAGGACTCCGGCGCACAGTTCACCGACGTCTACGGCAAAGTCTTTATCGACTGCCTTGGCGGCTATGGTATTTTCAACGTCGGTCACCGCCACCCCAAGGTGGTGGAAGCGGTGCAGAACCAGCTGAAGCGGCAGGCCCTGCACAGCCAGGAGCTTTTGGACCCGCTGCGGGCGATGCTGGCCAAATTACTGGCGATGATTACCCCCGGGAATCTGCAATACTGCTTTTTCACGAACAGCGGTACGGAGTCGGTGGAAGGAGCTCTAAAGCTGGCGCGTCTCCACACGAAGCGCACCGGGATCATATCCACCATCGGCGCATTCCACGGTAAGTCCATGGGTTCCTTGAGCGCCACATCGAAGTCAATTTTCCGCGAGCCCTTCCTCCCTCTGGTGCCCGGCTTCCGCCACGTGCCTTATGGGGACGCCCGGGCCATAGAAGCGGAAATAACCAGCGCCAAGTTTACGGGTGATGATATCGCCGCGGTAATTCTGGAACCCATTCAGGGAGAAGGCGGCGTAATCATTCCCCCGGACGATTATTTCCCGCAGGTCAGGAATATTTGCACCCGCTATAACGTCCTTCTCATTGTCGATGAGGTACAGACCGGGCTGGGACGGACGGGCAAAATGTTCGGGATTGAGCATTACGGGGTCAAGCCGGACATCATGTGCCTGGCCAAGCCGCTGGGAGGCGGCGTGATGCCCATCGGCGCTTTCATCTCTACCAAAGAAATCTGGCAGGAAATGATACCGAACCCATTCATCCACACGACCACCTTCGGCGGCAACCCACTTGCCTGCGCGGCGGCCATCGCGGCCATCAATGTGACACTCGAGGAGAAATTGCCCGAGCAGGCCGCGGAAAAGGGCGCTTACTTTATCCCCAAGCTGCTCGATCTGATGAGCAAGTACAAGAACATTTGCTACGAAGGACGCGGGCGCGGCTTGATGATAGGTATGGAGTTCACTTCGAATGAAGCTGGTTACGAGGTGGCCAAGGGCTTATTTGAAAACGGCATACTGGTAGCCGGCACGCTAATCAATTCCAAGACGATACGCATCGAGCCCCCGCTGGTAATTTCTAAAACGGAACTCGATAAAGTGCTGGAAGTGCTGAACAAGGTCTTAGGCGAGGTCTCGAGGAAGTTCAGTGCCAAGCCGAACCATGCCAGGCGGGTAGAGGTACCGTGAATGAAATCCACGCTGCCCTGGGGGGCAACGTCCGCTCCGGCGAGCGAAGAAGCTGACATAATCATTTTGGGAATCCCTTTCGACGGAGCGGTCAGCGCGGCAAGGGGAGCGGCGGCCGCGCCGGACCGTCTGCGGGAGCTTTCCAGAATATTGCCCCTCGCCACCGAGGATGGGACACTTTTTACCGGACTAAAGATATGTGACGAAGGTGATATTCCACCCCATCTGAACTGGCAAAAATATCACAACGAAGTAAACCAGCGGGCTTATGAGGCTATCGGCAGGGAGAAATTCTGTCTTTTCCTGGGGGGCGATCACTCCGTTTTCATACCGCTCGTGGACGCCTTTGCGCGGGCCCATGCCGAAGAAAATGTTGGGATTATCCATCTGGATGCTCACTGCGACCTGGCGGATGAATACGACGGACACCGCTGGTCACACGCCTGCGCACTGCGCCGCGCCCTGGAACTGCCCAACGTAAAACCGGGCAATGTTACGTTAGCCGGCACCCGATCTTTCATGGAAGACGAGTTGGAATATCTACGCAAGCACCCGGAAATCCGCGTCATCAGCGCCCAGGAGATTTACCGGCGTGGCCTGGAGCATACTTTCCGGGAGATCAGTGAACGCTATTTGAACTGCCAATCTATTTATCTTACTATCGATATTGATGTACTGGACCCGGCTTTCGCGCCCGGCACAGGCACCCCGGAAAGCGGGGGCTTGAGCACGCGGGAACTGATGGAATTAATCAGGAAAATAATGGTCCGTTTGCCGGTAAAAAGCGCGGATATCGTCGAAGTAGCGCCCCCGCTCGATGTTTCTGATATCACATCCTGGGCGGCGCTGAAAGTGATTTACGAGATTTTTGGGGAAGTTAATAATCGCCAAGCAAAGAAGAAATTATAGGCTGTGTGCTGACAAAAAGATTGGAGGTGGCTAAAATGGCGCAGGCTCTTGATCTTATCATCAAGGGGAATATCATCACTGTCGTCAACCAGAAACCAAGGGCGGAAGCCATCGGCATCAAAGGTGAGAAAATCGTAGCGGTAGGGTCGACGCAGGAAATTGAGTCCGGCGCGGGAAAAGCGACCAGGGTGCTCGATTTAAGAGGGAAAACTGTCCTGCCCGGCTTCATGGACAGCCATGCCCACCCTATGGGTACTGGCCGAAACCGGATGGGCGTGGATGTAACTTACGTTACATCGGTCGCTGAAACCCTGGACCTGATAAGGCAAAGGGTTAAAATCACCCCGGAAGGGAGATGGGTCTTTTGCCCGGGGTACAACCGGCTTCACGTGGCAGAAAAAAGGTTCCCTACTTTAAAAGAGCTGGATGATATTTCGAAAAAGCACCCCATTTCTATCCAGCATTATGACGGGCATTTTTCCATGCTCAATACCGCGTCCTTTAAACAATTGGATCTAAAAGCCGGTATGCCCGGCATAATCCTGGACGCCGATGGCAAACCAACCGGGGTAATCGAGGACCCGGCGTCCGGCAAGACCCTGGAGTTGATCGGCGCGTTGACCAGTGACGTAGAACGCCTGGAAGCTTTGCTGCTGGTGACCAGAGAAGCGGCCTCCGTCGGCATTACCACGCTCTTTGCCAAGGAACCCCTGGATAGTGTCGATTTCATCCTGAAGAACAGTAAACGCATTCCCGTCCGCATCCGGCCGATGGTCATGGGTGCCACCAAGGGCCTGTTGGAATTTGAAAGAGTGCGGCAGGCCGATTTCCTGGGTGATAGGGTTTGCGTGGCCACCGCGGCCGATGGCTCCATCGATGCGCATACCGGGGCTTTGTTCGAGCCTTACAGCAACGATCCGGCGTCGTTAGGCATGCTGATATTCAGTGACGAGGAACTCTATAGCTTTGTGGAAAAAGCCCACCACGCCGGCATGCAGGTTTCCATCCATGCCGAATCGGATAGGTGCATCGACCAGGTGCTCTGGGCTTATGAAAAAGTGCTGGAAAAATACCCCAGGAAAGATCACCGCCACCGTATCGAGCATTTTGAACTGGCTACTCTCAAACAGATCAAACGGGCGGCGAGATTGGGCGTCGCCCTGGCCATGCAGCCTATGTTCATGGAGACCTGTGAAAACCTCTCGGATTATTTCGAGCTATTCGGCAAGGAAAGGATAAAGCGGTTCCATCCCTACCGCTCCATCCTGGACGAGGGCGTGCTGGTCTCGGGCGGGTCGGATACGCCGGTTACAAAGCCGAATCCCCTGGGCGGCATCCATGCGCTGGTCAATCACTATTTCAAAGAACAGCGCGTTGATGTTTATGAGGCTATCGAGATATTCACGATCAACAGCGCCAGGATAGGCTTCGAGGAAGATAGGAAAGGGAGTATTGAACCGGGGAAGCTGGCGGATTTTGTGGTATTATCACAGGACCCGTATCGCGGGCCCCGGCAGAAGTTAAAAGATATCGCGGTAGAAATGACCATCGTGGGCGGCAGGGTTGTCTATGAAAAAAGGGCGTAATGCTGCTTTGCCAAGATTAAGTAAACGGAAATACTAGAGGTGACTGAAGAACATGAATAAAGGTAAAAAACCCGGTGAAAAGCGGGATGTACCCGGCGTTAAATCGGCGGAGTTACTCAAATTAAGGGATCAGTATGTGCCCCGCGGTGTTTTTCAAATTGCGCCCGTTTTTATTGAAAAAGGCAGGGGTGCTATCGTCGAAGATGTTGACGGGAATGAATACATCGACTTTTGCGCCGGGATATCCACTTTAAGTATTGGTCACTGCAACGAAGAAGTGATTGACGCAGTAAAAAAACAGGCCACAAAACACCTGCATACCTGTTTTCACGTTTTAATGTACGAATCGTATGTCGAACTGGCACAGAAACTGGCGGAAATCACTCCCGGCAGTTTTGAAAAGCAGGTTTTACTCGCCAACAGCGGCGCCGAAGCAGTGGAAAACGCCGTAAAAATCGCCCGGAGATATACCGGAAAACGCGGCCTTATCGCCTTCGAGAATGCTTTTCACGGCCGAACGGCCATGGCGATGGGCCTGACCAGCCAGGTGAAATATTATAAATATGGCTTCGGCCCCTTCGATCCCAGCATCCAGCGGTTCCCTTATGCCTACAGCTACCGGGCACCCTTCGATGTTGGACCGGATAAATACGCCGAGTATTGTGTCCAGAAGATAGAAGACAGCTTTAAAACGCATACTCCCGCGGAAGAAACCGCCGCCATCATCGTGGAACCGGTACTGGGAGAGGGAGGATTTGTCGCCCCGCCTCCGGCATTTATCAAAGGTTTACGCCATATCTGCGATAAGTATAAAATCCTGCTGATCGCCGATGAAGTACAGTCCGGTATGGGGCGGACCGGGAAGATGTGGGCGATCGAGCACTACGG
>Ga0187870_1002296_pt1 | contig 16147 bp, 10 predicted proteins | sample June2016WEW_13_1_3_FD_132974 | JGI IMG/M metagenome (GOLD analysis project Ga0187870, IMG submission 132974) | Peatland microbial communities from SPRUCE experiment site at the Marcell Experimental Forest, Minnesota, USA - June2016WEW_13_150 | ecosystem: Environmental > Terrestrial > Soil >... | reverse complement strand
TTGGATGGGCGGCGTTTCCGGCCCGACGGGCCGGTAGAGCCCAGCCCAGGGCTGAGGCCGTCAGGCCGATGCCCTGGGAAGCCGTTTACAAAACCAAGCGCGCCCTGAAGGGGCGCCAAAACCACAAAGCCATGCCACAATCGCTGGCCAAGATCTACACACACCTCGTCTGCTCCACCAAACACCGGGAACCTCGCCTAACCGATGACATCCGGGCCGACCTCCCTGCCTACATGGGCGGGACGCTTCCTGGTTTGGGCTGCCACCCTATCGAAATCAACTCTGAGCCCGAGCACATCCATGCGCTTTTTCTCCTCGGGCGCACGCTCGCGTTGAGCGACGCCATTGGGCAACTCAAGACCAGTTCCAACGATTGGCTGCGCGCGCAGGACGTTCGGTTGGCGCAGTTTTACTGGCCAGGAGGCTATGGCGCATTCTCCGCAGGCCGGTCGGGGGTTGACGAGCTGCGTCAGTACATTCGGAATGAGCCTGAGCACCATAGGCAGGTTTCTTACCAGGACGAATTCCGGGCGTTCTTGCGCCGTTATGAAATCCAGTACGACGAACGATATGTGTGGGATTGAGGTCTGTAGCGCCCTTTCAGGGCGCGGGGCGGGCGGTGGGAATGGGGCCCCAGGGCATCGGCCTGCCGGCCTCAGCCGTGGGCTGGGTTCTGGCGGCCCGTTGGGCCGCGACGCAGACCGCGAACGGCGACTCACTCCATCGCTTATCATTGCAGCCAGCCAGCATCTGTCGCCCGAGGGAAATGACTGGTGGTCGCGGGTCGGTCATGCTATAAAGGCCCGGTCAGTAACAATTTGGTCATGAGCCGGTTCGTCAATCTGGAACTGGACGGTGAGTCCGAGGGCCAGGGGCAGCCTTCCAAGGCGCTGGTCAAGGATGAGGCCTACTACTGCGCCGAGGCGCGGTCGGCCTTCGAGAACGGGGATTTCGAGTTGGCGCTGCGGCTCTACTCGAAAGTGCTCGAGTTCAATCCGCAGAATGCCGGGGCCTGGACTGGGCAGGTGCGGATGCTGACCGAGTTGGGGGAGTATCGGGAGGCGCGGTTGTGGGCGGACAAGGCGCTGGAGCGTTTTCCGCGGGAGGGGGAGTTGCTGGCGGCCAAGGCGGTGGCGCTGGGGCGGAGCGGGGATTTGCAGGGGGCGCTGGCGTTTTCGGATGCGGCGATGGAGGAACGCGGGGACACGCCGTACGTCTGGCTGGCGCGCGGGGACGTGTTGCTGGCGCGGGCGGAGCCGCGTGCGGATGGCTGTTTTGAAAAGGCCCTGCTGCTGGCGCCGGGGGACTGGCTCATCGCCTGGCTGGCGGCGCGGATACGCTATTACTACCAGCAGTTTGCCCTCGCGCTCAAGCTGCTGCAGCGGGCGCTGGAGTGGAATACCGGCCATTTCCTGCTTTGGTTGGAGCTCGGCCGATGCCAGCAGGCGGTGGGCCTGGTGGGGGCGGCGCGCTGCTCGCTGACCCAGGCGCAGCAACTCAATCCCCAGTGCCAGGAAGCGCGCCTGGCGCTGAGTGGGCTGGCGGCCACCGGGCTGTGGCCCCGCATCCGCGGCTGGTGGCGGCGCCGCTTCTGACCGTGAACCGCACTGGATTGCCATGGTCGAAGATGCTCGCAGGCGGCGAAGGTTTTCCGGCAGGGACGCGGGGAATGAAATCGCGACAAGCCGGGAGGGCGTCCGTGGAATTCTTCAGGCCAAAGAGTGCGACGCCAGGGAACGCGCGCCTGCCAAATCGGCCCTGCCGCGCTGAGGCCCATGAGCACTGAAAGCCTGGATCGACTTTTGTCCGCCGCGAGCGATTTCGACGCCTCGGACCTGCACCTGGTAGCGGGCGTGCCGCCGGCCTTTCGGGTGAACGGGGAGATCATCATTGCCGACGAGGACGCCTTGAGCGAGAAGGAAGTGGCGGCGATGGCGGAGAGCCTGCTCAACGAGCAGCAGCAGCGCAAATTCGATCAGGAATGGGAACTGTGCATTTCGTTGCTGCACAGCGCGGCCGGGCGGGTGCGGGCCACGTTCTACCGGCGCAACGGCCACGCGGAAATGAGCTTCCGGTTTTGCGGCGACCGCATCGCCACGCGCCAGGAACTGGGTTTGCCGGAGAAGATTGACGACCTGGCGCGCAAACCCAACGGCCTGGTCCTGGTGACCGGTCCGACCGGGGCGGGCAAGACCACCACCCTCAATTACATGGTGGACCTCATCAACGGGGAGCGCCGGTGCAAGATCGTGACCATCGAGGACCCCATCGAGTTCGTGCACGAGAACAAGCGGGCCATCGTGGTGCAGCAGGAGGTGCTGACGGATGTGCGCTCGTTCAACCGGGCGCTCATCCACGTGCTGCGGCAGGACCCGGACGTGATCGTGGTCGGGGAGATTCGGGATTTTGAAGCGATCTCCACGGCGCTGACGGCGGCCGAAACCGGGCACCTGGTGCTGGCGACCATGCACTCGCCCAGCGTCTCGCATGCCCTGGAGCGGATCGTAGGCGTCTTTGAAGGCAGCGCCCAAAGGCAGATCATTATGCAATTGTCCAATGGCTTGCAAGGCATCGTGGCGCAGGAGTTGTTGCCGGCGGCCGACCGCACCCGGCGCGTGCTGGCCTACGAGTTGATCGTCGCCAACGGCGCGGTGCGCAACCTCATCCGGGAGAACCAGATCCACCAACTGGAAAACACCATCCAGACCGGTCGCAAAGAAGGCATGGTCCTGATGGACAACTGCCTCTACGACCTCTATTGCCAGTGCCTGATCACTTACGACACGGCCCTGAGCCGGGCGCGGCACCCGGACCGGATCACCCGCCAGAAAGTGTGATTCCAATTCGCGTTGGAATGAGCCATATTGTGCGTGAGCCAGACTGGGCGGGGCGGTCCATACATTATGGACGCTAAGGCGTTGAAGGGTTCAAGGGCTAAACCAGTTAAGCGCCTGTGCAAAAACAAATTCCGATTTCTCCAACCCGGAGGGTTGGTAGAAAGTAGCCGGTGGTCGTTCAAGGTAAAGGGGGAACGACCACCGGGCAGGGTGCCCTCTGGCGGTTGCACCCCGGAGGGGTGCCAGAGAATAATGTTGGAATTACGCCTCGCCTTCGGAACTTGTTTTTGCATGAATCCTAAGTAAATGAGTTAACTTGCGGGGCGGCGTTTTTATGAGTCATACCGGCGAAATCATCCGCGGAATCCTGGGCATCCTGGTGGTGGCAGGGCTGGTGGGATGGTTCGTCGTGAAGACGGTCAAGGCGGCCGAGGACCCGGCGCGGATGGTATTCAAATGGGTGTTCACGGCGGTCGTCCTGTGTTTTCTGATCTGGGTGGTCTTTCCGATGGTCCTCAGCGCTAGTGCCATGTACGCCCTGCCCTTGGCTGCGGTGTGCATGGTGGCGATGATCGTAACCTGGCGGCACGACCTGGCCGGCCTGGTGGCCAACCCGTTCGCCGCGCTTTACGATGGTGGGAACGACCCGCCGGACCCGCACCCCTTTTACTCGGTGGCGCGCGCGCGGCAGAAACAGGGACGCTACCTGGAGGCCGTCGAGGAAATCCGCAAACAACTGGGGCGGTTTCCGACGGATGTGGAGGGCCAACTGCTTTTAGCCGAGGTCCAGGCTGAAAATCTCAAGGACCTCGCGGCGGCGGAGCTGACCATCGAGCATTTCTGCGAGCAAGCCGGGCACGCGCCGCAGAACATCACGTTCGCCCTTTACTCGATGGCGGATTGGCACCTGCAAGTCGGCCAGGACCGCCCAGCGGCGCAACGGTGGCTGGAAAAGGTGATCCAATTGCTGCCGGACACCGAATATGCCCTGGGGGCGGCGCAACGGATAGCGCATTTAAGCACGGCGGAAAGGCTGCTCGCCCCGCATGAACGAAGGAAATTCATCGTGGTGGAAGGTCCGCGGAATCTCGGCCTGCTCAGGCGACCAACGCCGCCCAAAGCGGTGGGGGGCGACCCGGAGCAAATGGCCGCCGAATATGTCCGGCACCTGGAGCAGTATCCGCTGGACATGGAGGCGCGGGAAAGGCTGGCCGTGATTTACACCGACCACTACGGGCGGCTGGATTTGGCCACCGAGGAACTGGAGCAGATGATTGAGCAACCCAACCAGCCGGGCCGGCTGGTCGTGCATTGGCTCAATTTGCTGGCCGACCTCCAAATCCGCTCGGGGGCTGATTACGAAACCGTCCGGCAAACCCTGCAACGGATTATCGATCGCGACCCGAAGATGGCCGCGGCGGAAATCGCGCGCAACCGCCTGGCTCTGGTGAAACTGGAGCTCAAGGCCAACGAGAAAAAAACGGCCGTGCCCCTCGGCTCTTACGCGCAGAACCTCGGTCTGAAACAGGGGCCGCCGCGAGGGCTTTACGGGGAATCCGGGGGGCCCAAGTTACCGCGAGCGCGAGGCTAAGCTCACCGCGATTTCGGTGGCGATCTGGTGCGCCAGGTCAATATCCGAGCCGCCGCTGTTGGTGCGCGCCTGCACGGCGACCGAGGTTACCTTGGCGTCCACAGGGGCAATCCGCACCCAGACCGCGCACTGATTGACCCGGCCTTGGACCACTTTGACCTGGTTGGTCTCGGTGTAGTTGATGCCCTCGCTGGTCAAGACCCCGTCCTTTTTGATTACTTCCTTCGCCGCGGCGAGAATCACGTCCGGCGGCACGTTATAAAGCCCTTCGAACTTATCTTTGATAAAGGGCACGCCCATTGTTTTTCCCCCTGTCACCGTATCCACACAGCCGGCCGTGACCAGGGCCACTGCAAATAAGGCCACAAAAAGCTTTGTTTTCATCATCCGCTATTATGCAACCACATTCCCTCCCAGCGTCAAGCCCGGAGTGGCGGTCCAATTCCAATTGGGCGCATCCTGACACTGCCACCAATTCCACTCTACCCGCGCGTAGCGCGGCATTCTTTCGCCCCGGAGGGGCGGCAAGACAGTAGCCCAGGGCGGCGGCCCGTCCCGCTCTGAGCGGGACGGGCCGCCGCCCTGGGTAAAGTGGAAAAACGGATCACCCCCCTCCCATGCGCTCCGAGCGCATGGGAGGGGGGAAGGGGGGAGGGCTTCCGCCCGCGCTCGGTGGCAGTGTCAAGATCCGCCCTTCCTCCGTTGGCTCTATTGGCTGGATTGGCTGGATTGGGATTTTTCGTCCCAAATGCGTCTGATTCCAATTCGCGTTGGAATCAGGGGGTGGGGTGGGTGCCGCTTGTCAGGGCGCCGATGCCCTTGGCGGGCGGGCGCAGGCGGCCACCAGCAGCCAGAGGGCGAGGAAGCCGGCGAGGGCGGCGGCGATGCGCTTGGGCCAATGGACGGTTTTGTCGTTGACCGCCAGCAGGTGAATGGTCATCGGTTTGCCGAGCTCGGTTTGGAGCAATTGCGTGAAGGCGTGGCGGAGGCCGCGGGTGGGGAGGTTGACGCGGATGGGCTGGACTTTGGCGAGGCCCAGTTCCTGGGCCTGCTGCAATTTGGTCCATTGGGCCTCGGCGGCGGAGGCATCGTATTGGAGTTGCAGCGGCTGGGCGCCCGGCGGGGGTGGTTGCGGCCCCGCCGGTTGTTGGGCCGCGTTGCTGAGGCTGAAGGCGTTTTGGGCCAGGATGAGGTTGCTGCCCTGGGCGCGGCGCAACTGCTCTTCGAGTTGGCGGGCCTGCGGGTCGCCGCTCTCGACAAAATTGCCCTTGGCCCGTGCGCGGTTGTAATCGGCCATGGCCTCTCTCACTTTGCCTGAGGACAACTTCTGCTGGGCGCTGGCCAATTCGGATTTGAGTTGTTTGGCGAGCACGGCTTTGTTTTCCGACTCCTTCCGGCTGTAGTCGAAGAGCGAGAAGCTCGCCGCCTCGGCGACGCCGGCGGCGGCGCGGGTCATGGTCCCGCCGAAGTCGCTGTAGCGGTAATCGGGCGGGAGGAAGACTTCCCAGCGGGTGTTCTTGAGCGGCAGGTCGAGCCTGGGTGAGACCAGGTCCACCGGGCCGCGGTTTTGGGGGAAGCGGTTGGTGCCGGCATAAGTCAACTCGACGGTGAGGGGCGCATCGTCGCTGCCGGACCGTTGGAGCGGGAGCAGGAGTTTGCCTTCGCGCAGGCTGGGCCGCACGGCCTCGCCGGCGACGAAGGCCGACCAGACCTTGGCGCCGGGCGGCAGGGCGACCTCGAGGTGTTGGCGCCCATGGTTGCGGATGGCGAGCGACATCTCGGTCATCATCTGGCCGTCGTCGGCCACGACGGTGGTCAGGTCCAACCGCTCGACCAGGGCCTGGAGGACTTCGGCCTGCTCGAAGCGCCTGGCCTCGAGCGCGAGGGTGTACTCGGGCCGCAGGTAGCGATAGGCCAGCACCGTGGCCTCGTCGGAGCGGCCGGCCCAGGGCGGCAGGTCCCGGGTGTCGAGCGGCTTGAGCTCGGCCGCGCTCTGCTCGGTCACTTGCAGCGGCGGGCGCGCCACGATGGCCAGGATGCCCGTCTCCCGTTCCACTCCCGCCGCCGAGATGCCCCGCAAGTCGAGGCGATTGGTCCCGGCCGGGCGCGGCAGCTCCCAGGTCACCGTCAGCGTGTGCGGGCCGCGGATTTTGCTTTGGAACTCGACCTTCCAAATTTCGCCCGCCTGGTCGCGGCGCCGGATATTGGCGCCGGAAATCTCGACATTGCGGAAGGCGGCCGGGATTTTGAGGCGCAGTTCCTTGACGGGGGCGTTCTGGATTTCGTAGCGCGCCAGCGCCCGGCCGCTGACCAGGGACTCGGTGAGGGTCAAGGTGTTGACGATTTCCGCCCGCACCCAGGGATCGACCGGTTCGGTGGCGACGGCCAGTTTCCAGGCGGCGGCCGGCTGGGGTTCCGCGGCCAGGAACTTGTAGGCCAGCACACTGCCCGCGCCCGCCGGGTCGCTCGCCGCGCCGGGGGCGGCCGGGACTTCGGTCAGGCCGTCAATCGCCGACGGCCCAATGGCCATGCCGGGTTCGGCGGACACGGAGACAAAGCCGCTGAGTTTCTGCGCGCCGAGGGGATGCACGCCGACGATGGGCAGGAGCCTGGGCAGTTCGGAGAAGGTTCGGAGCAAATCGAGCCGGAGGGCATAATTGCCGGTGGTGCGCTCCTTAAGGGTGAGCTCCAGGAACCGTTGGTCCGCCTCGAGGCGCTCGGCCCATTGCAGGATATTGGTTCCGGTGACGGCCTCGAGGCGATAATCGCTGGGCAGCGCCAGTTTGAGCGCGAAGACGCCGGCGCGCTTGATGGTGTAATCGATGACGCTGGCGACGGCCACTTGCTCGGCGCCGACGCGGACGCTGTGGCGGACGACGGCCTCGATTTGCGGGCGCTGGGGCGCCACGCGGGTCTCGAGCGTGAAGGCAGGTTTGAGAAACCGGAACGCGTGGAACACGGTTTCGGCCTTTGGCCCGGCGGCGCGGGCGAACTCTTCCGCGTCGACGCGGGTCAATTCCTGGAGGCGTTCGAGGGTGAGTTCGAGTTCCTCTTCGCTGCGCAGGCCGAGCAGGCCGGTCTCGCGTTTGACGTCCAGGGCGCGGGGAATTTCAATTCTGACGACCGCGGGCAGCGCCGGGAGGAGGCTCTCGGTCTGGAGCGTCAGCCGATAATCCGGGGCCATGCCCTTGAGCAAGTCCACCACCAACACCTGCCCGGCAGCCTCGGTCTTGACTTCCCAGGTGCGAATGGACTCGCCCTCGACGCGCAGGAGTTTATGGCCGTTGGGCAAGCGGATGCGCGCCTGCCGCATCTCGCCCTGGGTCACCTGGTAATCGAGGCTGGCCCGGGCGTCGAGCACGCCGCCGGCGAAAGAGACCAGGGTCGCATTGTGGCAGATGACGTTGGCGGCGATTTCGGCCGCGCGTTTGACCCGCGGCGTCCAGCGCAGGTCCACCCGCTCGGCCGCGCCGAGGAGCGCCTGCACGCGCGTCTGCTGGCCGCTGGTCAGCCGCTGGCAGGATATGGCCGTGGGAAACTCGACGTCTGCCTCCGGCTGGTCAATGGTCAGCGCCAGTTGGCCGGACAGGGCCGGCGGCACGCCAAATCCAAGCTCGCGCTTGGTCACGTCACCGGCCAATTTGACCAGGAATTTGACTTGCAGCACGGTCTGGCCGGGCCGCGCCAGCAGGGCCCAAACCTTGCCTCCCTCGCGGAGCAAGCTTGCCTGGCCGGGCCTGGCCGAGAACTCCTGCACGGCCATGTCCTCGCCGAAAAGGGCGATGCGCTGGTGCGGCTTATTGGCGGTCACATCGAAAGTGGCGGCCAGTTGCGCGACCTTGTCGTTGACCGTGCCGCTATAGTTGGCGGACAGGATGGCTGCCGCCGGAGTGGGGTCGGTGGGGGCTGGCGATTGGGCGTTTGCGGACAAGGCGCCGAGGCCGAGAGCCAGCAGGGCGAGGGAGGCCAGGGCGGGCGGGATGGCGGGCTGCGGGTGCGCGGCCAGCGCGGGCGAGCCCGGCGGCTTGCGCGGCCAGTATTTCCAAGTGAGCCACGCCACCGCGGCCAGCCCGAGCACTGGCGCCAGCAAGATCAGGCCCAGGTGCAGGAGGCGCCACGCCAGCAGGAGGTTGCCCACCGAGCCCAGCGCCAGCGCCAGGGCCAACGCAAGCAGGAAGCTGCTCCGCCCCTGCCGGCGCCATTGCCACCACCCGAGCAGCAAACCGGCAACAAACCCGGTCAGTTGCAGCGCCATCTGCGCCATCTGGAACGTCTGCAACTTCATCAGGCTGGCTTTCACGGACAGGGGTTCGTCGCCCGCGTTGAGGGCCTTGGTGAAGGTGAACAACTGGCCCGCGCGGGGAATCTCGATGTGGAGCGAATGCACGCCGGCCGCCATTGGCGCCGCGGACGGCGGTGCGCCGGGGGTGACGGTCGCGGGCGGGGGTTGCGCGGTCGCATTGACCTCGGCAGGCGCGGGGCGCGCCGCTTGGAATTGGGCCTGGCGGACGGCGGCGAGTTGCTGGTTTTGCGCCGCGACCGCGGGGCTGTTCCGCACGATGTAGCCGCGCCGCGCAATCTCCGCGAACCGCTCGCTGCTCATCTGCTGGACGCTGCCGTCGGCTAAGAGCACGTTGCGGTGCCCGTCCACGTCCGTCGGCGAAAATGCGATCACTGAACTTGGGTCCACTTCTCCTTCCGACAATCCACCGCCCAGATAGACAAATTGCTGGCCGCTCTCGGGGTCGATCAGCACCTTGTCGGTGCCCAGTTCGTTCATCATCTCCTCGAACGAGGTTGGGAAGCGGTCCATATTGTCGAGTCCGAAAGTCTTTATAGCGATGCCGATTTGCTTCAGACTGTTGACCGCACTGGCGCGTTGGGCCCTTGCCTTGCCTCGCGCCAGGGCCGGTAGGAGCATGGCGCCCAGGAGCGCCAGGATGCAGAATACGCCGAGCACCGCGAAGACCCCGCTCCGGCCGCGGCGCACCCCGGCCCCGATGAGCGCGACCAGCAGGACCACCAGGACGCCGCCCAGGGCGAGCCCGGCCCCGGCCTCGCGCACGATCTCCTGGTAGAACCCCAGGACTTGCCGCCAGGCGTCTCGCAGACCGTAGGAGGCGCCGCGCGCCACGGTCATGTTTCCGCCGAAGGCTGAGAGCCGGAAAGCCGGCGGCGCGTAAAGATGCCATTCGGCGTAAGTGTTGGGCACGTCGGTTTGGGGCGCTGCGAGTTGGAATCGGGTCGGAAAGAGCGACCAGGCCAGGCTGTTGGTCTGGGCGTAGATGATGTCCACCGCGAAGGCCTGGTCGCGGTTGGGGCCGCGCGGCAGCGGCACCATCAGCCAGTCGTTGTCCCGCTCCGCCTTGATCGGCAGGCGGTTGACGTCGCAGCTCCAGAAGCTGGCGCCGGGGGGCAGTTTGAACCGCTGGAACTGCTTGTCATTGTTCTTCACCATGAACGAGGCCTGGGTTAGCATCTCGCCCGCCTCGGTCAATACGGTCGTCAATTGGGTGCGATCGGCCACGGCCGACAGGACTGGCAGTTCGGCGAAGCGTTTGACCTCGACCTCGAGGCGGTAATTGGCGCCGGTGTATTGGTAGGCGAGCAGCACGGCGCGCGTGATTAAGGCCCGGTCGGCCTGCGCCAGTTCGGCTTCATCCACCCGCCGCAGGGGGTCGCCTGGGGCTTTGGCGGCCAGCTTCAGGCTGGTGGCGGTCGTAATGGCCACCGAACCGGTCTCGCGTTCGACCCCGAGGGCATGGATTCCCCCCACCGTCAGCGTCGCCCCTTTGGGGTCGAACTGGTAATCATAGGTCACCACGAGCGTGTAGCCGCCCCAGGCCTTGTCCTGGAGGCGGATGGTCCAGAGGCCGTCGGCCTTCTGCTCTTTGCGCCGGATGTTGGGGCCGGTGAACTCGACGTTCTTCCACGTGCCCGGCACGGCCACGTCGAACTCCTGCACGCCCTGGTTGACGAGGCCGTAACGAATGGTCGCACTGCCGCCGACAATCCCGTCGCCGATCGTGACCAGGTTGAAGAGGTCGGCCACCACGCGCGCCGCCAGGCGCTCGGTGGCGAGCGAGAGCTTCCAATCGGGCTGTTCCGCCGTGTAGGCGAGCAGTTCATCGGCGCGGGCGGAGAGTTGGCTGGCGGGGATTTCCCTCAGCCCTGCCAGTTCGGCGGTCTTGAGTCGAAGGCCCGGCGCGGAGGCGGCGCCGATCTGCGCGGTCTGGCGGGCCGCGCCGAGCACACGCAGGGGCGCCAGGCGGACCTGCTCCGGGAAGCTCTTCAAGGGCTGCTCCAGTTGGACGTCCAGCTTGCGCGTGCCCAGCACGCGGCTGGCAAAACTCACCCGCAGCACCTGGTTGGTCTCGGTCAGCTTCCAGTCCTCCACCCCTTCGCCGCGCACGTCAGCCACCATGAATCCCGGCTGCGGCGCCAGTTCGAGGGCATAAACCCCCGCCTTCTCCACCTCGAGGGTGAGGGCGTGCCCGGCCAGCAAGCGGGTCTCCTCGAGCCGCGCGGTGACCCGGTCGGCGACCTTGAGCACGGGCTCGACCCGTTTCAATTTCAGGCTCAGGCTCAACGGGCGCCCGTTGAAACGGTAGGCCGCCAGGGCGCCGGCCGGGGCATTGACCTGGCGCAAGCCGGAGGCGGAGTCGATTTCCGCCAGGGTGTCTTCGGTGGAAATCGTGAGCGCGCCCGCCTCGCGCTCGACCTCGAGCGGCTGCGGCGGCGTGAGCGCCACCGTCGAGGGCATCGCCTCGATCGTCTGTTCCGAGTAAAGGGTCAACTGGCACTCCTTTTCCACCGGCTTGATGAACTCGACGGTCAGGAGTTGCGGGCTGTTGCCGGGGGCGGGGCCGGGTTTGAGCTCCCAATCCCGGAGTTGCTCGCCGGCCAGGCGTGTCAAGGCCTGGGCGGCGGGCAAGGCAATGGTGAGGCTGGTCAGTTTGCCTTGGAGAATCTCGTAGCGCAGTTGGGTAACATGCTTGACGACCGTGGGCGTGATTTGGGCGCTGGCCGTCGTCTCGACCGTCACCACCGCCTTGCGCGCCACCTCGGCCGGCCCGCCCACCCGCGACCACCGCAACGCCACCGTCTGGTCCGCCCCGAGGAATCCCTTGACCCGCGCCAGGCCGTTGGTGGCGCTTGACTCCAGGGCCGTGCCGCTGAGCAGTTGCACCTCCATGCCGTTGCCCTGGACCTGCACTTCGGCGATTGCCGCCGCCGGACCTTTGAACGAAACCTGGTTCCACAACTCGGTCTGGCTGATCTTCGCCACCAGCTCGAGCTTAAGCTGGTATTGGCCCGGCTTGGACGCCACGAGCCGGTATTGATTGCCGGCGCGCTCGACGCGCAGGGGCACCGGCAACCTGGGCGGCAGCAGCGCCAGCTCGCCCTCGAACAAAGGCGCCGCCGCCTCCTGGTGGTCCAGCAGCTCAGCGGTCAGCGCGACGGTGAAACGGGCCTCCGCATCGCCCAGCTTGCCCTCGTAGCGGACCTGGCGAAATACCAGTCCCGCCGCGGGGAGAGGCCCCGGGCCGGCCGCGCCGGCCGAACCAGGGTTCGCCGGCGCAGCCCACACTATTGCGCACAACAACACGGGCGCCATCATTTTAGAGGTCAGTGCGTTTTTCATAAAACTCCCAATTCAGTTCAAAAGTCTTCACGTCTTATCCAGCCGGGAAGGTTTTTAACATAGGTCGGGCCAGGGGGTTGTTCGGGCGGAGTCAAGAGTTTGTAAAAGAATTGTGAGTACAAAGGGCGCATCCGGACACTGCCGCCAATTTCACTCTACCCGCGCGCAGCGCGGCACTCTTCCGCCCCGGAGGGGCGGCAAGATAGTAGCCCAGGGCAAGGCCCGTCCCGCTCCGGGCGGGACGGGCCGCCGCCCTGGGTAAAGTCGAAAAAGGGATCACCCCCCTCCCATGCGCTCGGAGCGCATGGGAGGGGGGATGGGGGGAGGGCTTGCGCCGGCGCTCGGGCTCAGCCCTCCAGCCTCCAGCCTCCAGCCTCCAGCCTGCACGGCTTCCGCCCCTGCTCGGGAGCCGTGTCAGGATGCGCCAGAGTACAAACCCCCCTGGAAAAAGTAATAGGCATTTTCGAAAGTCGTGGCACTATGCAGGAGGAATTAGCGATGAAAGGCCCGACGCGAACACTGAGTTGGCTGCTGGCAGCGGCGCTGCTGGCGACGGTCTGCCCACTGAGCAGCCAGGGCAAAGGCTACACCAGCGGCGGGGGGCACAGCTATTCTTCCTCCTCGTCGAGGAGCTCTGGTTTTTCCAGCAGTCGGAGTTCCGGCTCGAGCAGCAGCCGGAGTTCGGGCGGCAGTTTGAGCCGCAGCTCCGGCTCGACCAGCAAGAGCTACCAATCCGGCAGCGGCAAGAGCTACTCCTCCGGCTCGACCTGGCGGGGCGACAGCCGCCACGGTTACAGCTCCGGCAAGAGCTACTCCTCCAGCCCCGGCCATGGCTTCACGTCCGGCTCAGGCGCGGCGCACGAGGCTCAGCCTGCCCGCCCGGCTCTGGCCACCCGGCGAACTGCGCCGGAGCCGAGCCGTTTTTCTTTCGACACCGCCGCCGCGCGCGCGAAGCAGGAAGAAGTCAGCCAGCGGGAATACAAGGGGTTCAAAGAGGCCCAGTCCGCGCCGGCACGCGCGCCCGGCGCCACCATACGGCCGCCCTCAGATGCTCGCGGCCCGGCCTCTTACCAGGGCAAGCCGCCGCCGATCATCGTCCGCAATGGCGGCTCTTACCGCCCAGGAGCCTATATTCCGGATACGGAAGTCATCGGGAGCCGGCCGGGGCGAGTGCGAACGCTCTTTGAAGGGTACTACACGCGGCCGGTGGTGGTTTATCGGGACCCTTACAACAGCCTGTTCTGGTGGTGGCTCCTGGACCGCTCGTTCGAGGAGCGGGCCTCGTGGGCTTACCATCACCGCTACGACATGGACCCGGCCCGCTACCAGGCGCTTGTCGCCAGCGACCAGCAACTCGAGGCGCGGGTCGAACAACTCGAGGCCGGGCAGACCGCGCGCGACCCGAATTACGTCCCGGCCGGCGTGGACCGGGACCTGATGTACTCCGACGGCTACGTGGCGCAGGCTTACGGCAACCGCCCCACGCTGCTCGGGGTGGCCGCCTTTTGGGCCTTGGGCGTTCCGACCGCGATAGCCTTGTGCGTCTTTTTCATCTGGCTGATTTGGTTCAAACGCTGGCAAACCGCAAACTGACTCACACACTAACCTCATGCAACTGCATCTCCCTGAGTACATCGTGGGCGACCTCCTGGCGACGGTCGCGTTTGGCTTTTTAGCCATCTTCCTCATCGTCATTGGCTACATAGTCTTCGACAAATTGACGCCCAAGCTGGACTTCAGCGACTTGCTCAACAAGGGCAACGTGGCCCTGGCCATTGTCGTTGGCGCCTTTATCCTCGGCCTCTGCCACGTCATCGCCCGCGTGGTTTCCGCCATCCTCGGCGGCGGGAGTTGACCGGGGCCGGATTTTACCCGGGCGTCCAGTGCGATCCCGGGCCCCTCGACCCTCGACCGACACTCGACACTCATTACTCGTCACCCGTCACCCGTCACGCCCATGCCACCGGAAAACAAAGGCAAAACACTCTGGGAAATGTTCCTGGCGCGCGTCCACGGCAGCGGGGATGGCGCGGGGCTGGCCTTCGCCAACCCGCTGGCTCTGGGCATCGGGTCCCCCGTGCCCGTTGCCTTCGCCAACGGCCCCGAGTTCGCCAACTACGACTTCAGCGTGCAGGAAATCCGCGAGTACAACCGGCAAATCGGGGGCCAGGAATTCCGGTTCACGGATTACGTCCTGCGCGGAGTCAATGCGAAATCCTTCGACGCGAAGGATGCGCTCACCGTCCGGGTGCGGACGGTGCCGAACCAGGCCGGCGGGCACGATGCGTTGCTGCTGCGGCTCTACGACGAGTTCGCCTTTGCGGAGGATTTCCTGGGTGTTGTCAAGGATGATACGGGGGTCTTCGAAGTGACCGACGACCCGTCGGGCGCCAAGGAGACCTATGCCCGCATCAACGATCTGCGCGAATCCTACCAGGCCGCCGTGCTGGTCGTGACCGGCACCACGCCTGAGGGCAAAGCCGCCCCGGGCAAGCTTGCGCCGCTCAAGCTCGAGTATTGGGATTATTGGCGCGAGCTGGACCTCGGGGCCGGCAACACCGCCAAGGAATTCCTCTTCGTCGAGTTGAATTCCGACACCGGCTGGTTCCAGCTCTGGCGCGGCCGGGAGTTCTTCTCATGAATCCCCCATCCCTTTTAGGGATACCACTTCGCATGAAAATGACGCCTTTGTTGTTTGCAACGGCTCACGCGGCTATCTTTGCGGTAACCTCAAAACTTGCCTGCGTGCTGCCGGCTCAATGACCAATAACCATTACTCAATACTCAATGCTCAATTAACCCTCTATCCCTTCTGGGATTTCCCTTCGGATGAAAATGCCGGTTTCGTTCATTTCCAACGGCTTACGCGCCTATTTTCGGGGTGACCTTCGATTCAGACTTTCATTCCACGCATCCCTGCCGACCCGGCCGCTGCCGCTGCTGTGCGCCCTGCTGGTGCTGGGCGGTTCCCTCCTCGCGGCGGCACAACCGTTGGAGTTGCGCCTGCGCAGCCTCCAGCAAACGAAACCCGGCCTGGACCAGTGGGCGACGGTCGAGACGCCGGTTCAATGGGCGCCGGCAGGCACGGCGGTGGTCATCTGCGACATGTGGGACAAGCACTGGTGCCGCGGGGCGACGGCGCGGGTGGCGGAGATGGCCGGGCGCATGAACCAAGTCGTGACGGAACTGCGCCAGCGCGGGGTGCTCATCATTCATTGTCCGAGCGAGACCATGCCGTTCTACGAAGGCACGCCCGGGCGCAAGCTGGCGCAGGCCGCGCCGAGAGTCTCCCCCAAGGTCGCCTTGCCGGGCTGGTGCCGCCTGGAGGGGGTGAAGGAGCCGCCGCTGCCGATCGATGATGCGGACGGGGGCTGTGACGATCAGCCGCCCTGCCAGGCGGGCGCGCCCTGGCGGCGCCAAATCGCCACGCTTGAAATCCAGGCCGGCGATGCCATCACCGACAACGCCGAGGCCTACAACCTGATGCGCCAGCGCGCCATCACCAATGTCATCGTCATGGGCGTGCACCAGAACATGTGCATCCTCGGCCGCCCCTTTGCCATCCGCCAAATGGTCTGCCAGGGCCAGCAGGTCGTCCTGATGCGGGACCTGACCGACAGCATGTACAACTCCCGCCGCCAACCTTGCGTCGATCACTTCACCGGGAACGACCTCGTCACCTGGCACATCGAAAAGTACTGGTGCCCCACGATCACGAGCGACCAAATCATCGGCGGCCAGCCCTTTCGCTTTGCCGCCGACACCCGCCCGCCCCGCCTCTTGCACAACGACGTGAAATAAGCCCGCGCCTGCAATTCCCGATTTGCAGCGGGTGCACCCCGAGACTGCCACGAATTCCACCTCACCCGCCCGCAGCGCGGCATCCTTCTGCCCTCTTGCCCCGTAGCGGCAGCGAGATAGTAGCCCAGCGCGAGGCATGCGGGGAGGCGAGACGCCAAAGGCGTCACTCATGTGCGCCTGAAAGCGCGCTTGGACAGCAGGGTGAAAGTCCCTGACCTGGCCGACACTGTAAGGCCAGTAATTGAAAGTAACTGCGCCGGGGCAATAACCCCG
>Ga0187870_1002281_pt1 | contig 16197 bp, 12 predicted proteins | sample June2016WEW_13_1_3_FD_132974 | JGI IMG/M metagenome (GOLD analysis project Ga0187870, IMG submission 132974) | Peatland microbial communities from SPRUCE experiment site at the Marcell Experimental Forest, Minnesota, USA - June2016WEW_13_150 | ecosystem: Environmental > Terrestrial > Soil >... | reverse complement strand
CCCTGATCTGGATGCCCATCTGCTCGCATGCCAGCAGGGTGTCCCAGCTTTCTTTAGTGATAATGTAGCGCACGTGCGCCCCGGTCCAGCCGCGTGAGCTTTCATAGCAGGCGTTGGTGTACATCTCCGGCGTGACTTTGGAGCAGGGATTCGTTACAGCGCCGTGCCAGTGGTCGACGCCCGCCCCGCCCGAGCCGCTCCGTTTGGCGTGGCCGCGCTCGAGCACGACGACCTTAACGCCCGCTTTAGCGGCATTGATGGCGGCTTGCAGTCCCGCCACCCCTCCCCCTATCACCAGCACATCACTGACGATTTCGTTCACCTTGCCGTAGTTGACCGGGTAAGGCCATTCCGGCACCCTGCCGGTCTGCTGCACGTACTCATGCCAGGTTGACATTTCATTGTCCTCCTTCCGTTTTCGGTTCGCGACTGTAAAGCTCTACCCAGGCCGGTTTGTAGCCGAGGGCCAGGGCGATGCTCTTCGATGCCTCGTTATCCATGGTTGTCGAATAATAAGGGACGATTCCCTGCTTCAGGATATACTTCGATACGGCGCTGACCGTGGCTTTGCCGATGCCGCGTTTACGGTACTCCGGCAACGTATCCACGCCGATCTGCCACATCTCATCGCAATCGGCGGTCGCCACCGCCATGCCGACCAGTTCGTTATCGCACCGGGCCAGCGCGCCGACCGTCCACGGGCGTTCTGAATTATAGCCGAATCCCAGGGAATTTGGAAATCGGCTATCGCCGACCATTTTAAAAAGCTCGGCTTCTCCAACCAGCGTTATCTCGGTTTTATCGTGCCGGAAAAACGGGTTAAAAATATCCGGCGCGCAGACGAACTTGAGGTCCGGGCCGGCCATCTGCTGGCCGTCGCGTTTTACGTAGCCCGCCATGCGGCCGATGATATACGGATCGTACAGGTCATTGCGGGAAAGCCCGCTCAAGTTGATTTTCGCCCAGCGCATTCTGGCCGCGCTGCAGCTGACCACCACGCCCCGCCCCATCGTGGCCACCCCCAGGGATTGCTGGCGGAAGGGAAAGCGGCGTCGGCCCGGCAGCTCTCTGGCCGGGTAAAGGGAAACCCCCTCGTTATCGAAGTCGCTTTCTTTACAAGCAAAGTCCAGCGCGAGGACCTTTTTCACGGTGTTCAGTGTGGTAAAAAAGTCTGTAGCCATGATTTCTCTATCGATGTCATTCCGGTTTAAGCCGGAGTTCGGGGACGGGGTAAAAGGGGTAGGGACTCCGGCTCCCGGTCGGCAAGCAGCCCGGAGACTGCGCCGGAATAACAGTTATTAGATTATATATCAATATTATTCCAGACGTCACGCTGCCCGGTACCACTTAAAACTTGATTATTTTGCCGCCGTCTACATCGATGATCTCGCCGACGATATCACCGGCGACATCGGAAACCAGGAAAGCCACCATGGCGCCGATGTCCTGCGGCGTGGTCATCCGGCCGACGGGTATATCCATATTGACGTGCTTGGTAAACTCCGGCGGCGTCTCCGCCGTCTTCAAGACCTTGCTGGAGCGTAAAAACCCCGTGTCCCCCAGGCCGGGACTGACGCTGTTGACGTTGATGCCCCTGGATATCACCTCTTTGGCCAGGGCTTTAGTGAAAGCCATCACGCCGGCCTTGGCGGCGCTGTAGATGCTGGAGTTGGCCAGGCCCATTGTGCCTACGCCCGAGGATATGTTGACGATTTTCCCGTATTTGTGTTCGATCATCTGCGGCAGGACCGCTTTAGTGAGGATGAACACCGATTTAAGGTTAATGTTGATATCCGGCGCCCATTCTTCCTCCGTTTTATCCACGAAGGCCTTGGGCGGGGTGGAGGCGCCGGCGTTATTTACCAGGATATCTATTTTACCGAACCTGGCCAGGGCTTTGGCCACCGCGGGATTGACCTCGGCGCTGCTGGTAACGTCCGCGATCAATGCCAGGGCCTCCCGGCCGAGAGCTTCGATTTCCGCGGCGGTTTTCTGGGCGCCTTCCAGGTCTTTATCGATGATAATGACGCTGCAACCCTCTCTGGCCAGCGCCAAAGCGATGCCCTTGCCGAAGCCGGTCTGGCTGCCGGACCCGGTGACCAGCGCTACTTTATTTTTTAATCCCAGGTCCATGTTGTTTACCTCCTGACATATATCATGGTCTCGCCGAGGCGGCGGCTAATATAAGCTCCCAAATCTCCCTTCGATATTATGAGAAATGCGCTCGGCGCTGATTTTCAGCTCCCCGATAACCTCTTTTACCCTGGATTTAAGGCGGATTTCCGGCCCGACCACGCTTAAGCCGACCGGCAGGATGTATTTGAATACCGGCGCCGCGACGCAGATAACCCCCGGGTTGCGCTCCCCATGGCTGACCGCATAGCCCTTCTTCAGGATATCCTGGAGATCTGCTTTTACCCGGTCTTTATCCGCTACTTTGGGCTCGTTCACCGGGTTAATTTTTAATATATCCAACAGCAAGTCCAGCCGGTTTTTATCGATCTGTGCCAGCAGCACTTTCACCGAAGCGCCGGCATAGAGGGTGGGATATGGCGTACCTAGCCGGCGACTTTCCTGGGTCACGCGGAGGTTGTGATAGCTCGGTACCTCGTGGATAGAGACGCACTGCATGCCGCTCATGATATCCAGGGCGACCGTTTCTTCAGAGATAGAAGCCAGGCGCTGCATCTCGCAATCGGCATAGGTAATCAGGCGCTTATGGGTGCTGATGGCGTTCGAGGCCAGCCTGGAAATCAGCAGGCTGATGTAATAGCGGCGGTTGATGGTATCCTGCACCACGAGCTGGGATTGTTCCAGCAGCTTCAGGACGCGATGGACAGTGGACTTGCCGAAATTGCATTGCCGGGCGATATCGCTGACCTTATGAACATCGTTACTCAAGCAGACCAGGATTTCCGCCGCGTGGGCGATGGAGCCCGTGGCTTTTTTGGCTTTTCCCGGGCCGGTCTGCGAGTTTGTTGTTACCATCCGGTTAATCTCCATACGAGGCGACCTTAATCCGGCTTTTTACCGAACATCCGGGCGATATTCGCCGAAATCCGGGCGGAGCTCGCTTTTGTCTCGGCGATAACTTCTATTTCTTTCAGACGCAGGCGGCTTTCCGGGCCTACGACGCTTAAAGCCACCGGCAGGCAGTAGTTTTTAATGGGCGTGGAGATACACATCCCCCCGGCAAACCTTTCCCCGAAGGTCATGGCGTATCCCTGCCGCCGGACCTCTTTAATCTGTGCCATCAGCAGTTCCTTATCGGTCACGGTAAATTCGGTGGTGCGGACGATATCCATGCTGTTCAAAGCTGTTTTCAGCTGTTTGTCATTGTATAGCGAAAGCAGCGCTTTGACCGACGCCCCGGCCTGGAGGTTGCCGGACATGCGGCTTTCCTGTGTTACCTTAAGGTCAAACTGACTCGGGACTTCATAGAGGGAAAAATACTGGATGCCGGCCATGATATCCAGCGCCACGGTCTCTTCGGACAGCCTGGCCAGGTTTTTCATCTCCTGGATGGCGTACATGATGAGGTATTCGTGGGTGGTCAGCGGGTTGGAGGCCAGCTGCATAATCAGCGGCCCCAGGTAGTAGCGGCGGTTAAGGACGTCCTGGACCACCAGCCGCGACTGTTCCAACAGCTTGAGCACGCGGTGGACGGTGGATTTGCCGAGGTTGCATTCCCGGGCGATATCGGTCAAAGCGTGGGTGTCCTGGCTGATGCAGTCCAGCACACTGGCGGCATGGGCGATGGAACCGGAAAGCGGTTCGCTTTTTCCGGGGCTGATGTTCCGCGGGCTCGAATTAATGTTGCCTTTCACGTGCCCATTATAGCATATTTTTAAAGACGCGATATGAGGAAACCGGAAAAGTAATCACTGGCGTCGAAAAAAAGGGCGAGCATCTCAAAATAACGTTTCGCCTCTTTGCTGTTCATTGGAGCGGGAGACCCCGATTGGCATCGGGACGACTTTCTGCCTGGGAAGCTAAACAGTTGGAGCGAGAGATCCCGATTGGCATCGGGACGACCTTTTGCTTGGGAAGCAGGCATTGAAGCGGGAGACCCCGATTGGCGTCGGGACGACTTTCTGGTTGGGAAGAAGATGTTGGAGCGGGAGACGAGATTCGAACTCGCGACCTTTTGCTTGGGAAGCAAACACTCTACCACTGAGTTACTCCCGCCCGAAGCCCTATAATTTTAAACCAAAAGCCCCGGGTTGTAAAGAACACGGGCATTACCGGATATAAAAAACCTGTAAGTTGACTTAACTAACCTCTTTAAATGGTAACATTTGACTTTTTATGGCGGCATTGATATACTCGCCATGAACGATTTGCACTTGAGATGAATCAGGCTTGTCGTTTCAATCTAAGGTAATTACCAAAAAAACTAAGGAGGAAGAAGGTATGCCCGAAGACTATGTAAACCTGATGGCGGATCTCAAAGAGGAAGAGGTCCTCAAGCTGCTCAAACAGCGCTTGGCTAATAAAGAAGACCCGAACAAAATCCTGGAGGACAACACGAAGGCAATGGGGATCGTCGGCAAGCGGTTCGCCGCCGGCGAGTATTTCCTACCGGAACTCGTGTTTTCCGGCGAGCTTCTCCGGCAGGTTACCGAGATTTTAAGGCCCCACCTTACCAGCGGCGGGACCAAAGTAAAGAAAATCGGCAAGGTTGTCATCGGCACCGTGGCCGGCGATATTCATGATATCGGCCTCAACATCGTCGATTTCATGCTGGACGTTAACGGCTTCGAGGTCACCAACCTCGGCGTCGATGTCCCCGTCGACAAGTTCGTCAAAGCGATGAAAGATTCCAAGGCGCCGGTCCTCGGTTTGAGCGGCTTCCTTACCCCGGCCTTCGATGCCATGAAAGAGACCGTCGAGGCGCTGGATAAAGCCGGCCTGCGCAAGAACATTAAAATTATGATCGGCGGCGGCCAGATGGACGACGAGGTCCGCAAGTACGCCAAGGCCGATGCCTTCGGTAAAGATGCCATGGCGGCTGTCACCCTCGCCAAGAAGTGGTATGGTGTCAGCTAACATGGACAAGACATGGGCGGAGTTATCTCCTGAAGAAAAGCGGGAACGACGCTTTAAGCGGTGGCTTTCTCCGCCTGGTGTTAAATTTGCCAGTCCGCAGGCAGAGAAAGACTATAAAGCCAGGGTTTCGCGGTTCTCTAACGCCCTGATACTGAAAAAACCGGACAGGGTACCGTGCATCCTGCCCACGGGGTTTTTCGCCGCGTCCTACGCCGGCACCAACCTCGGCGAGGTGATGTACGACTATCCCAAGATGAAAAGCGCCTGGCTGAAACTGCTTCACGATTTCGAGGCGGATACCTACGTTCCCCCCGCCCTTGTGCCCCCGGGCCGGGCCCTGGACGCCGTCGACTACAAGCTGTATAAATGGCCGGGTCACGGTCTTTCCAAGACCACGCTTTCCTACCAGGCGGTCGAAGGCGAGTGGATGAAGCCGGATGAATACGACGCTTTAATCCGGGACCCGTCCGATTTCTGGCTGCGCACCTACATGCCCCGGGTCTTCGGCGCGCTAAAGGCCTTTCCGCAGCTGCCGGCCTGGACCACTTTTGAAGAAATCGCCATCCAGTCCTTCCTGCCATTCGGCCTGCCGGAAGTGCAGGCGGGCTTCAACGCCCTGATGAAAGCCGGCGAGGAAACCATGCGGTGGATAACCTACGTCGGCGAGGTGGCGGTAGAAGCTTTAGCCATGGGCTACCCCGGCTTCATGAGCGGGCTGGCCAAGGCGCCCTTCGATACCCTCGGCGATACGCTGCGGGGCACCCAGGGTATCATGATGGACATGTTCCAGCGGCCGGCCAAGCTCCAGGCTGCCATGGAAAGAATCGCCCCCATCACCATCCAGGCGGCGATTTCCTCGGTGGAAAATGCCACGGCACCCATCGTTATTTTCCCGCTGCACAAGGGCGCCGATAGCTTCATGTCCATCAAGCAGTACGAGACTTTCTACTGGCCCACCTTTAAAAAAGTGGTCATGGCGCTGGTGAACGAGGGGATTTTCCCGATACTCTTCGCCGAAGGCAGCTATAATAAGCGCCTCGATATCATCGGCGATTTCCCCAAAGGCTCCGTCGGCTGGTACTTCGACCAGACGGATATCTTTAAAGCTAAAGAAAAGATCGGCGATAGATGCTGTATCCTCGGCAACGTACCCACTTCCCTGATAATGACGGGCACACCCCAGCAGATGAAGGAACACTGCCGGAAACTCATCGAGGTCTGCGGCAAAGGCGGCGGTTATGTCCTGGCCGGCGGCGCCAACGTCGATGAAGGCAACCCGGAAAACCTGCGGGCGATGATGGCCGCGGCTAAAGAATACGGCGTCTATAAATAAAAAACGAATCACGAGATACAATAACCAAACGTTTGATTAAACCCGACTTGGTTATTGTATCTTGATTATTGGTCATTCTTTTTAGACCTTTTATTCTGTATATTTAGCGGGGGACGACTGGTATGGAGACCGAAAAAAGCTGGCAGGACTTGACCTGGCAGGAAAAACGCGACGAGCGTTTCAAGAAGTGGCTGGATACCACCGGCATCAAATTCAACAGCCCGGCGATGGCTAAAAAATATGCCACCCGCGCCAACCGGATGATTAAAGCCATCAAGATGGAGATACCGGACCGCGTGCCGGTACACATCGCCGGCAACTCCATGATCGCCTACAACGCCGGGTACACCCTTAAAGACATGCTCTATAACCCGGATATTATCAAACCCGCCTGGGAGAAATGGCTCAAAGATTACGAACAGGATTCCAATGACGGCCCGGGGTTTTTCTCCGGCCGGGCCTATGAAATCCTCGATTATAAAGTGAACAAGTGGCCCGGCCACGGCCTGCCGGACACGACCACCATGCACAACTTCGTGGAAAAAGAGTATATGCAGGCGGACGAGTACGACCTTTTCATGAAAGACCCCTTCGATTTCGGCCTGCGGCACTTTACCCCCCGCACCTGGGGCGCCTTCGAGCCGCTGGCCGATTTGCCCTCTTTTTCCTCTTACCAGGGCCTTCCCGAGCGCCTCATGATGCTTTGCCTCGACCCCAAGTTCCAGAAGCTGTTTAAAGCTATCCAGGCGGCCGCTAAAGAAAGCGCCAAGTATCAGAAGGTGATGGGCGAATGCCTCCGCCTTTCGTTAGCCTACGGCTATCCCCCGTTAGCGGGCGGCGTGATGCTGGCGCCCTTCGATACCGTGGCGGACATGCTCCGCGGGACGCACGGCTCCGTCATGGATATGTACCGCCAGCCGGAAAAACTGCTGGAGACGCTGGACGTCATCGCCGACCGCACCATCGAATCGGCAGTAGGTATGGTCAACATGGCTAAAAGCCCGGTAGTTTTCGTGCCGATGCACAAGGGCGATGACAGCTTTATGTCCGTGAAGCAGTTCGAGAAATTCTACTGGCCCACCTTCCGCAAGCTCCTGCTGGGGTGCATTAAAGAAGGCTGCGTGCCGATGATGGTCATCGACGGCAGCTACAATGAAGCCCGCCTCAAAATTATCAGCGAGCTGCCCCGCAGCTCGGTGGTCTGGACGATGGAAAAGACGGATATGTTCCTGGCCAAGAAAATCCTGGGCAATGCCGCCTGCATCTCCGGCAATGTTACCGCGGCGCAGCTTTACACGCTGACCCCGCCGGTCATCAAGGAGTACTGCCGCAAGCTTATCGAGACCTGCGGCAAGGGCGGCGGCTATATCCTTTCGCTCGGCTCCGGCATCGATAAATGCGACCCGGCGAATCTGCACGCCATCCTCGAGGCCGCCGAAGAATACGGCTATTATAAATAGACGTTTTTAACGAGCCCTGTCTTACCACCGGAGGGCAAGGGGCATTCTTAATAGCATGGCGGCCGCTAATCTACCGGCAATTAAGGGCAGGATTATGGCAGAACAAACGGCAAAGATGACCCCGGTGCAGAAACGCCAGCAACAGGCGAAAACTCCAAATCCCAAGATACAATAACCAAATGAATTATTGGTCGTTATTGGAGGGATATGGAAATAGCTGAACAAAAAAAATGGGCGGATATGACCTGGCAGGAAAAGCGCGAAGTGCGCTTTGAGAAATGGCTCAACCCGCCGGGTGTGAAGTACGTCAACAAAGAAGCGGAACAGCTTTATAAAACACGCGTCACGCGTTTCATCAAGGCCATCAAACTGGAAAAACCGGACCGCGTGCCGGTCATCATGCCGGTGGAGTATTACCCGGCCGTCTATGCCGGCGTTAACCTGAAAAAAGTGATGTATGATTACGCCGAGCTCAAACGCGTCTGGCTGAAATTCCTGCATGATTTTGATATGGATTCCTTTATCCCGCCCGGCCTGGTCTTCCCGGGCAGGGTGCTGGAAATCCTAGATTACAATATCCAGAAATGGCCGGGGCACGGCCTCGCCGATAATGCGCCCTCACACCAGTTTATCGAGGGCGAATATATGAAACCGCAGGAATACGATGACCTTATCCGCGACCCGGCGGATTATCTCCAGCGGTGGTTCATGCCCCGCTCCAACGGCGCCCTGAAAGGCTTGAGCAAGCTCGGGCCCCTCACGCCGTTCATCGGGATACCGGCCAATTACGTGGTGAGTTTCGGCGACCCCGAAGTCCGCGCCGCCTACCTTAAATTGCTCGAAGCCGGGCAGGAAGCCGCTAAATGGGCGGCCACCGTCGGCGAGGTAGGCCGGGCGGCGCTGGCCGCCGGTTTCCCTAACGTCTGGGGCGGGATGAACGGGGCGCCCTTTGATATGGTCGGGGACTGGTTAAGGGGCACCCAAGGCATCATGATGGACATGTTCCAGCGGCCGGCCAAGCTGCACGAAGCCATGGCCAGGCTCGTGCCTATCGCCATCAACGAATCGGTCAGCGCCGCCGATGCGGATGCCTCCCCGCTGGTTTTCATGCCGCTGCATAAAGGCACGGGCGGCTTTATGTCTAATAAGCAGTTCGAGGAGTTTTACTGGCCGTCATTTAAAGCGGTCATGCTGGGCCTCATTAACGAGGGGCTGGTGCCGCTGCCCTTCGCCGAAGGCGATTACGAGCCGCGCCTGGAAATTATCAGGGACATGCCGCGGACATCGGTCGTCTGGTATTTTGAAAAAATGAACATGGTCAAAGCCAAGCAAGTCCTCGGCGGGCACACCTGTTTCGCCGGCAATGTGCCGGTCACCGTCATGGTCACCGGTAAGCCGCAAGAAGTGAAGCAGCTCTGCCGCGAGCTGATTGAGATTTGCGCGCCGGGCAGCGGCTATATCCTGACCGCCAGCGCCTTCATGGACATCGGCAACCCGGAGAACCTGCGGGCGATGATGGCGGCGGCCAAGGAGTACGGGAAGTATTAGGGTATAATTGTTATTGCGAGCCCCGCTCATGGTGAGCCTGTCGAACCATCGGGGCGAAGCAATCTCACGGTTAATCAGCGGGATTGCTTCGTCGTCCCGATTTTATCGGGACTCCTCGCAATGACGGAGCGCGTACTTGTTATCATTTAGTAATTTAGGAGGATTTTAATGGAAGGCATACCTAACTGGGAAAACATGACCTGGCAGCAAAGGCGGGAGGAGCGCTTCAAGCGGTGGCTCAATCCGCCGGATGTCAAATTCGTCAACAAAGAAGCGGAACAGCTCTATAAAGCGCGCGTCACCCGTTTCATCAAGGCCATCAAGCTGGAAGAGCCGGACCGCGTGCCGGTCATGCTGCCCACCGGGAACTACCCGGCTTACTGGGCGGGGTCGGACTTCCATACCCTGATGTATGACTATCAAAAAGGCATTGATATCTGGAAAAAATACATGAAAGCCTTCGGGGACATGGATACCTTCGGCGGCCCCTCTTTCATACCCTCCGGCAAGATCGCCGAAACACTCCCTTCAAAGCAGCAAAAGCTCCCCGGCCTCGGTCTCCCGGTTACGGCCAGGATGAACGAGTTCGTCGAGGGCGAATACATGATGGCTGACGAGTACGATATGTATATGCGAGACCCGACCGATTACAATCTCCGCGTCATGCTCCCCCGCACGTCGGATTTCTTCGCCCCCTTCAAAAACCTGCCGCCGATGCGCGGCATGATGGGCGCGACGACTTTTATTTCCATACTAGCCAACCCGGAAATGACAGCCATCGTTAAGAAGCTTCAATCCATGGTTGATGAGCAGAACAAATATATGGCCGCCCAGACGGAAATCAACAGCTACATCAGGGCGCAAGGCTATCCCCCGCTCGGCGGCTTCGGCATGATGGCCGGCGCCCCGTTCGACCACTTCGCCGATGCTTTGCGCGGTACACACGGCATCGTCAAGGACATGTTCCGGCAGCCGAAAAAACTGCACGAGGCGATGGAATGGTATCTTAACCTGTCTATAGAATCGACAATTAAAAATTTCCCGATGACCAACAGCCCCGTTTGCATTATGCCCCTGCATAAAGGCGATGACATGTTCATGTCTGATAAGGCATTTGCGGAATTCTACTGGCCCACTTACCGCCGCATGCTCCTGGCCATGATTAATGAAGGCCTGGTGCCGATGCCTTTCGCGGAAGGCAAATACACGAACCGGCTGAAGCAGATTACGGATACTCCGCCTACCGGTGTCGTTTGGTTGTTTGACCAGACGGATATGAAGGAAGCCAAGCGGATACTCGGAAACATCTGTTGCATCGTGGGCAACGTCCCCACCTCGATCATGATTACCGGCACCGCCCAGCAGGTAACGGACTACTGCAAGCAGCTCATCAAAGACTGCGCTCCGGGCGGCGGCTATGTCCTGGGCGGCGGCGCGAGTTGCGATCACGGTAAATTTGAAAACTTTAAGGCCATGATGGACGCCGCGAAAGAGTACGGAGTATACAAGAAATAACCAAATCACAAGAAACAATGACCAAATAAAGACCAATAATCAAATCAAATAACCAAACATTTGGTCGTTGGATATTGGAACTTGAAATTTGTTTTGAATTTGTATCTTGGTTATTGGCATTAAACTATGCATTGTTTAGTAAAATTGGAGGCTGTATATAGTGTTTAAAAGACCGGATAATTGGACTAACCTTACCTGGCAGCAGCGGCGCGACTTGCGCCTTAACCACTGGATCAGCGCCCCGGACGTGAAATTCGCCAACAAAGAGGCGGAAAAGGGATATAAAGACCGCGCCACCCGCCTGGCCCGGGCCACCAAAATGGAAATACCGGACCGCGTGCCCTGCATGATACCCACCGGCTGGTTCCCCGCCTGGAACGCCGGCGTCACGCTAAAACAGTGCATGTACGACCCGGAGCTGATGAAGCAGGTCTGGCTCAAGTTCGTGGATGAATACGATTCCGATACCTTTGACGGCACGCTCTTTTTCCACGCCCGGGTCAATGACATCCTGGAATCCAAAACGCAGAAATGGCCGGGTCACGGCCTGCCGGATGACGCTCATTCCTACCAGTACGTCGAGGGCGTCTACATGAAGGCAGATGAATACGACCTTTTCATGAAAGACCCGTTCGATTTTCAGCTAAGGCGTCTTTTGCCCCGCACCATAGGCGTCTTCGAGCCTTTTGCCGATGTTCCTTCGTTTTCGTCTTACCAGGGCCTGCCGCAGCGCCTGATGGCCATGTGCCAGGACCCCCGTTTCCAGAAGCTATTCAAGGCTATCTGGGAAGCCAGCCAGTATCTCCCGGCCTGGAACAAAGCCACCGCCGAGACCAATCAAGCCGCGGCGGCTAAAGGTTTCCCCATGTTCCGCGGCGGGATGGCCGTGGCGCCCTTCGATGTCTTCGCGGACAGCCTGCGCGGCACGCAGGGCATCGTCATGGACATGTTCCGCCAGCCGGATAAAATCCACGAGGCGATGGAGTTCGTCCTGCCCCAGCTTTTGCGCGGCGCTATCGCCATGTCCGATGCCGCCGACTGCCCCGTGGTCATGATGCCCCTGCACAAGGGCGACGACGCTTTCATGTCCGATAAGCAGTTCGAGATTTTTTACTGGCCTACCTTCAAACGGCTGCTCCTCGGCATGGCGGAAGAAGGCCTCGAGCCTTTCCCGGTGGCGGAAGGCGCTTATAACCGCCGCCTGGAATACATCTCGGACATGCCTAAATCCGCCGTCGTCTGGATGTTCGACCAGACGAACATGGCCAACGCCAAGAAAACCGTCGGCAGGGTGTCCTGCATCGTCGGTAATGTCCCCGTGTCCGTCGCTTATACCGGCACGGCCAAGGAAATGACAGAATACTGCCGCCGGCTCATCGAGACCTGTGCCCCGGGCAGCGGCTATATGCTCAGCGGCGGCTCCACTTTTGACATGGCTAAACCGGAAAACCTCCGCGCCATGATGGATGCCGCCAAAGAATACGGGAAATACTAACTAAAAATCAAATCTCAAAACTTCCCGATAGCACTCGGGATGCCGCATGACGTTGAGGAATCGGCACAAAAATCAAAAACATAACTTATAAATAAAAGGTGAGATTAAAAATATATTGCTGGCGCAACCAAAGATCAAATATTTTTTCCTTTTTTATCTGTGTCTTTGAGATTTGATTTTTGACTTTTGATTTGGTTATTGTATCTTGGTTATTGGAATTTGTCACCGGAGGTGACCGATGGAAGGCGTAGCAAATTGGTCAAACCTTACCTGGCAGGAAAAGCGGGAGGCGCGCTTTAAAAAATGGCTCGACGCCCCCGGTGTCGAGTTCAATAGCCCGGAAGCTAAAAAGAAATACCGGGAACGGGTCACGCGCTTTATCAAAGTTATCAAGCTGGAGGAGCCGGACCGCGTGCCGGTCATGCTCCCCACCGGCTATTACCCCGCCGTTTACGCCGGCTATTCGCTCAAGGAAGTGATGTACGATTATAAAAAGCTTTCCGAGGCCTGGCGGAAATTCAACCGGGATTTCCCGGCGGACAGCTTCGCCAGCCCCGGCCTGGTTTACCCCGGCCGCGTTATCGAGATAATCGGGCACAAGCTCCATAAATGGCCGGGCCACGGCCTGCCGGATAACGCCCCCATGTACCAGTTCGTCGAGGGCGTTTACATGAAGCCGGAAGAGTACGGCGAATTCATGGAAAACCCCACTGAATACTGGATGCATACGTTCCTGCCCCGCACCGCCGGAGCCCTGGAGCCGTTCCAGTATTTAGCCCCCTTCAACCCCGTTCTCACCAACCCGCTCGGCTGGGTGATGTCTTTCTCCCGGCCGGACGTGCAAAAAGCCTTTGAAACGTTGATAGCCGCCGGCAAAGAGATGGTGCAGTGGCGTGACGCCGTCGGCGCCGTAAACCGCGAGGCGCTGGCGGCGGGGCTGGCTTCTTTCGGCGGGGGGATGGGCGGGGCGCCTTTCGATAATGTGTCCGATGTTCTGCGGGGAACGCAGGGCATCGTCATGGACATGTACCGCCAGCCGCAAAAAATTAAAGAAGCCATGGAGCGCCTGGTGCCCATCATCGTGAAACTGGCCGTGAAAGGCACCGACGCATCGTTAAGCCCGGTGGTTTCCATGCCCCTGCATAAGGGCGATAAATCCTTCATGTCTCCCAAACAGTTCGAGGAGTTTTACTGGCCTACCTTCAAGCAGGTGTTGCTCGGCATGATCAACGAAGGCCTCGTACCCATGCCCTTCGCCGAAGGCAACTACGAGCCCCGGCTGGATATCATCAAAGACATGCCCCGGTCCGGCATCGTGTGGTATTTTGAAGTGATGGACATGGCCAAAGCCAAGCAAATCCTCGGCGGTACCGCCTGCATCTCCGGCAACGTGCCGTCCTCCCTTATCGCCACCAGCACGCCCAAAATCGTCAAGGAAGCCTGCCGCAAGCTTATCGAGACCTGTGGGCGGGGCGGGGGCTATATTTTAGCCGGAGCCTCCAGCATCAGTAAATGCGACCCGGCCAACCTGCACGCCATGATCGAGGCGGCGGAGGAATACGGGAAATACTAGTTTTCACTGTCATTGCGAGCCATCCCGACCACAGTCGGGAGGCGCGGCAATCCCCATGGTTGCTGTAAGACGAAAAAAGAGATTGCCACGTCGCTACGCTCCTCGCAATGACAAATACTAATATTTCAGCTTTAAGTTTTGACTTTTGAGTTTAGTTATTCAGCATTTCAGCGGATGGCGTAGAATAGTATTTTGATGGATAATAAGAGGGTAAACTTATGGAAGGCATAGCTAACTGGGAAAACCTTACCTGGCAGCAAAAGCGCGAAGAACGCTTTAAGCGCTGGCAAAACCCGGGCATCAAGTTCAGTAGCCAGGCCGCGGAAAAGCTCCATCAAGAGCGGACGACCCGCTTTATCAAGGCTGTTAAACTGGAAGAGCCGGACCGCGTACCCTGCATGCTGCCCTCCGGCTTTTTCCCCGCCTATTATGCCGGCTTCAATCTCAAGGAAGTCATGTATGACTACGCTAAATTGAAGCAGGCATACCTTAAATTCATCGCGGAATTTGATATGGACGCCTACACCGGTCCCAGCCTCGTTTTCCCCGGTAAGGCGCTGGATATTACCGACCACCGCCTCCACAAGTGGCCGGGACACGGCCTGCCGGATAGCGCTCCTTTATATCAATACGTGGAAAAAGACTATATGAAGGCCGACGAGTATCCCCTGCTCCTCAGCAACCCGGCGGATTTCTGGTGGCGGTTCCTCCTGCCGCGGTCCGTCGGGGCTTTGGAGCCGCTGCAAAAGCTGCCGCAAATGACCGGCATGATGGGCCCGCCCCTGATGTTTTACGCGGCCATGGCCGCGCCGGACGTCGAGGCCGCTTTTAAAACGATGATCGAGGCCGGCAAAGAGGTCCGCAAGTGGCAGCAGGTCGTGACGGAAGTCAACCTGGCGTCGCTGGCGGCGGGCATCCCTAACCTGCGCGGCGGCGGCATGGGCGGCGCTCCCTTCGATAACGTCGCCGATATGCTGCGCGGCACTCAAGGCATGGTCATGGATATGTACCGCCAGCCGGAAAGGCTGCACGAAGCAATGGAGGCCGTCGTCCCCAACATCATCAAGGGCTCGATTGCCGTGGCTGATATCACCGGGTGCCCGTTCTGCTTCATGCCACTGCACAAAGGCGACGAAAGCTTTATGTCCCCCAAACAGTTCGAAACGTTCTACTGGCCTACCTACCGGCGTGTGCTCATGGGCCAGATCGAAGCCGGTCTGGTGCCTTACCCCTTCGCCGAGGGCAGATACGGCGCGCGCCTTGACGTCATCAAGGAAATGCCCAAAAGCGCGATATTGTGGAGCTTTGAGGATATCGACATGGCGCGGGCGAAAAAAGTCCTCGGCGGTGTGGCCTGCATCGCCGGTAATGTGCCTTCGTCGGTGCTGCATACCAAGACCCCGAAAGAAGTGAAAGAATACTGCAAAAAGCTCATCGAGACCTGTGCGCCGGGCGGCGGCTACATACTGACCGGGGCGGCCAGCATGAATGAAGGCAACCCCGCTGTTCTGCGGGTGATGATGGAGGCCGTTAAAGAATACGGCGTTTATTAAAAATATAGGAGTAAAAACATGGAAACGAAGGTATCTACCCCGACTAAAGAAGTCATTATTTCTTACGACCGGCCAACGGTCATCATCGGCGAGCGCATCAATCCCACCGGCAAGAAGAAAATGGCCGAAGCGCTCAAGGCCGGCGACCTGGCTATCGTCAGGAAGGAAGCCCTAGAGCAGGTCGCTGCCGGGGCCACCATCCTGGACTGCAACGTCAACGCGGCGGGCGTGAATGACGTCAAACTCCTGCCCGAAGCTATCAAAATCATCATGGACACGGTGGACGTGCCCATCTGTATCGATAGCCCCAATCCGGACGCCCTGGAAGCCGGCCTGAAGGTCTATAAGGGCAAACCGCTGGTCAATTCCATCAGCGGCGAGAAGAAACGCCTGGACCGCGTCCTGCCGCTGATCAAAGAGTACGGCGCCGCGGTCATCGGACTGGCCCAGGACGACGAGGGCATCCCCAAGAGTACCGAACGCCGCGTGGCCGTGACCTATAAGATTGTCGAGGCCTGTGAGAAAATGGGCGTGCCCAGGGAAGACCTGGTTATCGACGTTATGACGTATGCTATCGGCGCCGAGCCCAAGGCGGCCAAAGACGTCCTTAATGCCCTGCGCCAGATACGTACCGAACTTGGCCTGAACATGACGATGGGCGCCAGCAATAT
>Ga0187870_1002279_pt1 | contig 16201 bp, 17 predicted proteins | sample June2016WEW_13_1_3_FD_132974 | JGI IMG/M metagenome (GOLD analysis project Ga0187870, IMG submission 132974) | Peatland microbial communities from SPRUCE experiment site at the Marcell Experimental Forest, Minnesota, USA - June2016WEW_13_150 | ecosystem: Environmental > Terrestrial > Soil >... | reverse complement strand
GGTCCTGCGGCCTTCGCGCCCTGCCTCCAAAGGTCCGACGCTGAGCAGGGAGCCTGACCATGTCAGCAAGAGGGCGCCCCGGGGATCGTCGGCGGCAAACCGCTTCAGCTCGCGCATGTCCAGGGCTTTGACCTGCCCCTCGAACATCACCTTCTTCTCGAGCCACACCCGGGCCATCTCTTCCCGCAACTCATCCGTTTCCGGAAGGCCCGAGCTCCTGATGAGCCCTTCAAGATGAGCCCTGATGGCGGAGCTCAACCCGCGCGCGTGTTCCGTCATGGCAACCCCCTCCTGAAAAGGTAGTGTGCTCTCCTCGTAATCTCAATCAGGCTCCGGTCGGTGAGGCGGCCGGAAAAGGGCTATATTCCGCGCAGGAGGAACGCATGAGCGAACACCTTGACCTGATCCCCGTCGAGATCCAGGACCATATCCGCCAGATCACGAAGACCTCGGGCCTTCCCGACACTGAGGACTCGGTGGACATGATCGCCCAGGGATGGCTGGAGAAGAGGGAACGCTTCGAGAAGCTTCTTGCCCGCATGAGCATGGAGGAAGTCGACCTCCTGGAGAAAACCGACCCTCGCGGCTGCCTGGCCATGACATATTCAGGCTCCCTGATCAACATCGGTCCCCTCAGGGAGGGGGGAAGAACCGTCCAGTACGCAAGCATTGGCTTGCGGCAGGACGTGCCGGAAGTGGCCGCGCAAGAGGGTTCGGAGCTCGGGGCTGACGTGGTGGAGGGTGCACCTGTCACTTTCGCGAAGGGTCCCATCAAGAGCTCCTCGCCGGTTCTCACAATCGCTGTGACCAGCGAAGAGATGGACCTGGAGGAGCAGGAGCAGCAGATCACGAAGGCAACGCAGATACTCACGAAGCAGTTCGTGGATGTCAACAAGGAGCTGGCAGAGTAAGCGAAGCCTCTGATGCAGGGACTCGCAGAAAAGCTCCGAGAGATCTATCGCCGCGAGGAGCCTCCGGAACGCGAGGCCTATCTGGAGACTCTCCGGGCGGTGCTTGAAGTACTGGGCACGGAGCCCGAGGGGATCCGTCCCGCGGATCCGGAGGGGAGGCCCGGCGGCCTTGTTCTGCTTGATCGGGGGCTGCCGACGATCGTGGTTCCTGACCTGCACGCCAGGATGGGTTTCTTCCTGAGCGTGCTGGCCTACGAGGCGGAAAAGGGCAGGAAGGCCATGGACTTGCTGGCAGAGGGCCGACTTCAAATCGTGTGCCTCGGGGATGGCGTGCACTCCGAAGGCCGTGCGGCCAGGCGCTGGGGGTCGGCACTCGCTGAGTTCCAGGAGGAGTATCGGGTCCACGACAGCATGGACGAGGAGATGCGGGAAAGCCTCGGGGTGATGGGCATGGTCATGGAAGTGAAGCGCAGCTTTCCCGGGCAATTCCATTTCCTGAAAGGCAACCACGAAAACATCACCAACGAGATGGGCGGCGGCAACCAGCCATTTCGCAAGTTCGCCCTTGAAGGCATCATGACCCTGGACTACATGGAGCGCTTCTACGGAGAAGAGATGGTGACGGCCTATGCCCTGTTCGAGAAGGAGCTGCCCCTCCTTGCGGCCGGGCGGGGCTTCCTCATTTCCCACGCGGAGCCCGGCTCGTTCTTCGACCGGAAAAGCCTCATCGCGTACAGGCAGCATCCTGAAGTCGTGAGCGGACTGACCTGGACGGACAACGGAGAGGCCGAGGAGGGAAGCGTGCAGCGCATGCTGGCCCACTATCTCGGAGAGGAGGAAGGGGCCGGCGCGTACTATTTCACGGGGCATCGCCCGGTCTCGGGGCGCTACCGGCTCCGGGCCGGGGGCAGGCTCGCCCAGATCCACGACCCCGAGAGATTCATGATCGCCCACCTGCCGGAATCCTCGGGGATCGACCCGGAGAGGGACGTCCGGGAAATTGACGATCTGGCGGACGCGGTGGTCTAGCATGGAAAAAACCCCGGTCCGAAAGATCGGAAAGTACGAAATCATCTCCAAGGTCGCGGAGGGCGGGATGGGGTCCCTGTACAAGGCACGGCACCCCACCCTGAATCGCGTCGTGCTCTTGAAGAGGCTCACCCTGCGGGGCGGGAGCCAGTTCATAGAGAGGTTCAAGCGCGAGGCCCGGATGATGATGGATTTCAAGAACGACCACATCGTCCAGGTGCACGATCACTTCAAAGAGGGGCACCACTATTACATCGTCGAGGAGTACGTGGACGGCATCTCCCTGGACGCGCTGATCCGCAGGGAGCGCTACCTCTCCAGCGCCGCGGCGATGCTGATCCTCTACGAGGTGTGCAAGGCCCTGAAATACGCCCACGACAAGCAGGTGATCCATCGGGACATCAAGCCGGGCAACATCCTGCTCTCACGACAGGGAGAGGTGAAGCTGGCGGATTTCGGCATCGCGACCTCCCTGGAGGACACGGAGGACGGGCTGACACGGGAGGGCATGGTGCTGGGCACGCCCTCCTACATCCCCCCGGAGCAGATCGACGATGCAAAGAGCGTCGACCGCCGTGCGGACATCTATTCGCTGGGGGTCGTGCTCTACGAGATGCTCACGGGCAGGACGCCGTACCCCGGCTCCTTCACCGCCGAGACAATCCACCTGATCCACAAGGGAAAGTACACGCCCCTGCACAGGCTCAACCCCAGGGCGACGCGCCTGCTGCGCCGGATATCGCGCACGTGCATGAAGGTGAAGCGCGGCCGACGCTACCAGGATCTGAAGGAAATCATCCGGATACTGGAAAAGCGCATCAGGCGGCGCGACCCCGCTTCTCTCCAGCATGCGGTGAAGAGCGTGGTCGAGGGCAAGGATATCGGCGCACTGTTCAAGAGGAGGCGCACCTGGCTCGCATGGTTCCTTCCCGTTGCGGCCCTGGCCTGCGCGCTCGCTGCCGGAGGATGGTACGCGTACCGACTGGGGTGGTGGTTCGAGACCTTCGAGCCGGGCCGCTACGGTGCGCTGGTCGTCTCGGCCGTTGTGGACGCCTCCTGGAAGGAGCCCGACGAGGTCTTCTTCCAGCCGGTGCTGTACCGGGAAAAGGACAACCAGCTCACCCGGATCACGGGAATCGACTTCGGGCTCCATACGGATGTCTCCCGCACATCGGCGGAGAGCTTCACTCTCTCTTCGAAGAGTATCTACCTGCTCGCCGGAAGGTACCGCATGAAGGTCAGCCTTGAAGGCGAGCTCTTCTGGAGCTCCTTCACCCTGGCGCCTCGCGTGGTGCAGCGGCGGCTCATCTCCACGGTGGATGGCATGCGGATCACCGTCCGGCAGGGAAGTGGAGAGCGGCTCCTGGAAGTGAGCGCCACCGTGACTGATTCGGCGACGGGAGAGGACCTGACCACCTCTGCTGCACTGTCCGTGTTCCTCTACAACCGCTGGATGCCCTGGAGCTCCACTTTCCCCCAGGACTTCATCTCGGGAGGGAGCTACAAGTTCCGCATCGAAAAGGAAGGCTACTATCCCCAGATCTACAGCCTGATCGTGAAGCCCTACCAGACGATGCTGAGCCTCGATGTCCGGCTGGTTCCGCAGCCCGGAACGCTCATTGTGCTCTCCAGCGCCCCCGGGGCGGTGCTGCTCCTGAACGGGCTCGATTCCTACCTGTCAGGCGGCAGGGACGGGCGGTTCGAAAAGCTCGCGCCTCTCGGCACCGGCAACAGCCAGATCCTGCTGAGCCCCGGCGACTACCGCCTGACTGTCCGCAGGCCGCCGGCTGCGGAGAAGAGCGTGAGCTTCCACGTGAGCCCGAACGGGACGGTTTCCCTGAGCATCGGCTTCGATGCGCAGCAGGGAGTCCTGGACGTCACAATGAATAAATAGGGGGTACGCATGACCGCATTCGCTCGCAGGCTCATTCTCCTTGCCCTCGGCGTGCTGGCAGGCATTTGCGCATGGCCAGCGGCGGAGCTGATCCTATTTCTGCAAACCGGATTCCCCTCCTACCTGGTCTTCTCCGCTCTCCTGGGCGCCGTCACGGGCGCGCTGATGGGCGCATTCTTCGGATCCGCGGAGGGCATCACGTCACGCGTCAAATCCCGCATCCCCCGCGGGATGCTCCTGGGGGCCCTCGTGGGATGCGGGGGAGGCGGGCTCGGCCTCCTGGCAGGGCAGGCCGCCCTCTGGCTGATCGGTACCCTCGTCATGCAGTCCTACGGCAACTTCCAGCGCGTGGTTCTGCCGCTCTCGCATGCAATCGGATGGGCTGTTCTCGGTGTATTTGTCGGCGCGGGAGAAGGAGTCCGCGCCGGCTCCTTGAAAAAAATCGGGATCGGAATCCTCGGCGGCCTGACAGGCGGGCTGCTGGGTGGTCTTGTGCTGGAATACTCGCGGCTGCTCTTTCCGCGCATGGGTATTTCCCGGCTCATCGGCTTTGCGATACTGGGACTGGCCATCGGCGGGTTTTACGGGCTGATCGAGCGGGGGATGTCCTTCGGCATCCTTCGCATCCTGACCGGCGCCCTGAAAGGGAAGGAGTTTCTCCTCAACCAGCGGCGGATGCGCCTGGGCCGCTCGCCGCGCAACGAGATCGCGCTCCCCTCCTACGAAGACCTCGCGGACCGCCAGGCCCAGGTCCGCATTCACAAAGGGGAGGTGGTCCTTGTCAATCTCGAGCCTCGACTCCCGATGCAGGTCAACGAGCAGAAGGTCCTTGAGAGAAGGCTCAAGCTCGGGGACGTGATCAGGATGGGCTCGGTCCGGATCTTCTACAAATACGAATGAGGGGGGGTTCCATGACCCTGAAACTTCCACGTGCAATCCTTCTTGCCTTTTTGCCGTTCTTCCCGGGCGTCGCTTTTGCCCTCAATATCAGCCTGGCGCAAATCGATGCGTCGCGGCTGCTCGTCACCCAGAACGTGAAGGTGTACGTCAGCGTCACCAACGACCTGGGGCAGCCGGTCGAAGGGCTGGAGCCGGGCGCCTTCAGCATCGCCGAGTCTTCCGACGGGGTGACCTTTCAGCAGATCCCGCGGATTGCCGCCTTCACCCCGAACGCGGGCGCGGTCACGGGGATCACCTTCCTGCTGCTGATCGACGACTCGGGGAGCATGTACGACACGCTGGACAGCAGGCCCACCACCGATCCCGCGCTCATGCGTATTGCCCATGCCAAGGATGCCGTGCGCACCCTGGTGGCAAGCATGACAAGCCCGGCTGACAGGGTGGGCCTGGCGTACTTCAATACCTCCTACCACCTTCTCTCCCGCCCCACGTCGGACAGGGACATGATCGCAGGCCTGCTCGACGGCATCCAACGACCGACTCCAGACCAGGCCTACACCGAGTTGTATGCCAGTCTCACCCTGGCCGCGCGGGAGTTCGCGGGCATCGAAGGCCGCAAAGCGATCATCGTCCTCTCCGACGGGGAGAACTACCCGTACGTCCAACATGCGGGCAAACCGCACCCGGTTTTCGGGAACCACATTTTCAGTCCCGCGGAGTCCATTACCGCCAACCAGGAAGAGGGCAACACGATCTACGCAGTCAATTTCGGAATCGGGAGCGTTCCGGACAGGAACCTGAAGGACATCGCCCTCCAGACAGGCGGGAAAATTTTCGATGCGAAAAACAGGGACGAGCTGGCGAGCGTCTACGACACGATCCACCGGCAGGTGGCGGGAGAGTACCTCCTCACGTATCGGGCCACCCTCACCCCGGCGGAAAAGAAGTATGTGCGCGCGAGTGTGGCTTCATCCGAGGGCGATGCCTCTGTCACCCGTTTCTACTTTGCCAGCACGGTCTTCGGACTCCCGATGCGCAGCCTCACGCTGTTCCTGCTGATTCCCTTCATCCTGGCCGGCCTCCTTCTCTGGGTGCTGACCCTTCTCCGGCTGGAAAGAAAGAGGGGCCCCGCCAGCCTGGAGGTGCTCCACACGCAGGTGGGCCATCCCGTCACCCGCGTGGTGCCGCTGACGACCTCGAAGACGGTGATCGGCGGCAGCCCGAAGGCGGACCTGACAATCGTGGGCGCCCCGCAGCTCCGGGAGCGGCACGCGACCATCCTCTTCGACCCGAAGGACAAGCGCTACACGGTGGTCGGCACGGGCGACATCCTGGTCAACAACCAGCCGGTGAAGAGGCGCACGCTGGAGTCCGGTGACGTGATCGACGTGGGCGGGGCCACGATCGTCTTCGATGACGAGGAGCAGGGCGCGAAATAGGCGCTGTCTTCGATCCAGGCTACTGCCAGATCCCGGCGATCCGCGGCGCTGATGCCTCTGCGCCAAGATACGGCAGGCCGTAGATGTCTTCCACGAGTCGCAGGAGCGAATACAGCGTAGCGGGCCGCGGGTAGACGGTCTGCAGGACAGACGATCCCACGATTATTGTGGCGATGGGTGTCGATGAAACCGGATCCCCGCCCGCGCATTCATCGAAGGTGACGATGAGCAGGCTGTTGTGCGCGCCCGCCCACCGGGCATACCCGTCGAGGTTCGCCTGCAGCCACGCGTCTCCCGCGGCCACCGAACCATCGTGCATGTCGTTGATCAGGTTCGGAATGACGAAGCTCACCGTCGGCAGCCGGGTGTAGTCGTCAGACGGATAGCTGCTGAAGGGCAGGTTCGCGGAAAAGGGAGCATTCGTGAAGCTCGCAGAAGGATTATGCTTGCGGACGTATGGCCCCGAAGTGAAAACGCGGCTGCCGATGGCGGGCAGGCCTTCGCTGTACGTCGCAAAGGTGAGCCCCGCGCCGATGAGGCCGATGGCAAGGTTGGGAGCGGCGATGTCGTACCGGCCGTCGTTCGTGACGCCCTGGGTCGAGCCGCTGAAGAGGGCAAAGTAGTTGGGCTGGCTGGGGTGCGTGATTCCATACATCCGGGAGAAGCTTGCCCCTCGCGCCGCAAGCGATGACAGGTAGGGGCTTCCCACCACCTGCGAGGCGGAGTGGTTCTCTTCCACCACGATGACGATGTGGTCGTAGCGGGGAGGCGGTGGCGGCGGGCCGAACGAGCAGCTGAGGATGACCGCAACGGCAATGCAAAGGCAGACCAGGCTTGTCCGAAGGGCTCGAGCAATGAACGCAACGCCGCACATCTTCCTTCCATAATAGCACGCGCATCGCGCATGGGCACTTTTCAAGCCCACGGCAAGTCGGCGCTCATCCCTTGCATTCCCGGGAATATTGGATATGCTATATATAGAGAAAGGAACAACATGCGAATAGATGCAGCAATGCCTCAGCCCCAGAGGATCAACGAGATGGCCGTTCAGCCGCAGAAGGAAGTTGCGGGGGAGCGGGAGCCGGACGGAGACGCCGACGACGCGGTACGGACCGCCGCGAAGAACCCGCCCGCCCAGCAGATCAACCCCCAGGGGGTAGGGAACAAGGTCGATCTCCTCGCGTAAAGAGCGGGGCCTTCCCCGATAATCACACAACTCCAGGGCGCTTCCGGGAAGCGCCCAGCGCCTTACTTCTCCAAAGCTTTCAAAGCCGCCAGCCGTTTTTCAGCGTTGGGGTCAGCGTGCTCTCCCAGGTAGGCCTGGAGGTTCTCGATGGCCTTCCCCGAATCGCTCAACTTCTTCTCGTATATGTCGGCGATGAAGAGGTAGACCGAGGGTTCGTGGATCCCCTCGTCCAGGATGTTGTTCAGGTATCCCACAGCTGCCGGATAGTCTGCTGTCCTGTATGCCATCACCGCCTGAAGGTACAGAAGAACGGAATCACCGGAATCAAGCTTCCCGGCCCTCCCCAGGAGCTCCTGGGCCTGCTCCCATTTTCGCGCTTCTATGGCCTTCTCGGCGTTCGTGAGCAGCTGTCCGAAAGAGACCATGCGCAGGAAAAGGGCGTCCGTTCTGTTCAAGAAAGCGATTTTCGTCGAGAGTTCCTCATATCCCTCTTTCTTTGCCACCACGTCATGCACGCCTCGGGTCAGGTCGGGCAGCACGAACCTTCCGCGGATGTCCGTCACGAGGCCCGTTTCACCTTTTCCCTCTCCTCCATCGACGAACAGCCGCGCTCCCGCGCATGGCTGGTTCTCCTCATCATAGATCATGCCAAAGAGCGGTGCCTTGTCGAACGAGAGGGGGTCCCTTTTCTGCTGCGTCGCGCACGCGCTGAGCAGAAGGGCAGCAAGCAGGAATGCACACATTCTCTTCGCCATAGCTACCTCTTGTCCACGACGTAGTATTCGTCGTTGTTCTGCACGGTGATTCTCTTGTCATCAATCGCGATAAGAGACCAGCCGTGAGAACTTGCGCCCTGCGAAACCGCGATCACCCGCCCCGTTCGGGTGTCCTTCAGCAAGTAGCACGGCGTGCCAGGAGAGCCCGTGTAAAACCCGAGGTAGCTCAAAAAGGGAGCTGGAACCGGCGCACTCTTCCGAGGTTCGTTTCTCGTCGGAAAAGCGAGGGGACTCGGCCCGTGCATGTTTTTCGTCAGGAACAGAGAAAGGATGGCGTCATGCGATGCCCGCCGTAGAGTCGAAGGCTGTTGTACGGGCTGAGCCGGTGAAGGCACAGGGGAAACACTCTGGTCGGCCACCGGCACTGCGGAATGTGTCGGAACAAAAAGCGCTGCCGTCAGGCAGACAGCCAGGACCGTGAGGATCGCCTGCACGAGCTTAGAAATCGAGGACTTCATATCCTATCCTGAAGACAGAATCCATGACGCCGCTCTCTCCCTGCATCGAGAGAGCAAGAGAAGGGACGGACCAATACCTGTCGGATTCTGAAACTTCCTTCAGGAACAGGATGAAAGAGCTGGTCGAACCCGATACGGAGAACTCGATGCTGATGGAGCCCTTCAGGACCAGTACCTGGTAGCGGATCACCTTCAATCCGTGTGCCGTGAGCTTCTTCTTGATACGCGTCCCGAACGTATAGGGATCAATCTCTCCCTGCGAGTAGAATCCCTTGCGTGCCGCTTCGATCTTCCCCTTCAGGCTGTCCCGCCGGGAGACAATATCGGATTCGGGACGCAACGATCCCCGGAGCTTCGCAATCTGTGCGTGAGAGTGCTGCGCCCTGGCCTGCACTTCCTTCAGTCTCTCCAATCCGAAGGTGATCAGGAGAGCCAGAATCGAGGCGGCGAAGACCGCACCAAGAAGGGAGAGCAGACGTTCACGTCTAGCGAGCATGGAATTCCCCGGTGAAAGAAAAACGCTCTCCTCCCGAGCCTGCGTCGGGGACTACCTGGGAGAGCTTCAGTCCGCTGAAGGAAGCACTTTCGTGAAAGCCCTCCATCAACCTCAGGGGATTCGAGCCTCGCGCCTCGACCTGGAAGCTGTCATCTTGGACGACCAGACTGCGTATCTGGACTTCGCCCTGCAGGACCCGGGAAAGCTCTGAGAGAAGAAGGTACACATCCCGGGGTCGCTTCGTTTCCAGCCTGAAAAGGCTGGCGCTGAGCTCGTCGCTCTCTTTTTCGATGGCGATGCTCTGCCGACTCTGGCTTTCGAGCTCTGCGCGAGCTTTCTCCAGTCGGGCAAAGTCGACTTCGGCCAGCCAGAGCTGTTTGAAGAAGAGCAGCATGCCCAGAACAGTGACGACTGCCGACAGGGACAGGATCCGGACGACTGGAGTCAATATGAAGGGCGCGCGCTTCTCCAGGGGAAAGAGGCCGCTGACCCTTTTCTGCATCGCCAGAAGTTCTTCGTAGCTGGAAAAGCGACCATCCCGATCCCGACCTCCTCTCATCGACTCTCTGATTTGCACGATTTCCGATTCCGAAGCGACTACCAGTGCGGGAAGAGTGCGCACTTCCTCCGGGAGATCAGCATCCAGCCGCGCACAATCAGGTTCGTTTTCGCTGGTCCTGCGAAAAGCGTTGCAAGAAACGAGAAACCCGTCACGAAAAACCGAAAGCTCGAGCCAGCTGGAATGGCAAAACCACACCCGGACATTTCTCAGGGCACGCGCCATTCGCTCGATCAGGCAGTACGGCAGCAGGACCGGCGTGTTCGAGATCGTTGACCGGTATCTCTCGAGGCATGTTTTGCTGGAGATGAATACCACGACCCGCTTGCGAGCCCCGTCTGGTCTCGTGCGGTAGTCGAAGATCGTTTCGTCGGGGGTGCCGGGATACAGGGCCCGAAGTCGGTAGCGAATGAGTCCCTTTTCCTCCTTTTCCGGCACATGAGGAATCTCCAGGGTCTGGACGTCAAAGTCCAGACGGGAGGCAAGGAAAGCGCTGACGTGTGAATCTCCGTCCAGGGCCTCCCCGTTTTGCAGATCGGAGAGCCTGACGGCATCTGGTTTCCCTTCTGCGTAGCCGAGCCTCATCATGGTACAAATCCTTCTTCGATCATTGTGAATCTCGGCGGCGCGTCGTCTTCTGGTGGGATCCGGGCGACGATGAGCCGGAGCTGAGCGGCGTTTCGAACGACGATGACCTGCCAAAACCATGTCATGACGCCCAGGTACTGGTAGATCTTGTTGTCCCCCGCCGCGCCGATCAATCCCCGGAGCGCATCCATTGTCAATTCCACGTGGTCTCTTGCTCCGAGGATTCGTTGAGCGGCCTGGTCAGGCTGTTGAATCTTCATTTCGGTGAGAGAGAGAAGCCCTGCGAGGAGAAGGGGCTCGATGAAATGGACGTTGAAGGTCGGTTCGACGTTCATCAGCGGGTAGAGATCGGCGTAGTCTTGGCCAAGGAAGTCCTTCACATCACCGCGTTTCAGTGCCCTTTTCTGCATGAGCGCGTGCTGCCAGCGGGTGAGAAAAACCTCGGCGCCGGCCTCATCTCCCGTTCTCAGGGCATAGAGCCTTTGCAGCGCGAGCTCGTCGGTGGTGTTGAGATTTGCATAGCCATAACCCGTGAAGTAGCGGGACATCGCCTCTTCACGGATCACGTCGCCATACACCGAAGCAAGGTCGGTCGTGAGCCCTCTGTCCTCCCTTCGCTGCTGCAGATCCTGGGCCGTGCTGCTCGGCTGCAGGAGTTCCGCAAGGGCGGTTTTCTGGAGGATGTCTTTCTGGACCCAGTTCGCGTTCAAGCGGCTGGAAATATCCCGAAGTGTCACCTTGAAACCGCGGGAGCCGGTGTCCAGGATGTTCTCCCACACCGGATCCAGAGGACTATCCGCCTCCGGCGTCGGGTCGCTCGCAAGAAGCCTGACGATCCGCTCTGCCTCAGTCTGGAGCAAGAGCCGGAGCTCCTGTCGGCTCATACTCCGCTTCATGTATGACAATGTTCCCTGGAGCAGGAGAATTCCCCCCACTGCCACCGCTGTCATCAGCAGGAGAAGAGCCAGCGCAACAATGGAGGTCGATCCGTCACAGGGTTTTTGCTCTCTCACGGCGTTGACCTGCTTCTGAATGGCAATCCTCCAATCGGGACGATTATCGAGACAGGCTGTCTGCCCTCCTGAACGAGACGGACGGCGATGCCGAACTCTCTCTGCTCTCTGTCCACGGCGGGTGAGAGCTCGACACTCGCGAAGCCCGGATATCGCACGATGTTTTTCTGATCATTCATCACCAGGCAATCCTTCTGAACCGCCAGGATCAGGTTCTTCGCAGGATCACCGTCGAGATACGCAACTCTGAGCGTGTTCTCATCAGTCTTGATCAGTTGTGATGGCGCCCAATAGGGAGGGCAGACCCGACCCGCAAGCCCGCGAAGCGCGTCGTCGAGTTGAAGAAGCCTGGAACTCGCCCGCACTCTTTCGTGAAGCCTTCCGGCAAGGCGCAGCGAAACGCCTGCTGCATGCCACGTCGCCATGCCAAGCATGGTAAGGATGACAAGGGCAATGAGGACCTCGAGGATTGTCGAGCCCTGCTCATTCCTTCTGCAGAAAATCATGATGTTCCTTCACGTTTTCGTTTCTCTGCTCGATCAAGGTCTCCACGCGTCGGCACTGCCGCATTGCAAGGGAACCCGTGAGGCGGATTGCGTCCAGGAAAATCGCGAAGCCGATGAGAACGACGAACAACGCAACGAGGACGTCGAGAAGGATGTAGCCGCCTTCGCGATGCGGACGAGCTAGTCTTCCCATGAACTGATGGCCTCGTCATTTCCTTCCCCGCCCTCTCTTCCCCACGCTCCGAAGGAACGAATGCCGAACGGCAGGTTGTTGGGCCCTGGTACGCTGTACTCGTAGAGATGACCCCAGGGGTCAGCCGAGATCCTCTTATTCACATAGGGGCCGTTCCAGCCCTCGGGGAGCGGCTCGAGTACGGGCTTCACCCAGAGCGCGTCGAGTCCCTGCTCTTTCGTGGGATACCGAGTGCAGTCGAGTGCATAGGCATTGAGAGCCAGAGAAAGGGTCTCGATCTGATTCCTGGCCGCGACGCGACGCGCTTTCTCAACGTAACGGAACGCCATGAATCCTACCGCGCTGGTAAGAATCAGGATTATTGCGATGACGATCAGGACCTCCATGAAGGTCCACCCTGCTTCGTTCCCGCCTAGAGCACGTTTCCGTAGAGCGAGAATATCGGAACGATGAAGAAGACGACAAAGAGGATGATCACCACGCCCAGGACGACGATGAGCGCCGGTTCGATGAGTATCAGCAGACGGTGTAGCCACTTTTCGACCTCCTGTTGATAGTACGAGCGAAGCTGCCCAAACACCTTTTCCACATGACCGACGCGCTCACCGATCCCCATCCAACGCGCGACGCGAGGGGGGAAGAGAGAGCTTCGCGAGAAGGCGGTTGAAAGGTGTTCGCCCTTCATCACCTTTTCTCGAATTTCGAAGATCTCTTTCTGCAGAGCCTTGTTTCCGGTCGCACCAGCCCCTTCCGAGAGCGCCTCATCGACGCTCACTCCGGAGGCCGTCAGGGTCTCCATGGCGAAGGAGAAGTTCAGGAGCTCCCGTTGAACGAGGAAAGAAGCCACGAGCGGCACCCGCAGGAGAAATGCGTCGATCCGAACAGCGAGAGGACCGGCCTTCCTCCGCGCACGGGCGGCGCCGGCAACCAGCGCCACTGCGCCGATCAGTGATGCGGCGAAGACGGCAGATGCGGAGGTGAGCGAGGTAATCAGGGAGTCGACCTTTCCCGCCATGCCCGGGCCGATCTGGGAGTAGATGTCGCGCATGCGAGGACAGAGCACTGTTACCACGAGAACGGCGCTCATGAGCGCAACGCCAAGGACGATGGAGGGGTAGAGCAAGGCCGTCCCGAGTCGTTCCTTCAGTTTTTTTTCGTCTCGCAGGTACACGGAGAGCCGGGCGAATACCTGATCGAGCGATCCAATGCGTTCTCCTATCCTTACCAACCCCCGGTAGACCGACGGAAAGCTGCTGCCGGCTCCCTCCAATGCGCCTGCGAATGTGCCTCCTTTTCGAATTCTTTCCAGAAGCAGGGTCACAAGCTCGTTTCCTGCGCTCCGGTTCGAGACTGTCTGCGCAACTTCGAGCGAATCTTTCAGTGAGAGCCCTGAGCCGAGCATGAGGGTAAGGACGTCAGTGAGCTCGCCGACCACCTTGCGGGAGTATCGTTTTCTCAGGGAGTGCCCGGCGTTTCCGCGTGCCAATTCCCTGATGGAAATCACGAAGAGGCTTTGCGAGGCCAGCTCCCGTGCAAGGGGCTCCTCTGAAACCGCCTCGCGCAGAACCTCCTCGATCTTTCCATTGCTGTCAGACACGCGACACGCGTAGACTGGCATCAGCTCACCGCTGCACTTTCGACTTCTGCCAGCGTGGTCTCGCCTTCGATCGCCTTTTGCAGACCGTTCTGCAGGAGGCTCGTGAAGCCCATCGTTCTCAGATGCTCGGAGATTGCTGACGCGCGCGCCCCCTTCAGAATCATCTCTTCTATCGACTCATCGGAAGCGAAGGCTTCTGCGATCGCCGTTCGCCCCTTGAACCCGGTCCCTCCACAGGCGTCGCAGCCTTCCCCGCGGAAGAGGCGCGTCGCCGACAGCCCATGCTTTTCCAGCAGCTCTTTTTCCTCTCTGGTCGGTTTTCCCGGCCTCGCGCATGCCGTGCAGATCCTGCGAATGAGCCGTTGAGCGACGGCCCCCCGAAGCACTGCCGCCAGGAGATAGGGCTCGACACCCATGTTTCGAAGCCGGGGAATCACGGACACTGCGTCATTCGTGTGCAGCGTGGAGAGCACGAGGTGACCGGTGAGTGCTGCCCGGACAGAAAGCTCCGCAGTGGGAGAGTCACGAATTTCGCCGACCATGACAATGTCGGGGTCCTGCCGGAGCACTCGCCTCAGGAGGGACTCGAAGGTCAATCCGATCTTCTCATGCGTCTGGATTTGGCCGACGCCGTGGATGACGTATTCGACCGGATCTTCGATGGTGACCACCTTGACGCTTTCTGATGCGAGCTCCCTGATCACGGCGTTCAACGTGGTCGTCTTGCCGCTCCCCGTCGGTCCGGACGCCAGGACGAGCCCATGAGGGACCGCCACGAGCGTGCGAATCAGCCTGAGGCGCTCCGCATCGATTCCCAGGTCGGCGAGTCCCGGCGGGACACCACTCGTGGTGAAGAGACGAAGAACGATTGACTCACCGGCGGCGATGGGGACGATCGATACCCGAACGTCGAAGGTTCCGTCGCCGAGATGGACAGAAATCCTCCCGTCCTGGGGAAGCCGCCGCTCCATGATGTTCAGATTCGCCATGATCTTGATCCGCGAGGCAACGCCGGGAAACTTCTCCTTCTCAATTCGGGCTACCGTCTGCAGCACCCCATCGATGCGGTAGCGCACCCGGGCCTCCTCCGAAAAGGATTCGATGTGGATGTCCGAAGCCCCCTTCCTGATGGCCTCGATCATGAGACTGTTGACCAGGTTGACGATCGGGGCATCGTTCGCAAGCCTGTCGAGAAGGATCCTTTCCTCGTCGCGAGCGCCGCCACGGGGGGGGTCGGTGTCCATTTCTGAAAGGCGCTTCCCCAGGTAGACGGCGAGCTCGGCGCGGTCGATGCGGAGGAAATGAACCGGTTTGCTGTGGAACCGTGTGAGGGAGTGCTGAATTGCGCTGTTGCAGGGATCGCACACACCCACGACAACCAGTTCTTCATCCTCCCTCAACTTGATCACGGAGTGTGCCTCGATGTATTCCAGCGGATACTGACCTTCGGACTCGGGCAGCGGCATGAACTGTGCAAGGGAATGCTGCCGGGAGAAATCTCCCCTCATCAGTGCTCCTTCACGAACTTCTGATAGAGCGCCTCCATTCGAACGCACTCGTCCGTTGCCCCGTGCGCGGGATACTCCACGTGGGGGACGATGTAGATGACGAGCTCATCGTTGGAAAGCGTGTCGTTCCTGCTCTGAAAGAGAAGCCCCAACAGCGGGATGTCCCCGAGCACAGGGGTTTTTTCAACGGTCGTCGTCTTTTCCTGCTGGATGAGCCCGCCGATGACCACCGGTGTGCCGGAGACAGTGCGCACGTTCGTGCTCACGATCTTCTCCGAAGTGGAGGGGGGGTTCCCCGTCGTTCCGGAGAGGTCCGCCCCCTGTTTGGACACCGTGGAAGAAACCTTCATGGTGATCATACCATCGCCGGACACCCATCCGTTCATGCTGACCAGAAGACCAGAAGTGATCTCGCGCGTCACACCAGTGCCCTGGAGTTGCTGCGTGGTGGTGTTCAGCTCCAGATCCCGATATCGGGTGGTGAGCGTGTTCTGGAACTTGATTTCCTGTCCCGAGAGGCCGTTGAGAGTCGTGTCTGCCAGAACGTTCGCTGTGTTGTTGCTCAAGTCGAGGTTGAGGTTGACGGCAAAGAGGGTTCCAAAGGTGGACACCACGTTGAAGTTGAGTTGAAGCAGCTTCCCGATCGTGCCGAGAAACGCAGCGGTCTGTGAGGTACCCGTCAGCGCGCTGCTTGACGCTGACGCGCTCCAGGTCAGGCTTTCCCCATTCTGGTACTCGATCACAAGGAGCTCGTAGCGAATTTGCGGCGTGGGACGATCCAGCGCCTCCAGCTCCCGTCTGAACTGCCGCAACTTGTCTTCCGAGCCGTTGAAAAACACGAGGGTGGAATCTCCCGTGGCCTGCACGTCGTCCTTCGCGACTGATGGCGGGAGGTTTTTCAGCAGGTAATCGGACTGGATGTATTTCAGGTAGAGAGGAGTGCCGCCGTGCTTCTTGTCCACCAGATCGAGGAAGTCATCGAGCGACTTCTTGTTTTCCGCAGACAGGAGCATGACGAACGAGTTCTCATGCGGGAGAGCCACTGGCTTGATCCCGCTCAGCGGGGACGGGAGCAGGGTGAGGAAATCATTCACCTTCAGGTAGCTCAGGTTGAAGCGGTAATACTTCTTCTGCTCCAACGGGCGGTC
>Ga0187870_1002273_pt1 | contig 16222 bp, 17 predicted proteins | sample June2016WEW_13_1_3_FD_132974 | JGI IMG/M metagenome (GOLD analysis project Ga0187870, IMG submission 132974) | Peatland microbial communities from SPRUCE experiment site at the Marcell Experimental Forest, Minnesota, USA - June2016WEW_13_150 | ecosystem: Environmental > Terrestrial > Soil >... | reverse complement strand
CCTCCTCGCGCTCGTCTGGCTCAGTGGGCGAGAGATCGAAGAGGGTGTCGTCCATGCCGAGAATCGTAGCTGCGATGCAGTCGGCTGGGAATCCCTCAAGCCGAAAGATTCACAAGCTCTAAGACACCAGCCGACTCGATACCCAAGGCGAGCGGTCGGGCCAGAGCCGGTCGCACCTCTGCGCCCTCCTCCGCTCCGAAGCCACGGCGACGACCGACCGCGGTTCGGCGCCCCAAGACTAAGCGAGGCTCCCGATGAAGCCCTCGAAGGGTGGTGCAGCCCGTCGCGGGCTGGCCATCCAGTCGACGGGTGGCCCGATCGGCCCTAGAAACGCCGTTCAACGAGTTGCCGACCGCGTCTGCGTAGTTTGCGGCGGTCCGGTCGTGCGAAGTGCGCGTGGGCCGGCTCCGGCGGCCTGTGTGGCCTGTGGTGGCCACCTTCGGGCGCTCCGCCAGCTCCGCGCCTACTTCGCCTCGGCCGAGCGGCTGGCGCGCTCGCTCGGGCAGGTCTCCGTGGCAGCTCTCGCCCACGAGGCGGCAGATGCAATCGAGCGGGAGGCGGCCCGATGAGTACACGCTCCGAACTTGTCCGCTACTCGGACATCCTCCCCATTTTGGTCGAGTGGGTTTGGAACGGCTACATACCGGCTGGGATGTTCTCGCTCCTCGACGGCGACCCGGGTCTGGGCAAGAGCACCTTTACGGCAGACCTGGCGGCCCGGATCAGCACCGGACGCCCCATGCCAGACGGCACCGGAGGCGGGAAGCCTCGCGGCGTGATCCTGCTCTCGTCCGAGGACGATCGGGGCCGGACGATCCGACCTCGGTTCGATGCCGCCGGTGCAGACCCGGACCGCGTGTTCACCTTCGACATACGCGACTCGGACGGCAGCGCCCGGCCGCCGATGATCGTTCAGGAGGACCTCGCCCGTCTGGAGCGGATCATCCGATCCAACGACGCCGCCATGGTCGTGTTCGACCCGCTCTCGGCATATCTGCCCGATGGCCTGGACACCAACCGCGACGCCAACGTCCGCCGTGTTCTGTACTGGCTCGCCAAACTCGCCGGCAATACCGGCTGCGCGGTTCTGGGCTTGCGTCACTTCCGCAAGAGCCCTTCGGAAAACCCGCAATACCGCGGCGGGGGCAGCATCGCCTTCATCGGTGCGGCGAGAGCCGCCTATCTCATGGCGCCCGACCCGGACGATCCGGCCGGGAACCGCCGCATCCTCGCGCCCACGAAGATGAATGTCGGGCCGCTGCCGGTCTCGCTGGCCTTTCGCCTGGCGGTCGATAGCCCCGGCGGGTACCCGCACCTGATCTGGGAGGGACCGACACCTCATACCGCGGCCTCTTTGTCGGCGATCCCGTTCAAGGGCCGACGCGACTCTGAGCGCGAACGCGCCGTGGAAGTGCTCGCCGAGGTGCTCGCAGACGGGCCGCTGCCGGCGGCCGAGGTCTACCGACTGGCGGGCGAGGCCGGAGTCCGGGAGCACACGGTCGACCGGGCCAAGAGCGTGCTAGGGGTCCGGTCACGGCGCATCGGCCGCCCCGGAGGGACTGGCGCCTGGCTGTGGGAACCGCCCAAGGGTGCCAACAACGCCCGAAGGGTGCCAACAGAATCAACTGGCACCCTTCGGGAAGGCTTGGCACCCTTCGAGCCCGTGGCGGTCGAGGAGGACTTCCCGCCCTCGGCCTGGGATGCCGGGAGGGAGTCGGTATGACCAGGAGGCTCAACGGGGTATTCACGGTCCTAGCGAATGCCGATCGCGTCGTGCCGGCGCCTCGGTCCGGCGCTCTGCCCGGGGTCGGCCCGCGCCAGGTCGGCCATGTGCCGGGGCTCCGGTCCGGCGCTCTGCCCGGGGTCGGCCCGCGCCCCATCGGCGTCGTGCCGGAGGGTGAGCGATGACCCCCCGGTTGGCCGAGATCCTCGCGGAGATGGTGGAGGTCAAGCTCGATGCCGATGCTCGCCGGGCCCTCGGGCAGCGAGGTACGATGTCGCGCGCCCGGCGTCCCGACCGGTCCTCCCTCTCACCGGTCGGGCGCCGGCAAAGAGGTAGACCATGAGCCTCGCCCGCCAAACCGATCTGCGACCCGAAGACCTAACGGGCCGTCGCTGGGCTGGCTACATACGCGAGTCGACCGTCGGCCAGGCGGACCGCTACGGCCCCGCGATCCAGCGTGCCGAGCAGGCCAGGTACGCCGAGCGCTATGGCCTGGTCAGCACCGAGCGCGAATACGTCGATCTGGTCTCCGGCAAGGACACCATTCGACGGAGCGACTTCGCCCGGATGGTAGCCGATGCCGAGGCCGGCGAGTTCGACGTCCTGCTCTGCTACGACACGAGCCGCTTTGCCCGCAACGTCGTCGACGCCTGGACATATCGCGACCGTCTCGCCAAAGCGGGCGTTGTCGTCGTCTTCTGCGCCGATGGGCTGATATCCGGCAACACGAACACCTACGAGCTAGAGGGGCTCAAGACCGTCGGCGATGCCGCTTACATCCTCCGGCTGTCGCGCAACGTCTACAACGGCTATGACAAGAAGTGGGACCTCTTCGCCGATCCAGGGGGCCGCGCCCCGCTCGGCTTCGCCCGAATTGGGGAGCGCCAGTTGCTGGCTCCGGTCGAGGGGCCGGATCTAGACCGCGTCCGCCGGGCCTTCGAGCTATATGCCAGCGGCGCCTGGAGCGATACGACTCTGGCCGACGAGGTGGGTCTTGCTGAGGCAGGACTGACTGAGATCCTGACCAACCCGCTCTATGCCGGCCGCGCCATCCGCCACAAGGGACGGCCCGATCAGGAAGAGAAGCTGGCCCGTTTTGAGGCTCCGATCGACCCGGCCCTTTTCGAGAGGGTCCAGGCCATTCGAGCCAGTCGCCGGACTGCCTACTCGGTCGGCGCCAGACCGGGCACGCGGCGGTCCTATCCACTGGTCCCGTTCATGCACTGTCTCGACTGCGGCTCCGGCTATCACGGTGACGCGAACAACGGACTCCGACGTATCCGACACAGCCGGAGACCCGCCTGCTCGCCCTCGGCGACCTACGGCGCTGACCGCTATGAAGAGCAGCTCGCCCGCCGTTTCGATCAGCTGCGGTTTCCGGAGTCAGATATCGAGCAAGTTCTAGCGGCTATGCGCAAGAGGCAGAAGCCAGGGCCCGCACCGGACCCGGACGCCCTCGCTGCTGCGCGGGCCGAACTCCAGGCCAAGCTCGCGGCGGGCGCCATCAGCATCGACGCGTTCAGTCGAGAATGGCGCCGTCTGGAGCGCCCGACTCTCGTCCCGGCCACGCCGCCGGACGAGCTGCGCCTGCGCAAGGCTCGCAAAGCTCTGATCGAGTTCAAGACGCTGTGGCGCGAACCGGAGATGCCGGACCGGCTTCGGGAAGAGGCCCTCCACGAGATCATCGCCGGCCTAGACATCAAAGGCCCGGAGATCGTGGCCATCCATCCCGCGCCAAACGAAAACGCCTGGCTACTGGGCCAGGCGGCGCTACGCGAACAATCGTTGCTGGAGCAACGGCATGTGGGAATGGTCGGGGCGAGAGGAGTCGGACCTCCGACAGAACTTGCCAGATCATGGTGCGAGGTTGACAGCATTCTGACTCGGCACTAACGCCCGATTGTGGTAGGGGTGCGGGCGAGGTCGGCGCCACGGCCATGGTTACTCGTCGATCTCGGCGCGGCGCAGAACCACGAACCAGAGCCCCAGGAGACCGAACAGCCAGACAGTTAGAATGGCGGCGCCCACCACAGGCGGCAGTGCCACCCAGCCTGGGGAACTGGTTTGGCCGCCGTCCCCCGTGCTCAAGCCCGCAGCCACCTGGGCATCCCCGAGGAGCGCCGTCAGTCGTATCGTCAGCGCCAGCTGCGGCACATATCGAAGGTCCCCGCTTGCCCGAGACATCACGAGCGCGGCCACGATCCCTTCGACGACGACGTACATTCCTGCCCCGAGAATGCCCGACGCCGTCGAGCGAAGCTTCAGTGCGGCAAGACCGGCGAGAGCCATACCGGCGAGGGCCAAACACAGCAAGGATGCGGCGACGAGCAGTGCCCCGCCCAGGCTCACCGGGCCAGTCGGCCCTGGGGGCAACATGCCCATGTCCGCGGAGCCCTGCGTCAGCGCAGACGTGTTGCCAGGATCGACCCGGACGATCACCGGCGCGATCGCCCCGAGGGCTACCACCGCCGCAAAGGTCACGAGAACGAGACCGACAAGCCACGCCAGCCGGGCACCGAGGTAACGGAGCCGATCAGGGTGGAAGAGAACCACGTTTCGGATCGTGCCCCAGGAGAACTCGTTGCCCAACAGTGACGCGGCCAGGAAGGCGGCACTTAGGACGAGCCACGTGGTGGTCCCCTCGACCATCGTGGCGATGCTTCGCGGGAACTGATACGGCAAGGCGCTGAAGGCCCGCAGCGCCGCAACCTGCGCGGCGACCTGCGCCTGATACTGAGGGGGAACCTCCCCCATGGACGGACCCTGGGGGTTACCCGCCGAAATGGCGCCCGCGACATAGCTCAGCAGGGCAAGAGCGGGGATGCCCAGGACGATGATCCGCACATCCCAACGGCGCCGGATACGTAGCCAATCCGCCTGCAGCAGCGAGCGCATCACACCCCCTCCGTGAGCTCGAGGAAGACCGACTCGAGCGACGCCCGTCGCAGGACCAGCTCAGCCGGGTACAGGTCGTTGCCGGCCAGCAGTCGATTGACCGCGCTCGAGCCGAGCCGACCGGGGGTGACGAGGAGGGTGTTCTCTCTATCGACGGCCGCCTCTGCCTCGAGGCCGGCATCCGCGAGGACGCGAGATGCTCGTCCCGCCTCCTCACCCGTGTCGAAAGCGATCGCCAGGCGCTGACCCTGCTCCAGGAGCTCGCTGGTCAGACCCTCGGCGACGAGCCGGCCGCGCTGCAGGATGGCCACTCGGTCGCACAGCTGCTCAACCTCAGTCAGGACGTGGGTCGAAAGGAAGACCGTCCGTCCGCTCCGCGCCAGCTGTCCGATCAGGGCGCGGACGTCCACCACCCCGGCGGGGTCGAGGCCGTTCGTGGGCTCGTCCAGGATGACCAGCGTCGGGTCCCGCAAGAGGGTGAGGGCGACGGCAAGTCGTTGCTTCATGCCGGTCGAGAAGCCGCCGACCTTGCGCCCCGCGACGGCGCTCAGCCCCACGACGCCGAGCGCTCGGTCCGCCGCGGTCGAACCGACGGCGGACGGCATCCCGGCGAGCGTGGCAAACAGGCGGAGGTTCTCGTGCGCCGAGAGATACGGATAGAAGGCCGGTCGCTCGACGATCGCGCCGACCTGCGCCAGGCAGGAGGCATCGCGCGGTGAGCCCCCCAGCAGCGTGATCGACCCTCGATCGGGACGCAACAGCCCGAGCAGAAGCCGAATGGTTGTGGTCTTGCCCGAGCCGTTCGGCCCCAGGAAGCCGTACACCGAGCCGCGCGGAACGTAGAGACTGATCCCGTCTACGGCCGGCACTGATCCGAAGTGCCGCACCAATCCGTGGGCTTCGATCGCGGCGTCCATGCCCCTCCTGCCTGCGTAGCGCGTGTCGTGCGTAGCGCGGGTCGCACCTGAGTCTACACAAGGCTCGCGTCTCAGAGCTGGCCTCGGGACCGTCCGACTCAGCGGCGCTGATCACCCTGGGTCGCGCGTAGAGGGGAGCCAAGAGGTTGACGATCCGTTCTCGAACCACCCGGAGCCTGATTAGGCACATCATCGGTTCCGTGCGGTTGGGCCGCGGGGCGATCTATAGGACCAGTTGCCTCGGCCCGGCCTGCTTGATCGTTGTGATCGCCGTGGTCGGCTGCTCCGGAGCCATGTATACGGGCACGCCGCCCCGCGGCCCAACTCTCACGCCGGTGCGCAGCACGAGTCCGGTTTTCACGCCGATTCCCACCTCTTCACCTACGCCTGCGCCGTTCAGCGTGACCGGATCGATGACGCTCGCCCGCGACTGGCACACAGCCACGCCGCTCTCCGATGGCCGCGTGCTGATCGCCGGAGGCGAAAACGACTCCGGGTCTCTCGGCTCGGCCGAGTTGTATGACCCGAAGACCGGCACCTTCAGCCCGGCCGGCTCCATGGGTACCGCGCGTGCCTACCACACCGCTACCCTCCTGTCCGACGGCCGTGTCCTCATCGCAGGAGGCTGGGATGGCTCAGCGACCTTCTTCGCCTCGGCCGAGTTGTATGACCCGAAGACCGGCACCTTCAGTCCGACCGGCTCCATGGGTGCCGCGCGCTTTGGCCAGACTGCGACCCTGCTCTCCGACGGCCGAGTCCTCCTGGCCGGAGGCGGCAACGGCTCGGCGAATCTAGCCTCGGCTGAGCTCTATGACCCGAAGACCGGCAAGTTCAGCCCGACGGGCTCGATGGCCTCCGCCCGCTTCCGGCACGCCGCCACGCTGCTTTCCGACGGCCGTGTCCTGGTCGCGGGAGGCGTCGACCAGGGGGCTCTTCTCGCCTCGGCAGAGCTCTATGACCCGAAGACCGGCACCTTCAGCCCTACGGGCTCGATGTCCGAGGGTCGAGGCTACCCCGTCGGAACCCGGCTCTCCGATGGCCGCGCACTCATCGTCGGAGAGGACGGGATCGGCGACGTGTACGACCCCAAGACCGGCGCTTTCAGCCCGACCGGCGCGATGGTCCTTCCTCGGGAAGGCGAGACCGCCACGCTGCTTTCCGACGGACGGGTCCTGGTCGCGGGAGGTGCAGACGACGCCTCGGCCGAGTTGTATGACCCGAAGACCGGCAAGTTCAGCCCGACCGGCTCGATGACAGCCTCTCGCCGGTACCTCACGGCCGCGCTCCTCCCCGACGGTCGCGTCCTGATAGCCGGGGGCAATGATGGCTCGTCGGCCCTCGCTTCAGCCGAGCTGTTCCAACCGTAGCTTGCGACTCAGGCGCTGCGTCGGCCGTGTTCTCTGACCGAGCCGGCCGGAGGAATCGCCTGGGGGGTCAAGCGCCGACGCTATGGCTTGTTAGTGCCATTGCGGGCTGCTCGGAACGGACCGGCGGGCGTTGAGGAGTGACCACGCTTTCCGAGCTTATCGCCGGCGTCTTCGCCAGTCGCCTGGGCGGCCAGCCACTCGACCTCGTAGTCGCGCTTGCGGCGACCCGAAAGCATCTCGACGGACGTGGCCGCTGGGGTTATCTAGCTAAGGGGCATTTAGCCCTGGAGCCAGCTAACGACGTAGGAAAGGTGAGAGGGGCGATTGAATAGCTATGCATCAGGAGGGATAGGCTGCGTGGTTCTGGGTGGAGAGGACCTTCAGATCGGTTGCCGACGCACCCGCTACAACCGCCCCTCGCGCGAACCAACAACCACGAAGGTAACACTCCGAGTGCCAGCCTAGCTGTCACTAGCAAGGATCAAAGTTACGGTGGTTGTGGCATCTTGTTGACGGGTACGCCTCCCCGCCGATGCCGGCTTGTCAAGCGATATCGCCACCACACATGGAATGCGGGGACGGCACATCAAGGAGGGGAACCTTGGCATCCAAGGCAACGAAGGGCCGACGGAACATTCCAGAGCCCGAACGCCTCAAGGTCTGGGTCCGGTCCGGCGGGTGTTGCGCCTACTGTGGCAAGTACCTCCTGGAAGGCGCGATCACTCATCGAGAGTTTCCACTCGGCGAGCTAGCCCATATCGTCGGCCAGCAGGACACTCCGGGGTCACCCCGCGGGCAGGTTGTCGAGATGTCTGATGAAGATCGCGACAATGCCGAGAACCTGCTGTTGCTGTGTCCCGGCGAGCACCGGGAAATCGACCGTGAGGGCGCGGTCGAGATAATCGACATCGAGCGCCTGCGCAAGCTCAAGCGAGACCATGAGGAGTGGGTCCGGCGAGTGGTCACCCTGGATCGCAACAGGGGGACCGCCGTGCTCCGCATGATCGGCTCCGTTCGAGGACGTGTTGTCGAGATCTCGCGACCGACCGCTTCGGACGCGGTTATCCGCTCCGACGATCGATTTCCGGACTTTCCACTGAGTTACGACAACGCGGGGATCGAGATCGACCTCCGCCAGTTCGCGGGGGAGGACCCTGCCAACGCGGCGTACTGGTCGGCGTGCAAGGCCAAGATCGACGAGGTCGTGGCGAACAAGCTCAACGAGGCCGTCGCGGGCGAACACATCCGCCACCTGAGCGTCTTCGCTTTCGCTCGCTTGCCCCTCCTTGTCTATCTCGGCTCGAGACTCGACGACGCCTACGAAGTTCGTGTGTACCAGCGCATGCGAGACGCTGAGACCTGGCGGTGGCCTGGTGGGTCCACGGTCGACTTCGCGCTCTCCATGCCCGAAGGGTTGCCGGGGCAAGAGGCCGTCGCAATCCTCAACGTCTCTGGGTCTATAGAGGACAGCGAGATTCCTAAGCCCCTCCGCGCTTTGCCCCGTATGCTCATCGAGCCCGCTGGCGTCACACCTGCACCAGACTCCATCAGCTCTGCTGAATCACTCGCGGCTTTCGAGGCTAGCGTTCGGGGCATGTTTGCTGAGATCGAGCGGAGCAACAAGGATCTTCAGAAGCTTCACGTCCTCGCCGCTCTTCCGTTGTCCGCGGCCGTGACTCTCGGCCGGGTCCATGACCCGCACGTCCACCCGGCAATGGTGATCTACGACCGCGCCGCAATTGCTGGCGGAGACTGCTACGTCCCTGCGATAGAGATCGTCCGATGAAGCTCACGAGCTACTTCGACGCTTTCCTTCGCGATACGGTCAACCTCAACCAGACCAGGCTTGATCAGCTCTCAACTCGTGTCGCGGCGATTGTCGGGACCCTCGAGGCCGACGCCGTGCTCGGTCCCAAGATCGAAGAGCACCTGCCCCAGGGTTCGTGGGCCCATAGAACGATCATCAAGCCGCTCCCGAACAAGGAGTTCGACGCTGACATCCTTCTTCACCTGACCGAAGACTCGGTCTGGAGCGCTGATCCGCAGGAGTACATCAAGCAACTCCGCGCCGCCTTTGCGCGATCCTCAACCTACAGTTCCATGCTCGGCGAGGGCAAGACTCGCTGCGTGCGGATCGTCTATGCAAACGATTGCCACGTCGATGTTGTGCCTTACCTAATGCTCGCCGACGGCCGTGAGGTGATCATCAACTCACGAGACAGTGAGTTCGAAGAAACCAACCCTCAGGGCTTCACAGACTGGATGAAAGAGCGGGACGACCTGTCGCAGGGGAACCTCCGCAAGGTCATTCGGCTTATGAAGTACCTTCGTGACTACAAGGGCACGTTCGCGGTTCCGTCGGTGATCCTCACGACCTTCTTGGGGGAGCGCGTTCAAGACTGGGACGTTGAGAATCGATACTCGGATATACCCACGACTCTACTGAACGTTGCCGGCGATCTCGATTCCTGGCTAGCCTGGCAATTCGCCATGCCAACGATCACTGATCCGAGCTGCCCCGGAACGGATTTCAACCATCGCTGGAGCCAACCGCAGTTCGACACCTTCAAGAAGAAGATTTCTGAGTATCACGGGTGGATCAAAGAGGCCTACGACGAGACCGACAAAGCGAAGAGCGTGACGGCCTGGCAGCGAGTCTTCGGTGAAGACTTCAAGCAGCCGGCCAGCACAACCGCAACCGAGTCGGCACTGACCAAGTCGGCAGAACCGAGCGCCTTTTCCCGGCTACCGCGAGCTCCGCGTGAGGAGTACATCCAGGAACGTGGTTACAGCTTCGGCGGCCAGCACATGGCAGAGATAACCGCAACCGTAACGCCTGGATCGGGAGCCAGACGCACGCTTCGGTCAATTGGGGTCGTGGACAAGAACCGGCAGCTAGCCTTCCATGTCACCACTGACACCCCAAAGCCCTTCGACATCTACTGGAAGGTGCGGAACACAGGCGCAGAGGCCCAGCGGGCGAATGACCTGCGAGGCGAGATTGTTACTGGCAACAGCGCGACTCTCTCCCACGAGGAGCGGACCAAGTACTCGGGCCCCCACTTCATTGAGTGCTACATCGTCAAGAACCGTCAGGTGGTTGCGATCGGACGGCACAACGTCTTCATTCGATAGCCGGCTGCGAAATCCCCGTACTGCTCGAGGAGCCTCGAGTCTTGTTGGTCGGGTCGGCCGCGACGGCCGCCTGGCCGGTTCGCTCTGAGTCGTCCGGCGCTGGCTCGGTCGCGGACCGGAGCCCGACCTGATCAGAGCGTATCGGGCAGCTCTTATCCGGGGCTTATCTCAAAGGTCGAACAGCTTGCGGTCCCTCGCATCCTTGGCTAGACGGCGCTGTTCGGCCTCCGAAGGCCCCTTGACCGGTGGCCTCTCACGGAGGAGGCTCGTTGGGCATCCCGCAACAAAGGGGAGCCTGGTGACCTGGAACCTTCGGACCAAGAACGTCACGCCACGTCCTCCGGCTGTGCCCAAGCCGCCTGCGGTGCCACAGCCTCCGGGGCCGCCCCATCCGCCTGCACCTCCCGGAATGGAGTACTACTGGGACCACGACTCCTCGGGGCCTCGCAAGAGGTAGTGGGTCGCTCCGGCCGCAGCCGCTCGACTGACCGGACGGCGCGAGGATCTGACCTCGGAGGACTACTGCATGACTGCCGCGCATGGCCAAGAAGCCCGACTCACGCCGGACTCCCTCGAGCAACTGGTTGCCGATCTGGGCACGGCCGCCACTGGCCGACTAGTCAATCCGTACGCCTGCTACGACCCGGAACTCGACAAGTTGAACAGCGCGGCCATTAGGAGGCAGAACCTGCTCGACTACCTAGAAGCGCGTCGCTCACCGGCTCTCCTTCTGGTGGGCGAGGCCGCTGGCTTCCGGGGTTGCCGGTTCTCTGGGATCGCATTTACGTCCGAGCGATCCATGGCGCCCGAGAGATGGAGTTCGCGGCGCCAAGAAGGCTGGATTGAACCCTCGGCCACGATCGTGCATGGCGAGCTGGGCCTACTCAGACTCGAATCGCGAACGCTGCTTTGGAACGCGGTCCCGTTCCACCCAGCGAGGGATGGCCAGCCGCTCACCAACCGCACGCCGACAGCATCTGAGCGTAGGGCCGGCCAGGAGTGGCTGGTCCGGCTCATTGCATTGACGACGCCTGGAGTGATCGTCGCCATCGGCCGGAAGGCGGCCCTATCTCTTCATGACCTCGATCTCGGTGCTCACGCGGTGCGTCACCCGGCCAATGGCGGCGCCACTCTGTTCCGCGAGCAACTCCGGGATCTGGCGCACGAGCGCGGGCTCGCCTAACGGCCTCGGGAAGGGCCGCGCGGACACGATGACCACATACGCGCACGTCAACTGGCTACGGGCTGAGACAAAGGATCTGCTGGACCGCCACGGCGCACACCTACAGGCTCTCGCAGCCGCTCTGAACCTGGCTGTCGAGACTAGCGCTACTGTCTGGTCCAAGTTCCGCAGCCCTTGGATTCGAAGCCCTTGTCCTTGGCTGCGATCGTCACGATGGCGGGGGTGTCGGTGTTGTCGTTCGCGATGATTTGGTTGTTCGTGTCCCCGAACCCAGAGAGCCGAGCCCAGTAGCAGCCAGCCTCGCCAGCGCTCTTGTACGTGCCAGCAGTGATATCGGTCCCGACGATGTAAACGCCATCATCGAAGGACGTGCGGCTCGACGTGATCGCCGAAAGATCAGCGGTCCAAGTTCCGCAGTCGTCCGACTCAAACCCTTTGTCAGATGCGGCGATCGTTACCACCCACGGAAAGTCCGCATTCTCGTTGGCAATGATCTCGCCCAAAGTCCCGCCGAAGCCGGACAGGCGCGCGAAGTAGCAGCCGGGCGAAGCCACCCGCGTGCGGTAGGTGCCGGCCTTGATGTCCTTGCCGACCTGCCAGGTGCCATCACCGAACTGTGCGACGCCCGGCGCGGCGGTCGCGGCCGAGGTCAGGGTCCCGGCCGGAACCGGCGTATCCGTAGGGATAATCAGGGGCGTGAGTGTCGGCATCGGCATGCTCGTGTCACCCGGCGTCGCGCAGGCGGTCACGGCAAGCAACAGCGGAATCAAGAACACGATTCTTCGCATCACCCCACCTCTTCCCTCGCGGAATGCCCGCGCCTCAGTCTAGGCCAGACGCTGCCTTGACTGCGCAACGCGGAGGCCGCTGCAACGCCTACTCTAGCCAGCCTGTACCGCCTCTCTGTCTCTGGTAAGCCGCATGTGAGCGAGGCCCGTTTACCCTGGCTGCCGCCCCCGCTCCGCTAGTCGCCGACGGTCCCTGTCCAGGTCCCGGCCAGTTCGCCGGGCTCCGTCAGCCTCACCGCATCGATCTTGCCTGCCATACTGACCGCGGAAGCCACTGGACGCATGGACGGATCGGGCGTGCTGATATCGCGGCCTTCCCACTAGCTGGCACGGAGCGGATGCGCGGACGCTCCACATTCCGCGCGGAATGAGGTGAGGGATGGCACCGCAGCTTTACCAGTGCCCGGCATGCGGCCAGCCTGTTTCGTATTCCGCTCCAGGATGTCCGCGTTGCGGCTGGAGGCCAGGACCGCCGCCAATTCAGCCGGCGCCTGCGAAGAAAGCTCAGCAATTGGCGTTGGTGGCGACCGGCTTCGCGGCACTCATTGCTGTCGGCTCGTTTCTCCCATGGGCAGCGGCGGGAGCGGGTCTACTCAGCGCGTCCAGAACGGGGATCGAGGGCGGCGACGGTTGGATTACGCTCGGGATTGGTGCTGCTGCCGCGTATGTTGCTATCAGGGCATGGCTCGATTCCCGCATTCCCCATCCCGGCAAGATGGTTGCGGCTGGGTTGGCCGCGGCAGCCATCGCCGTCGTAGACGCCTTGGATATCGTCGGCCGCCAAGCCACCAGCGTCTACGGGGTAGAGATCAAGCCGACGCCGGAACTGGGAGTGCTCGTGGTGATCGCAGGAGGTGTCGGCCTGGCAGTAATCGGCGTGGCAGGAAATCGGGCGCAATGATCGACGGCCACTAGCGGTAGTCAGCGGACGGCCGAGTCGAATGTCGGTGCGTTCTACGGCGGGGTCGTACAAGTCTCGCTGCGGATACCGGCGGTGGGAGTCGAGTCGCAGCCGAGCGAGCCGCGGCCTGAGGACGAGTGGAAGGTCCAGATGGGGCCTGGCGAGACCAACGATGAGATGCCCCACGAGCCGGTGCACCCCGAAACCAACGGTCCTCTTGCCGCCGGGTCCGACTCGAAGGTAGTCGTCCGGCCACACCGCGCCTCGGAGCCCGATCCAACTGGACCTCCATACCCTCACCCTCTGGTGACATTGGCGCACGCTGGCCAAGACCGTTGCTATGTAGCACTAGGTCGGGGTGAGACCGGCAGGACGTGTTGCTTCGGGCGTGACATGAACGCGGCCCCGGGCCCGCGTGAGGACGCCACAATCGAGCGATGCGTTTCCATTTCAAGCGCGAGCCCCGGGATACCCGTCCGAGGCTTCCGCACGGAGAGATCGCATGGATCGCCGAAGTGCGGATTTCACGGGTTTTCGCCACCCGGTTTCACGCGAATTCGCCACCTGAATTCACTCGAATTGGCCGCCGGTTTCACGGGTTTTGGCCGCGCGTTTCACGGCTAATGGCCACCCGTTCTCGGAGATCGCCAGCAGCACCGGCGTGAGGTCGTCGGACACCGCACCCTGCCCCTCGATGAAGTCCATCGAGGAGAGATGCCGGTGCCCCGTCCCCGTACTGCTATGCGCCAGATCAGAGAGGTCCTGAGGCTTGCCCAAGCCAAGAACCTGACTCCAACCCAGATCGCGGTCGCGGCCCATCTGCCGCGGACGACGGTCCGCAGCTACCTATCCCGCGCCGCGGCCGCCGGTCTGCCCTGGCCGTTGCCGGACGATCTCGATGATCGGGGCTTAGAGGAGCGGCTCTTCGGCCGGCCCGCTCCGCCGCCGGCGATCCTCGCCCGCCCCGTTCCCGATTGGGAGCAGGTCCACGCCGAACTGCGCCGACCAGGAGTCACCCAGGCGTTGCTGTGGTCCGAGTATCGGGAGCGCCATCCCGACGGCTTCGGATACACCTGGTTCACCGAGACCTATCACGCCTACACCGGCAAGCTCGATCTTGTGATGCGCCAGGACCATCATGCCGGCGAGAAGCTCTTTCTCGACTTCGCCGGGCAGACGATCCCGATCGTCGACCCACAGACCGGCGAGATCCGTCACGCGCAGCTCTTCCTCGCGGTTCTCGGAGCGTCGAGCTACACATACGCCGAAGCGCTGCCTTCGCAGGAGCTCGCGCACTGGTGCGCCGCGAACGTGCGGGCCTTCGAGTTCTTCGGCGGGGTGCCCGCGATCCTGGTGCCCGACAACCTCAAAGCCGCAGTCGATCGGGCCCACCGCTACGAACCCGATCTAAACCGCAGCTACTCCGATCTCGCCGCCCACTACGGCACCGCGATCATCCCGGCCCGCTCGCGCAAACCCAAAGACAAGGCGAAGGTTGAAGTCGGCGTCCAGGTGGCCGAACGCTGGATCCTCGCGGCCCTGCGCAACCGGACGTTCTTCAGCATTGCCGATGCCAACCTCGCCATCGCTGAGCGTCTCGAATGGCTGAACAACCGGCCCTTCCGAAAACTCGAAGGCTCAAGGAGCAGCGTCTTTCTCGCGATCGATGCGCCGGCTCTCCGATCTCTGCCGGACCGGCCCTATGAGTTCGCAACCTGGAAGCGGGCGAAAGTCAGCATCGACTACCACCTCGAGATCGACCGCCACTACTACAGCGTTCCATATCAGCTCGTGGGCGAGCGGGCCGATGTCCGCATCAGCGCCGCCACGATCGAGGTCTTCGTTCGGGGCCGCCGCGTGGCGAGCCATCCGCGCAGTGCGCAGCCGGGGCGCCACAGCACGACCGACGCCCACATGCCAGCGAACCATCGCGCTCACCTGGCCTGGAGTCCGGGGCGCATCGTCGCCTGGGGCGAGCAGGCCGGACCATCGACCGGAGCATTCGTCTCGGCCATCCTCGCCTCGCGGACTCACCCCGCGCAGGGCTTCCGGTCATGTCTTGGCGTGCTGCGTCTGGGCGATCGCTATGGAGCTGAGCGCCTTGAAGCCGCCTGCGCTCGGGCTCTCGCGGCCGGCGCCATCGGCTATCGGAGCGTCGACTCGATCTTGAAGGCTGGTCTCGATCGAACACCGCTGCCGAGTGCCGCACCTGCTCGTCCCCGCCGCGACCACGCCAACGTCCGCGGCGCCACCTACTACCGCTGAGAAGGAGATCACGTGCTCACCACACCAACGCTCGACAAGCTCTACACGCTCAATCTCGCGGGCATGGCCCATGGCCTCGCCGAACAGCGCGAACAACCCGCGGCCTATGGTGGCTTGGGCTTCGAGGACCGTCTCGGGTTGCTCGTGGACCGGGAGGTCACCGAACGCGAGAACCGCCGTTTGGAGCGCTGCCTTCGATCGGCCAAGCTGCGACTCGATGCGTCGATCGAAGACATCGACTTTCGCGCACCACGAGGTCTCGACCGTGGCGTCCTGCTCGATCTCGCGCGAGCGTCCTGGGTGGACAGCCACCAGGGCGTGATGGTCGTGGGGCCAACCGGCGTCGGCAAGACATACATCGCCTGCGCTCTCGCCCTGTCAGCCATCAGGGCCGGACACAGTGCTCTCTATGTCCGGACGCCGCGTCTCCTCGCGGAGATCGCCGCCGGTCGGGCCGATGGCCGGCTGCCGCGGCTCATGCGCACCTGGGCACGAACCGACGTGCTCGTGCTCGACGACTTCGCTTTGCAGCCTCTCGCCGATCAGGCGGCCGCGGACCTGCTCGAAGTCATCGAGGACCGGGCAGGTTTGCGTTCCACCATCGTCACGAGCCAGCTGCCGATCGCGCTCTGGCACGAGAACCTGGGCGAAGCGACAATCGCCGACGCCATTCTCGATCGACTGCTCGCTGGATCGCATCGCATCGAACTCCGGGGCGAGTCGATGCGTCGGGCCGAGCCGGCGAAGAGTCCCCCAAACGAACCCGAGGTGGCGTCCGATGGCCGCTGATCTCGTGGCACACTACGCCGACAACCGAAGCTCGAAGGAGGTGAGGATCAGGGGATGAATTGACGCCCTGCGTCGGCCGCTAGCGCGGCCTCCGAGGAGGCGGCGAAAACCCGTGAAACGGGTGGCCAATTCCGGCGGGCGGATCCCAGTCAGCGTCGCAACACAGACGGTGTTTCGAGGAGTTTAGCCATCCGGTCGGCAGGACTGTCCCATGACAGGACCTTCCGAGGACGCCGGTTCAGTTCGGTCTGCACTAGGG
>Ga0187870_1002272_pt1 | contig 16225 bp, 17 predicted proteins | sample June2016WEW_13_1_3_FD_132974 | JGI IMG/M metagenome (GOLD analysis project Ga0187870, IMG submission 132974) | Peatland microbial communities from SPRUCE experiment site at the Marcell Experimental Forest, Minnesota, USA - June2016WEW_13_150 | ecosystem: Environmental > Terrestrial > Soil >... | reverse complement strand
TATCGGCGTCAGGGCTGTCTACTTTGACGGCAAGCAGGAAGTCGAGGTTGACCTCATTACTTTCAGTGAGGTTGCCCTCTTTCGCTTGACGGATTCCCGTTTCAAGCGGAAGCCGAAGCCGGAGAAATCGGCGACGATGAAGGATGAGGATTTCGGCGAACCCGTTCGACAGAATACTCGTCGAAGCGAGGACAGTCGATTGCTTTATGGCTGAGACAAGCCGGCGGACAATCGCCACTTGGCTCTATATCACTTGACCGCGAGAGAGAGCACTGAGCGCAGCCGCGTTCTCGCGTGGATTAACTAGCGCTCGCCGGATCGTTGATCCAAGGCGGGCAGCATTCGGCCGGATAACAATTTCCACCGATTGAGAATGTACTGAAAACTTAGGGGTACTAATGACTTATAGCGAAGAAAATGAACTCCTTCAAACGCGATGGATGCTTTGCAAGAATACAGAGGCCATCATGACGAAGGCAACCGGTAGGGATTTGACTACCGAAGAACGCAAGACTTTCGATACGGCAATGGCCGAGATCGATAGGCTCGGCGCAATGGTTCCGAAGAGGGCCGGCAGGAACGACGGTCGGAGTCTTGAACAACTAATGAAGGACGCTCAGAAAATCACGGACCGCAGTATTATCGAGGACGTGGGCGAGCGGGTAAATGTTCAGGGTAGCCAGGGACATCGGGGACGCGATCCGCAAGGCAATGAGTTTCGGGTATGGTCGCCCGATGAGGCGATTGCACCGTATGCCGGTACGGGCCGGGAATCTGAGGCGAGAATGTCTAAGGTGCTCGCGGCCGCAGTCACCGGCAGGATGGACGAGCTGACGGCAGAGGAAAGAAATCTTTCCCAGGGCAGTCTAGCTAGCGGCGGGGTACTCATACCGACGAACTGGTCGCGGGAAATCATCCAGGGGGTGCGGGCCAACCTGACAGCCGCGCGGATGGCGGATATCGTTGAAGTACCAAACGGCAACCTAACAATCCCCGGCGTGAGTGGATTCCCGACAGCTTCATGGGTTGGCGAATCTGGCACGTTCACGGAGACCGACTCTAGTTACTTTGCGTTGAAGTTGCTTCCGAAAAAGGTTGGAACCTATACGCAAATGTCTGTAGAGATGGTGGACAATTCCAGCGGACTCGAAGGACAGCTTGACTCAGACTTGAACTACGCCGTGGCTCTGGCAATCGATAAGGGTTTCTATGAAGGCGATGGAGTGAACAAACCTCTTGGCCTGAAAAACTCGCCGTATGTGAACAGTACGGACGCGGCAGGTGCGGCTATCACGCTGGACAACTATACAACCAATGCGTACTGGGCACTGCAAGCACAATCTTGTCCGCAGGACGTATTTATGATCTCCAATCCAAAGTGGGGAAACTTCCTCGACTTGGTGAAACTGGCGGGCGCTGGTTTGCTGTACGCATTCTCAGGAATGCCGGCCACAACGCCGTCAAGCGCATCGAACATCACGAAGCTCTACAGTGCGGCGCTGAGGAATGATACCAGCGTTGTTGATATATACACTCTGCCGCGAGGTTGCACCGTTCTGGGCTACAACCCGAACGGGGTGAGGCTCGAAATCTTCCGGGGTTCGGACACGGCCATCACAAAGGGTCAGGTGTTCATCAGGATTTACATGTACTGCGATGCTGGCGTGAAAATCCCCAGTTGGGTGCACGTGTATAAAAACGTGAACGCGGCCTAGTAAGAAAGGAGACAGACGAAATGTATATGTCACTCTCGAAAGAGATCAAGATTGTTTCGATGAATAGCTCGGCCGGGTCAAGTCAGGGAACCACGGGGTTTATCTGCTCGAATCCGGTTGATCGCTCAGGCTTCGATAGCGTGTGCATCATCGCAACGTTGGGAACGGTGGCTAATACGGCGCAGGCCGTTTTGGTTCCCGGATTTGGTGATACTAGCGGCACAATCGTTGCAAGCTCGGGCACGACTGCCAATTGTGCGGGATTTGCGAGCTGCACAACGGAGTGCAACAATGCACTTCTGGTGCTCGACCTGCATGAGCCAACGAAACGATGGATTGGTGCATCGGTCGTCAAGGGAACTGCGAGCGCTGCGGTTTTGGCAATAACGGCGCTGTTATACAACAGAGACAACTATGCCATTCCGTACGTAAATCTAGTGGCAGGTTCGAGCGGGACGGGCGCTTATCTGCCGTGCTCCGTTGCATGGAGCCAAAGTACTACGTAAAAAGGCGAACGTGATTGTAGGGGGAGCGGCTGCCGTTGGCATGTCCGCTTTCCCGCCTCACGGTCCCTGCCGGCTGTCCTCTGGTTAACCTCCTTTCGGCAGTCGGCTTATTATTTGGGAATCTGCGCGGCCCGGGTTCCGGACAACCGCTCGGAGTATCGTCATTTTTCATTCAAGCCGGCAGACTGCCGTACCTCCATGCGGCGATAGGCTGCCGGCCCTTTTTCAAGGAGTGCAACATGCAACCCTTCATTCTACTGGACAGAGTAATCGATAATAAGTCATGGATCGAGGATCGCCCGGAGATGATCGTCACGGATGTGTTTTGGAAGTGGGTTCGGGTGAAGTGCGCAGATCCGGCCTGCTGCTGGCACAAGTGGATGCGCGCTGATGCGCTCATGTCTGCTTGAATGCCAACACGACCACTAGGACCATGCCGGGTCAGAACATGCAACGGTCGCAATACAACCGGCACGGGCTACTGTTCACTGCACGTGAAAGGATTTTATAAGGCAGATCGTGAGCGCCGTGGTAGTAGCAGGGAAAGAGGGTATGGCAAACACTGGCAGGAACTCCGAGCACAGTATTTCACTGCGGCTGGCATTCCAAAAAGCGAATGGGGAAGATTCAGACTACACCATCGCCCACGATATGATCCGAGCATAAATCCCGTGCATGAACACTACACATTGACAGTGATGACCGAGAGTGAACACAACCGTATCACTGCGGCAGAGGATCACGACTCACCACGTAGACGTATCTACTCATATCAGAACCATTGGCCTACGATTGGATGAAGGAAGCACACCCCGGTAGAGGGCATGCATTTTCTGCCACCTTCTGCATAGTCCGTGTGGGCGTCCCGGCCTAGAGGCCGCAGTTGGAGAATTTTGGCAACTTGGGGTGAATAGGGTGGTCCGGGGACACGGCAACCCTATTCCTTGGTCGAACCCCGGCCGAATTCCGCCAATCGACGCGCGTTGAGTTGTGCCGTATAGTCCGACACTGGCTCTTCGGCCAATGCGTATCCCATGCATGACCGTACTTCTATCGGATCGTTGAATCTTGTCGGAAATCCCTCCGAATGTTCCTTCCGCAAAACTACGCCCATGCGTTCGATTATCATTCCTCGCTTGCGCAATCGACGCAGAGAACGAAAGAGGGATGCCTTCGCGCTCGGGTTCTGTTGCTGAATCCGATGGCTGCCGTTGTCGAATCCTTTGTGTCCGGACACGCCATACAAGTCAATCAAGAGCCAGTGCACCGGCACGACTTCCATTCCTTCGGCATGGCGGTCTGCGAGGTACGCGAGTATTTTCGTTTGTTCGGCAGATAGGTTACCGATTGGCGCGGGGGCATACTTCGGTAACCGGGTCATTTGTCCCATTTGTAGATTTCATTCTTCCATTCGGTTTCCGAATCAATACCTTCAAGAAATTGTCTCAGGGCATCAACGCATGTCCACTTTCCGAGCCGCCATACTTGCCTGTACGGTTCGTTAAACTTTAGGAATTGTATTGATTGTCTGGCGTCAACTTTCTTTTCTGCGATTTCATATTGAGCCTTTTCAATTAGCCCGTTGATTGTTTCGCGTGCCTTATCTTCTTGAATCTCCCGCCGGTCCAGTTTGCCCCTCAGCGTTTCGATCTCTTCATGTGAAATAATCATTTCGATTCTCCTTTGAGTCCTATTATCCGCCGTTCGGCGTCGTCTGTCAAACACGAAGCCCCCGGCCGAGCGGGTCCGGCGCGGGGGCGGGAGAGAGGGTCCAGGCAGGCCGCTTAGTTGTAGTTACAAATCCACGCCGTGCCGCCCGGGTTCGGGATCGTGATCAAGTCTCCCGAAGATGCGCCGGCATTATAGGGTCCGCCGCCGGCATGCCAGTACACACCGTCCGGCATTCCCGATCCCTGCGCGGTAAGTTTGTAGATTCCGGGTACGACGCCAGTGTATTTGAAAGAGGGTCCGGGTACGTTGTCCATTTCCACGTCGGGGGTTCCCTGGCCGCGCAACATTAGATTGTATGGACCGGCAAACGCGGTGATCGTTCCTTGCACATCGAGCGTTACATCCTCGGCTTGGTGGGTGACCAGAAAGGTTCCGCTCCCGGCGTGCGCACCGTCCACGGAGAAGCCGATCACGTCCAGTCTGTATGCTTCTCCGACATTCAGTCCCGCAGGGTCCAAAGTATAGGAGTCGCCCACGGCGAGCTGCTGCCCGCGCAAGTACCAGATGAACACGGCTGACTTGTCCGCCGAAACATGGAAAGTGACCGGGGTGGCGAACATGTTCGTCGGCCCGAATGCAGGCGACGGCGTGAGTACCAGCGGATCGTTTCCGTTCCACGTGAAATTGATACTGATGGAGCCGTACCCCTGAACCGCGTGAACGAAAACCGTTCCATGCGTCTCGGTGCCGGCGGCGATGCGCACCGCCTCCGCGAAGCCCGTAGACAAAACTTGGCTGCCGTCCATTCCGTTCGGAGCATCCCAGAGACTCGCAACGTTCGCGTACCAGCCCGGATGAAGGCCGGTCGTGTTCGACGCTGCCGTGCACGCGATGGTATTGAGCGTGAACACCTGATTGGTCGTCACGCTGTTTGCATCCTTCAAGGTGCCGGTAAAGATTGGAGCCTTCACTATGTCGGGTTCCCATGCCACGTCAAGGCGATAGGTGCCATTCGGTGAGTTGTACTCCTGCACGACGATAGCGACCGTGGACTGTTGACCGATCACCACGGTCGTCGAGCCGCTACCTTCGCCTATGGCGATGTGCGCCGCATTCCTTCCTGTCGCGCTGATCGTCCATCCGCCGGGCACCAGCCCCGTAAACGTGGTGTCGCCGGTGACTACGGTTTCGGCGATTGTAGCACCGCCCGGGCCGGTCCCATTGACCACGTATTCGGCGCACACTAGGTCAACCGGCGGCAAGATACTCTGTGCCTGGTGCGATGCCAGGCGGACGTTGATCGAGCCTTTCGTCGAGGCGATTCCTCCGATTCCGCCACAGGCGACCAGGCCTATCGTGGCAATGACCACCAGGGCCAGGGCCACGATTGTTAAGACTCTGATTTCACGTTTCGTCATGTTTCCTTCCTCTTCCTCTATGGATTTGTCCGCGACGGGGAAGCGGCCTCCATTCGCGCCCGTCTGAATTGGACTATGGCCGTGTTCATGGCCTCCGCGCAGGACGGGCAGAGATCGTAAGTAATGCCGTCCTTGCCGGGGGTTGTGGAAAGCTCTTTGAGACAAGCGGCGCAGATCACGCGCAAGACTCCGCCACGCGGCCGGACCTGCGCGGTGCACGCGACCCTGCCAAGATGGAAATGGACCGTTGCCATGGGGCGCACCTCCTGAAAGTGCTTCCTGAGAGTGTCGTGGAAGGCGGCTCAGGAAACCGCCGTGTCGCGTTGGGGAGCTACCCTCACGCTATCCACGACAGGTAAAGTACACTATGCGGACATAGCTGTCAAGGTGAATATTGACAGCTTGCGGACTATTGCGCCGGGGCTGTTCAAGGGGTCAATCTTGGCTATGGCCGAATTGAGAATCCGCGACCTGGACGGTGATCTCCACAAGGCGCTGCGGCACCTGGCCGTCGAAAAGGGTGTCTCGCTGAATCAGCTTGTCAAGGATTTGCTCGCCGACGCAATCGAGCGCCAACCGCGCAAGCGATAACCCTGTGCCGCGCGTAGAGGGGTCAAGGTGCGATTCTAGGGGCCGGAGCCGCTATCTTCTCCGGCTCAGAGCAGCAAGTGCCCTATTCCGGTATGCATTTGTGTAGGCGATATCCAGAGAAAAATGGCACATCCTGGCACAGCATGGCAACGGGGTGCACAGGTAAGTCACGATAGCACTTGAAGATGGCACAGCATGGCAATTCCTTGCACAGAAAAGATATAGGTTCCCGACCCGTCGCGCCGGCCTATTTCCCGGAGCTGAAGAGCATCGTGAGCCACCAGGGGATAGTGATCATGTTCCCGATGGCCGCGCCGAGGGTGGAAAGGAAAAAGACTATAAGAATGTGGGTGACCCTGTTGGTGTAGAACCCCTTGAAAGTTGCAACGTCCTCGGAGAGGTTTTCCACGTCCTTCACCCTCGGTTTCCTGAGAAATGCTTCTGCCACGCCGGTGAACAGGCCGATCTTTCCGAAGGGATTGAGGGTGCCGATCGGCGCCGCAACAAAGGCGAGCACAATGGTGAGAGGATGCGCGAGGGCGATCGCGGCGCCCACCGCCGCAAGTCCGCCATGGATGATCAGCCACCGCAGGAGCATGGAGGAGCTCATTCCCCATCCCGCCCGGAGGAACCCGAGGGCGAATAGTGCGACGATGAGCGCGGGTATGGCCCACGGAAGGACGCGCCCGGCAAGGCTCTTCACGGGCAGATCGTCCAGTGGGGAGACGTCCGTCGACCCGCGCTTCTCCGCGAACGCCGTAATGTGCGCGGCGATTCCGGCGAGGTGTCCGGCGCCGACCACTGCCACGATGCGCTTCCCCTCGGCCTGGAAGATCCGGGCGGCCAGGTACAGGTCCCTCTCGTCGATGAGCACCTCTTTGGCGGCAGGAAGGTAGTCGGCCAGCTCCTCCATCATGCTCTGCAGCACGTCCTTCTGCTTGAGCTTTTCGATGTCCTCGGGCTTCAGCTTCTCGTCGCTGAATACGCTGGCAAGCATGGCCGCGAGCATCTTCATTTTTCCCCAGAGCCGCGTACGGGACCACGCGCGGCGAAGAGTGATCTGGATATTGCGGTCGCAGAGTGAAAAGGGTATGCCCAGCTCCTGGGACGCCTGCACGGCGGCGAGCATCTCCTCGCCGGGCTTGACGCCCAGGTCTTTGCCCAGTCGCCGCTGGAACGAGGCAAGAACGAGGTTGGCCATGAGGAGGAATCCCTTCCCCTGCCGGATGACCTTGCCGATGTTCAGGTCCTGCCAGCTGCTGCCCTGGCTGATGGAGGTGTAGCGGCCCTCGTCGAGCTCGACGCATACCCGGTCAGGCTTCTCTTCGGCGATGACCTGTCGGACCTCCTCCACGCTCCCGCGTGACACATGCGCGGTCCCCAGGAGAACGATCTCCCTGTCTTCCACCGTGAGCCGTACTCTCTGCTGCGCCATCCCCGTCCTTTCCGCCTCGAGCGCCGCCGGGCCGCTCAGAGAGAGAACCCCGCGTTGCGCGCATCCTCGTAGAACATTTTCACCGTGTCCAGCGAATACTCGGCGAGGTCATGATCCACGAGATTCATCTTCTTCAAAATGTCATTCGTCACCGTGATGATGTGGCACCCGATCGCCTCCGCGTGGAAGATGTTGAGAAGCTCCCGAGGGCTCGCCCAGATCAGCTCCGATGACGGCACGATCTTCAGGAGCTCCACCGCGGCGGCCATCAGCGGCAGGGGATCCCTCCCGGTATCCGCGATCCGTCCCGCGAAGATGGAGATGTAGCTCGACGTTTTCGGGGAGAGCTTCAACAGTATGCCGCGGACCTGTTCGAGAGTCATGATGGCCGTGACGTTGAGACGCACCCCGGCGTGAGACAGCCTCCCGGCCAGATCGTACGCGGGCTCTCCCCTGGTGTTGGTGACGGGGATTTTCACGTAGACATTCCGCCCCCAGCCGGCGATCTCCATGGCCTGGCGTTCCATTTCGCGGAAGTCATCGGAGAACACCTCGAAGGAGATCGGCCGGTCGGGAATGAGACGCAGAATCTCCGTGGCGAATCCGCGGTAGTCCTTGATGCCGGCCTTCCGCATGAGCGTCGGGTTGGTCGTGAATCCGCGGATGTACGGCAGCTTGTACATCTCCAGCATGCCGTCCTTGTCCGCGCCGTCGGCGAAGATCTTCACCCGCATGTTGTCAGCTTTCATGTGCGCCCCTTCTCCCTTGCGATGATCCATTCCGCCGCTTCCCGCAGGGATCCGACCCGCGCCGCGGCGTTCCCCGGTTTCTTTTCCAGGGTGTCGTTCTCGATGAGGATCGTGGTCGTCCCTGCCCTCTCGCCGGCCTCGATGTCCCTCCAGCGATCCCCCACCATGTAGGAGCGGGCAAGATCCACGTCCAATTCCCGTGCCGCTTCGAGGATCATTCCCGGAGCCGGCTTGCGGCAGGAGCAGCGGTCCGCGTCGTCATGGAAGCAGACCTTCACGCCGTCCAGCGGCAGGGTCCGCAGGAGGAACCCGTGGATGGCCTCAACCGTCGCCTGAGTCTGCACGCCGCGCGCGACGTCGGGCTGGTTCGTCACCACCACGAGCCTGAATCCCGCCGACCTCAGAACCGTGAGGGCCTCGTGCACGCCCGGAAGGATTTCCAGATCCTGCACGGATTGGGGCGGATGGGGAAGCCCGGCACGGAGCACCGCGCGGTTGATGACCCCGTCGCGGTCGAGGAAGACCGCCCGGGTCATTGCGCCGCCGAAGGCGGATTTGGCGCCGCCGAAGGCGGATTTGGCGCCGTCGAAGGCGGATTTGGCGCCGTCGAAGGCGGATTTGGCGCCGTCGAAGGCGGATTCGTTGCGGAAGATTCCCATTTCGTCGGGTGGGCCTTCAACCGGGGATGCGACACCATGAGGTGCCAGATCACCGCGTGGAAGGACTCGGTGTGCGGCGTGATGCTTTCCGCGTTCACCGTCGGGATGAGGACGCAGGCATCGGCAACCCGCGCGGTGTAACCTCCGTCCCGGCCGACGATGCCGAGGATCTTCGCGCCGACTTCCTTCGCGAGCTGGACGGCGGTCACGATGTTGGGGCTGATGTTTTTCTCCAGGCTTCCGCCGCCCACGGAGAGAACCAGCACCGCGTCCTTGTTCCCGAGGCGGCTCGTCCTCAGCCACTCGGCGAGCACGCTAGCCCATCCCTCGTCGTTGGTGCGCGCGGTGAGCTCGGAAACGTTGTCGGTGGGGGCGTAAGACTCGATCCCCACGAGCTTTCGGAAATCGTTCACCGCGTGGGAGCAGCTTCCCGCGCTCCCCCCGACTCCCAGCAGGAAAAGCCTCCCGCCTCCGCTGCGCACGGCGGCGAGGAGATCCACCATCTTCTCCACGGCCCCCACGTCGATCTTCCCCGCGATTTGAGAAACCTCTGATAGATGCGTCTCGACGAAGCTCACTGCCTTGACTCCCTTTCTTCGAAGTGTCTCCGCGTGTCGGCCAGCCCCGCGGGGGACCCGATCTCGTAGAACCTCTCGAACACCTCGACCCCGGCAAGCTCATCCGCGGCGAGAAGATGCTGGTAGATCACCGCAAGGTCAACGGGGGCGGCCTCGGCCACTCCGTCGAATGCGCGCCTCGACAGGGCCCCCAGCCCGTAGTCGATGTGCCTCATTTCCGGGACCCGGTGAGCCTTATCGTACATCTGTATTCGGCCGTCGGCAAAGAGTACGTTGCTCACATCGAACCGGCCGTCGTTGCGGTACACGGTCATGAGGCCTCTTTTCCGGCTTTCCAGGAAGCGCCGCTCGACTTCTTCATAGTCGCACTCGAGGAGCGAGTCGCCGTACAACACGAGAAATCCCTCGCCCAGGAGCGGCAATGCCTTCTTCAGCGCCCCTCCGGTACCCAGGAGCGTCGATCCCTCGTCAGAATACTGCACCTGCAGGCCGAATCGCTCTCCTTCTCCGATGCTCTGCCTGAGCATCCCGCCGAGATGTCCAATACAGAGGACGACCCGGCGCACGCCTCTTTCCGCGAGGCATTCGAGCTGCCGCGCGGCAAATGGCTTCCCGTGAATTTCGATGAGGGACTTGGGGATCTTCTCCGCATAGGGTTTCATCCGCGTGGCGAGCCCGCCCGCGAGGATGGCAACAGGCAGGGTCAAGACAGGAGAACCTTCGTGCCCTCGAAGTCGAACCTGAACCGCACTTCTTCGAGCCCGGCGCCCGCCATGGCTTTCCTGAGACGGCCCCGGTCTTCCGCATAGAAGAGCAGGAAGCCGCCTCCCCCCGCTCCCACGACCTTGCCTCCAATGGCGCCGTTCGACCGACCCAGGTCGTACCATTCGTCGATCGACCGGTTCGTGATGCCTCCCGAGCGCTTCTTCTTGTTCTCCCAATGCTCGTGCATCAGCTCCCCGAACGTGGCACATCTCCCTTCTTCCAGGGCGCGCTTGCTGCGGACGGCCAGGTCCTTTATCTGGTGAAGATTCGAGATCATGTCGGAATCGGATTCCCTGGTGCGGACGTCCTGGTCCTTCAGGATGCTGCTCGCGCTGCGATGCTGCCCTGTGAAAAAGAGGAGCAGGTTATCCTCGAGGTCGAGAATCGTCCACGGACCGAGCTTCAGGGGGACCGCCTCAACGCTCTCGTCCGGTGAAAAAGTGAAGCAGGTGATGCCCCCGAAAGCGGCGATGTACTGGTCCTGCTTTCCGATCGGTTCTTTCAGCCTCTCGATTTCCACGTGGCAGGCGAGCCGCGCAAGCTCGTCAGGGTGCAGGAAGAGCCTTTCGTGGGCGTACAGCGCCTTGAGGAGCGCGGTCGTGAAGCTGCCCGAAGAGCCCAGGCCGGTCCCCGCGGGAATGTCCGCCAGCGTGGTGATCTCGATCTGCGGCGGATCGCATTTCATGAGCGCGAGGCATTCGCGGATGATGGGGTGCTGGACGTCACCGATCTTCTGCACGTTTTCCAGCCTGGAGTATTTTAGTACGATCCCGGGCGTGAAGGGCCGTGTGACGCTCACGAACACGTATTTGTCGATCGCGGCAGAGATCAGGAAACCTCCATGATTCCTGTAGTAGGAGGGCAGGTCCGTTCCCCCTCCCCCGAGCGAAATCCGCAGGGGGCTGCGTGTCAGAACCATGAAGGGTCTCCTTTTACCGGGCCTCGAGAAGCCAGCCGTTGTCCCGAATGTATCTCACGGTTTTCCGGATGCTGTCGGCGATCGTTTCCCTCGGCCGCCACCCCAGGCTTCGGACCCGCTCGCATTTCAGGAAAATGAAGGGGTTGTCGCCGATCCATCCCTGCGAGCCTCCCGAGTACGTGAGAAAGGGAGAGACGCCCAGCTCGTTCGTGATGATGCGGACCGAGTCGTTGACCTTGACATACTCGTCCGTGCCGAGGTTGAGGATGTTGACCTTCTCCCGGCATTTCTCCATCGCGACCACGATCGCCTCGACGCAGTCCTTCACGTAGAGGTACGATTTTCTCTGCGTTCCGTCTCCCAGGACCCTCAGCGTCGACGGATCCTGAAAGAGACTCTTGCAGAAGTCGAAGACGTGTCCGTGGGAATACCGCTCCCCGAGGATCGAGACGAATCGGAAGATCCATCCGCGCATGTCGAACGCCTCGCAGTACGCGCTGATCAGGCCTTCCCCGGCAAGCTTCGAAGCCCCGTACAGCGATGTCTGCACGGGAAAGGGCGCGTCCTCAGGCGTCGGGATCACGGGCGATTCGCCGTAGACCGAACCTGTGGAAGAAAAGGCGATGCGGGCGATGCCGTTTCTCCTCATCGCCTCCAGCACGTTGAAAGTTCCCACGGTGTTCTGCTCGAGGTCTTTCCCGGGGTGCTCGGGGCCGAACCGGACGTCGGCGTTTGCAGCGAGATGGAAGACCGTGTCACACCCCTTCGATGCCGTCTGCAGGGCGTCCGCGTCCTGGATGTTTCCCCGGACCAAACCGAAGCCGCCGCGGCGCTCCGCGGCCTCCAGGAACCTTCTCTGTCCCGTGGAAAAATCGTCGAAACACACCACCTCGTGCCCGTCGTCGAGGAGCCTGTCCACGATGTTGCTGCCGACAAATCCCGCCCCGCCAGTGACGAAACATTTCATGAGGGTCGCTTTTCCTTCCAGGGATCCATTCCTGAATTTGACCTGTCCGCACCTCATAAACCAATCCGGGGGATTTTTCAAGCCATGGCCATGGCCGTCCCCAGTATTCGGTCGGCTCAACGCGACGTATCATTCGGTCGATAGAATACCAGGAACGGGATATCCCCAAGGAGGACATTCGACACTTGAGCAGCGCCTGCCCGAAGTGCGGTTTCGACCTCGAGGCCGGTAAACCGTGCCGGGTGTGCGGTTTTCTCCCGGCAGCCACGCCGCGGTACCCCGCGGATTCTGCATCGCCGAAGGCGGATTCTGCGCCGCGGAACCCCGCGGCTTCTGCGCCGGGCATGCGGCAGCAGGCGGCCCTGGCGTCCGTCACCGGCGCAACTTCCAGGCTGAAGGCCCCTCCGAAGCCAGCCGCTCCAGAGCGAGCGCCCTCGAGGCCCGCTCGTCGTCCCGGCTCTCAGGGTCCACTCGTCGTCTTGATCTCCGCGGCTCTCGGGCTGCTCGCCGTGTTGGGAGTGTTCATTCTGGGCGATATGCGCGGGAAGCTTCCGGCCCAGGACGCGACGGCGGCTCCTCCGGCAGCACCCGCTGCACGGACGGCGCCGGCTGCCCCCCCGGCCGCTCCTGCAGCTCCCGATGCCCCCGTGCCGGAACCCGCACAAGTCACCGTTCCCCCACAGTCTCCTCTTCCCCGCTCGGCCACCGTTCTCGACGTCGCCGAGCCGCCATTCGACATCACGAGCCGGGAGGAAGATCCCCCGACTGCCGACCGCGCCTCGTTCGTGGCGTGGATGCGTGAGCATACGGACCAGAAGGAGAAGTTCCTGCTTGAGAAGTGGGAGCTTGCCGAGGCCATGCTCGGTATGCGGAGCGTCACGCATCCCCGCATACTCGAGGCGATCCTGCGTACGCCGCGGGAGTTCTTCTGCCGCGACGCGCGCCGCGCCTACGAGAATGCGGTTCTCCCCATCGGATACGGCCAGACCATCTCGGGGCCGCACATGGTGGCGCGCATGACTGACTACCTGGACCCGCAGCCCGTTCAGAACGTGCTGGAGATCGGCACGGGATCCGGCTACCAGTCCGCCGTCCTCTCCGAGCTCTCCAACCACGTGTACACGATCGAGATCGTGGACCCGCTGGCACGGGAGACCGACGCGATCTACCGCGCGCACGAGGAAAAGTACCCCGAATACCGGAACATACACCGCAAGGTGGACGACGGGTATTTCGGCTGGCCGCAGCATGCGCCATTCGATCGCATCATCGTCACCTGCGGCATCGATCACGTGCCGCCGGAGCTTCTTCGTGAGCTCGCACCGGAGGGGATCATGGTCATTCCCGTGGGCCCGCCCTCGGGCCAGACGATCCTCCGCATCGTGAAGCACGTGGACCCGGACGGGGTCGTGAGCCTGGACCGGGAGGATATTTTCCAGGGGAAGAAAAGACAGATCTTCGTGCCTTTTACGAGCAAGAAGGGCGGGATCCACGTATTCGAGGACAAGAAGGAAATCAGGTGATCCTGCGTTCGATGCAGCTGTCGGACACGCGGCTCGCGGCGCTCTTCCTGGTTTCGGCCGTGGTCCTGGGGTTCGAGATCGAGGTCATGCGCGTCTTCGCGGTGGCAAGCTGGTCGAACTTCGGTTCCATGGTCATCAGCATTGCCCTGCTGGGTTTCGGGCTGGCAGGGACGCTGCTCACCCTTCTGCAGACACGGGTCCGCAGGTCGCCCGATGCGTGGATCTCTTCGTCCGCGTTTGCCCTGGCTCCCTCGATGGCGCTTGCCCACTCACTCGCGCAGCAGGTGCCCTTCAATCCCGTCCTGATCGCCACTGATCCCGCCCAGATCTGGTGGATCGGCGTGTTCTACCTCATCTACGGTATTCCCTTTTTCGTCGGGGGACTTTTCATCGGTGCCATGTTCACGATCCTCTCCAGCAGGATGCACGCGCTGTACTTCTGGAACATGCTCGGCTCGGGTCTCGGCGGACTGCTGGTGCTCGCGCTCATGTTCCTGTTCCCACCGGATTTTCTCATCTACCCGCTCGTCGGGATCGCACTGCTGCCGGCGCTTCTCTGCACCGTGCACTGGGACTCGGCAGGGGATCGTTTCTCCGTGAGAGCGGTGGAAGCGCTGCTCTGCCTCCTCATGTGTGCATCCAGCGTACTCCTGCTCGCCCGTTTCGGCGGGGTGCGCGTGTCCGATTTCAAGCCGGAGAGCTACGCGCGAGACTACCCCGACTCGACGCTCCTCTACCATGCCTACAGCCCTCTCGGAGAATCCCGGGTCTATGCGAGCTCGTACTTTCATTTTGCGCCCGGTCCGAGCGACAACGCCGGAGTGTCTCTGCCCCACATGCCGAGGAATGCCTTCCTCGGGCTGTTCGTGGACGGCAACGGCCCCATTGGCGTCATGCGGAAGCTGGCCGCCGACGAGGAAGCGTACGTCGACTTTCTCCCGATGTCCGCCCCCTACCACCTCCTCTCCCGGCCGCGGGTCCTGCTGCTGAGGCTCGGGGGAGGCGCAGGGGTACACACCGCGCTCCACAACGGCGCGGGGAGCGTCTGGGTCGTCGAATCGAACCCGGACCTCCTGCGCATGCTCCGCGACGTCCCCTACTTCAGGGACTACACCGGAGGCGTCCTGCTCGATCCGCGGGTGCACCTGGTGAAGTCCGAGGTCAGGGCTTTCGCTGCATCCACCCAGGAACGTTTCGACCTCGTGGAAATCGGGCTCATCGATTCGATCGGGCTTTCCCAGGCAGGCGGGTACTCGGTCGAGGAAAACTACACCTACACGGTCGAGGCGATCCGCGACTACCTGAAATGCCTCACGCCTTCCGGCATCCTCTCGATCACAGTATGGGACAGGCTCAGCCCTCCGCGGAACGTGCCCCGGCTTCTCTCGACCGTGGTGGAAGCGCTCCGCCGTAAGGGAGATCCGCGGCCGGAGAACCGGCTCTTCGCGTTCAACCTCCTGCTCTCGACAGCCACCGTGCTGGTGAAAAACGGGGATTTCACGGCCGCCGAAATCGCACGGCTTCGAGAGTACTGCCGTCGAATGTCTTTCGAAGTGGACTACGCACCGGGGATCGGCGCTTCTCCAGTGCCAGATTTCGAGAAGATCCTCGACGCATACCGTGCGCTGTATGCGCCGTCGAACAGTGGGAAGGCCGGAGATGCCGCATCCACGGACATCCCGTTGATCCCGGGAGAGCTCTACCGCAACTCGCTGGTGTGGCTTCTCGAGGGGAGGCAGAACGAGCTGTACGCGGGCTACGTGTTCGACATCCAGCCCGCGACCGACGACAAGCCGTACTACTCCGGCTATCTCAAGCCTGCAAGCCTGCCGGCCTTCGCGGCGAAAGCCGGGGAGATCCCGGAAGAATGGGGCTACATCCTGCTCCTGGCGACATTCGGCCAATCGCTGCTCTTCGCGGTCCTGGTCGCCCTCGTCCCCCTCGGGGCCAGGTTTCGCGAGCTCTTCAGGGCGCGGCGCGGGACCCTGGGTGTCGTCTTGTACTACTCGTGCCTGGGGCTCGGATACATGATGGCGGAAATCTACCTGATCCAGAAGTTCGTCTTCTACCTCGGGGATCCGGTCTATGCGAACTCAATCGTCATCACGATCCTGCTCATCTCCTCGGGGGTCGGGAGCCTGGCGGCCGGGGCCGCCGGGAGCCCGCGCATGCGCGTCTTCGCGGCCAGCCTCGGCATCCTCGCCCTTGCGGTGTTCTTCCATTTCGGCATGCCGGCGCTCCTGGGAAAAACGCTCGGCCTGCCGCTTGCCCTCAGGGCGCTCGTCTCGGTGCTCGTGATTGCTCCGCTGGGGTTCCTCCTCGGGATTCCGTTCCCGAGCGGTCTCGCGCTCCTCTCCCGGTCCAGGGAAGGGATCGTGCCCTGGGCATGGGGAGTGAACGGCGCGCTCTCCGTGAGCGGGGCTGTGCTCACGAGAATACTCTCGACATCCATGGGCTTCACGACGGTCCTTGCCGTCATGGCGGCGCTCTACCTCGCCGCGGGGCTTTTGTTTCCCGTGAACGGCATTTCCCGGCGGTCGGCTGTGGCCGCACCGTATCCGACGGAAGGGGAGACGGAAGAGAGACCCGAAGCGGTGCCCGACTAAGGAGCGCCGAACACTCCTGTCTTTGCGCTTCCGGCAGGACCTTCCAGCTGCGGAACCTGCGAAAAGCCCTCGTGTTTCAAGGACGCACGCACGAGCTTCAGGAGCTGTTCCCGGGCCACTTTG
>Ga0187870_1002267_pt1 | contig 16258 bp, 13 predicted proteins | sample June2016WEW_13_1_3_FD_132974 | JGI IMG/M metagenome (GOLD analysis project Ga0187870, IMG submission 132974) | Peatland microbial communities from SPRUCE experiment site at the Marcell Experimental Forest, Minnesota, USA - June2016WEW_13_150 | ecosystem: Environmental > Terrestrial > Soil >... | reverse complement strand
TACAGAGGAAATACCATGTGGCGATCGGTCTCAACGCGGCGGAAAACATCAAGATGGAGATAGGCTCGGCCCACGAAGCGGTCAACCCCGGCACTCTCTCCATCGTAGGCAAGGATATGGTCAACGGCATACCGAAAACTCTGATTGTCACGAGCGAGGACGTGAGGGAGGCCATAGAGGAACCGGTGGCTGCAATAGTTGACGCAGTGAAAAGGGCGCTCGAGAAGCTCCCGCCTGAGCTGGTCTCCGACTTACAGGATTCAGGCGTGACCCTCACCGGCGGCGGCGCGCTCCTCAAGGGGCTCGACAGGAGGATTGCGGAGAAGACGAGCCTCAAGGTCACGGTAACGGACGACCCCCTTACGTGCGTGGTCATGGGGAGCGGGAAGGCGCTGGAACAGATGGACCGGTACAGGAAGGTCTTCATCGGCTGACCTTCGCAGCATGCGCCTTGGCGCCTCTACGCGCTGCATGCGAAGCGGCGATATCGCTGCCGGACGCACAAAACTACAGGGGCATCTTCCGCTCACCGGCGGAAGATGCCCCTGTTCCATCAGTGGTTTTTTCGTTTATCCGGATAGGCGTGCTTTCAGCTCCGCGAGCTTCTTCTTCAGCGCCTGTGGCAGTCTGTCGCCGAACTGCGCGTAGAAGGTCTCGATCCCGGCGGCTTCCTTCTCCCACTCGGCCTTGTTGACTTCGAACAGCGTCTCCATCGTCCCCGGCGGCAGGGAAAGGCCCGTCATGTAGAGGTCTTCGAGGCGCGGCATGAGACCCAGGGGGGTTTGCCTGGCCGGCACTTTGCCTTTTATCCTATCGACCATCCATTTGATGACCCGGGAATTGTCCCTGAAACCGGGCCACATGAATTTCCCCTCCCCGTCCTTCCTGAACCAGTTGACGAAATACATCTTCGGCGGCTGAGCGAGACCCGCGCCTACCTTCAGGTAATGGGCAAAATAGTCCGCCATGTTGTAGCCGCAAAAAGGGAGCATGGCCATCGGGTCCCTTCTCACCACCCCCGCCTGGCCGGCTGCTGCTGCCGTGGTCTCCGAACCATTGGCAGAGGCCCTGAATACGCCGTGTTCCCAATCGAAGGCTTCACATACCAGAGGTATCGTCGTCGACCTTCTGCCTCCGAAGAGTATCCCCGATATTGGCACACCCCTGGGATTATCGACCTCGGGGGAAAGGGTCGGACAATTATAAAGGGAAACGGTGAAGCGTGAATTGGGATGGGCCGCGTTGCCGCCGCTCTTCGGGTCATAGGGCCTTCCCTGCCAGTCAAGCATGGTTTCCGGCATGGTATCGGTCATGCCTTCCCACCAGGGCGAGTTCGTGCCCGTGTCGAGGCCCGTGTTGGTGAAAAGGGTGGGGTAGAACTTATCCGCCCTCAGCGTCTTCATCATGTTGGGGTTCGTTTTATCAGAGGTGCCGGGCGCCACGCCGAAAAACCCCGCTTCGGGGTTTATGGCGTACAGCCTTCCATCGGGCCCCGGGTTGATCCATGCGATATCATCGCCCAGTGTCCATACCCTGTACCCATCCATCACCGGGTCGAGCATGGCCAGGTTTGTCTTGCCGCACGCGGACGGGAAGGAGCCGAGGATATAGGTGATGTCCCCGTCGGGGTCCTGAACGCCCATGATGATCATGTGCTCCGCGAGCCAGCCCTGCCGATAGCCGAGGTAGGAGGCAATCCTGAGAGAAATGCATTTCTTTCCCAGGAGGGCGTTTCCCCCGTAGCCGGAGCCGATACTCATGACCAGATCATCCTGGGGAAAATGCATGACAAACCGCCTTTGCGGATCGAGGTCCCCGATCGAATGAAGGCCCTTCACAAAGCTGCCTGTAGAATTGATGATCTCCAGCACCCTGGTCCCGACCCTTGTCATGATATACATGCTGACCGCCACATAAACCGAATCGGTGATCTGGACGCAGGCCCTCGCATAGGGGGACTCGGGATGGCCCATCATATAGGGTATGACATAGAGGGTCCTGCCGGCCATGCACCCGTCATAAAGGGGGCGAAGCATCGAAAGTGCCTCCGAGGGTTCCATCCAATTGTTGTTCGGCCCCGCATCCTCCTTTTTCGGGAGGCATACGTAAGTCAGATGCTCGGTTCTCGCCACATCGGTCGGGTGGCTCCAATGGAGGTAGGAGTTGGGGAAGAAGCTCGTGTTGAGAGCGCGAAAAGTGTAATGGTCCGCGATCTTTTCCTCCCTTATGCCTATGTCCACGAGTTTTCTCATCTCCTCTTCAGTACCCTGGATCCAGTGTACTTTAGCAGGCTTCGTCAGCCTTGCCTGCTCCTCTACCCATTCTTCAACGATCGTGCCCACAGTTGCCTCCTTCAGTTTAATCGCCCATATTCATGGCGTCGCTTCATTAGGTTAAGACAAACAGAATAACCGGTCCGAGTGCCGCTGTTCCGCCGGGGCCGCGTCAGATCCTCGGTTCCTGGCCTTGCCTTATCTTTTTCTTGATAAGATTCTTCCCCCTGGTCATATGTTTTTTCACGAGCTTTTCGACCTGCCTCCCATTTCTCGCCTTCATCGACGCAAGCATTTCTTTGTGGTCCTGAACGGCAAGCACGGCTTTTCTCCCGTACCGCAAGAGGATCACCCTGTACCGGTACATGTAATCGCGGAGGTCGTTGAGCAGGGTGTAGAGACGGCTATTCCTGGCAGCCTTGTACAGGCTGTCATGGAATTCACTATCCAGTCTGATGAATTCCTCCACGTCCATAGTCTCGAGACACGCCTCCTGCATCCTGATAATCTCTTCGAGGGCGTTCAACTCGTCCTCCTGGATCCTCGCCGTCGCGAGGTAGGCCGCATATCCTTCGAGGACCGCCCTCAAGCCGAATACTTCTTCTACCTCTTCTTCGCTGACCCCCTTGACCGCAAACCCACCCCTCAAAAGCCTGTGTATGAGCCCTTCTTTTTCAAGCTTCTGTATCGCTTCCCGGACCGGGGTACGGCTCGTTTTCATATCCTCTGCAAGCCTTTCCTCTATGAGCCTTCTTCCCGGCTCGAATTCTCCGCTGATAATGGCATTCTTTATACCGGCGTAGACTTGCTCCCTTAAGAGCATCTTCTTCTTTCTCTTTCGATCCTCGCTGCTCCCCTTGCTTTTCATTAATTCCCTCCTTCTCGATCCCCTGGCTGGTCTTCAGTGACAATAACAACATATTTTAGCACAAAAAGCTACTCCTCTGTATACAGGTTTTTACTAAATAACATACATTGTTTCTGGGGATACGTCACATTTCGGCAGCATCGAAGCTCTACACGAAATCTTTGAAGCAGCACAAAACAGCGGGTTGTATTGATTTTCAAGGCGGGTTGTTGTAGATTTATCAAGTTTTCCGGGGGGTTGATGAGAAGAATTTTTAGCGGCATCCAGCCGACTGGCGATATTCATATCGGCAATTATGTAGGGGCGATCAGACAGTGGGTCTCTCTCGTGGAAGAGTACGAGTGTGTCTACGGCGTGGTGGACTATCACGCCATCACGGTCGAGTATGACACGGATAGCTTGGGACGGAGGACTCTGGACACTGCGCCCATACTTGTTGCATGCGGCCTGGACCCGGCGAAGTGCCATCTGATGGTCCAGTCGCATGTCGCCGAACATACGGAGCTCGCGTGGATATTCAACTGCCTTACGCCGGTCGGCGAAGTGGAAAGGATGACCCAATTCAAGGACAAGTCCAGGCAGCACAAAGGGAACATCAATATGGGCCTGATGGATTACCCTGTGCTGCAGGCCGCCGATATCCTTGTGTATAAGGCCGGGTTCGTGCCCGTGGGCGAAGACCAGGTGCAGCATGTCGAGCTGTCCCGGGAAATCGCCCGGAAATTCAACGCCAGGTTCGGGCAGGTATTTCCAGAACCCCAGGCGATTTTGTCGTGTGCGCCGAAGATCATGGGCACGGAAGGCAAAAACAAGATGTCGAAGACGCTCGGTAATTATATCGGCATTTTGGACGACGAAAGCAGCGTATGGGAAAAGCTGAGAACTGCCGTCACCGATGTAGCCAGGGTGAGGCGGGCCGACACGGGCAATCCCGAAGTCTGCAACATCTACACGATGCACCGCGCTTTCTCCCCGGACCAGGCCCTCAAGGAGCTGGACAAGGGCTGCAGAAGCGCCTCTATAGGCTGCATAGACTGCAAGCGGTTGCTCTTCAAGAACATGATGGCCGAGCTTACTCCTATCAGGGAGAAGGCCCTCTCTCTGAAAGGGCATCCCGACCCCGTGCTCGACGCGCTCCGTCAGGGCGCAGCCGCATGCAGGCGGCTCGCCGCGGAGACCATGGCGGAGGTGAGGGACGTCCTCGGCCTCCTGAAAGGCTAATAGCCTAAAAGGTTTGACGGCTCCGGAGTCCTATGATATTCTCACTAGATCGGCTTGGCTTCGCATATCCAATTACATCGCCTTCAGGAGGTTTCCATGCCAACCATATATGAAGTATTCGCGCGGGAAGTGCTGGACAGCCGGGGGAATCCGACGGTGGAAGCAGAGGTGGTACTCGAGAGCGGCGTCATGGCCCGCGCAATCGTCCCGTCAGGCGCGTCGACGGGCGAGAGGGAAGCCCTCGAGCTGAGAGACGGGGACAAGAAGAGGTTTCAGGGAAAGGGCACGCTTACGGCGGTGAAGAACGTGAACGAGATCATCGCGCCCAAACTGGAAGGGGTCGATGTCATGGAACAGGCACTCATCGACAACACGATGATAGATCTTGATGGAACCGATAACAAGAGCGAGCTCGGGGCGAATGCGATCCTTGCCGTGTCGATGGCGGTCGCCAGGGCCGCAGCGGACTTCGAGGACCTGCCCCTGTACCGCTATCTGGGCGGGGTCCGGGCCCGTGAGCTGCCGGTGCCCATGATGAACGTGATCAACGGAGGCGCCCACGCGCAGAACCCCCTCGACATCCAGGAGTTTATGATCGTCCCTGCAGGCGCGAGCAGCTTCAGGGAGGCCCTGAGGATGGGCGTGGAGGTCTTTCACGTGCTGAAGGGCGTCCTCAAAGAGCAAGGGCTTGCCTCGGGCGTCGGCGACGAGGGCGGCTTTGCGCCGCAGATATCCTCGACCAGACAGGCAATCGAGATGCTTGTGCTCTCCATAGAAAAGGCCGGGTATAAGCCCGGTGAAGAGATTGCAATTGCTATCGATACGGCGGCAAGCGCGCTCTATAAGGACGGCGTGTACAGGATCGAAGGGAACGCGTGGAACTCGGAGCAGATGGTGGCTTTCTATGAGTCGCTCATCGACGACTACCCCATTGTCTCCATCGAAGACGGTTTTTCGGAGAGTGACTGGGAGGGGTGGAAGCTCTTCACCACACGATGTGCAAAAAATATCCAGATTGTGGCAGACGATATCTTTGTCACCAATCCGAAGATACTCATGGAGGGGATAAAGCAGGGTATCGCCAACTCCGTCCTCATCAAGCTGAACCAGATCGGGACCGTCACAGAAACATTGACGACCATCGAGATCGCGAAGAGGGCAGGCTATACATGCGTGATTTCCCATAGATCGGGTGAGACCGAGGATCCCTTCATTGCCGACCTCGCCGTTGCGGTGAACGCCGGCCAAATCAAGACGGGCTCCGCGTCGAGAAGCGAAAGGATCGCAAAATACAACCAGCTCTTGAGAATAGAGGAAGAGCTTGGAGATATGGCCGTATTTGGCGGAAACGGCGTATTTTACAGCGTGAAATGAAGATCGACCTGAAGTACGGAAGAGATGTCGTATCTTTTGAGCCGCCAAAGGCATGGACGGTTTCTCTCGTGGACCATGGACACCCTCTTCCGCGCCCGTTCGAAGAAACCCTCGCCGCGTCATGCGCAGAGCCCTATGGCTCAACCCCCCTTAAGGACTGGGCGGCCGGGAAGGATGTCCTCGTCATAGTCTCCGACGTGACGAGGTATACGGGGGCCGACCTGCTTCTCCCCGAGCTTCAGCGGAAGTTCTTCCCCAGGGCACGCCGTGCGCGCATTCTCTTCGCCCTTGGCAACCACCGCAAACATACGGAGGCCGAACAGAGGGCGCTCGTCTCGGATGCGGTCTACGAGACCATACCGTGCGTTGACCATGACTGTTTCAATGAAGACGTCCTGTCTCCGCTGGGTGTCACCCCAACCGGTCTGAAGGTGGCGCTCAACAGCATGCTGGGTCAGTCGGATGCGACGATCGTCACGGGAGCGATCAGCTTCCACTACCTCGCCGGCTTTGGTGGGGGGAGGAAATGCATCATACCCGGCATCGCTGCGTACCAGACCATTCTCGATGTCCACAAAAGGGTTTTCAACAGGGACAAACCGGGCAAGCATGTGCGCGCCCAGACAGGGATCCTTGAGGGCAATCCGATGCACGAAGCCATTATGGAGGGGATTTCGCTCATCAAAAAGCCCCTCTTTCTCATCAATACCATCTTCGATGAGAAGAAGCGCCTTCTCAATATTTTCTCAGGAGACATAACGCAATCCTTTGATGCGGGCTGTGCCTGGTATCACGCGCATTTCTCCACCACGGTCGCGGAAAAGGCGGATGTGGTCGTGGTGAGCGTGGGCGGCTACCCCAAGGACATAGACTTTATTCAGAGCCACAAGGCCCTCGAGCATGCCCGGCACGCGGTAAAGATCGGGGGGACAATTATACTGCTTGGAAAATGCGAGGACGGCGTGGGGAACAGATATTTCATGCCCTGGTTCGATTACGGGTCAAGCGAGGCGATGGAGCCCCGCGTGCGGGAGAGCGACAAGGTCTATGCCCAGACGGCGTATTCGACCAGGTGTAAGGCCGAGCGCTACCATATTATCCTTGTCTCGCATCTTGAAGACGATCAGGTGAAAAAGATGGGGATGGAGCCGCGACGCACACTCGTTGAGGCGCTCGCCTCCCTTCCCCGGGGCAGGGAAATGCTCTGCCATGTACTGCCGGAAGGATCGAAAACACTGGTGAGGGAAGGATGAGAGGGACAGGGAGGGCGGACATGGAATGCACCCTTGAAAAGAACATAGCCGCATGTACCTGCACGTATACTTGCGAAAGAAGGGGGAAATGCTGCGCATGCGTTGCCTATCACAGGGAGAGGCTGGAGGTGCCCGGCTGTTTCTTCTCTAAAGAAGGGGAAAAGACATATGACCGATCGATCCGGAAGCTTCTCGATGACCGCAGGTAGGTTTTCAGGCGCCGGGGGAGGAACGGCCTCTTCCCTACATGCGGCGTGCCGGTGCGCAGCGCGGCTCATGGAGGGACTATTCCGGGACTGCACGGGTAAAACAGAAAATTAAATAAAAAAAGCGAAAAGGAGACATCGATGGCCAAAAACACTTTGCATATTACCGACTTAACACTGAGGGACGGGCACCAATCCCTCTTTGCCACCAGGATGACCACTGCCGATATGCTGCCCATAGCAGAGAAACTGGATAACATCGGCTTCTATTCGATGGAGGTATGGGGTGGGGCAACCTTCGACGTCACGACGCGGTTCCTCAATGAAGATCCCTGGGACAGGGTGCGCGTCCTGAGAGAGAAGATGCCGAAAACGCCATTCCAGATGCTCCTTCGCGGCCAGAACCTGGTAGGGTACCGGCAGTATGCGGACGACGTCGTAGAGGCCTTTGTCGCCAAGGCCGCCGAGGTCGGCATCGACATTTTCCGCATTTTCGACGCCTTGAATGACGAGCGGAACTCCATCACCGCGTATAAGGCGGTCAAGAAGGCAGGGAAGCACATACAGGGCACCCTGTCATATGCGCTCACGGAACGGAGGATGGGCGGTCCGATCTTCAACCTCGACTATTATGTGACGCGGGCCGGGAAGCTGGAGGAGATGGGGGCCGATTCCCTCTGTATCAAGGATATGGCCGGCATCATATCTCCCTACGACGCCTACGAGCTCGTCTCCGCCCTGAAAAAGACCCTGAAAATTCCCGTCTTTCTCCACACCCACTACACAAGCGGTATGGCCTCCATGGCGTGTCTCAAGGCGATAGAAGCAGGAGCCGACGGGATCGATACCTGTATCGCGCCCTTTGCCCTCAGGAGCTCCCATCCCGCGGTCGAGCCCTTTATCGTGACCCTGACAGGGACCAAGTGGGATACGGGCCTTGATCTGAAAAAATTTCCCGAGATCAACGACTATCTGGAGAGCATCATCGCGAAGTACCTGCAGTTCTCCGATACGACGAAATTTTCCGTGATCGATATCGGCGTGCTCATGCACCAGATACCGGGCGGCATGATCAGCAACCTCGTGAGCCAGTTGAAACAGGCAAAGGCCGTTCACCGCATCAATGAGGTGTATGAAGAGATACCCCGGACTCGGGCTGAAATGGGCTATCCCCCGCTCGTCACCCCTACGAGCCAGATCGTTGGGGTCCAGGCGGTGATGAACGTGCTTATGGGCAGATACAAAGTGACCACAAAAGAGGTGAAAGATTACTTCTACGGCCTTTACGGCCGTCCTTCGGCACCGGTAAACGAGGAGATCAGGAAGAAGGCGTTGAAGGGCTACGAGAGGGGGGAGACGCCTATCGACGTTCGCCCCGGTGACGTACTGGAGCCTGAACTGCCCAAGGCGCGTGAGGCCCTGAAAGGCATATCGGAAAAGATGGAGGATATACTGATCTACGCGCTCTATCCGATGACGGGCATGGAGTTTATCAAGAGGAAATATAACATCGCCTGACAAGGGGTATACGGCCCTTGGCCGCTCGGATGGATTTGCGTGAGGATATCGGTAGATCCGGGGGCATCTCCACACAGAGATGCCCCGACGATCAAGAAGCCCCGGCACCTGATGACGCGTTCGCTACGCGGTTCTCTCCCCCGGAACCCCAGGGCAAGCGCATTTGGAAATCCCACCTTAGAGTGAGGCCGTATGGCGCCCTTCCTGAGCACGTATGTGGAACGACCGGCAACCAGCGTAGGCGGACCAGAGCGTTCCCGCTCCCGGGATGATGTGCGTGCTCGATCTTCTCGCCCGCACTACACCACGCACATCAAGCGATGGGGAGCCGTACGATGGTCGGGAGTGGAACCTTAACGTGCGAGGGAACGGGTGTCATGCGGCCCGGCGGATAGACAGTTTCCAAATGTGTTTACCCTGCCCGGAACCCCCTCAAAAGAATAGTAATTCGCACAAGGCGACGACAACATACGGGTTTTGAAATGCATTCGTTCTGATCTTCACGCCATTTTTGCCAGTCTCATGCGCTACCCTTTCTATCGGGAGAGCGCTATTTCGAGGCGGGTCGCGTAGGCTTCGATCTCCTCCGCCTCCCGCTCGACCCTGGTAAGGAAGTAATTATAGGGTATGAGGGTGATCACCGCCACGGTGATGCCGGCGGCAGTGCAGATGAGCGCCTCCGCCACCCCGCCGGTTATTGCGTGGGGCTGTCCGAGACCGGATATTGCCATGACGTTGAAGGAGTTCATCATGCCCATGATGGTGCCGAGAAGCCCGAGGAGCGGTGAAAGGGTGATGATGGTATCCAGGGCAGGGAGACCGCGCCGCATGAGGGAAAGCTCGCCAACCCCCGCGGACTCCATGGCCCCCGAGGGTTCGGGGGCGTGGGTGAGACCTGCCCGCAATACCCGCATGACCGGCAGCACTGCCTCTTCGGCAATGGCGAGCGCCTCATCGGTCCATTGTTTACGGACGAGGGCAAGCACCTCTTCGCCGCGGTGCGTCTGCCTGATGCGGCGGAAGAAGAGAAACCTCTCAATGATGACCGTCACCGACACGAGCGAGCAGGCCGCGATGGGGAGCATCATCCACCCCCCTCTTATAAGTGCATGGAACATTGTGTTGCCTCCTCAGCGCCACTCATCGAGGCGGAACCTTATCCTCACGTCGTGGAAGCTCGCCACGGGCTCTTTTCCCCTTCTGGCGGGGGAGAAGCGCCATTTCTTCACCGCCTGGACCGCGGCATCGTCGAAATCCTCATGGCCGCTCGTCACGCGTATTGTCACCGATGCGGGCGTGCCGTCCGTGCCCACGAGGACCCGGACCGTCACTATCCCCTCCCGGCCCGCCCTTCTGGCAGAACCGGGATACCCGGGAAGCGCCCCATACCGGAGACCGTTGCCGGCGTAGTCTCCCCCGCCTTCTCCGTCTCCGGTGAAGCTGCCTGTCCCTGCGCCTATGCCGCCTGCCCCTTTCCCCCCACCCGATGCGCCCCCGGCGCCGGGTCCTGGTCCTCCCCCCGCACTCTCTTTGTCTCCCGGCAGGGGAAGTGCTACCGAGGTCTCGTTTATCTCTCCCGGCAGAGGGGGAGGGGGCGGATCAATACTGGCAGGGGAGGAGATGGGCGCAGCAGGCTTGGGAGGCTCCTGCTTCACAGGGGCAGGTATGGCCGCTGCCGTTCGCACTTTAGGCTTCGCCGCAGCCCTTGGTCCGGGAGGCGGAGAACCGCCGGACGTGAAATGGAGCATGCCGCTCCCCACGCTGATGAGCTTGGAGGGCTCGATCTCTATCTTGATGGGGGGAGGCAGAGGAGGGGGCAGGTTCATCCGTCCCGTCAGGAGCGCTGCCAAGCAGAGGAGGGCGATATGGAAGAGAAAGGAGAATCCGGCGGGCTTTACATAAGAACCTCTTGCTTCCATGGCTATACCGTGGTCTTCCTATGTTCCCCCTCCGTTGCCTTGCGGTCTTTTCTGGCCTCGGCGTCATCTTTAGGCATCCAGTTTCCCGGCGATGTCGCCCATACTCCGGCCAGAGATGCTGTCAATGGCTCCCCCAAGGGTTCCTCAATCCTTTCCCCATTGCGGATAGCGTCCCTTGCCGAGGATAGGATTCTGCTAAGACGTCTCATGATTGACAGGTTCCGATGCTCAGATTCCGTCGTCGCGAGTATCTTTCGGATGCCTCCGTCTTTAAGGACTACGCGCTTTTTCGCCATGAGGGCCAGCACCGGATCATGGGTTGCGATAAAAACGATTTTGCCCTCGCTCATAAGGAGGTTCAACGCCGCGGCGGGATCGATTCCCGCATTCTCGATCTCGTCAACGAGGACGATGGGCAAATGGCTCACCAGAGCTATATCGACGATCATGAGGGCCCGAGACTGTCCTCCGCTTAGGCTCGTCACGCGCGTCTCGCCAGAAAAGGGCTCCCCCGCGATGACATTGGCCCCGTTCACAACCTCTGTAACGAGACCCTTAACGTCCGGGGCCATCCTCGCCCTCCCGTGCATCTCGATGAACTCGGCCACTGTGAGGTCCATGACGAAGTTCATGTGCTGGGAGAGTTCGGCAACCAGCGATTGGCTCGACCTGTAGCGCCATGTCGGTTCCACGGTCTTTCCGTTGATGAGCACCGATCGCCCCGTCGGTGTATCGCCCTGGGCCAGCCACTCGATGTCGGCTAAAAGCCGGCTCTTGCCGGATCCCGTCGGTCCCACGAGGGAAACGATATCTCCCCTGCAAAGCACGAGGGACGCGTTTTCGGCCAGGCCCGCCTTGTCATGGCCTCCCACGATGGTGAGCGATTCCACGCGGTCTCCCTCCGCGGGCACCGACCCGCTTATACGCGTCATGAAGGCGATGAAGTGGTCGACGAGACCGTCCCTGTCGAAACCCTTGTCTTCGAGCATCTCTTCGTCGAGGCTGTCGGCGTATTCCCGGATCGTCATCCCCAAGGCCGGCGCCGGTATGCCGAGGGAAAGAAAAAAAGCCTCTGCGTCGGGGTACGCCCGATAGACTTCCTTTATGGGAAGAGTCGCGAGAGGGAGCTTCACGTGTTTTCTCCTTCGGTCCCGTCTGTGCTTTCCGGACGCTGCTCTGTCGAGGAAAAGTCGAGCCTCTTTATGTTTCCCATCTGGAATTGCTCGCTTACCCCGGTCTGACCGAGGCAATACGAACAGACCGCGGCAGGCATGGAAGCGCGCAGCCTCGCGCCTTCGAGATCGCCCATCTCTTTCGCGTCTTGGAAAAGCGCAGCAAGTTCGGCGCTGCCCTGCCCCGTGAGGCCGTTGACGTGAAGAATGACGGCCCTGGGGTTGACCTGCCTCGTTCGAAACAGGAAGACTTCACGCTCGGCCTGGGAGACGATGTCTCCCTTCGTGATAACGACGATGTCGGCAAGCCGCAGCATGGGACCGATCTTCCAGGGCGTGTTGACGCCGCTGAGGTTGTCTATCACGCATACGGCGAGGACTCCTCTGATATGCGGGGCGCATCGGTTGCACAGGCCGGCAGTCTCCGTAAACAGAAAATGCAGGTCACGCTTGATGCCCCACTCGAAGCACCCGTAGAGATTGCTCACAAAAAAGTGGTCCGGGCAGACGTGGCCTGAAAGGCCTGCCTTTACGGGTATGCCGAGGCTTTTGTAGGTCGCCTCGTCAAAGCTGGAGACGCAGTCAAATTTTACCGCGCCGAGCGTGAAGCCCTTGGCTTTGAGATGCTCCATGGCCTTTACGGCAATGCTCGTCTTCCCTGATGAAGGAGGCCCCGATATGGTAACGACCTTCATTGCCGTCCCTTCATGAATGAGGATAGGAAGGCGGTGCGGATCTCCTCCATAAGACCGTCGAGGTCGTTTCCTCTCAGAAAGTCCCATCCAAGCCAGTTGAGTCTCAACGACCCGGGCAGCCTCGCGGGAACCCCGGCGCGGACCGGCAGGAAATAGGCGTCGGCGCAAATCCTGGCAAAGGTCTTTCCCGTCAGAAAAGCCCCGATCTCCTCAAGCCCTCCGGGTTTTCCCGCCTTTGCCAGGGCGACGAAGGGGATGGCGAGAGCCCCTTCGTCCGGCCATACGATGGAGACGCGCTCCTGATGTTTGATCATCTTTGCGAAGAAGTAATCGATAATGCTCACGGCCGGCGCTTGTTTCAGACCGCGGCCGGCGACCTTCACCATCTCGGCGGGATGGCCGGCCCAGGCGACTGCTCTCCCGAATCGTTCTACCCCGGCCCGGCCGAACTGCTTGAAGAGCGAAAGCAGGAGCGTCTCATTCAACGACGTTCCCCTTCCGACAGCTCCCACCGACCTTTCGAATTCCGGCCTCAGGATATCGGCCCATCTCGTGGGCACGGGCCTTCCATCCAGTCGCGTGTGGTCCGCCGCCATGACCATGGGGTTTATGGCGAGCACGGTATACCGGCGCTTGGGATCGATGAAACCCCTCCTCGCCAACCCCTCGTCCACCTGCGGAAAAGTCAGACTCGTGAACACCGCCCTATCCACGAAGCGCTCTCTGAATCCTGTAGAAAAGAGCGGGCCGAAGCCCATGAACGAGACGACGTCGGGCAGATCGTGCGCATTCGTGCACGACGTCATCCGCTCGAAAAGACCCCGGTCGTCATACATGTTAAAATATGCCGCCATTACCTTTCCACGGCCCCCTTTGCGGGCAAGGACCGATCTTAGCTCCACTTCCAGTGGGGCCTTTACCATTCAGGGAAACATAGCGAAGAAACGGACAGGTTCCGGCCCGTCTCCGGCCGTCTCCGGAAGGCCGCCTTCTAAAGTCTTCCCGACCCTGTCCGGAGGCGGCCAGTCAACGCCTGGAGGCAGGGCAAAATCGCTCTCTCCAGATCCGTCACTATCGTTGAAAAGGTCGTCAAAAGGATTCTTTACGCATAGCATAGTCCTCTCACCTGCCCGTTTTAGGCTGCCGCATGATCTCGCCTGCCTCCGCCTCGCCGACATCGACATTGAAAAACAGTTTGAAAAACCTCTCGATCTCTTTCGGAAGGTCGCCTTTGTACAACTCCGGATAGAGCGTGTGCGCGAGCCACCTCACCCCCAGGGCGCGCATGAAAGAGGGGGGATAGTTGAGCCAGTTGAAGGGCACGCCGGGGATCATGTAGACCCTGCCCTGCTTTATTGCCCGCAGGCGTTTGTATCTGAGATCGGAGAAGGCCCTGGAGAAGAAGGTCTGGTCCTGGGTGATGATCACGTCGGGGTCATAAAGGAGCAGTCTTTCGAGGTCGATCTTTCGGCCCATCATACGGTCGGTACGTTCGCAGTGATACGCGTTCCGTCCTCCTGCCAGTTCTATGGCCTCGTCGAGAAACGGCATGTGGTCGCAGTCACTCGTGAGGCCGTCGGGGCCGATGGCGTAATAAACCGACTTCTTCTCTCCCTGTATGCTGCCGCTGAAAGCCTTCATTTCGACGATAGTCCGCTCAATGTACGTTGCCAGCGTCCTTGCCCTCTCCCCCCTGTTGAGGACATCGCCCAGAAAAACGAGGGTCTCCGGGTAATCCGCCATCCGAAAGAGCTTTACGGCGACTACCGGTATGTTCAGCTTTTGCAGTATCTCGGTCATGTGCGGGTTCACCAGCAAGGACTGGTCCCACACGAGGGCCAGATCAGGCCGCGCCGCGGCCAAGACCTCAAGATTGGGCGTTCTTTGGCCGAACCACCCACCCACCACGGGCAGGTCCCGTGGCGCACCATGCAGGTATTTCCCGCCCGATGCGGGAAGCGGCCCGGGCCAGCCGATGGAAAGCGACGGGGCGAGGGCATACAAGAGGTAGGCGATGGGAGGATAGGCGGGCCAGACACGCTGTACGCTGTGGCTGATCGTCACCCTCCGGCCTGCCATATCAGTTATTTCTCTCCCGCAGCCCTCTCGCTCCGTCAACGCCACAAGCATCATGACGGGGATAAGTAGTGCAAGAAGTCTCTTCATCACGCTTGTCCTCGCCATGAGTCGCTTACCTTCCATTGCCGTGTCTCATCCTCAAAACTTAACCATTATCCCCCCCATGACCGTGAGAGGGGCTCCGGGGTAAAAGGTGGTACTGTTTGAAAGGGCAAAATCCGATGTGTTTATGAGCCCTATATACCGCTTGTCGAACAGGTTGAGGATCGACAGGCTTAGCCTCACGTCCTGGGCATATTTGGCCACCTTGATATCATAGCTCATGTACAGGTCTGTGAGAAAGTTGCCGTCCACCCTCTGCGTGTTCTGTATGTCCCCATAGCGGGTCGACATCCAGCGGAAGAGGGGGGTCACCGAGAAGGGACCGTAAGTGTACGTCACGCCCAGCTTTGCCATATAATCCGGCGTGTCCGGGATTTGTTTGCCCTTGCTCGTGACCACGACGTTGCTGGCGGTCTGGACATTGCTGTTAAACGTGTCGTGGTTGAACGAGCCGGAGAGATATGCGGAAAGGGTGCCCGTGGGGATCTGCGGACGGGCGGTGACCTCTATCTCGGCGCCATACAGCGTTGCGTCGGCACTACTGCTGAGATAAGAGGCCTTCACCACGGGGTCGTAGACCGTCACCGTCTTATGGTTGTCGAGTGAATAGTAGATCGTCGGGGCAACCGTGAATATCCCCTGCTTGTATCTCATACCCAGGTCGAAGTTGTTCAGCCTCTCCGGCTGCAGATTGTTCCAGAGCTCATTGAAGCTGATGCCCGCGGCTCGGAACGCTGCCTTGTTGTTCGTATAGGCACTGCTCTGGCCCGTCCACGAGTCAAACTCGTATCCCATGCCATAGGCAAAGTAGGCGGTCAGGTTATCCTTGAGGGCCTGCACGACGGAAAACCCCGGCTCCCAGTCATGCCAGGTTCTGCTGGCCACCTGCATGGTGGGGTCGATCTGGGGATTGTAGTTGAATATCTGATCGTAGCTGACGTCAGGGAGCCCCGCGGTCTTGTAATAGCTCATCCTCGGGTCCCGAATGTCGTCGTATCTCAGCCATCCCGTGAGGGTCGTGTTGCAGAGCGTGGTCTTAGCCCTTGCATAGGGGGTGTTGTAGTTCCTGTTGCTCTCCTTCTCCAGCGTCGTCCACCCGCTGTAGGTCAGATTTTCGCTGCCCGGGGCGGTCGTGTTCAACGTGTACTGCTTCATTTCAAGGGGCGTAGGTATCGAGTCCTCCGTGATCTGGTACCAGTAACCGAGTGATAGGTCTACGGGCCGGATCGAAAAATCGTACTGGCCGATAAAGCCGAACTGGATGGGTTGGGTTGCCATGTACCTGTATCCGTTCGCCGCGCCCACGAGCCGGTAGCCGTTATCTTGCCAGTAGTAGGGTTTCATGGTGAACTTCGTTGTGTCCGTCGGCTTGACCTCGATGTTGCCAAGGAACATGGTGTCCTTGTAGTATTGGCGCGTAAAGCCATAGTAGAACTGGTCTTGTGCCGGGACGCCGGTCAGGACCTTGTTGAAATCGTAATTGTTGAAGGCGCTGAGGTGCGTGGCCTGGGCGTAGGTGAGGGCCCTGTAATCGTTCTGCCCTGACTGGTTGTAAACCCCGAAGATCTCGATCTTGGC
>Ga0187870_1002262_pt1 | contig 16282 bp, 11 predicted proteins | sample June2016WEW_13_1_3_FD_132974 | JGI IMG/M metagenome (GOLD analysis project Ga0187870, IMG submission 132974) | Peatland microbial communities from SPRUCE experiment site at the Marcell Experimental Forest, Minnesota, USA - June2016WEW_13_150 | ecosystem: Environmental > Terrestrial > Soil >... | reverse complement strand
CTGTCCTCGATGGCCCTGAGGTCATGGTAGCTTATCCTGGTGTTAAAGGCCCTATCCCTACACCCACCTGGGAGGCGATTAGGGACGGGATTAATGACTATAAGTATATTTATCTCTTAAAAAAATTGATCGCTTCAGAAAAGGCAAAAAGCAATCCTAAAGCCAATCTAATTGAAAGTCAATTGCAACAATTTAAACAAAATCTCAGCCGAGCTCCGGGTGAAGAAGAGCATCAATTCGGAGATTGGTTGCCAGAATCCTTTTCGAAAAGCCGAAAACAGATTATCGAATGGGCACTTGAGCTATATCGAAGCACGCCAGGGATTGTTCCAGATGGTTAATGCTGTAGAGTAAACCCCGTTAGAAATTCCAGCGGGGCATTATTTCTAACGGGGTAAACCCTTTGTGAAGTGGTCCAAGGTGGGCATTAAGAATGAACGTATCGCAAAGCTATACATGGCGGACTCCAGGCTAATACAAAAACTGATGCCAAATGTCAAAGGTCAAATTTCAAATGAAGTTCAAATTACAAAGCTCAAAATTTAAAAATTCCCCGCCTCCCCTTTAGAAAAAGGGGGTTGGGGGGATTTGAAAACTATTCTCTATCTAATAGTTCCCGAATCGAGATACTCACTAAGAGACGTTGGAATTACCTCCGATGGATTATTTTTTATATAAAAATGATGCCAGATATCGAAGGTTAAGAGAAATAAAATTCGGTTGGCTTTTGAGTTGTAAAAATTATGCCAATAGATTTTTTTGCCTTGCATCCCCTCATAATTTTCAAACAGAGCTTTCAAATAATCAATTCTGAAATATTCTCTGATGACTTTTGAATTGAGTAAATAACGGTAGATACGTTCTCTCAACTCTGGATCCTTAAGAAATATCATCACCGGCACAAAACCGCCCTGCTTTGGTTTTATCATGATCTCAGTGGGCAGGAGATCCTCCATTGCCTTCCGGTGAAGGAATTTTGTTTTGATTCTTCCCGTCAGATGATCGAAAAGGCCACCAGACCTCTTAAAGGAATAATCAAGGGAAACCAAAATATCTGTAACTTCTGTATCCAGGTATGATTCCCTTAAGGTCAGGTCCAGCATATCGGCCATGCGGCCCGATTTCACCATGACATTTTCATTGACATAATGTTTGAGATCCTGGTTAATTTGGGTCTCATAAAAAAAATCGGCAAATGAAGCGTGTAGGGTGTAGGGTGCTGGGTGTTCAGTGTAAGGGTGGTGGGTGTTAGAAAAATCGTGGAAAATTTTTGGAATGTTTGCTAGTGATTTGTTTTTATAAAGATGAAGAAGTTCATTTTCGTCGTATCCATAAAAATACCAGTTATTCAGGTCAATGGCTCTGTCCCAGAGCATACGGAGTTTAAAAGCCAAATTATCATGCTCATAGAAGTAAGGCCCTTTTAATATCTTGGCAGTTTTCCTGCTAAGACCCAATAAGTGATATTCTTTTAACAAGTAGTTAAGAACAGCTGGCAGCCCTCCCGCAAACCCGCCAGTGCCGAATAATTGGTCGGCCCCTTCCCCGCCGATTACCACATCCACCTTTTCTCGGGCTGCCGCAAACCCCTGATAAGTCAAGAAAAGCCCGAATTCGAAATAGGGCTCTTCAAGATGCCAGATTAATTTGGGAAGGTCCTCTATCTCCTTACCATTGATGGAAGTTTCGTAGTGTTCAGTGTTAAAGTGTCTCGAAACAATCTGGGCATAGGGTCGCTCATCAAAAGCAGGATCCTCAAAGCCTACAGAAAACGTTTTGATCTTCTTCTCTGTGCATTGGGTAGCCAAGGCCACGTTAGCACTTGAGTCGAGTCCGCCGCTAAGAAGAATTCCTACTTGCCCATTGGCTCCAATTCTGCTTGAGATCGCCTCTTTTAACAATTGTTTGTAAGTGGAAATGGCCTCTGGAAGGTCAAGCACCGACCCGTCAGGAGGGCTGAATTCCCAGTAGGAAGCCACGGTTTCTTTTCCATCTTTGAAAACAAGCATGTGGCCAGGGGGGAGTTTCTTGATCCCTTTAAAGATTGTCCAGGGCGACGGGATATAAGAATATTTTAGAAAAAGATTCAAGGCTTCTGTGTCAATTTCCCTCCGTATTCCTGGGCATGAAAGTAATGATTTGAGGTGGGTGGCAAAGTAAAATCTGCTGCCAATAATTGTCCAGTAAACCTGATGGGCCATGCCGAAGCGGTCATTGAGAAGAATGAATGAGGAGTCACTTAAATCGAGAATGGCAAGAGAGAATAATCCATTCAATTTTCGAGCAAATGTGGGTCCATAGTCCCGATAGAGATGGAGTATTAAATCCAAATCTCCTTGGCAAGGAATATCTTTAGGTAAATATTCCTTCAATAAATTTTGATAATTATGTATTTCGCCATGGATAATGCACAGGGCCTCAAGCTCCTTATTTTTAGCAATTTGCGGTTGTTGGTAACCTGAACCATTACAGGTTCGTTTCATTCCAAGGAAATAATGGTTGTCCCACGCATTGGAGACTTCCCTTTTCTGTGATCCATCTTTTTGCAAAAAAGCCCCCATTTTTTCTGCTAAATCATTGGGGTTATCAATGCGACTGCTGAAATCAATTAGTCCAAAAATACCCTGACTCATAAGTGGCTTCTCCAAGAAAATGTTTAAGTTACCTTTTATGGTAACCTGAAAAAGTGCCAATTTCGGTACTGCTCTGGATATCTTCTAATGTTTTTTCATAATAACGTATCAAAATAGGCTATACTTTTTCCTAAGCCCTCTTCTAAAGATGTCCATGGAGACCATCCCAGCTTCTCCTTGGCCAGAGTGATATCCGGTTTTCGCTGCCTGGGATCATCGGCAGGTAGAGGTTTGAAGATAATCTTTGAGCGTGAGGCGGCTAACTTAATAATTTTATCTGCCAGTTCAAGAATGGTTATTTCCTCAGGATTTCCCAGATTGACAGGTCCTGTTACATCATCTGGGGAATTCATGAGCTTAATCAATCCATCTACCATATCATCCACATAACAAAATGAACGTGTCTGACAACCATCACCATAAATCGTGATGGGTTCCCCTCTCAGAGCTTGAAGAATGAAGTTTGAGACCACTCGGCCGTCATTCGGATGCATACGGGGACCATATGTGTTAAAGATCCTTGCCACCTTGATTTTGATCCCATACTGGCGGTGATAATCGAAGAAAAGAGTTTCAGCACATCGTTTCCCTTCATCGTAACAGGCTCGGGGTCCAATGGGGTTTACGCTTCCGAGATAGGTCTCCGGCTGGGGGTGAACTGTGGGATCTCCATACACCTCAGAAGTGGAGGCCTGGAGGATTCTTGCCTTGAGGCGTTTAGCGAGTCCCAGCATGTTAATGGAACCATGGACATTGACCTTTGTGGTTTGAACCGGGTCGTTCTGGTAATGGATCGGCGCTGCAGGGCAGGCGAGGTTATAAATTCTATCCACCTCGACGTAAAGAGGGAAAGTTATGTCATGGCGAAGAAGTTCAAAAAAAGGATTCTGGAGAAGATGTTGAATATTTCGCTTCGACCCGGTGTAAAAGTTATCGACGCAGACCACATCTTGCCCTTCTTTAAGGAGGCGTTCGCAGAGGTGAGAACCCAAAAAACCAGCCCCTCCCGTCACCAATATATGAAATTGATTTGGTTCCTTCAATTCAACTCTCCCTTCAAAAAAGCAAATAAGTAACAAAAAGCTTCATTGTTCTCTTCTGCTTTCTCTATTGATTCTAATCCGATCAATTTAGCATATCCTTGGCAAGATCCTCTATCTGAACCATCGCATCGTTTTTGGCTTTGCTAACCGCTTTTTCAATCCGCTCCTTCAACTTAGCAATATCCTGCAAAACCAAATCAGTAGCAGAAAATACTTTCCTTATATCTTCTTTAAAATTAGACCTATTAATATCTACTACTAACTCCGGGAACCCCAAATAATTTCCTATGACCTCTGAAAACTTTACACTGTATGATAAACTGAGTGCCGGAACACCTTTCTGTAAGCTCGAAATCGCTCCATGCATTCGTTGTGTGACCACAAAATAACTCGATCCTAAGATCGCCCTTACTTGAAATGGCAACAGAACATCATCTATTCCTATAATTCCATTATGTCCTAATTTACTCATAATATCTTTCACTATTTTTGAATCATCAGTCCATCGTAATACATGTGGTAACAAAACCAATTTTCTTTCAATTTCCTCACATTTCTTCACGAGATACATTGTTACAGCTGTCAAGCCTTCAAAATATTTTTCATAATTATCATTGTATTGCCACCATTGCCCTGAAGGGACAAAGGTAATGTATCTGTTTGCTATGATGTTATATTTTTCAATGTTATAGGTATCATTCTGTCGGGCTAAGTCAAGAAAAGCTAAATCCGAAGAAAAAAAAGAGTTATTTTTTACTTTTAGCCCATTGGTAATATAATCGTAGCTTTTTAAACCTCTATGGTATATTTTGTTCATTTTACTTAAGACATTCTTCGCGAGCGGTTTTCTCCACGAAAAGAAAGGACCAATTGATTGTCCAAGAAGATATATCTTCTTTCCAGCCTTTTTAAGAATACGCAATCGAAACAATATGTCCAGCAACTTAAGAACACCGTAATATTCTGAGATATCATCCCCCCCAAGAACAATTATCACATTACAGTCATTTAGCAGTTTGATTAAATTCCTGTGCCTAAATACTGATTTATCCAAAAGAAATGATAATCGATTAGGTATTATTTTATTTTGAGATGGGATGATGTGGGGCCTTACTTCAATATTATCGTATCCGGTAGCGTTTCTCAATCGAGTTTGTGTTTCTTCTACGAAATTAGAAAGAACAATAAAGGAGAGATTAGGTATGAATTTCGATAGGTAATGAATCGCATTTTCACACAGTATCATTGATCCATAATTCAACGTGTTAGGTGCGTGCAATATGCCTACTTTAAGATGATTCATTTCCATGCCTCCCCTGGAATTCCTTAATACGGATTAGGAAAGGGTCCTTTTTACATGTGTTGCCATTTTGATAATCCTTTTCATTACAGGGATCACCTATGCATGAAATAATTTGGATATGTCCGAATGATGTCCGAACAAATCGCCGATACCCCTTCACGGTTTGTGAAATCCGTGAACTCTGCCAATTTTTGAAATTCCATGTAAAAACATTCCATATAAACTGTAGCAAAGGGATTAGACCTTCGAAATCACTGACCTGAGTTTACCTGATGGCTCTCTTGGGATACTTTCTACAAATTTTGTATCGATAGATATATTGTCTCCTAGCACTCTTTTGAGTTTTGTATTAATTTCTTTAACAATTATGAAATCTCTAGATTCATCTGTTTTAACTACACAAACAACAATTTCATCCTCTTTTTCTTGAACAATCCTAAATTCAGATATTCCTGTTACGTTCATTATAGTTGTATAAAATACCTGCGGAGGAATGAGTTTGTTACCGCTCAGCTTCACCATATCATTATATCTTCCCTCAATATTCTTTATTAAATATCCACCTCTACCGCATGGACATTCTTCGTATGTTGGAATGGCAAAATCCCCAATTTCATACCTTATAATTGGCATAGCAAATGAGTACAGATTTGTCACAACCAACCTCCCTCTATCACCACCCTTCACCTTATTACCATGTTCATCCAAAAATTCCATCAGAACGGTATCCATGACTGCATGATATCCGGAATGCCTTTCACACTCCCATGCCATACAACCTGCTTCATAAGCACCATAAACGTCGAAGAGCTCGACGCCAAATACAGCATTTATTAGATTACGAGTTTTCGAATCAAAAACTTCTGAAGCTGTAAAGATCAATTTTGGATGGATTCCTTTGATGTTTTTTTCTTGCACCGCTTTCGCATAAAGTTTAATTACCGACGGGTAGCCATATATGACATCAGGCTTTATCCTTTTCACTATCTCGATTTGTTCCTCGAATGGCTTTAAAACGTTAAGTCTCTCAAATCTGCGGATTCCAAGATATTGATACCATTCTTTCTTGCCAGAAATCAAACTTGGACTGTCAACAACTAATAACTTATCCCGCAACATTCTGAATCCAAATTCATTTCGAATCCGCTCATAACTTACACGATGATGAATAACATCGTCCTTTGTAAGATATCCATACAAATTTTTTCCCGTAGATCCACTGGTTTTATATTCAACGCAATTTCGCAAATTTATGTTTCTTGCAATAAAATGTTGCTTATTATCTATTATATCTGACTTGTTTATTATTGGAATTTTGCATATATCGTCGTAACTCTTAATATCTTTGGGCCTTATCCTGGCGGAATCAAAAAGACCGTGGTAGAAAGGAACATTCTCATAGGCATGGTTCAATAATGTTTTGAATTTCTCCCATTGCAAAGTTTCCAATTCTCGTGTCTTTAGCCAAAGATTTTTTCGCATGTTATTAAATATTTTATATGATTTAATATAGTTACTAATTCTATTAACCATTTTATTACTTCCTGTAAGTTATGAAGTGCTTTTCCTATGAGTGTAAGTTTATTAAAATGGCTAAAGGTCCGAGAAAGTGGACGATTTCATGATTTCAGACAGTATTTGAATACCAAGGATTCCAAACACCAGATATTCAAGCGTCAGTCGTTCGTACGTTCCCAGCTTCGAGGCGGCAAGGCGCTTACGTGCTTCTATAACTCCATGTGAGTCGAAGATTCCGGTCTGGCGAATCGAATTCTCGCTTAAGACCTCCTCCACGAAACTTGGCGAGTCCTTGGAAAAGAACCATGACCAGATTGGTGTATTAAAGGGGAATTTGGTTCGCTTAACAATCTCCTCTGGAATAAGACCTCTCGAAGCCTCGCGCAGGATATATTTCGTATTGAACCAGTGAAGTTTTAAGCTAACGGGAAGCCGAGCAACATACTCAACGAATTCATGGTCGAGGTATGGTACACGCGACTCAATGCCATGAGCCATTGAACAATGGTCATTGATGGTAAGGATCCAGTTCGGAAGGCGCGTTTGGCTTTCTAACCAGAGTGACGCATTATGAGGGTGTGCCTCCATCATCGGCCTTTTGTCCATTCCAACGAGTTCCTCTTCTAAGTCAGCGCTTGCTAATTCTTCTTGCATCGCAGGAGAGTAGATGGCTGGTAGTAGTGGATTTAGCATCTTCCACTGGCTATACCATGGAGGTAGGCAACCATAGCGTTCCTGGAGCGCCTTTCTCATTCTAAAATGTATTTGTAAGAAATCATCTATGCTTTCAACCGGTTGGCCTCTTCGCCTCCACAGGGCACGAAGGAAGGCATTTATCCCAGGCATCCATTTGAAAGGCAACAAAACCCGGAAGAGTTTATTTTCAAGAAAAACATTATAACTCCCAAAAAGTTCATCCGATCCTTCACCAGTAAGAACAACTTTCACTCCTCTTTCTCGGACAAACCCTGAGAGATGGAAATACGGGATCGATATAGGGTGGCGGAAAGGCATCTCAAGGTGCCAGAGAACACGTGGATAACTCGAGGCAAACGATGCCGTTGCTTGCATACAATGATTCTTGACTCCAAGGAACTTTGCTGATGACCTGAAAGTAGAAGACTCGTCGTATCTCTGATCATCAAATCCTATCGAGAACGTTTCTACGGCTGAGTGGCCCAAGTTTTTCATCAATGCAACGATCATCGTCGAGTCAATGCCGCCTGAGAGGTAAGCACCAATTGTTACATCGGACATGAGCTGGCGCTTTACTGATTTTTTTAGAAGTGACAGAAACTCCTCAACATAGTCCGAAGCAGGCTGGTTATATCTAGGGTTTTCAAAACGAAGCGTCCAATAGCGATGAGTTGATACTTTGCCTTGTTCAATTACAACTTCCCCTGCCGGTAAAACCTTATAAACTCCTTTGAACATTGAGCGAGGCTGAAGTGGATACGTAAAGGAGAAAAAATTGTCAACACTGCGGATATCCAAAGAGGGTTTTATAAGACCTGACGCAAATAAGGCTTTGGCCTCGGACCCGAAAAGGAGACCACCATCCACCTTTGCGTAGTAAAGAGGTTTGACACCCATGCGATCTCGTGCGAGGAGAAGTCGCTTGCGTGGCATGTCCCAGATCGCAAATGCGAAAATGCCATTCAAAACATCGACACAGGAATCCCCATATTCTTCATAGAGATGCAGAATAATCTCGGTATCGCACCTTGTTTTAAAACGGTGGTTCAAAGATTCGAGTCCGGCGCGGTGATCCATATGGTTATATATTTCACCATTATATGTAATCCATATCGTACCGTCTTCATTGGACATCGGTTGTTGTCCATGGTCTATATCGACAATGCTAAGACGACAATGCCCCAACCCCACCATCTCGTCTAAATAGAATCCCTTTCCATCTGGTCCTCGATGGTCGATGACCTCAATCATACGTTCCAACATCGTCTTCTCGATCTTCAGCCCCGTTCCGACAGAGATGATTCCAGCAATGCCACACATCTTTATTTCCTCAGGTCACAACAGATATTAATCTCAATCAAAAGAAATTATAAACACTTTTAAGGCAATAAATAAATATATTGCCCTATATAACCATAGATTCAATCCCCTTATCAATAAATCATACATTGTTGACCAGAAGTATATAGTTCTCAATCGTAAGTAATTCTAAGATATTGATATTTAATGGCCATCTGTAGAAATATGTTTTCTGACGTCACAACAATTGACTTGATACCGCTAAGGAGGTACAAATCTAATGGTTTTATTCTATTTTTCGAAATATACTCTGCTGAAAATCTGACCGGTGCTGAATCTATTCCCGCACCAATAAAGCTCGGAAACATGACTAGTATACTACTAAAAGCTAAATATGCCACATAATCACTGAAACTCAATCCTCGAACAAGAAGAACTGCTATCACAACATTAATGAGCTTCGAAACCAAATTTCAAGAATAAACTTTGGAGATATTTCGACTCAACTGAGATGCTCTATGATTGAAAAATTTAATTACCGCACCTTGCTATGATACTACTCTTCAGATAATTCAACATATCCACGCCAGCCAGGATGAGGCAAGAAATCTAGGAGTTTGTCATTTTTCTCGAACATATTTAAGAACTCATCAGTCCATGACATAATTTTGATTGAACTTATATCCCGTACGAAGCAGTTAAATCGTTCATTTTCTACGAGATCGGTGGCCCACTTCAACTTTTTCCAATCAAATCCCATAAGTCTACATCCCACTATGTCTACTGCAAGTGGATCGGAGCCCGCAATTACAATTCCGGCCCTTTTCTCGTCCGGGCTTAGAGGACCGTTGTTTTCGCCTCCAATAATCCCGTCCACAACCGAAAAAATCTTTCTCTGCGGAATGTCTCTCAATACGCCCGCTTTGTCACAGTAAGCAATGATTGTCATCAAATCGCAAACCATTCTCCATGCAGTATCATTCCCGTACCAATTTCCACCGTCGAACAACCTTTTTTCACTACTTACACGTCCAATTCCTTTTGTTAGAAACATCCTATAAGTTAGGACAATATATTCATATAATTTATCAAGTAATGCCTTTTTTCTTGAAAGCAATAAGTCATGCAAAAGGGTCTGGATTTTAATTATCATAGACTCTCGAGAATTTAAAATATCTGAAGGATATTGATCTCCTCCCTCCTCAGATGTTCCAAGAGTATAGTGAACCAAAAAGTTCTTGTTAGTACTTATACCAACCATACCCTTGGCATTCAGAGTTACTCCTACTTTCTTATGCACCTTAAGCTTAGGAACTGATATAACAACATCCGCCGCCAAAACTGAACCTGAAATCAGGTATTCATGAACTGTCCCATGGTGATGAGTAATTGTTTCATCCCTGTTATAATAAGGGCCGCAGAAGTTCTTGAAATTCACTTTTTCACAAAGTCGACTATATCCACCAAGGTTTACAAGGACGCTCCCAAGAGGATCACCTGACAACTTTTTTCTTCTCTTTACGAATTGAGCCACATCTCCATTCTTTATATCCAGCCAAAAATCTCTTAAATCCAAAATTTTTATCTCAAATCTTCGTTTCTTCCAGTAAAACTCCTGGATGGTATGCAATTTTGTTCTCTCCATTAATTCATTAAAGTTGCAGTCCATCATGGGCGCATCAGCTATGATAATCTCCCCTTCTCCTTCTAAAGCTGTGTAAACATAATCAATAATGACTCTAATTACAGAAGGATGCGTGATAATTGAATATAGATTTCTGCCCGCTGAATGTGAGCTAGCCACGAAGTTAGGTTTTATGACAACCTTGTAACCCGGACTAACAATGTTTTTGAAAGGATTCCACTCTTTTTTATTAAAGCTTTTGGCATCTAGTTCAAGAAGACGTAAACAATTCCTCACAGAGTCATAGGCGGGATTGGGTGTAGAACTCGTTTCGCCAAATAGCTTGTACTCGGGATATGGATAATATGGGTTAAAGGGTGGAATTTCTAGGTAGAAAGGTTCTGTTCTATGAATCGAAACTAGCATTTTTTTGTAATATTCGCTGATATCAAATCCAGTACTATCCATATCTATTACTTCAGAATCTAATGAGAGTTCTTTTCAGCCGGCCACACTGACGAATCTCATTACGCCTCCAGCATTTTGCTTCTTTCTAACCCGTGCATGCACTAGCCGTAAAATAATCTTCCGCCATCGCATCCCTTAGTATACTAGTCTTCCAGCTTAATCTGTTGTTTTAATCCAAAAATCTGCCTGTTTCCAACTATACATCCTGTAACCTGATGGTAGATACCACAAATCTTAGCTTCCCCGACTACTCCCTCGCGATGTCCTCGACAACTTCGGAATCTATATCGATATCTCTGCCCAATCTTCTTCTTAGTTTTAAATTTAACGTTTCCTTATCATCATTTGTGCAACCCACATTTCTGACTATATTCACAACAATGTGATCTGTCTTCTCCTGAATAATCTGAGAATATTTTATTCTATTGCCATATATTAAGGCACCATGCAGACTTCTAACTATCCTTCGTTCCTTTGTAACAATAATACATTCAATGATTATCCAACGGCGCTTCTATATCTCTTATAGGCTTTAAAACCTCAGCTATGTCTGCCCAAAAAATCCCGGAATAAGCATCTGCCTATTCCAGCTTTTTTAATCGCAAATCTTATCCGTTGCTTAGCAGAATTGGGCAACATTTTTCGCAATCCTTGCTCTAAGGGTAAAGGGAAAAAAAAGCGGGAAACATAGGCAAGAAATACATTAGCAAACGAGAACCTAAACTCTACTTTTTTTGCATATTCTAACATTTCTCTATGAAATGGGTTATTTTTATTTCTTAAAACGTATCTTACGTAACTGTTTCTGACTTTCCTATATTTATCTAAATTGAATACGCTTTTGTATTTTTCTAATTTGCCTATAATTTCTAAAGTCAGTAAGGTTCTGCAACATTTAGGACAAACGGAACAATTTGTCGCCTTGGTAACAGGCCACCAGCAAACGTTCAACCACCTATATGATGACTCTAATTCGGAGACCTTCATGGTCTTTTCGACACGTGAATACTGAGAACCCACAGATATGCATTCCAGAGTTTCAGTGGAAAGCAAGAGAACGGTTGCTGGCTCACTATATGCGATATCATGGGATGGTCCGATGAATAAATCTTTGTATCTAGCTCCTCCCGAATAATAATATTTTGAAAAGAGCTTTTGAAATAACAGTACCGTCGATAGATTTCTCGTTGAATGGCTTTGTAAAAAATCGAACTGTAAGATTTCAGATAGATTGGAATCGACCTTTATAAATTCCAATCCCATCTCTTGCGCAATCGGTTTCAGCATATCATATCTCTGGTTAAATAGATTCCTGGCTTTCGCTTCATCCCACTCTCCGTGTGAACCAACATTAGTAAATAAGAGATGGGTAATCCTATAATTTGCAAGTTTATTATTAATTAAATAATCAACAATAGTACAGAATGAATCGACGCCACCTGAGAAACCTGTTCCGACGCCATCCAGGCAATGATATGATTTCCCTCCATCAAGGCTTTTAGGGAGTATGTTAACGATGTGGAGAGAGGGAATAACTTCTCGGAGAATATGCATATAACCATTATTCAAATTATGGTACAATTTCTCAGAAATGGGTCCATCAATTTCCATATCTTCCTTGTGTCTCATGGCCATCAACAGTAATCCAACAACGAAAGCATCCATCTTTTCTGTTGTAATGTACTGCTTGCATCGCTTATCGACTGCATACCAGAGATATTGCGCCTTTTCCTTATATTCTACAAGCGACCGTATCTGCAGGTCGTTATCGCGTTCAATAATCTCCAAGTTATGAATTCTCATGCGCTTCTACTCCTTTCTTAAAAATCAGTAAATTTTTTAAATTTTTACCCTAATTTTTAACTCAACATCCGGTTCAAAGCTTTAAAAGTTACCTCACTCAAGGTTATCTATCACCACCGGTAGCTGACTGGTACCTTTTTTGTCTGACCTGGCCTTGCCGCAGACAAACCTCTCCCTTGGATAAGGACCTTAAAGCGTGCTCGGTGCGCTCCTTGATGTAACTGACTCAAACCAAAATATTGCTCAACGATATACCGTTTCTTGGATATCTTCTTATTCCGTTCTTTCTCATACTCGGTCAGCTTGGCCGTGTTCGTATCCTTTCGCATGATCCCATCTTTGATCTGATTCAGGCTAAGAAAGCTACGATTGGGTTCTCCAAAATATCCCTTATCGGCCCTCCGGGGCGTAGTCCCCTCCGGGACGGAGTCATAGATGATCTTAATAGGCTGTTCTGTGTGACAACTCGCCGCCGCACAAAGGGGTAAATAGGGGGAATCGTGATGGGAAGCCGGTGTAAGCTCCGTGGCCAGGATAAATCCGTTTTCTGTATCTACCGATGCATGTTCCTTCAAACCAAAATGGGGAATATCTCCATTGACCGTCCAATCCGATTCTAAGTCACGAGAAAATTTAAGCGGTTGCCCATTCTTATCTACTTGGCCTTCGGGGGTGGCCCTCTTTTCTTTCCGTTCTTCCAGTTCCTCTTCACTTAAAGGCCGACTGGCCGATTCGATCAACCGGGCATCGATGGCCCTCCGGGGCGTAGTCCCCTACGGGACGGAGTCAATCCCTTCGTTGATCGTTAATCCCTGTCGTGAAAACCGCTGCAGCACCTCATTATTGATCCAGGTCATAGCCTCTTTCGACAGCCGGCTTCGGAATCGGGAAAAGATGGAATGATCGGGAGAAAGGTGATCAAAGGGTAAACCTAAAAACTTCTTAAACGAGATGCGGTCGTTGATTTGATTTTCCAGTCCCGGATCTGAGGGAATCCGAAACCATTTCTGCAACAGTAAGGCCTTCAGAAGCATTAAGGGTGGGTAGGCATCGGCTCCTTCCTCTTGCCTTCCTACTTCGTAATAATCCTTCAGCCGTTCTTCTACCCTAGTCCAGTCGATCACTCGATTGATTCGTTCCATGGTTCTCAGACTTCGGTTCTTCTCCATGGAACTGCTCAAAGCTACATCCGCAAAGCTGATATTCTGATTTCATTTTTTATAGGCCATTTCTCCCCCTTGTACTGTTTTCGGTGGAGAAGTCCTACCCTCTTTATGCTTCTTTGCCAAGTAATTTCAGTTAGTTATTTTATTTTTTGTTCATTTTTTTAACGCCCAGTTAAACTTTTTATGGCTTCTTAACCTTCTTTACCCCCACCTTTGGCACGGTTATGCAAAGGTCTCTTAGAATTATTTCTAACGCCAAAGCCGTTATAAGGGGCGCTCATCGCGGTGTTTCCGAAAAACATTTACAATCTTATCTATCCGAGATTTGTTATAGGTTCAACCGCCGTTTCTGGGAACGGGAACTTTTTGATCGGCTCATAAAGGCTTGCGTCTCCACAGGGTCGATTACTTACTCCCAACTGATAAAAAACGAAAATTCGTTATGAGCTAAGTCAATAGGCATATTTCAGGAATTAAAAAACCCTCCTCATTGAAAATCATCCTGATACAATTCGTAAAGCATATTTGCTCACTTGCCCGGCAACCCGTGCAATTGTAAATGTCTAAAATTTTTTTTGTTCCTCCGTAATCTTTAATGCGAATTTCAAGAATTGGTCGGTTTTCTTTCGTTCATTGGATAATATTTCATTTACCCTTTTATAATCTATTTCTTTATTTATAATTTCAAAATCCTTATAAACGGAAAGATGTCTTTCTTCAAGTCCGGTTAGCTTCAATATGCTGCTAATACGCCCACTGTATTTATAAGGATATATTGATATGAATTTTTTATTAAAATTGATAGAAAAACCTGTTCCATGAAACGAATCTGTAATAACAAATTCAGCATTATAAAATAATGACAAGAATTCTGTCACTTTTGGCATCATTATAAATTTACCTTTTTTTAAAAGTTGATCATATTTATATGATATCCGAACTAATTTATAGCCCATTTTTTTTGCAACAGCATTTGCATACTTATCAAATTGTTTATTCCTATATATTTGATACACCAGTATATATTTTTCTTTGATTACCGGTTTGTCAATTATTTTTTTCCATTGATTTGTATCTAAAATCAATGTAGGGTCAAGCACTTGAACTGACTTAATGCTCATATCCGATAAAATCTTAACCGCTGAAGCCTCTCTAACAGAAATAGCATTATATTTTCGAAGTAGCTCCTTAGTTCTATTTAACTCCCAATCATCCAATTTATCCTTCCCAATACTGGATGCATAGGTAATGCATCTACTTCCTTTTGGGGCATATTCTAAAAAGAACTCTTCCAAAATTCCTTCATTCCATCCGCTATTCCAAACCTGATCACTTCCTGTACAGTAAATATCAGCAGAAGGTATATTAGCCCTGAGTTCTGCTAGAGTATGATATTTATTTGGCGTCAGATTAATATATTTTTTAAAAAATTCGTTAAAAACACTGCATCCTTTTTTAACATTAGGTCTTTGAAATTCTCTATATAAAATTCTTGTGAAGAAATTCTTTCCAAACTTTGAACGTTTTACTAGTGCCTCCAACAATTCATCATCAGATGTGCCCTTTCTGTTGAAATCCACTATCTCAACATCCATTCCATATTGCTCAAATTTACATTGTGTTGCATATGTTTGCAAAGCTGAACCGTAATTTTTAATATTATGTAATGTTATAATACTTATCTTCATATAATCTCCCATCATCTTTCCAATCAACAATTGATTGTTATATAGTGTTTTTTTGAATTCTTCTTAGGGAGAGGGAAATATCAGCGGACCCGTGCGGCAAAAAAATGCAGAGAAATGGGTTATATGAGAAAGACATTCAAAACCATGACTGAGAAACCAGAGTATTGCATCATGAGGGTCTATAGAGTTACAAGCGTCCGAATCCCAAGTCCATAAAATCTTATAATTTGCTTTCAGCTTTTTGTATCTTATTTCCAGAAATCTATACCCTAAAAGGAATAAAATATGTCGTACAAGCCGCTTTGGAAAAATAAACACTGCCCGCCATAATATGGTATTTCTAATCGGTATACTGACTTTGATCAACTTCCTTTTCCAGTTAAAATTACTGTAGGGCCTTATAGCATATCCATTAGCAGCCCAAGGTCTGCATCCCCAAGCAGGTGCAAAAAAAACCACTCCACCTGGTTTTATTAAACGCTTAATCTCTAAGAGTGCCTCTTGAAGTTCTGGAATATGCTCATAAACTTCGATCGTCCAAATAGCATCAAACATTTCATCATCAAAGGGATAACGCTCACTTGTAGCAACTCTGTAAGGCTTATGGTAGTACTTTGCAAGACTTTCCGCAATGTCTGTACCCCAATAATCATCTACCATGTCTTGAAAGAAACCTCCTGATGAGCCAATTTCAAGACACCTTTTATTTTTTAGTTGAAATCGATCTATAAAAGTTTTCAGATTATGGAAGTGAGAATGATCCTCCGCTCGAATTTTTTCATAGTTTTGCTTATAAGTCTCGTTTCGTCTTTCATCGTAGAAGGATTTGTATTCTGAAATTTTTTTTCCATGCATAAAAGCGTGAAACTCGATTACTTTTAAAATTATTATGGAACTAAAAAGGTCCAGTATTCTGTTTGACCCCCTCCCCATTGTCAAGACAAAAAAGTGGGGTGTATTTGGTGCATAGTCTGACAAGCCTGCCCTAGGTTTAGGGAGATCGGCTGCTTGAAATAGACCTCATAAGGGGTTCGGTTCCCT
>Ga0187870_1002236_pt1 | contig 16377 bp, 13 predicted proteins | sample June2016WEW_13_1_3_FD_132974 | JGI IMG/M metagenome (GOLD analysis project Ga0187870, IMG submission 132974) | Peatland microbial communities from SPRUCE experiment site at the Marcell Experimental Forest, Minnesota, USA - June2016WEW_13_150 | ecosystem: Environmental > Terrestrial > Soil >... | reverse complement strand
TCTGAGCGCGTTCGGCCGCCACGGTGCGCTGGCGACGGCGAGGAGCCTTGGATGTGTTCATTACCCCGGCGTTTACCACGCCGGCTCGCCGCGCACCAGACGGTCCCCGCTTTACCGCTTACCCTCGATGATGCTCTTGAGGGTGCCGAGGGGAGTGAGCGCGGCAGCCGACGTATGGAGGCTCCTTCTTCTGGCCATCAACCACCAACACTCAACCTTTCAATCAGAGCCTCGTCACGTAGGCTGCTACGGACGTGGACGATGCCGGCTCGAACCAGAGTTCAAGCGCTTCCCTCGCGTTGGCCACGGCTTGGTCTTCGCGGTCGCCGGCGGAGGCGCAGCCGGGCAACTCGGGAAAGAACGCGGCCCAGCGCCTCGTTTCAGGATCGTGTTCAACGACCAACCCCAGTTTCATGGGGGTAACAATGCGCTCGCGCAGCCGGGCCGGCAATCTTCGATTATGAGTGAGTCTGGTTTGCAGACGCAGGGCCGCCGGGAGGCCCAACCGGTGCGAAGGTCGAAGGGCGATTGCTGCACGCGGAACGCGGAGTGCGGAATCCCCAAACAACTTTCGTTCTTCGCCTGCGTCCCCGGCCGGCGCCACGGCTGGGGGCCGGGTCGGGAGGCTGGGGCGAAGCGGTTTCGGGATTCTACGTTATTTCCTTTCCAGAAGGGAATGAACACAGTTATGGTTTCCGCATGGATAAGGAAACACTGAAGTACGTTCTGGCCCAGTCAGGCACGCGGCCGTGGCCGCCGGCCACGCCGCGGACGCTGGAGTTGCCGCTGGATTCGCGCAAGGTGGTGGCGCTCGTCGGCATCCGGCGCAGCGGAAAGACCTACCTGCTTTATGAGACGATGCGGCGGCTGGAAGCCCAAGGCGTGGATCGGCGGCAGATGCTTTATCTCAATTTCGAGGACGACCGTCTCCTCCCCATCCAGGCCGGCGAACTTGACCTGATTCTGAGGGCGCACGAGGAGTTGTATCCCGAGATGGCGGGACGGAAGAAATACCTGTTCTTCGACGAGGTGCAGAACGTCCCCTCCTGGGAAATCTATCTGCGGCGTCTGCACGACACCGAGGAAGCCTGCCTCTTCGTCACCGGGTCCTCCTCGCACTTGTTGTCGCGTGAGCTGGCCACGGGCCTGCGTGGACGGAGCGTGTCCTACGAGGTGTTTCCCCTCTCGTTCGCTGAATTCCTGAGATTTCGCGGGCTGGAATACGCACCGTATTCGCGGACTTCTGAAAGTCGCATGGCTTCGGCGTTGGAAGAGTACCTGAAGACGGGCGGCCTGCCGGAAGTGGTCCTCGCCGACGAATCGTTGCGACCGCGCATCCTCAAGGAGTACGTGGACCTGGTGTTTTACCGGGACTTGGTGGAGCGCTACGGCGTGGCGAATCCGCTGGTAATGCGACGATTGCTCCGACATTGCCTGGGCCATCCGGCCTCCCTGTTCAACGTGCACAAACTCTACCAGGACTTCCGCTCCCAAGGGCTGGCGCTCTCGAAAGACACGCTCTACAGCTACGCCGGCTACTTGGAGGAATCGTTTGTCATCTTTACGCTGCCCGTGGCCGAGCGCTCGTTGCGCAAGCAGGCGGTGAACTCGAAGAAGCTCCATGCGATCGATTGGGCGCTGGCGTATCCGTTTGTCGCCGAACCCAGCATAGATGTTGGGAAAAAACTGGAGACGGCCGTTTTTCTGCACTGGCGTCGCCAGCGCGAGGACTTGGGCTACCTGGCCGGGGGTCGTGAGGTTGATCTGGTCGTGAACCGGGAGCATCCCGAACAACTGATCAACGTGGCCTACTCCGTCTCGCAGGCGCAAACTTGGGAGCGCGAGATCGCCGCGCTGGCAGAGGCTGGGGCGAGGTTCCCGCAGGCGGCGCGCGTGCTGGTGGCGCACGAACACACCCAGCGCAGACCACCGGCCGGCATCCAGGTGACCGACGCCTGGCGCCATCTGCTGGCAACCCCGAAACCCGGCGCCTGTGAAAAGTAATTGCATGGGCATGACGGGAACGCCATGCCAACCACCGAGAGACAAGTCCGCGTCTTCATCAGCAGCGCTTCCCGCGACCTGCCCCTTCGACGGGCTCAGGGCGGGCAGGCGCCTGCCTGTGCGTGACTGCCTGCTGCGTCGGCCGCGGCGCAGGCAGGCCCGCACGCAGACAGGGAGCGACCGGTGCGAAGGTCGAATGGCGATTGGCGAATGACGAACGCCGGAGTAGGAACGCCAACGCCGACACGTCCGATCGCCGACCTGGAAGTGCGCCAGGCGGCGCTCAACAGCGCAAGCGCCGCAACTCTCGCCGGCGGAGCTCTGCTTCCGGCGCACGCGGGTGCAGTCGGAGGTGGACTTGGTCGTGAAACAAGGGAGCCGCCGGCGGGCTTTGGAAATTAAATGGTCCCCTTGCCGCGTCTCGGGCCGGGCCTTCCCCAGTGCTTATGGCGTGGAGTTGAGCCGGTCCGCCCGGACCATCCTTTCGCCGTGGACCTCTTCAAGACCTCGCAGACGACCGACGTGAGGAGGCTCACTTTTCCGTCCATCAACCATCAACTCTCAACCATCATCAATAGATTGTGCCGCTGGTCGCGCTGGTCCATGCTTGCCTCATGATGCCACGGTTCACGTTTTTGATGGCCACCGCGTTTTGTCTGGCTACAGCCACCGCCGCGTTGGGCGCGGAGCCGCCCTGGTTCCAACGATCGCTCGTCGGCATGGAGATCGGCCCGACCGGCGCTCAGTTCGGGCACAGCGATTCCAACGATGTCCGCTACGCCGCCCACTTCGATGGTCGCGACATTGTCCGCCACGCCGCGGCGGCCCACAGCGAATATCTCGTGCTCTGGGTCCGCGACGGCGATTACGCTTATTACGACTCCAAGCTCCTGCCCAAGGCAGCCGGCCTGGGGGCGCGCGATCCGTTGCGCGAGGCCATGGACGAAGCCCGCCAGCACAATCTGCCCGTCGTTGCCTACTGCGTGGTGCAACAGGGCGGGCATTTCCTGGACGCGCACCCCGAGTTCGAGATGCGCGGCGCGGATGGCAGGTCCATCGGCCGGTTCTGCCTGAACTCCGGCTATCTCGAAGCGATGAAGGAAATCGTCGCCGAGGAACTGGCCTACGGCATCGCCGGGTTCCACATTGACATGCTCGATCAGGGCTTTGGCCCGCCCTACGGCTGCTGGTGCGCGACGTGTCAGCGGGAGTTTCAAAAGGAGTTCGGCCATGCCATGCCCAGGGGCGCGACGTGGGATGCCGCGTGGGATGAGTTGCTCGATTTTCGCTACCGCACAAGCGACCGCTTCGAGAAGGCCCTGGCGGCGCACATCCAGTCCATCAACCCCCGTGCGACGGTGGACTTCAACTATCACGGCAATCCGCCGTTCAGCTTCGAGGTCGGGCAGCGTCCCGCGCAGCACGCGAGCAACGGCGATTTCGTCACGGGCGAAACCGGCGTGTGGGGTTTCAGCGCCCTCACGGTCGGGCTGAACGCCGAGTTTTACCGCGCCGCCACGCCGGGACGACGGGCGCAGGTGGCCATGCAACGCGGGGTGCGCATGTATCACGACCAGACGACGCGCCCGCTCGCCGACCTCCGTTGGGAGCTGTTCACGCTGTTGGCGCACGGCGTGTTCGTGACGATAGTGGACAAGACCGGCTTCGACGGCGGGCTCGACCCGGTGGCGTACGAACGGATTGGAGCGGCCTTCCAGGAAGCGCGTGCCAAGCGCGCGCAGTTCGGCCAGCAACCCGTCGCCGAAGTCGGCCTTTACTTCAGCAGCCGGACGCGGGACTGGGTTGGCCGCGAGCAGCCGGCGAACTATTTCCGAAGTTTTCAGGGCGCACACAAGGCGCTGGTCTATGAACACATCCCCTACGGCGTCGTACTGGACGAGAACGCGAGTCTGGCGATGTTGAAGCAGTTTCCCGTCGTGATGTTGCCGAACGCGGGGATTCTGTCGGAGAAGGAAGTGGCGTTGTTTCGCCGTTACGTCGAGGAAGGCGGCAAGTTGTTGGTGACCGGTCTGAGCGGTTGCTACGACCGCGTGGGAAGTGTCGCTCCGCCCGGCGCGCTGGCGGAACTCACCGGGGCGAAGTTCGTGCGGAGGCTGGAGTCGGCGGATAACTGGGTGAAGTCGGATCCGCCGTCAACGACCAAGGCTGAGGGATTGTTCTCGGGAATTGCGCATGCCCGCCAGGTGCGTGCGGGAACTGATGTCGTCGAAAGCATCCCTTTCCTCGTCGAAGGCCCTGCCGCCGTCTTCGAGCCCACCACGGCGCAGCCGGTCGGCGAACTGCTCAAACCGCATCGCACCACGCGCCAGCGTGAAGGCCGGGAGGGGACCGAGTGGCCGATGAGCGCGGATGCTCCCGTCGGGCCCGCCATTCTGGTGAACTCCGTCGGCCGGGGCACCGTGCTGACCTTTGCCTGCTCGCCTGACTTTGCCACCGCCAGCGAACATCACCTCGTCGAAGCGCGCCGGCTGATCCGCAACGCCGTTCGCTTCCTGAACCCCAAACCGTTGCTCACCATCACCGCGCCGGCCAACGTCGAAGCCGTCGTGACCGACGACCCGGCGACGCGCACGCTGCGGGTCCACCTGCTCGGCTACAATTCCCCGCCGCAAACGACACCCGCGAAGGATCGTCCCTTTGTGCTGCCCATGCCGATCGAGGAGGCGACGCTCTACCGCGTCGTCGTGGAGTCGAGCCGCCCGCTGAAGCGCACCGCGGCCGGGAACCAGTCCACCGTCCTGAAGCGCTGGGGCAGCCACGTTGAAGCGACGGTGAGCGACATCCACGATGTCCTCCGGTTGAACTATTGAGGCCTGCGACCGGGAGGGCACCCTGCAGTGGGACGGCTGCTGGCGATGGAGACGCGATGCCAACTCAAGGCAGGCGAGAGGTGCGCCGGCGGGCCGACTTTGCCGCGCCTGAGGCTGCTTGGCTCGGCGCGGTGCCTTCGCCTATGGAAGGGACGCACCACTTGATTCCATAGAGCGATCATAAACTCACCGGCTATGGGGGAACATAAGTCAAGGGCATGGGACGCGGCCACATCAAGCGCATCAAGCAGAACCGTGATCGTTTTCATGGGCAGGAGACGCAAGGTCAGCGAATCGGAGCGCGCGGCGAATCCGTTCTCATGCCGGGAAGCCGCAGGTCGAAACAGGCCATCTCGGCAGCGTTGCGCACGAGCAGCCGGCCTTGCGACAGGGCCGGCACATTCCACGTCTTCCCTTTCAACGCCTGGACCCGGCCACCTTCGTGGAAGGCTTCGGGCGTGGCCTCAACCAGCGCCAGTTCGCCCTCGCCGCCCAGAATGATGAGGTGACCGCCGGCCAACAGGAGCTGGCCGTAACCGTAGTTGCCCTCGCGCCACCGGCGCTCGCCCGTCCGGGCGTCCAGGCAGGCCAGTGTCCCTTCATCCAGCCCATAAATGAACCCGTCCCGGAAGACGGCGGCGTTGAATTTGTTCTTCATGTTCCGGTTGCGCCAAACCTCCCGGGCGCTGAACCTGCCGCCGGACGGAACGATTTCAACCAATGCGCAACCGGTGCCGTAGCCGGCGGACATGAAGAACCGGTTGGCGCCCACCAGCAGCGGCGTGCAGATCGCGTTGTCGTACTGCACATGCCAGGGATACTCCCAGAGAATGCGGCCGGAACCGTCCAGCTCGAGGCCCAGCACGCGCCGCGCGGTCACCATCAGCAACTGCTGGCGGCCCGCGAGCGTGACCGCCAGCGGCGACGTGTAGGTCTGCTTGTCGTCCAGCGCCGACCAGACCGGCCGGCCATTGACCCGGTCGTAGGCGATCACGCCGTTGCCCGGGGCAGGTTCCCCGTTGAGCACGATTACCTGGTTCCCTACGACGAGCGGCGAGGTTGCCATGCCGTAATGCAGGTTTCGCGCATGGCTGTCCGCCAGGACGTTCTTCCGCCACACGAGTTGGCCGCTGGCCGCGCGCACGCAACAGAGGTCGCCCGTGGCGCCCAGACTGAAGATGCGCTGGTCGTGGTAGGTCGGCGTTGCCCGCGGACCATCGCCGCCCATCCATTCCCGGAATGACGCGGCGTAGGCGTAGGTCCAGACCTCCCGGCCGGTGACCAGATCGTAGGCGGCCACCACTTCCTGGACGCGGCGTTGTTCGATCGTAAACGCCAGCCCTCCCGCCACCACAAACGAGGCGTAGCCACCACCAATCGGGTGACGCCACAGAAGCGGCGGCCCCCCGCCCGACCAATCCGTCAGCACGGGTTGCTCATCGTAGCACCCATCCCGCCGCGGTCCGCGGAAGTCGGTCCAGAAGGGCGGCGTGTCGAGCGCAAACGCCGTCACCCGGCTGCGCTCGCGCTGGGCCTGCCGGTTGCTTTCGAGCAGCCCGTAATTCGGAGCGGTCTTCCGCCGGACCAACGACGGACCGAACCCGCCTTTCCACTCCACCTCGATCAGGCCCAACATGATGGCCCCCCCGATCAGCAAGGCGGCGTAAGGCAGGCAATACACGAGGAAGCCGGCGGTGGCGAACCAGCGGTGTCGCCGCGAAAGGCGGGGATTGCGCCACAACAACACCAGCGCCAGCGGCGGGCAGAACAGCTCGATCAGCCGGCGAAAAAAGGGGATCTGATGCCACGGAATCTCCGCGGGCAGCATTGGGGGATCGTCGTCCATGATTCAGCCTGGCTTGGTGGCCGACTTGTTTTAACCATGCCTGACGTTGGCCGCCAACGCCAGCGCGAGTTTGGTAACCTGGCACAAGTCAGCAGCACCGAACGGCTGGTCAATCCTGCGCGCCAGTTTGGACCCGCGGGCACGGCAAGCCCGTAGTGCGCCGCCCCGATCAACCACGCTCAGTTGGGATACTCGCCGCTGATGTAGCTGCGCAACTGGTCAATCGTCGCGTTCTGCGAGCTGATGATCCAGTTCACCAGGTCGCCGATCGAGATCAGCCCCAGGATCGCTCCCGCCTCGACCACCGGCAGGTGGCGGATGCGGTGCTCCGTCATCAGGCGCATGCAATCGGCGACGGTCTGGCCCCGGGTTACCGTGATCAACCGGCCGCTGATGATGTCGCGCACGATGGTTTCTCGGGAGTGCTTGCCCTGCAGCGCCACTTTCCGGGCGTAATCGCGCTCCGACACCACCCCCACCGGCCGGCCTTCCTCCACCACGAGCAGCGCGCCCACATTCTTGTCCGCCATCAACCGGATCGCATCGAACACCGTATGGTCCGGGGTGACGGACCACACCTCGTGGCCTTTGTGTTGCAGAATGGAATCAACGGTACCGGTGGGGTGCATGGTCAGGGGTCCGGGTGTGCACCGGCGGCGGCGCGCAAGCCCGAGGGCGATGGACAGATGGTCGTCAACACGGAATCAAACGAGATTGTAATCCGAACAATTATGCAGAGTTCTCGGCGCGTCAAGCCGGGGACGCGGAAAGTCGGCGCCCGGCAGCCGGCCGTCCCGCGCCGCCGGGTCGCCGGGTCCACCGTTCACGGGGGGATTGACGAGGTCGGGGAGAATCGTTAACCATATCGCCGCAGTTAGCACCATTTAAAGCACATGAGCCAACCGATTCGTTTCACGCTGACCCAGGCGGACATTCCCCGGCAGTGGTACAACCTCAACGCCGATTTCCCCGAGCCGCTGCCGCCGCCGCTGCATCCGGGAACCAAACAGCCCGTCTCGCTCGAGATGATGACCGCCATCTTCCCGGAGAATCTGGTCCGGCAGGAGATGTGTCCCGACCGCTGGATCGAGGTGCCCGAGCCGGTGCGGGAGATTTATGCGCTGTGGCGGCCGACGCCGCTGTTGCGCGCGGTGCGGCTGGAAAAGGCCCTGCAGACGCCGGCGCACATTTATTACAAATACGAGGGCGGCAGCCCGGCCGGCAGCCACAAGCCGAACACGGCCGTGGCCCAGGCCTATTTCAACAAGGAAGCCGGCACCCAGCGCCTGGCCACCGAGACCGGCGCGGGCCAATGGGGGGCGGCGCTCGCCCTCGCCTGCCGCTTGTTCGGTCTGGAATGCAACGTGTACATGGTCAAGGTGAGCTACCAGCAAAAACCCTACCGGCGCATGCTGATGCACACCTGGGGCGCCACCGTCCATCCCAGCCCGAGCGACCAGACCAACTTCGGCCGCAAACTCCTGGCCGAGGATCCCACCTGCCCCGGCAGCCTCGGCATCGCCATCAGCGAGGCCATCGAGGACACCGTTACCCATCCGCACACGAAATACTCCCTGGGCAGCGTCCTGAATCACGTCTGCCTCCACCAGACGGTCATTGGCCAGGAAGCCATCAGGCAGATGGAACTGGCGGGTGAGGAACCGGACTCGATCTACGGTTGCGCCGGCGGCGGCAGCAATTTCGCCGGCATCGCCTTCCCCTTCCTCCACCGGAAGATCAAGGACGGCAAACCCTATCGGATCGTGGCCGTCGAGCCCAGCGCCTGTCCGTCGCTGACGGAAGGCGAACTGCGCTACGACTTCGGCGACACCGCGGAGACGACGCCGCTGCTGATGATGTACACGCTGGGGCACAAGTTCATGCCGCCCTCGATCCATGCCGGCGGTCTGCGCTACCATGGCATGTCGTCCATGGTCAGCCACGCGCTCAAACTGGGCTTGATCGAGGCGCAGGCCATCCACCAGAACCGGGTGTTCGAGGCGGGCACGCTCTTCGCCCGCACCGAAGGCATTGTGCCCGCGCCCGAATCCGCCCATGCCATTGCCGCCGTCGTCGAGGAGGCCATCGCCGCGCGGGAGGCTGGCCGGAAACGCGTCATTCTTTTCAACTTGTCCGGCCACGGCTTGCTTGACCTGAGCGCCTACGAGAGCTATCTCGCCGGCAAACTCGAAGATGTCTGAAAACCAGAAATGTCCTGATTTGGTGGGGCGAGGCTCGGACGAGCCGGCTCGCGGGGACGCTCGTCCCACCGACAAGTCAAATCATTACCTAAAATCCACAACCAACCCCCAACCCCACTACCCCACATCATGAACCACCACCTCACCTCCCTGATCGCCGCCGGTCTGGTCGCCCTGCCCGCCTGCGTGCAAGCCCAGTCCACCGGCCATTACCCGGTGGGCGCCGAAGGCATCAAAGGCCCGACGCTCCCGCCGCCCGGCGTGTATCTCCGCGATTACAACTTCGGTTACTTCGCCAATTCGGCGCCGGACGTGGCGCTCCCGCCCGGGGCGAAGTTCGACGCCTTCGGCTACGTCAACGCCCCGCGTTTGATCTGGATGACCGATTTCAAAATCCTCGGCGCAAATTACGGCATGGACGTGATCGTCCCATTCGGTTATCGCGAGATTGACATCGGCAGCACCAAGTTCACTTACTCCGGCCTGGGCGACATCCAGGTCGAACCGCTCCTCCTTTCGTGGCATTGCACGCGGCTGGACATCGGTGCCGGCTATGCGTTTTGGGCGCCCACCGGCCAATTCAGCACGTCCAACCCGGCCAAGCTCGGCCAGGGTTTCTGGGGCCACATGCTCACCCTGGGCGCGACCTATTACCTCGACGCGGAAAAGACCTGGGCCGTGTCCGCGCTCAACCGCTATGAGTTCAACATGGAACAGCGCGACACCCACATCACGCCCGGTCAGGACTACACGGTCGAAGGGGGCCTGAGCAAAAGCATCAACGCCATCAAAACCATTGACGCCGGCGTCATCGGCTACTACCAGCAGCAGGTGACCCACGACCGCGGGACCGGCACAACCAACGACAAGAGCCGCGTGTTCGGCGTCGGCCCGGAGCTGAGCGTCGCTTTCCCGAAGTCCATGCTGTTCCTCTCGCTGCGCTATGCGCGCGAATTCGCGACCGAATATCGCCCCGAGGGCAATAACTTTGTCCTCACGGTAACGAAGCGATTCTAAACTGCCCCACCGACGATTCGCCCGCCCCGGAGCATAAGCCCGGGGCGGTTTTGTTTCGGGGGAAACCCGGCGCGACGGCCGCCGCTGGCGGGTGGAACTCACTCCACCGCCAGCACCTGATCGAGCAGGCCGGGCAGTTGCGACAGCAGACCGGACTTGTCCGCCAACAGGTTGACGCCCGCGCCGCGGACCATCTCCTCGAACCGCTTCTGCTTGCGTCCCGCGCCGCGCCGCGCGAACGCCAGTACCGGAATGTGGTTCGTCTCGGCATGGTGCCGCAGGCGGCTGATGGCCTCGCAAACCCGTTCGCTCTCCGCGGCCAGTTCGGCGACGAAAACCAGCGGCTTCTCGGCGCGCGCCTGATCCACCAGCCGGCCCGGGTCAGTCACCAGGGTCGTGCGGTAGCCCAGTTCCTGCAGCCGGTTGATCGCTTGGTTGCCAATCAGCAGGTTCTCGTAAAACACCAACGCGAGCGGTTGCGTCACGCCGCCACGGTGAGACACGTCCCCGGCGTTTGCCAAGTGCAAAACTCACGCCTGCCCGCGGAAACCCGTCAGCGCCGGGTGGTCGCGGTCCCGCAACGGTGGCGAACGGGATTGATTCCCGCCGTTTTGTGGAGCAAGGTGGTCGCCACAACAGCATGGCCCTGATCAATTGTCCTGAATGTGGCAAGCCGGTGTCCACCGTCGCCCACGCCTGCCCAAACTGCGGTTTCCCGGTGGCGGAGCAAGAGGTGGCCGCGCAGCGCACCGGGCCGGCGACCGATCCCGAGACCGTGCTCGCCGAGGTGCGGCCCTCGTGGTGGGGCTACTTCTGGTTCCTCGTTTTCGCCTGGCTGATCGTGCCGTTCCTCATCGCCTGGTGGCGGCGGGCCTCGATTGTCTTGCGCATCTACCCGGGCCGGGTACGCATCGAACAGGGCGTGTTCTCGAAGTGCTACCGGGAGTTTTTTGCGCGGGACATTCGTTCCGTGGACATTGACCAGGGCTTCCTCGCCCGCCTGTTGGGCATCGGCAATTTGACCCTGTCCACGGCGGCCACCGTGGATGCCACGGAGCGGATCGAAGGCATTCCCGACCCGATGGGCGTGCGCGACCTGATCCTCGCGCAACGGCAGAATCAGTAGCGGCGCAGGCGGGCCGTGGCCTGATTTGGTGGGGTGAGGCTCTGACGAACCGGTTCGCGAGGACGCCCCACCGTCGCCCCACCGTCGCGGTTCCTGCCTCTCTGGCCGGTTGCTGGTGGGGCGAGGCCGGCTTTTGGTGCCCGGCGTTCACGTGCACCAGGCGTCGTTCCCGGCAATTGCCGAACCCCTCAACTGCTGCGAACAAACAGCTTGCCGGGCAACTGGCGGACGAGGTGTTTCATTTCGAGGCTGAACAACGCCACCGATACCGCCGAGGCGGGCAGGCCGCTGCCGTGGATGACGTCGTCCACCGATTTCTCCTCCGCGCCCAGCAGCGCGAACACGGCCTGTTCCGGGTCGGAGAGCGTCAACGCCGGCAGCGTGCCGGTCTGGTCGGGCGCGGACGGGCGGTTGGACGGCGGAAACAGGTACTCGAATTCGCTCAGAATGTCCTCGACGTCCTCGCACAGCTTGGCGCCCTTTTTGATCAGGTCGTGACAGCCCTTGCTCGACGGCGAGTCCACGCGGCCGGGCACGGCGAAGATCTGGCGGCCGTAATCGTTGGCCATGCCCGCGGTGATCAGCGCGCCGCTGTTCCGGTCGGCTTCGACGACGACGGTGCCGAGGGTCATGCCGGCCACAATGCGATTGCGAATGGGGAAGGATTGCTTGTCGGCCGGGCGGTTGAAGGGGAACTGGGTGATGACGGCGCCATTGGCGACGATGCGCTCGAAGAGTTCGGCATTCTCGGGCGGAAACACCAGGTTGATGCCGGTGCCCAGCACCGCCACGGTGCGCCCTTTGGCGCTGAGCGCGCCCTGGTGCGCCGCGGTATCAATGCCCCGCGCGCCGCCGCTCACCACCGTGACACCGGTGTAGGCGAGCTGGTAGGCGAGCTTGCGGGCAGTTTCCTGGCCGTAATGCGTGGTGCGCCGGGAGCCGACCATGGCGACGGCGTTCTTGTCGCGAGGCGTCAGGCTGCCCTTGACGTAGAGCACGATCGGCGGATCGTAAATCTGGCGCAGAAGCTCGGGATATTCGGCCTCGGCCTGCGTGAGGATGCGGCAGCCGAAATCCCGAACCCGCTGCAGCTCGCTGCCCAGGTCAACCGTTTTTTCCCATCCGGCAATGGCGTCGGCGGTGTCCTCGCCAATGCCGTGGACCTGGAGCAGTTGGGCGCGTGAGGCGCGGAGGATGGCCGGGGCATCGCCGAAATGGTCGAGCAGGTGCCGCGTGCGCACCGGGCCAACGTGCTCGATCAAATTGAGGGCGACCAGGGCTTCCGTGTTATCCATGACACGAAGACGGGAATGGAGCGGAGCGGCGCTCAAGGATCCCAGCGCAACTCGCGCGGATCGCCATGGTATTGCTGCACCGAACCGTCGGCGAAGGCGACGAGGATGATCCGACCGTGGCGTGAGGTCATCTGTTCCGGTCCACCGACCGCATTCCAGCCGCCGCTGCTCTCAAACAGCACGACCGTCCGGGGATTCACTTTGTCCAACTTCAGGCCGCTGAGCCGGGCGTTGAAGGCGTAGCTGCAACGCGCGGCGGGGTTGTCGGCCGGGCAACGAAGGAGCGCGGCGCCGCCCAGATACGGCTTGAGCGCGTCGCACCACTTGCCGCCGGAGGGAAGCACGCCGTTGTTATCGTCGGCGTACATGTGGACGGCCAGGGCCTGTTGCTTCAACTGGTTTTGACACATGATGGTTTGGGCCTTCGATTTTGCCTGGCTGAGGGCGGGAAGCATCACGGCCAGTTCGATGGGGATCATCAGCAGCAGGAGGGCGAGGACACAACCGGATACGCAGGTGCCGGCGATCGCGAGGCCCTTGCCGCCAATCCGGTCCTCGTTCCTCGAGATTTTGACCAGCGCCACGATTCCCAGCACCAGCCCGACCAACGCGGTGATGCCCGTGCAGAGCCCCAGGATGCCGCAGACCAGCGAGGCGATCGCCAACCCGCTGGTCCGGGGCGGTTCGGCGGGAGGAACGATCACACCGGGAGCGGCCGGCGGCGGCCCGGCCAGCGCGACCGGTGGTGGCGGTGCGGCGGCGAGGGCGTCCTCGAACTCGGGCAATTCGCGCACGGGCTTCCACTCGATGGCGTCCTCCGCCTTCACGAGCGTGCCGGCAACGACGCGGCGTTGGGCAATCCAATCACGCAGGGCTTCGGCGCTGACCGGCCCATATTCCTTCTGGTCGTCTCCGATGATTTTATACATGGGGCAAAAATAATTTCGGGTTCGGCATCATCGTGCCACAGCCTCCGGTGACAAGCCAGCCTGAATCACGCGTCCCCAGTCCGCAGGCGCACGACCTGCGAGCCAAAAAACCTTGCCCCGGCGAGAGAGACGTTTTACGGTGATCGTCTCGGCAGCGTTGGCGCCCTCTTCCGTCTGGTGCGACGGGGTCACACCAAGCGGTCACACGCGGGGGAAAACACGGTTTCAGATGGTGCCGCCGACCGCTGCAAGTAGTTGATGCGCGGTTAGCTCAGGGGTAGAGCACTTCCTTGACACGGAAGGGGTCAGAGGTTCAAATCCTCTATCGCGCACCATCTTGCGCCTGTCTTTCACCAAAGGTCTTTCATGGCTTCACCACTCGCCAGTCAATGGGTTCTCATCACCGGCGCCTCGAGCGGTTTCGGCGCCGCTGCCGCCATCGCCTTCGCCCGGGAAGGCGCCAAGTTGCTGCTCGGCGCCCGACGGGTTGACAAGCTGAAAGCCGTCGCCAGATCAGCCCGCGCCGCCGGTGCGCCCGAAGCGAAGTTCCAGCCGCTCGACGTCGCCAGCACCGCCAGCGTCAACGCCTTCGTCGAGTGGGCGCGGACGGTCACCAAACGCGTGGACATTCTCATCAACAACGCCGGCGGCGCGCATGGGCTCGATCCCGTCGCCGCGGGCAAGGACGCCGATTGGGAGACGATGCTGCAGACGAATGTGCTCGGCCTCCTCCGGGTCACCCGCGCCGTCCTCCCGCTCATGCTGCCGCAACAACGGGGCACGATCATCAACATCGGCTCCATCGCCGGCCATGTCGCCTACGAGGGCGGGGCCGTGTATTGCGCCGCCAAGGCCGGGGAACTCCAGATCACCCGGGCGTTGCGCCTCGAGCTTTGTGGCACCGGACTGCGCGTGGCGACGATTGATCCCGGCCTCGCCGAAACCGAGTTTTCCCTCGTCCGTTTCAAGGGCGACGCCGCCCGCGCCGCGAAAGTCTATGAAGGCATTCAGCCACTAACCGCCGAGGACATCGCCGAGGCAATGGTGTGGGTTGCCAGCCGCCCGCCGCACGTCTGCGTGGATGAAATGCTGATCAAGCCGACCGACCAAGCAGCGATCCACAAGCTTTACCGGCGCCCCACCACGGGCAAATGACGGTGCGTTGCGCGCGCCGCGGGTGACGAATCGGTTAGACAAAGCCCACGGCCGGGCGCGTCCTGTTCCAGAGCATGGCCGCGTCTGAACTCGAACGGCTCTACGACGAACACGCCTCGGCGCTGTTCGCGATCCTGCTGAATTTCACCCGCGACGAGGCCGACACCCGCGACCTGTTGCAGGAAATCTTCCGTCGGCTGGCGACGCGCCCCGACCTGCTCGCCGGCGTCCGCGACGAACGCGCCTTCCTCCTCCGCCTCGCCCACAACCTCGCCGTGGATTGGGTTCGCCGGCGCGACACCCGCGCGCGCGCCGTGGACCGGCTGGCGACCGAGAGCGAGGGGTTGTTCGCGGCGGCGGCTGATCCGGACGACGCGGTATTCCGCCACGAACTCGACGCCGCGCTGGCCGAGTTGCCCGCCGACCAGCGCATGGTCGTGCATTTGAAGCTTTGGGAAGGGTTGACCTTTGAGGTGATCGGCGACGTCCTCGACATTCCGTTAAACACGGCCGCCAGCCGGTATCGCTATGGCCTAGACAAACTCCGGACGCGGCTGCGTCCCCTTTACGAGGAAATCCGATGAACCTGGATGATTTCGAACAACGGCTCCGCCGCCAACCACTCCGCCCGGTGCCACCCGCCTGGCGCGATGCAATCCTGGATTCCTCTCAACCCTCAACACTCGAACCTCGCCCCTCGCCCCTCACCCCTCGACCTTGGTGGACGGAGTGGCTCTGGCCATCGCCGGTGGCCTGGGCCGGCCTGGCGGCCACATGGGTGGTCATCCTCGCGCTGAACTACGCCGCCGCTCCGCCGCTGTCCGCCGGCGGCCCACGCTTTGCTGGCAGCATTAATGGCTACGTTCTGTTCAGCCGGCTGGCGGAGGAACCCCAGTTCGACCTGCTCTCGGAAACTCCAACGGCCCCGCCGGCCGCCGAGCGTCCCCGCCGGACCAATCCCGGTCCGCGCAGCGACGCCCGGCGGCGCATCCTCTCCGCTTGATATGAAAAAATGGCTCAAACGAATCGCGTTCGCGCTGGCCGCCCTGGTGACCCTCGGCGCCCTGCTGTTTGCGGAAGAAAACTATCGCGGTAAACGCGCCTGGGAGGCCTGCAAAAAGGAGCTCGAAGCCAGAGGAGAGAAACTGGACTGGGCAGCCATCGCTCCGTCCGCGGTACCCGATGACGAGAACTTCGCCAGGACGCCTTTCCTCGTGGACTGGATGAACCGGCGGACGGACGCCACCAACGAACCGGCAGAGGAGGGCACCAACTCAACGTCCAGGCTCCCGAGATACCAGTGGCAATGGACCTATTACAGTGGGGCACCTGGCAATTGGCGGTCCGGAACTGTTCCCGAGCCCGTGGAATGGCAGCAGCGCTTGCGAGCGCAAGACACCGGGCAAATGGACCGGCGAATGGCCGAACGCTATGGCCTGGTGAAAAGCGGCGCGAGCGGGACGCCAGCGCCGGCCCAGGGCCAAGGAAGCAGCGCGGACAGTTTTCCGCTTCCGCGCATCGCGGACCCGGACTGGCTTGCGTTGCGCGCGCGGCCGCCGGGAACACCCATGGAAGACATGCTGTTCCTGTTGCGGCAGCACGAGGTCGAAATGGACGAACTGCGCACGGCGGCCCGCCGGCCTTATGTCATTCTTGAAACGAACGCCTTCGATCCCGCTCGCGCCCTGCCGCGTTTGGCTTCGTTGAAGGCCTTGGTCTATCCGTTCCGCGCCTCCGCCTGCATTCAACTCGAAGCCGGTCATCCGGAGACGGCCCGGGCCGATCTGAGGGTTCTGTTCGCCCTCGGCCAGACCGCTTCCAGCCAGCCGGTTCTAATCGGTAGTCTGGTCCGCCTCGCCATTACTGGTCTCGCCATCGATCCCATTTGGTTCGGGCTGGCGCGACATCGCTGGCAGGACGCCCAACTGGCAGAACTGGAGACGAGCCTGGCGAACATAAACATCGTCGCTGAC
>Ga0187870_1002235_pt1 | contig 16385 bp, 16 predicted proteins | sample June2016WEW_13_1_3_FD_132974 | JGI IMG/M metagenome (GOLD analysis project Ga0187870, IMG submission 132974) | Peatland microbial communities from SPRUCE experiment site at the Marcell Experimental Forest, Minnesota, USA - June2016WEW_13_150 | ecosystem: Environmental > Terrestrial > Soil >... | reverse complement strand
GTACGTGGACACGGGTGAAGTGGTGGGTCTCTTCGGTCCCAACGGCGCGGGGAAGACGACCACCTTCTACATGATCATCGGCTTCATACGGCCCGACTCGGGAGAGATCACGCTCGACGGCGGCGACCTGACCGACCTTCCCATGTTCCTCCGCGCCCGCAAGGGGATCACCTACCTACCCCAAGAGCCTTCTATTTTCAAGAAAATGAGTGTGAAGGACAACCTCAAGTCCATCATGGAGTTTCACGAGTACGACAAGGTCGTGATAGAACATAAGATCGAGGAGGTCCTCGAAGCGTTCAAGTTGGTGCACCTTTCCGGCAACAGCGCCGATCTCCTGTCCGGAGGCGAGCGGAGGAGGCTGGAGATAGCGCGGGCCATGATGATCGCCCCCAAATTCATGCTCCTTGACGAGCCTTTTTCCGGCATCGACCCCATATCCATTTCCGATTTAAAAAAGATCGTACTGGGCTTAAAGAAAAGGGGGATAGGGATCCTTGTCTCCGATCATAACGTGCGCGATTCGCTGCCTATCTGTGACAGGGCATATATCATAAACAACGGCAAGATCCTGATCGAGGGCGATCCGTTTGAGATCGCGAAGAACAGGGTGGCGCGCGAGGTCTACCTTGGCGAGGAGTTTTACATCAATGCTGGAACTTAAACAGACACAGAGGCTCGCGCAGCAGCTCGTGCTGACGCCGCAGTTGCAGCAGGCCATAAAGCTGCTCCAGCTCTCGCAACTGGAGCTTGTGGAGGCCATAGAAGAGGAAATGAGAGAGAACCCCGTGCTCGAAGTGAGGGAGGAGGAGCCGGAAGAAAAGGAGGAACCGAAAAAGAAGGAGGAGATGCTCGAATGGCTGGAGAGGTACTCCCCGTCCGAGGATTTCATGCCCCGCGAAGACAAGGAATATCCCGACTACGAGAATATCGTGAAGAAGGTGAGCGGCTTGCGCGACTACCTGCGCCAGCAGGTGGGTCTTTCCGATTTTTCCGGGGAGGAGAGGGTCTATGCCGAATGGATCATCGAGAATATCGACGATAACGGATATCTCGCATCGAAGCTTGAGGAGATCGCGCAGATGTCCGCCATCCCGGTCCAATCCCTGGAACCGGTCCTGAAAAAGGTCCAGGCCCTCGACCCGGCAGGGGTAGGGGCCCGGGACCTGCTGGAATGCCTGCTCATCCAGTACAAAGAGAGGGGCGAAAAGGACGAGGTCTTCGAAGATGTGCTCCTGCACCACTTTGAGTTGTTCAGGAAAATGGACCTCAGGGAGATCGCGAAGAGGACCGGTTATTCCCTGGAGCAGATCAAGGCGGTCTTCGAGAAGATGAAGGACTTTGACCCGAAGCCGGGACGGAACTACGAGAGCGACCAGCCCATCTACGTCGTGCCGGATGTGTACGTGGTGAAGGGGGAGGATGGATTCGAGGTCTTTCTCAATGACGACAACGTCCCGGACCTGAAGATGAACAGGTATTACGTCGAGCTTTTTGTCAGTGAGAAGCTGAACGGGGACACCAAGGAGTATATCAGGAAGAAGATCAAGCAGGCCGAGTGGTTTATGAAAAGTCTTCAGCAGAGGCAGAAGACCCTGTACCTCGTGGCGAAGAGCATTGTCGATTTCCAGGGAGAATTTTTTGAAAAAGGGGTCCGCTCCCTGAAGCCCCTTATATTGAAAGATGTGGCCAACTACGTGGGTGTGCATGAATCGACCGTGAGCCGGATAACGACCAACAAATATATGGGCACCCCTTGCGGCGTCTTTGAGATGAAGTTTTTTTTCACGACGGGTGTTGGGAGCGAGAACGGCGACGCCCAGTCCGCAAACGCGGTGATGGACTACATTTCAGAGATCGTCGAAAAGGAGGACAGGTCCAGCCCGCTGAAAGACGAAGAGATCGTGGCCCTGCTCAGCGAGCGGTTCAACGTCAGGATAGCACGGAGGACCGTCGCCAAATACAGAGAAGCCCTGCATATCCAATCTTCACGCGAGCGGCGCAGATTAGACTAGAGCGCGCCCTCACCGCGAAGAGCCGGACGGTTTTGCGCCCCGTGGGCGACTTTAGAGTCCAGGCGAATTGGATTGACAAGGTTTTTCTCATCTGATAGCTTTTCTTGCCCGGGCCTGACGGACAGGCCTTAATCTAAACGTGCGGGGGGTACCATGGATATTACCATCAGTTTCAGGCGCATCGCCCCTGATGACGGCCTGAAAAGGTACGTGGAGGAGAAGCTTTCGCGGCTTAAAAAGTATGTGGAAAGCCCGCTCGATCTCCATGTGGTCCTCTCTCTGGAGCGGAAATACCGGCAGCGGGTCGATGTGATGTTCACGCTGAACGGCGTGGTGATCAACGCGCACGAAGTGCAGGGCGACATGCGCGCCGCGGTGGACGCAATCGTCGACAAGCTCGAGACCAGGCTTTCGCGATATCGCGACAAGGTGAAGCAGTACCGTGAGGGGAAGCCGAAATACGCACCGCGCGGCGTCGAGGAGCAGGTCCCCCAGATCATCATGCTGCGGTCGATCGACGCAAAACCGATGGACCCGGAAGAAGCGCGGATGCAGCTCACTGCCTCGGGCGATGGATTTATCATATTCCGTGATATAGAGAGAGGCAATGTCTGCGTGATGTACAAGCGCAAGGACGGTAATTTCGGCCTGGTCGAAACCACGGGAAGGGCGCTATGAACATGAAGGACGCCCTGAGAGAATCCTGCGTCATCGCCGACCTGAAAGGCGGGACAAAGGAGGAGGTTCTTACGGAACTGGTATCCGCGCTGAAGAATGCGGGCCTTGTGCAGGATGTGGGTCAGGCGGTGGGCGTCATCCTCGAGCGGGAGAAGCTGGGGAGCACGGGCATCGGCGACGGGGTCGCGATACCCCACGGGAAAATGAAAGGCTTGAACCATATATTATGCGTATTCGGCAGGTCGAAGGCGGGCATTGATTTCGATGCGGTGGACGGGAAGCCCGTCAATATCTTTTTTTTGCTCCTTGCCCCTGAAGATTCCGCCGGGTTGCACATCCAGATGCTGTCGCGGATCTCCCGGATACTGAGAGACCCGTCATTTCGAAAGCGGCTAATAGAGGAGGGTGACGACAGAGACCTTTTTGCAAATATCGTCGAAGAAGACAAAAAGTTCGGTGGATGAAACGGATAACGGTCGAGCAGATTGCGCGTGACTCTGAGTACGGCCTCGAGCTTGAAGTCATCTCGGGCTCACGCGGCCTATCCAGGAAGATCTATAATCCGAGGATCCAGAAGCTCGGCCTCGTGATAGCAGGCTATATGGTCTACCTTCACCCCCATAGGGTGCAGATCCTCGGCTATACCGAGATTTCCTATTTGAGGGGCCTCGAACCGGAAGCGGGCGAGAAGATCGTGGCTGACCTTTGCAGCCGGGACGTGGCGTGCTTCGTCGTCACGAGAAACCTGAAGGTCCCCGAGTATCTTCTGAGGGAGACGGAGGTCAGGCAAATCCCCCTTTTGCGCACGCGCCTCGTCACCGCCAGGTTTATCGAGAGGGTGACACACTTTCTGGGGGAGATGCTTGCCCCGACCGGCACGGTCCACGGGGTGCTGATGGCGATCATGGGCGTCGGCGTGCTCATTATCGGGAGAAGCGGCATTGGAAAGAGCGAGAACGCCCTGGACCTGGTCATGCGGGGTCACCGGCTTGTGAGCGACGACATCGTGGAAGTGAAAAAGACAGGCACCCTCGATTTGATGGGGCAAGCCCCCGAGATGCTCAGGAACCTTCTTGAGATCCGGGGCATCGGCATCGTCGATATCCGCCAGCTTTTCGGTGTATCTGCGGTCCGGCCGAGCCAGAGGTTAGAGCTGGTCGTAGAGCTGCTCGACTGGGACAACAGCGTTGAGTACGAAAGGGTGGGGCTGAGAGAGGAGAAATACCGCTTCCTCGGCATCGAGCTGCCTTTGATGCGGATTCCCATAAGCCCAGGCCGGAACGCCTCTGCGATCATCGAGCTTGCGTGCAGGAACCACCTGCTCAAAAAGGAGGGGATAAACACGGCCGGCGACCTGGAACAGAGGGTGTTGCGGCTGACCGGGCCAAAAGAGGCCAAAGAATGAGGATCCTTATCTTAAGCGGTATCTCGGGCTCGGGGAAGACCACCTTCCTCAAAGCCCTCGAAGACGCGGGTTTTTTCTGCGTCGACAACTTCCCTCTGGTGCTTTTGCACAAGTTTGTCGAGTTGGCCGCCGGCGCGGAGTCTAGCCTCGCGAAATCGGCCTTTGTCGTCGATATACGGGAAAGGGAGTTTTTCGAGGAAGGGAAGGAGATACTCAGGAAGATCAAGAAAAAGTACGGGGCGGAGCTGATATTCCTTGAAAGCTCCGATGAAACGATTTTCAGGCGGTTCAAGGAAACGCGGAGGAGCCACCCCTTCTACGATGTATCCAATATAAGGGAGGCCCTGGGCAAGGAGCGGGACCAGGTGGACTGGATAAAGGAGATAGCGGACAAGGTGATCGATACCTCCCACTTCACCACCAACGGTCTTCGCAATTTTGTCATAAGCACTTACGGGATGAGCGAAAAGAGGATGAAGATACAGCTCATCTCCTTTGGCTATGCCTACGGCCTCCCCCTGGAGGCCGACATCGTGCAGGATGTCCGTTTCCTGCCGAACCCGTTCTTCGTCGAGGCCCTCAAAGAGAGGACCGGGTTGTCGGAGGATGTGGCCGCCTACGTGAGATCAAACGAAACCTATGACAGATTTTTCCCCATGCTCCTCGACTTTTTCGTGAACCTCGTCCCCCTTTTCGAACGGGAAGGAAAGAGCTACCTCACGATCTGCATCGGCTGCACCGGCGGGAAGCACAGGTCCCCGACAGTCGTCAACGAGCTGGAAGGGCATCTGCGCATGATGGACTATAGTGTGACCGTGCTGCACAGGGACATCGACAAGGAGGCGCAATGATAGGGATCGTTGTAGTGGCTCATTTCAACCTTGCCCGGGAGATGGTTGCCGCTACCGAGCTGATAGTGGGTAAGCAGGAGCAGTTCGAGTACGTGGACATCTTCCCTGACGAAGACGTCGACAAAATAAAGAAGAAACTCACCGATGCCCTGAAAAACGTGGATGCCGGCCAAGGCGCGATCATCCTGACGGATATGTTCGGCGGCACCCCCTCCAATATCAGTCTCTCTTTCCTCCAGGAGGGGAAAGTGGAAGTGGTCACCGGGACAAACCTGCCCATGCTGATAAAACTGGTGACGTACAGGCAGGGGAAGGGCCTGTCGGACCTTGCGGCCTTCATCGCCAGCTACGGCAAAAAGAATATTTATCTGGCGACGGATGTGCTCAACATGAAGAAGGCGGACTAGGCCTTTGTGAGGGGGAAGGCTCCGGCGGCTCGGCCGACGGAGGGGGCGCTGAGCCCCGGGGATTGCATGGTAGAGGGGCTCTTTACGATCAGGAACAGGCTTGGTCTGCACGCGCGGGCCGCTGCCCAGTTTGTGAAGAAGGCGTCGGGGTTCAGGTCCGCAGTATGGGTGGAAAAAAACGGGCAGAGGGTAAACGGGAAGAGCATCATGGGCCTTTTGATGCTCGCCTGCCCGCTTGGCACCAGACTGACCATCAAGGTGGACGGCGCCGACGAGCAGGAGGCGTTCGCTAACCTGGGGAAGCTGATAGAGGACGGTTTCGGTGAGACATGAGCCACGATAAGCCCGCGAGCATCACACTACATGGCACGCCCGTCTCATCGGGTATAGCCATAGGCAGGGTCTACCTGCTCGAGCGGGACAAGATCCATGTGGCGAAACGCCAGGTACGAGACGAGCACGTCGAAAGGGAGGTAGTCAGGTTCAAGGCCGCCGTCAAAACCGCCTCGGATGAGCTGAGAAGGATCAAGGAGTCGATACCCGACGACGAGGTGCGGAAACATGCCTTTATCATCGACGCCCATCTGCTCATGCTCCAGGACGAGTATTTCTCCGGCGATGTCGTCGAGATCATCAGCAAGCAGCACGTCAACGCGGAATGGGCCCTTGGGCTGGTTGTCTCGAAGTTCCTCTCCAACTTCGACAAGGTCGAGGACCCGTACCTGCGGGAGCGGGGGCAGGACCTCAACCATATTTACCAGAGACTCCTGAGGACGATGGTGAAAGGGAAGGTATCAGGCGTAGACGCGAAGGGCATCAGGGGGAAAGTGATCATCATCGCCCCCGATCTGTCCCCGGCCGACACCATCCAGCTCGACCTCCACAAGATCTCCGGGTTCTTGACCGACGTGGGCGGCCGCACCTCTCACACCTCGATCGTGGCGAGGGCCCTCGAAATCCCGGCGGTGGTCGGTCTCGGCAGCGTGACGGCGATCGCGAGAAATAACGACACCATTGTCATAGACGGCGACGAAGGGGTGGTGATCATCAACCCCACCGCCGAGGTACAAAAGGCATATCTGGCAAAGCAGGTCCATCTCAACGCCCAGAGAAAGGAGTTCCTTCGCATCGCGAAGCTGAAGGCGGAGACGAAGGACGGGTTCAAGATAAGGGTAGGCGCCAATATCGAGCTGCTCGCGGAAATGGATATCGTGGAGCGGTACGGGGCCGACGGCGTCGGCCTCTACCGGACGGAGTATATCTATCTCTCCCGCAAGACGCTCCCCACCGAGATGGACCACTACCACATTTACCGGAAGCTTGCCGAGAACAGGGCGGTGAAATATACGACGATCCGCACCCTCGATCTGGGGGGGGATAAATTCGCCTCCAAGATAGAGGTGCCGAAGGAGATCAACCCTGCTATGGGCCTGCGGGCCATCAGGCTCTGTATCAAGGAGATAGACCTTTTCAGGGCCCAGCTTCGGGGGCTTTTGAGGGCGAGCGTGTACGGCCCCTTGAGGGTGCTCTTTCCCATGGTTTCGGGCATTGACGAGGTGAGGAAGGCGAAGGCCGTGCTGGCTGAATGCATGGAGGAGCTTCGCTCGGAGAAGATCCCCTGCAACGAGCAGCTCAAGATCGGCATTATGATCGAGGTGCCCGCCACCACGATGATCACGGACCTGCTCGCCAAGGAGGTCGATTTCTTCAGCATCGGCACCAACGACCTGATCCAGTACAGCCTCGCCATAGACAGGGTCAACGAATACGTCTCCTATCTCTACGAGCCGCTCCACCCCGCAGTGCTCAGGATGATCAAGAAGACGGTGGACGACGCGCACGCCGGGCAGATCGAGGTGACCCTGTGCGGGGAAATGGCGGGCGAGCCGCTTTACGTGCCCATAATGCTGGGACTCGACCTGGACGAAGTATCCATGAACGCGTATGTGATCCCCAGGGTCAAGAAAATCATCAGGGGGCTGGGACACAGCTATTGCCGGGACCTCGTCAAAGAGATACTGCTGAAAGAGTCGGCGAAAGAAAGCGAACACCTTCTGAGAAAGGAGATGGCGGCTATGTTTCCCGAAGATTTCACGAGAAGCACATGATTCCTAAGGAGGTTAGCCTATATGAGTATGTCCAGATTTCTTTTTACCTCGGAGTCGGTTGCCGAGGGGCATCCCGATAAGGTTGCGGACCAGATATCGGATTCGGTGCTCGACGCCATCATTGCCCAGGACCGGAAGGCGAGGGTGGCCTGCGAAACCCTCGTTACTACCGGGCTTGCCCTTGTGGGCGGTGAGATCACGACGACCTGCTACGTCCATATCCCTGATATCGTCAGAGAGACGATCAGGAGCATCGGCTACAACAATTCCGCGATGGGGTTTGACTGGGAAACGTGCTCCGTCCTCACCGCGATAGACGAGCAGTCGCCCGATATCGCCATGGGCGTCGACGAGAAGGAGGACCACGAGCAGGGGGCCGGCGACCAGGGGCTCATGTTCGGCTTCGCCTGCAACGAGACCGCGGAATACATGCCCATGACCATCATGTATGCGCACCACCTGGTGAAGAGGCTGGCAGAGGCGAGGAAAGACGGGACTCTGCCTTTCTTGCGGCCCGACGGCAAGAGCCAGGTGACCATCGAGTACGTGGACAAGGTGCCGGTGCGGGTGGATGCAGTCGTCATCGCCGCGCAGCACAATCCCGAGGCGTCTGCATCCGACGTGCGGGAGGGGGTCATCGCGGAGGTGATCAACAAGGTGATACCCTCCGAGCTGATGGACAAGAAGACAAAGATATACGTCAACTCCACGGGAAGGTTCGTGGTCGGAGGCCCCAAGGGGGATTGCGGCATGACGGGCCGCAAGATCATCGTCGATACCTACGGCGGCGTGGGAAGCCACGGCGGCGGGGCATTTTCCGGGAAAGACCCGTCGAAGGTCGACAGGAGCGCCTCCTACATGGCCCGCTACATCGCGAAGAATATCGTTGCGGCGGGGCTCGCGGACAGGGTGGAAGTACAGCTTGCCTATGCCATCGGCGTGGCCCGGCCCGTGTCGGTAAATGTCGATACCCAGGGGACCGCGAAGATCAGCCCCGACAAAATCGCGCAGATCATCACAGAAGTGTTTGACTTGAGGCCGAGAAAGATCATCGAGAAGCTCAACCTGCTCAGACCGATATACAGGAAGACGGCCTGCTGCGGCCACTTCGGCAGAAACGATCCCGATTTTACGTGGGAGAAACTCGATGTGGTGGACGAGATCAGAAGACACGCGCGGGTGTGAGAGATATTCCCAGGCGACGCTGAACCCCAATAACGAGCGAAGCGAGGTTGAGCGGGGAGGCTCCGGCGGCTTTGCCGCTGGAGGGGGTGCTGAACCCCAATAATGGAGGCGATATGGAATTCGATGTGAAAGATATCAAGGCCGCCGATGCCGGGCGGGACAAGGTAGAATGGGCTGAGCGCAGGATGCCCGTGCTGAGGGAGATACGGGAAAGGTTCCGGAAGGAGCAGCCCTTGAAAGGGGTTCGCGTCTCCTGCTGCCTCCATGTGACGACGGAGACGGCCAATCTGGCGGCTACCCTGAAGGCGGGCGGCGCCGAGGTGCTGGTATGCGCCTCGAACCCTCTGAGCACCCAGGACGACGTGGCGGCGAGCATGGTGAAATATACGGGCGTGCCCGTCTTCGCCATCAAGGGAGAGGATGAAGACCAGTACTACACGCATATCATGAAGGCCCTCGCCTTCGGGCCGAATCTTACCATGGACGACGGCGCCGACCTCGTCGGCGCGCTCCACATGATCGCCTTTGAGCGGTATGAGGGGCTCCACCCGAAGGTAAAGGACTGGGTGACGAAGCTTGCGTCTAACCGGAAGAAGGCATTGCTGGAGGGCGTGATAGGTAGTTCGGAAGAGACGACCACCGGGGTTATCCGGCTGAAGAGCATGGAGAAGGAAGGGGTGCTCAGGTTCCCCGTCATCGCGGTGAACGACGCGTCCACCAAGCACATGTTTGATAACCGCTACGGCACGGGCCAGAGTACGATGGACGGAATCTTAAGGGCCACGAACATGCTGGTCGCGGGTTCGCGCTTCGTAGTGTCGGGCTACGGCTGGTGCGGGAAAGGCGTGGCCATGAGGGCCAAGGGTCACGGGGCCCACGTCATCGTCACCGAGGTTGACCCGCTCCGGGCGCTCGAAGCCCTTATGGACGGCTTCGAGGTGATGGAGATGGCCCAGGCGGCCAGGACGGGAGACATATTCGTGACGGTGACCGGCGATATCCACGTGCTGCGGAAAGAGCATTTCGAGCGCATGAAAGACGGCGCCATCGTCTGCAACTCGGGCCACTTCAACGTGGAGGTCGACATAGCGACCCTGGAGACGATGAAAACCGGGAAGAGGAGGCTGAGACCTTTCCTCGATGAGTACACGCTGGCCGGTGGGAAAAAGATCTATCTTTTGGGAGAAGGAAGGCTTATCAACCTTGCCGCCGCCGAGGGCCACCCGTCGGAAGTAATGGACATGAGCTTCGCGAACCAGTCCCTGGTCGCCGAGTACGTGTGGAAGAAGGGCGGCAGCCTGGAGAAGAAGGTCTACGGCGTGCCTGTGGAGATAGACAAGCAGGTGGCGCTGCTCAAGCTGAAGACCAAAGGTGTGACCATCGACAAGCTGACGCGGGAACAGCAGAAGTATCTCTCTTCCTGGGAGATGGGGACCTGACGCCAAAAAGACGGGCCGGGCTCCGACAGTTGCGAAAGATGGAAACGGTTGAGATCGATAAAATTCACGTCAATGACAGGTCATTCTGCGTCTCCTATCCTCTGGAAGACGCGCTCCTCCTCGCCTCCGTAGCCAAATTAGGCGTTCTTGTCCCCTTAAGTCTACTCCGAAAGGGACATCCGATCATCGTGACCGGTTTCAAGAGGCTCGATGCGGCAAGGAGACTGGGCATCAGGGAACTTCCTTATGTGTTCCTGGATATCAGCGAGAGGCAGGCGCTGCTCACCGCGATACACGACAACATGACAAGACCCCTCAACACGGTTGAAAAAGCCTTGTGCATCGACAAAATGCTCACGGCAGGCTTCAAGGTGGAGGAAGTCTACGAGGTCATGACGATGCTTGGCCTTCCTCCGCGGGAGTCTATCCTTAGAACAGTCATTTCGACCGCCTGGGCGGAGGAGCAGGCAAAATCGTTTATTGTGAGGCACCAACTCCCCCTGACTCTGGTCGAGCGGCTTTTCTGGTTCGAACCGGAGGAGCGGTATGGTATCATCCGCCTCGCTGACTCCGTGCACGGGACCGTAAGCTCTTACAGGGAGATGCTGCGGCTCATGATGCTCTTGAAGGTGAAGCGGGGGGCTATCGATTTTCAGCAGCTCGATGGTGCGAAAGATGCGGACGCGATACGACAGAGGCTGAAGAGGCAGACCCATCCGCTTCTCTCCGACCTTGAGGAAAAGCTCAAGGTGCTGCTCTCCTCGTGCGCCCTTCCCCCACATATAAAGGTGCGGGTGGACCCCGCCTTTGAAAAGGAATCGATCGATATTTCACTACGGGCCGGTAGCAGCCAAGAAATCGAAGAGGCGCTGAAAAAACTGGAATGCCTTACGGGGCAAGGCCTTTTCAGGAGCATATTTGAGCTCACCCACGGTACGCCGCATAGAGTCTAAAGGCAGTGTCGTCAGGGACTGCCCGGGAACCAGAAAGCATATTTGCTGCGGGTATAAGACGATAGACCTTATAGAGGGATGCCCGCTTTCCTGCTCTTACTGCATCCTCAGGGGCTATCTGAATAACCCCGGCATTGCCGTCCGGACAGACTCGGGCGCCGTCATCAAAGAGATCGACCGGCTGATCGCACGCATCGGGACCCACGTGCTCCGCTTTGGGACCGGGGAGCTTTCGGACAGCCTGGCCCTCGACGATGAGCTGCACGTGAACGGACCGGTCGCGCAGTTCTTCGGAGAGAGGAAAAAAGCGCTTTTGGAGCTGAAATCGAAATGGGCTTCCATCGACCACCTGAAGCCCTACCTCAATCCTTACGTGGTCATCTCCTTCTCGGTCGCACCGCAGAGGATGATAGACATGGAGGAAAAAAGGACAAGCCCTATTTCCGCGCGACTCAAGACGCTCAAGAAGGCTCAGGATTGGGGCTGTTTTGTCGGCCTCCACTTTGACCCGGTAGTCATCTATGAAGGATTCGAAAAGGATTACGCCGATCTGATAGATGAGATCGCAGGAACACTCGATCTAAAGAGGGTTATCTGGGTCAGCGTGGGCTGCTTGCGGTTTACGCCGCCTCTCATGAACCTGTTCTTGCGTGAGAAGCGCGCAAACCTGCTCCATAGCGAATTTATCATGGGCGAGGACGGTAAGTTCCGCTACATCAAGGCGGAAAGGGTAAAAGTCTACAGGATGCTTTACGAGCGGCTCCTGGAAAAGGAGCCCGGTCTTTTCGTCTACCTTTGCATGGAGAGGGCGGATGTGTGGCGCCAGGCGACCGGCAGAGAGATAGAGACGACTGAGGATCTGACGGCATGTTTTGACAGGAGAATAGGCGAGTTCTACGGAGGTTCTTTCGCATGAGATTCAACGAAAAGGGTTTCTTCGGGCAAATGAAATAATGGATATTATCTCTTTCGTGACCTTCACCTTCAACGGGCGCTACATAAAACGCTGGATCTCGGCCGGGATCATTCTCTTTATCCCCATCGTAAACTTCCTCTCCCTGGGGTATCTCTCACGGTCGTCCAGTCTCACCATGATAGGCGGCATCGGGCTCCCCACGTGGGAGCGGAAAAACGAGCTATGGAGGGAGGGGGCAAGACTCGCCTATATCGTCATCCTTTACGAAGCCCTTCCCTGCTTCCTTTTCTCTTTCAGCTTCCTTTTGTCGAGTTTCGGCAACGTCATCACCGTTTTCACCGGGGGCATCATGAAGGTCCTCGCAGTCCTCACCTTCATCTTTTGTTCCTTCTTTCTCCCCTTCGCCTTCTGCACCTCCGTACAGGACACGGACGTGCGCAGGGCCTTCGAGTTCGAGAAGATAGCGGGTGCGGTAAAAGAGGTCCTTGTGGCCTACGTCGCGGGGTACGGCCTCGCCGCTTTTTGCATGTACGTCGCGTTCAGGCTTCATGTCATACCCTATCTTTTCGGCTTTGCCCTTTCATCCGTCCTTATTTACTATGTCCTCCTCGTCTCTACCTACTATTTTACCCAGCTCTTCAGGAGAACGAGCTTGTCCGCGGGGAAGCTGCCGTAGGAACCTTAAGAACGATGAGACGGCGATCCCCGGGCCGCTTTTTACGAAATCGTGCAATTCCTGTTATTTCCGGATATTCGTGTTCACGGTTGGTCCAATTACACGGTTGCAGAGTCCGCCAATTTCTTGTAAGATTAGGTATTCCGGCAGATAACTTACCGGCTCTAAGATGGCTTTGAATTGACAACATGTGTGGTCGCAGCGGGATGACAAAGGACATTCAAGGCGGTAGCATATCAAAAACCTGTCGCTTCAGCTATGCGCTCCATCGTCAGCCTTTTCCGGATACAGGCAAGGGGGGGCGGCACGCATCGGTTGCCGCATCGCCGTGACAAGGAGGATCAAATCGCTATGAAAGGCATCATATTGGCAGGAGGCAGCGGCACAAGGCTTTTCCCTGTTACCCTCGGCGTCTGCAAGCAGTTGATACCCGTTTACGACAAACCGATGATCTATTTCCCCTTGTCGGTGCTCATGCTCGCCGGCATCAGGGATATCCTTATAATTTCCACGCCCCAGGACCTGGGACGCTTCGAAGGCATCTTCGGAGACGGCGCCCATTTGGGTCTTAATTTCTCTTATAAGGAACAGCCCCGGCCAAACGGGCTCGCTGAGGCGTTCATCATAGGGGCGGACTTTGTGGACAGCGAGGATGTCTGCCTGATACTGGGCGATAACATCTTCTATGGACATGGTCTGACGGAGCTTCTAAAAAAGGCGGTCTCGGACGTAAGCGCAAGGGGCGGCGCGACGGTTTTCAGCTACTATGTGAGCGACCCGGAACGGTACGGCATAGCCGAATTCGATGAAAACCAGAGGGTCATATCGATCGAGGAGAAACCCAAGAAGCCCAAGTCGAACTACGCGGTGACCGGCCTCTATTTCTACGACAACGAAGTGATAGAGATAGCAAGGAATATCAGCCCCTCGGCGCGGGGAGAGCTGGAGATTACGGACGTGAACAAGGCATATCTCGAAAGGGGGAAACTGAGGGCCGAGCTTCTTGGCAGGGGCTATGCCTGGCTCGACACGGGCACTCACGAAACCCTTCTTGAGGCGGCGGAATTCATGGCGACCATAGAAAAACGGCAGGGTCTCAAAGTGGCCTGCATAGAGGAGATCGCCTATACCCTGGGATACATAGACGAGCAACAACTGATCGCACTCGCGGAGCCTCTGAAGAAGAACGGCTACGGACAATACCTCCTCGCCCTCACCGGAAAACCGAGGAAGAAAGGTTGAAAAAGAGGGCCCTGAGCGGTGGCCTGATCATATGAAAATCCTCATTGCAGGAAAGAACGGTCAGCTTGGACGGGAGTTTGCAAAGGCACTGGCCGCGCCGGAATTCGAGGTGGAGGCGCCGGACGAGGAGAAGCTGGACGTGACGAACGCCGACGCGGTCACTACCATAATCGCCGGTTGCCGGCCGGATGTGGTTCTCAACTGCGCGGCCTACAACCTCGTGGACGACGCGGAATGGGATCCCGGTCCGGCCTTCGCGATAAACGCGACGGGCGTCGGCAATCTGGCGGCCGCATGCAGGGAGACCGGCGCCCTTCTCGTTCACTACGGCACCGACTACGTATTCGACGGGCAGAAAGGCGCACCCTATACGGAGGAGGACGCACCCCGCCCTCTCAACAACTATGGACGGAGCAAATTGGCGGGCGAGCAAATCCTCCGGGAAGCCTTGAGCCGATTCCTTCTGCTGCGCGTAAGCTGGGTCTTCGGAGAGGGGAAGCAGAACTTCCTTCATAAGCTTCTCCAATGGGCGGATGGCGGTGGCGTGCTCAGGGTCGTTGACGATCAAATCTCGATACCTACCCCGACGTGGGACATCGTGCGTCTCACCCTGCTCGCAATGCATGCGGGCCTGAACGGCATTTACCACATGACGCCGAGCGGCTACGCCTCACGCTTTGAGGTCGCGCGTTACTTCCTGACGAAGATGGGCGTGACGAACACGCTCATACCCGTTTCCACGGATTATTTCCCCTCCCCTGCGAAGCGGCCCCGCTTCTCCGCCCTGTCGAACGAGAAGCTCGCTGTCACCCTCGGCGCCGGGATACCGGGCTGGACAAGCGGTGTGGACCGGTATGTGGTCAATCTAAAACAAACTGTCTTCACCGCAAACGAATGAATACCCATCAATGGACAAGAATCGGCCCTTTGCATCGGACTTAATAATGCGTTATTGTATCGAGAAGCATGAACTACTCGAATTCGTCCATTCGATTCTCAGATGAAGACTTGTGCAACCGGGACAGACGGACTGGTATGACCTTCAAAAAGGATGCAGCCTATTTCCAGCGGACCAGAAGCGAAATCCTTCCCTTCCTGCCGTTACACACGGAAAGGGTTCTCGAAATCGGATGCGCTGCCGGCAATACTCTCGAGTTTCTTAAGAAGAGCGGTCGATGCGAGTGGACGTGCGGCGTGGAAATCGATCACGACGCCGCCGAGGCCGCAAGAAACAAGCTGGATTTGCTCCTGGAAGGCAATATCGAGCAAATGGAATTGCCCATTGCACCAAACTCGATCGACGTGATTCTGTGTCTGGATGTTTTGGAGCACCTCATAGACCTGTGGAGTACCGTACAGAAGTTGGGCAGTCTGCTGACGCAGGGCGGGATCATGCTCGCCATAATTCCCAATGTTCGCTGTTTGCCGGTGGTGTTTCAGCTTGTCACGGGCAAATGGGATTACTGCCATGAGGGGATCCTCGACAGAACACATTTGAGGTTTTTTACCCGGAAGAACGCTGTTGAGCTGATCGAGTCCCAGAGATTGAAAGTCGAAGCGGTTGTCGCAACAAATATGCTTCATTTCGGCAGAGCGAAGATCGCCAATTGGATGACTCTATCCTTGCTGAAAGGGTTTCTGGAATATGATTCCATCATCAAGGCGGTCAAACAGGAAGTCTGACACCACCTATCCAACACGCCCAGATGGTATCGTCTCTACAGTTGGAGGGCTTGAATCCGTGCACACTTACGTCAGGCTGATCTTTAAACTCCCAGTCTTCGACTCTATGAACAAAGTCTCTTTCAACATTAATTGTTCCGTCTCGGTCAATGAAGACAGCTTTCACCGTTCCTACCTTGTCTGATCTTGATGGCACGCGCAGTAACCGCCGTCAACGACAGCCTGAGCCGTCACTCCTTACATCTCCTGATCCCGAGAGCTTTCATGCATTTGCATTGTTCCTCACATCGACATATTGAGGCTGATTGCGCATACGATGATTCTAGCGATTCTTGTGCTCTACAAACAGAAACTGGACCAGTCAAAGACATTTCTATCTCTCTTCGGATCGCTGTCGCGGATAGAAGACATATTCCTTTTCGTTTATGATAACAGTCCGATTCCCATGCACGATCTCGCGGAGTTCGCCTCTTACTCCACAACCATTCAGTATCTCTCTGACAAATCCAACCCAGGAGTCAGCAAGGCTTATAATACGGGGGCTCGACTCGCGCAAAGCCTCAAAAAGCAGTACATCCTGCTGCTTGATCAGGATACCGTATTCCCAAAAGACGCGATATCCGGCTACGTCGAAGCCATCAAGGCCCATGAGGATTGCGCCCTGTTCGCCCCTGTGCTCGAGTGCGATGGCCAGATATTCTCGCCTTGCTGGCACGGGTTCAATATCTATCTGCCCTTGCGAAATGTTCTGCCGGGCCGAGTGTCGACCAAGAACAGGAGCCTTCTAAATAGCGGCATGTGCATCAGGCTTGATGCGTTTGATAAGG
>Ga0187870_1002232_pt1 | contig 16395 bp, 13 predicted proteins | sample June2016WEW_13_1_3_FD_132974 | JGI IMG/M metagenome (GOLD analysis project Ga0187870, IMG submission 132974) | Peatland microbial communities from SPRUCE experiment site at the Marcell Experimental Forest, Minnesota, USA - June2016WEW_13_150 | ecosystem: Environmental > Terrestrial > Soil >... | reverse complement strand
CGGCGGCGAGCAGGCGGGCGGCGGAGGTGGCACGGGCAAGCTCGTGCTCGCAACAAACAATGCTCCCGAGGGCAACGGCATCGCGCAGGCGCTGCGCCAGTGGGGGCAGATGAAGGGGATCAAGGTTGAGGTCGTCGCTGCGCCCTACTCGAACATCTACGAGAAGGAAGTCCTCGACCTTTCGCAGAAAACCGGACTCTATGACATTGTTCTGCTCGATGACCCCTGGTTTACACAGTTCGCGGAGAACAAGTGGCTGACCAACCTGACGCCCTATTTCGTCGCGATCGGGCAGGGGGGGCTCTCCTCCGATTTCATCGACAAGTCGACTGCCGTCTGCAAGTACCCGTACGCGACAGGTCTCATTTACGCGTTCCCGGCGGTCGGAAACGCCCAGATGTTCTTCTATCGAAAGGATATCCTGGCCCAGTACGGAATGCCGAACGGTCCCCGCACGTGGGATGACGTCTACACCGTCGGTAAGAAGGTCTCAGACTCCGGCGGAGGCACGATGTTCGGCTACGTCCTGCGCGGAACGCAAGGCAACCCCGTTGTCGCGGATTTCATGCCGATCCTCTGGAGCTTCGGGGCAAACATGTTCAACGCCGACTTCACGAAGGTCACGCTGGACACGCCTCAGGCGCTGGCGGCCGTGAAGTTCCTCACGCAGCTCGTCTCGATCGCGCCCCCTGGTTCGGCCAGCTTCGATGCGCAGCAGCTTGCCACGTTTGAGCTGGAAGGGAACGCCGCAATGATGATCAACTGGCCTGCGTTCGCCGCTGATTTCGAGGATTCGACGAAATCCAAGGTCGTCGGGAAGATCGGCTACGCGCCGATCCCGTCCTCGGCGACCGTCGGGTCCTCCGAAATCGGGCACTGGCTCGCGGCGATTCCGGCCGCCTCGAAGAACAAGCAGGCCGCGTTCGACTTCCTCGAGTCGGCCACCTCGGTGGAAGGGCAGAAGGGAGGGGTGACGGACTTCGGCAACCCGCCAACGCGGAAGTCCGTATTCACCGACCCGCAGCTCCTTGCAATGTCCAAGCTAAGTTACTTCCCGACGCTCCTGCAAGCGATCAGCAACTCCACTCCGCGGCCGCGCATCGCGAACTGGAACGAGGTTGAGAACACCTTCGGCATCTACCTCTCCAAGGTCGTTGCCGGAACGATGACCCCGCAGGACGCTCTTGCAGGCGCCCAGACGGACATCACGGCGCTCATGAAGAAAGCCGGCTACATCAAGTAGGCTGACGGACCTCAAGATCATCACCACACCGGGCGGCTCTCGCGCCGCCCGGTGTCTTCGACTTCCGGCTTGATGGGGGAGTATGGCGTTGAGGCAGAGATTTGCCCTGACCGACGAGACCCTCAAGTATCTCCTGCTCGCCCCGACAATTGTCCTTCTGCTCGTGTTGACCATCTACCCTTTGGTCTTTGCCGTTGCGGCTGCGCTGCAGACGGTCAACGTTCGAACGGGCGCGCGCAGTTTCGTCGGCCTCGGCAACTTCATCAACATCTTCAGGGACCAGCTCTTCTGGAATGCCTTGAAGAACACGGCGATCTATACGGGCGCCGGGGTGATCGTTGAGTTCGTCCTGGGAATGGCCTTTGCGCTCATCCTCACGGAGAAATTTCTTGCCCGCAATGTCTTTCGCACCATATTCCTCACGCCCATGATGCTGCCGCCGATCGTCGTGGCGATCGTTTTCAAGATCATCTACATGCAACAGTACGGAGTGTCCAACTGGCTGCTGGCGCTGGTGGGAATCAAGGGGATGCTCTGGGAGGCGGGGCCCGCGACCGCGCTCTTCTCGCTCATTCTCGTCGACATCTGGGAATGGACACCCTTCATGTTTCTCATTCTCCTGGCGGGCATGCAATCCATCCCCACCGACCCCTACGAAGCCGCCAAGGTGGACGGCGCCACGTGGTTCCAGGAGTTTCGCCACATCACCTTCCCCCTCCTGACCCCGGCGGTGCTCATTGCCCTGCTCCTGCGCCTCATGGACACACTGCGTATCTTCGACCAAGTTTTCGTAATGACGGGAGGGGGCCCGGCGAACGCGACGGAGACCCTCAGCCTGTACGTGTATCAGGTTGGATTCCGCTTTTTTAATGTCGGTTACGCCACGGCAATGTCCTTCATCCTTCTCATCCTGACGACGGTCATCAGCAACTTCTTCATCAGCCGCCTCCAGGCGGAGGAGGTATTCACACAATGACCTGGAAAGTGGTGCGATACATCGTTCTCCTGGTCTCGGCTGTCATCGTCGTCTTCCCCGTCATCTGGGTGGTCAGCACCTCCATCAAGAATGATGTCGACATCTTCGCGATTCCGCCGATCCTCGTTCCCCAGCACCCGACCGACAGCCGGTACGTGGATCTCTGGACCTACGGTCTGCTTGCGTACCTGCTGAACAGCATGATCGTCGCGATCTCAACGGCGGCTGTCGCGATCCTGATCGGCACCCTCGCCGCCTACTCTCTCGCCCGGTTCCGGCTGCCTGGGAAGTGGTCGGGCCGAGTGTCGTTCTGGATCCTCTCGACGAGGATGTTTCCGCCCATCGTGACGGTCATTCCCCTTTTCCAGCTCATGCGCTTCCTTGGGCTCGTCAACACACGCTTAGGTCTCGTGATCGCATACACGGCGTTCAACATACCCTTCGTCGTATGGATGATGCGCGGTTTCTTCGTGGAGGTCCCGAAGGACCTGGAGGAGGTGGCGATGGTGGACGGCTGCTCGAGGATGCGCGCCTTCCGCAGCATCTCGCTCCCGCTCGTCGTTCCGGGTATCGCCGCGACGGCCATCTTCACCATCATTCTCTCCTGGCAGGAGTTTCTCTTTGCGTTGATCCTCACCCAGACCAGCGCCTCCGCCACTCTGCCCATCCTCGTCTCGTCCCAGGTCACCCAGTACCAGATCCTCTGGGGACAGATGGGTGCGGCGGGCGCGATCACGATGGTCCCCGTGCTGATCTTTGCGTTCTCAGTGCAGAGATACCTGGTCCGCGGGATGTCTTTCGGAGCCATCAAGGGATAGGCCGGATTCCCGCCGGCGCCATGGCTCACGCGCGCAGGTATTCGATGCTGCTCTTCACGGCAGCGGCCAGCTCCGACCGCCTCATGCGCTGGACCTCGGGAGAGAAGGGTTCGAAGGAGATGTCTCCCATATAACCGTGGGTCACCATCCTGGCTATCTGCTCCCTGCTTCCCATCCGGTCAGCCGGGGAGAGGAGCACCCGGTGCTCATCCCGGCATTTCTCCCTGGGAATCGAAGCCTCGACTCCCGAGACATGAATGAGCCCGGCCTGCAGCGAGGCAAAAGCGCCGTCGATGTCACCCTCCGTGTCAGGACCGAGGTAGTGGTGGAAGGTGTCGTAGACGATGCGGTAGCAGTCGAATCCCGAGCGTTTTATTGTCTCCCCTGCCACGACGATGGACGCGAGGGAGGATTCGGCGAACCCCAGGGGTTCGACCCAGCCCTGGATGCCCCGTTTCGTGAAGGAGGGACCGAATGCCTTCAGCGCGGCGACCGTTTCTTCCACCCGGGTTCGGGCGTCCCGGTGGTCCTGCGTGTCGTTGTTGGGACACATCACGATCGCTGTGCAATGCAGCGCGGATGCAAGCTCGAGGAGCTTCTCCAGATCGGCCTGGTTCTTCGCCTGTACGGCCTTCAAGTTGAACTTCTGCAGGGCGTTGATGCTGAGGATCCTGATTCCGTGCCGCTGTGCCAGCTCCACGGCCTTCGCGGGTGGCACGCCGTCGATCACCGCACCCCCCGGAAGGTCGTTTCGGATTTCCACCTTCGACAGGCCGAGATCGGTCGTGAACCTGAAGAAATCCTCCAGATCCAGCGACGGGCAGGCGATCCTGTTCAAGGCGAAACGTTTCTTCTCGATCATGCATTGACCCCTCTCGCGGCGGTGCAATAATACACCCCAGCACCGAATTGAACCAGCAGGGCGTGATGAGTGCCTTTGACACTGGAAAGCAAGGAGGATCGATCTGATGACAACGGTCGAGTCCAAGACATTGAAGTACTGGGACGGAGATGAGTGGCGCAACTCACGGACAGAGTCAAGGCGGCAAGCTTCGTCCCGCGCACCTCCGTGCGGATCTTGGAGCTCTGGGCCGAGGCGGGGCTCCCCCGCGCAGTGTTCGCGGAGGTGGAGGGCACTTTCTTCGTCGGATCCACCTCCGTCGGGACTGCTGAACAAGAACGAGCTCGGCAACGGAAGCGTCATCTACACCCAGAGCGGCTACCACGCGCGCCGTGTAGATCCGGATGGCAGCCCGCCTCTCCCTCGACGGGCACCGGCCGGTAATAGTTGCGGAGATCGAGTGGGCAGCGGCCGGCATCAGCCGTCCTGCATCTCCAGCAGCGGCGCGAGCCGCGCAACGCACGCGCGGAGCTCGCCTTCAATGTCGGCGCGGACATTGCCTTCAATGGCGAGCTGTCCGCGATAGCCTATCTCCATCAAAAACCGAAGGATCCTGTCGAAATCTATCGCGCCGAACCCGGGGAAGAATCTGGTGTTGTCCGAGAGGTGAAAGGAGCGAAAACGCTCACGATGACGGTCCAGGCTCGCGAACATATTCGCCTCTTCGATATTCATGTGGAACGTATCCGGGAGGAGTTGCGCGTACGCGGCGCCATAGGGCTGGAGGCACGCGGCAGCCTCTTCGATCGTATTCGCGACCGAAGATTCATATCGATTCGTCGCTTCAATGAGCACGGCGACCGACTTCTCCGCCGCATGCGGCAAGACCTCGGCAAGGGACCGGCGAAACGGCTTCGCGCCGCTTCCGTGTCCGGGACTACCCCGCCCTTCAGGAAACCGAGGGATGTCCGGCGGGGCTCGGATCTTCTGATCGAGGCTGATCTTCGATATGTCCTCGAGGTCTCCAAGCTTCTTGTACAGGCTCTTCCAGTCGATCTCCTCCAGGACCTGCACGACGATCCTCATGCGCACGGTCTTCTCCTCAAAGGATTGCGAGATATCCAAAGATCTGATGTCGATTCCTTCCTTCTCGAGGATCGGGATGTCCTTGTCCGTGTTCAGTTTCTCTCCGTTCATGGATAATTCCAGGCTGGGGAGGTAGAGGTTGGGGAAGAGCCGCTTTTCGAAGGGGATCACGACAAACAAGCTTGCGTCCGAACTTCTCGGCGATGTGGGCATATTCGGCGAATCCAGGCCCGATCGTGATCCGATTCATGCCGCGGGAGGGCTCGACCTCACCGTCGGAAACGATGATAGCGCCGCCTGGCCGCCCCTCGCTCTGCGCATACGGCGAGTTTGGCGAAGACCGGGGAATCGCCGGGTGGGAATTTATTTTGTTGGTAGTGCGCTTGACCGCAGGAAGGCGCCGGCCCATATTTCCACGCAAAAGCGCGCAGAATGCCGGGCCCAGCGCGGTTTTCCGTCGAAGAATGCCATATCTCGAATGTCAGGCCGGCGCCTTCCTGCGCTGTGCCTACCAACATTTTGAAAGTGCTCCCGGAATCGCCTTTGGCCTTGACAGGGTTGTAAACGTTTGCCATATTTCTGAGTCAAGCTAGGCTTCACTATGAACGCCACAATCAAAGATATTGGCAGAGAGGCGAACGTTTCATACGCAACCGTATCGCGCGCGTTCAACAACAAGTACGGAGTGAAGCCTGAGACCCGTGCGAGAATTCTCGAGGTCGCCAAGCGGCTGAACTACAGCCCGAACGGCATCGCACGAGGGCTCGTCAACAAGCGGACCAAGAGCATCGGCCTCATCATCCCCGATATTACCAACCCGTATTTTCCCGAAGTGGCTCGTGGCATCGAGGAGGGAGCCAAAGAGCAGGGCTACAGCGTTTTTCTTTGCAACACCAACTGGGAGCAGGATCGGCAGGCGCAGTACATCGAGCTTCTGGCGGAAAAGCGGGTGGACGGGCTCATCATTGCCCCGGTTTCGAATGCCGTGGATCCCGCCCAGGAGCGGCTATTCAACTCGATCCCGGTCGTCTATGTCGACCGGCCTCCCCAGAACACCCAACGCAGCTACGTGGTTATCGATAATATCCGGGGCGGCTTCATTGCCACCAGGCACCTCATCGAAGCGGGCTACCGGAAGATTGGTTTCATCGGGGCGGTGGAGCAATCCATGCCGGTTGATGAGCGTCTCGAAGGCTTCAAGATGGCCATGGAGCGGTATGGCCTCCCGATCGAAGAACGCGATATCAAGCTCGGCCATTTTACCCAGGAGGCAGGAACCAAGCTCATTCGAGAGATGATTGGGGGAGGCGATTACCCGCGGGCGATCTTCGCCGAGAATGACCTACTGGCCCTCGGGGTCATCGAAGGGGTTCGGAGCTTGGGCCTTGCCGTGCCGGCGGATGTCGCGGTGGTGGGATTCGATGACATCCACTTCGCCTCATTCGAGAATGTTCAGCTCACGACCATTTGCCAGCCCAAATACGAGATGGGGAAAGCTGCTGTGAGAATTCTCCTGGAGGAAATCAGCTGGAAGGAACATGCTGCCAGAGGGGGAGCCCGAAACGGGCAGCAAGCGGACAAAAAGGTGATGACTGCATGTGCGGAGGAAACCGAGAATGCTGCGGTCTCTGCAGAGACAAGCGGGGGTCGTCAGGTCGTTGTCCTCGAGCCTGAGCTGATCGTTCGAAAGACAAGCCTGATAACGTAGCCGCCGCAGCCGACTCATCCGTGTGCTTGACAATTCTTTTGATGCGTTTACAATCACATCGTTGAAAGGATTGTAAACGTTTACAAACAAATCATGCGAGGAGGACGCTAATGGCAGAGACAAAAATGAAAGCAGTCAGGATGCATGCGGATTGGGAACCAAAGCCTGGATTCAAGCTTGGTGCAAAGGATATCGACAGGAAGCAGACCTATCTGGGAAGCCGCGTCTGGCGGAACCCGAAGCTCGTCATCGAAGACGTGCCGATCCCCAAGCCGGGGCCGAAAGAGGTTCTCATCGAGGTCAGGCAGTGCGGCATTTGCGGCAGCGACGTCCACATGGCGCAGACCGAGCCGGACGGCTACATCTTCTATCCTGGGCTCACGGGGTTTCCATGCACTCTCGGTCACGAGCTCGCTGGAATTGTGCGGGATACCGGCCCGGGCGCGAAGGACAAGGTGACGAACAAGCAGTTCAAGGGTGGAGAGTGGGTCTGCACAGAGGAGATGCTCTGGTGCGGCTCATGCCAGCCCTGCGCGGACGGCTTCCCCAACCACTGCGAGAGGCTCGATGAGATCGGCTTCAATGTGAACGGCGGGTTTGCCAAGTACCTTGTCGTTCCTGACCGCACCGTGTGGAGCCTCGATCCGCTGCGTGAGCGCTTCGCGGAGGCGGATGTGTTCCGGCTTGGCAGCATGGTGGAGCCGACAAGCGTCGCCTACACCGGCGTCATCGTGCGCGGCGGCGGGATAAGGCCCGGTGACAATGTCGTGATCTGCGGCTCGGGCCCCGTGGGGCTTGCGGCGATCGCAATCCTCAAGCGCGCGGGTGCATCAAAGGTTATCCTCTCGGAGCCCGAGCCTGCGCGCGCCGCGGTGGCGAAGAAGCTCGGCGCTGACGAGGTGATCAATCCGTTGAAAGAAGACCTGAAGGAGCGCGTGCTGGAGATCACCCACGGCATGGCGGCCAAGCTGTACCTGGAGGCCACGGGTCTTCCCACCGTGGTCTACCCCCAGATCGAGGCGTGCATCTGGGAAGGGCGGACGCTGAACGCGACCGTCGTGGTGGTTGCCCGCGCGGACGCGAAGATGCCCGTCACCGGAGAAGTGCTTCAGGTGCGCCGCGCGCAGATCGTAGGCACCCAGGGCCACTCGGGGGACGGCACGTTCCCGCACGTCATCCAGATGATGGCGAGCGGCATGGACATGCGGCCCATGATCACCAAGGAGGTTGCCCTCGCACAGGTGCCTGAGCACATCGTGAGCCTCCGCACGGACAAGAAAGAGTCCAAGATCAGCTGCGTCAACCCCGGGAATTGAAGGAGACGTCAATGGCAAAAGCGAAGACAGAGATGAAGTTCCTGACGACGAGCCATCCGCTCATCGTCTTCGAAGACAACGAGGTCGGCAGGTTGAAGAAGGAGATCTTCGACGCGCCGATGTCGCGCATCGAGGCCATCCTCAGGGAGTACGAGGTGCCTTCGCCCTCTGAGCTGGGCAGGGCGGGCTCCTACATCCAGACCACGCCGCGGGGGAGGCAGAACGAGAAGCGGAAGAAGAACGATATCGTGCTCATCCCCGTGGGTACCACGGAAAACCACGGCGAGCATGCCAACAGCGGTCTGGACAACTTCATGGTCACGCAGATCTGCGAGGGGGTTCGGCGCTACACCGCCAAGAAGGGACGCGAGGTGAACCTGGCCTCCCCGCCCCTGAACTACGGCGGACACCCCTACCATCACCTCGGGATGCCGGGCACGATCATGGTGCCACAGGAAGTGGTGGTGGAGAACCTGATCTACGTGATGCTGGGGCTGTGGAACGACGGCTACAGGAAACAGATTATCATCAACAATCACGGCCAGCTTTGGATGCTGGAGACGGCGCTGCACGAGTTCCTCAAGCGCTTCCAGCTCCCGGGGATCTATCAGGTGCTGGACTGGCACCGCGGCGTGAGGGAGTTCTTCATCCCCATAGACAGGGCGGACTCTTTGGAGACGACCTTCATCCACGCGGATGAGAGCGAGACGGCGGTGGGCCTGCTCATGTTCGCCGACATGATCGACATGAAGTACGTCAAGGACGCCCGAGGGCCGACATACCTTCCGGGGGGCCACTTCGACACATCGGTGGATCCATGGAGGCGGCCGCACCGCTGGTCGGAAGGCGAGGGGCATGCGGCCATCGAGAGGCGCGGAACCCCAGAAGGGGTGGTGGGTGAGCCGTCGCTCGCGACCGCGGAGAAGGCCAAACGGCCGATCGCGGCAATCCTCAGTTACCTCACCCTGGTCGTGGACCAGATACTGGATGCGTTCCCCCCCGGGAAGCTCCCTCCCATAGACCAGATAACGCTGCGCGACCCCAAGGAACTGGAGCCGTTTCTCAAGGAGCCTTTCAGCCCAGGCTGGAAATCGGTGTTCGAGCTGCCCTATATCGGACCGTTCACAAAGGGATGAGGAGGTGCTTTCCATAAGCAGAAAAGTCCGAGTCGGCGTAATCGGGGCAGGTCGGATTGGGCGCATCCATCTCGAAAACCTGGCCCACAAGGTTATCAAAGTGGAGCTGGCGGCGGTTTCGGAGATCGCGTTCGCGGAAGCGGAGAAGTGCGCAAAGGAGCACGCGATTCCGGTGGTTCAACAGGCGGTTCGATGCGAACAACGCCAAGGTCGCGGAAATCGCATGATCGAACTCGAGTACCAGGGGAGCCGGCCAAGGCTCCAAAGCGGAAAAGTTTTCGGTATCGGGGTCAGCCGCAGATCCCCAGTGTCGGGCATGAATCATCGCTGCAGCGTGTGCGCAATCGAATATGGTGACGATGACTCGTATATTTCGCTGCATCCTCTGAGAACGCAACATGCGGCGTCCACGTTCAGGGCACTCGGAGCGATGCTTCGAGGCGGAGGGAAGCAGCGCGGCGGTTTCCGAAAGAAAGGAGGAGACGACCTGCTGGATTTAGAGCGAATAAGCGATCACTGAAAAAAAGGAGACTTGTATGAAACGATTGGTTTCGATTCTGACCGTGTTGGTCTTTGCCCTTGCCATGGGCAGCGTTGCTTTCGCGGCCCCCAAGCAACTGGTCCTTGGTCTGGCCGTCCATGAAAACCCGGCCGTAGATACCTTCTGGGGAGTCGTGGTGAAAGGCGCCAAGGACGCAGCGGCGACCTACGGTATCACGCTCAAATGGGGCGGCAGCAACCAGCCCTTGGAGCAGGCTCAGTTGATCGAGACCTACGTCGCCGCCAAGGTGGACGGGATCATTGTTGACCTGTCGTTCGCCGACGCTCTCAAGGACGCGGTCAAGAAAGCGACGAATGCCGGCATTCCGGTGATTAGCATTAATTCGGGCGTCGACAAGTATAAAGAGTTCGGAGCGATGGCTCACGTGGGACAGACTGAAAAAGTGGCCGGAAATGGCGCAGGCGAGCAATTCAACAAGGCTGGCGCGAAGAAGTTGCTCGTCGTGATCCATGAAGAAGGAAACATTGGCCTCGAAGCACGGGCTGATGGCGCAGCGGAGACATTCAAGGGTGAGGTTGTGCGCTTTAACGTCGCCACCACGGGAGTCAGGGATGTTTCAGGAACAGTCGCGGCCATTCAGGACAAGCTCATCCAGGATAAGAGCATTGACGGTATCCTGACGCTCAACACGATCATCGCCGAAGCGGCTCTTGACGCTGTCAAGGCCACCAAGGGTTCGCAAAAGATCGCCACGTTCGACCTCAGCTCCGATGTTCTCGACTCCATTGCGAAGGGCGAAATTATGTTTGCGATCGACCAGCAGGAGTATCTACAGGGATACCTGCCGGTCGTCATGCTGTACCTGTACAAGACGAACCTGAACACCATCGGCGGTGGATTGCCCATCCTCACTGGCCCGGGCATTGTTGACAAGAGCAACGCCGCTTTGGTGCGGGATCTCGCCAAGAAGGGAACCCGATAGACTTTCGGGCGCATGAAGTAGCAGAGTGCGGACTGGACAAATAACATTCCGCACTTTTTGTTTTATCCCCATTGCGGACACCACTTTGGTCGGTGAGGCAAGGAGAATCATGCATGGCATTTCAAAATGCGAGGATGCTTAAAACCGATGAGCGAATTGCCAAAACCGGCCTTGTCCGCAGGGTATTCCGGCGAGTCGAAGCGGGGGCTTTGATTGGCGCCGTGGTGGTGTGGGCGTTCTTTGCCCTTGTAGCGCCCGAAAACTGGCTGTCAATCACGGGCGTGGCTCGTATCCTCGACTCGTCCTCAACCCTGGGCATCATGGCGGTCGCGGTTGCCCTGCTCATGATCGGCGGCGAATTCGACCTGTCAACGGGCGTCATGACCGGGACGACCGGGTTGATTGCGGGGATGCTCGCCACCGAGCTCAACACGAGTATTTGGCTGGCGATGTTGGTGTCTCTCATTTTTGCGCTCGCAGTGGGCTTCTTTAATGGCTGGATTGTGGTCAAAACGCGACTGCCTAGTTTCATCGTGACCCTGGCGACTTTTTTCGTTCTGAGGGGCGCGAACGTTGGGGTCACCCGCCTGGTGACCGCAAAGGTGGTTGTTTCCAATATTGATCAGGCGATTGGCTTTATGAGCGCCAGGGGCTTCTTCAATTTGGAATTCACTCTCTTGGGCACCCAGTTCAGAACGTCGACGATCTGGTGGATCGCCCTTGCTCTTATCGCGACATGGGTTCTGCAACGGACACGATACGGCAACTGGATTTTCGCCGTCGGGGGTGATGTCAACACCGCCCGCAACGTGGGCGTGCCTTCGGAACGTGTCAAGATTTCTCTCTTCATGATCACGGCTGTCGCCGCCTGGCTTGTGGGCATGATGGGCATCGTGCGGTTGCGCTCCTCGGTGGCCAGCGAGGGCATTGGCCAGGAATTCGTCTACATCATTGCCGTCGTCACCGGCGGCACTCTGCTCACTGGCGGGTATGGATCGGTGGTTGGCGCGTGTATCGGCGCCCTCATTTTCGGCATGGCGCGCGTGGGCATCGTTTTTTCGGGGTGGGACACCGACTGGTTTTATTCCTTCCTGGGCATCATGCTGATCGTTGCGGTCCTGGTGAATGCTTTCACGCGCAAGCGGGCTGAAGAGGTACGCATCGCCGCTGCCAAAGCGCGGACCGAAGAGGAAGTCAACTAATGGCCGAACCGATTCTCGAAGTCCGAGACATAACCAAGTTATTCGGCAGCGTGATCGCGCTGAACAAAGTATCGACCAAGGTCCATCGCGGTGAGGTCACCTGCCTGCTGGGGGATAACGGCGCCGGCAAGTCGACGCTGATCAAAATACTCTCCGGCGTTTTTCAACCGACTGAAGGCACGTGTCATTTTAACGGCGAGATTGTGACCCTTCGATCTCCACGCGAGGCTCGCGCCATGGGGATCGCGACGGTCTACCAGGAATTGTCCCTTCTGCCCCTTATGCCGATCTGGCGCAATTTTTTTCTTGGAGCCGAGCCGGAGAAAGGATCACCGTTGCTCCGCCGTTTTGATATCGAGTTCGCCAAACGCACGGTGCGCGAGGAACTGAAGAAAATGGGGATAGAGATTCGTGATCCCGATCAGCCAGTCGGATCCATGTCCGGAGGCGAACGCCAGTCCATCGCCATCTCAAGAGCGGTTTATTTCGGGGCCAAGGTGTTGATCCTGGACGAACCGACGGCCGCCCTGGGAGTGAAACAGGCCAGTATGGTCCTGCGATACGTTGCCCAGGCCAAAGCACGGGACTTGGGAGTGATATTCATTTCCCATAATCCGCAGCATGCCTACACGGTCGGCGACAGGTTCTTCATTCTCAAACGTGGCAAGGTACTGGGAAGTTGGACGAAGAACGAATTAAGCCTGGAAGATATGATCCGAAACATGTCCGGCGTCGACGAATTGGAAGCTTTGAGTCGAGAGCTGGAGCAGATCGCCGCCGGGCGCCAGGAGCGAAATAACGGAATGGTACATGAGTCATAGATTCAGCCTGTCCTTTCAGGCGGTTCTCCCGAATGACCACCGGACCAATAGGGACGCAGCTGGCAGATCCCCGGATCCCCTCGAAGCACGATTGCCTGCTGAGGATCACGGCAGAGTTGACCGAAAAGAGCCACTGTGGCAGGGTGTGAATCAACGGATTGGCTGAGTGAGAAAGTGGCTCTTTATTTCGGAACTGGTGGCTTTATTCAGCGGAATATGCACCCTGCGCTGTCGAAACCGGCCGGTGAAAACTATAGCGATTGTCTATTGTGAGTACTCGGTTTGGGCATAGACGGACGCAGCCAAGTTGGCAGGTGCCAAATCACGACGCATTCAGTATTGGGAGATTTCTCTGTGTTCCCGGATTGCTGCTATGGCGCGGTTGGGCGTCTGGAAATGGAAGCTTTGTCCGTAAAAGGAGCTGGGTATGAAGTCTGTCAGAGCAGCTGTTCTCGAAGCGCCGCAGGAGATAGTCATCCGAGAATTTCCTTATCCGGTAGGACAAAAAAGCGGTCTGATCGTGAGAACCGAGCTCGCGGGAATTTGCGGAACGGATAAACACACCTTCTTGGGGCACACACGTCAGTACCCAGGGTCAGAATCCGAATCCGTGACCCCTTTCCCGATCATCCAAGGGCACGAAAATGTCGGTGTGATAGAAGAAATTTGTTCCGGCGCGCATTCAACGAAAGATTTCAACGGAAACATCCTTAAGGTGGGTGACAGGATTACTATGTGTCCGGACGTGATTTGCGGCCACTGTTGGTACTGTCGAAATACGTACGGCTACCCATGGTGTGACAATGTCAAAGGCTATGGGAACGCCTTTACCGCAGCTACGCCGCCCCATTTATTTGGCGGATTTGCAGAGTACATGTATCTAGGCGATGAGGTGTTTGTCTACAAGGTTCCAGAGTCAGTCCCTCCAACCGTTGCTGTTCTTTCTGAGCTGTTCACTGTGACACTTGGAATTAGCGCCGCGAAGGAAGTCTATTCTCTCGCCAACATTGGCTTCGGTACTTTTCCGGCCGTTCTCGTCCTAGGAGTGGGACCATTGGGCCTGTTGTCAATTATCCGTCTTCGAATCATGGGATGTGACAAGATCATTGCAATGGACTGGTCGGCCTACCGTCTTGCTGCGGCCAAGCGATTCGGGGCAGACGCGATCATCGACATGAACCAAATCGCCACTCGGAAGGAACGAGTGGAATTCACAAGGCAGCTCACAGATGGTTTGGGCGTCGATTTGGCGGTCGACTGTGCAAACGAACCTTCAGCATTTTCCGAAGGTATCGATCATTTACGGCGAGTCGGTACATTGATAGAACTCGGCAATTTTGTAGATACAGGTGAAACCTCGATCAATGTTTCCAGCCAAGTATGCACAAAAAACGTGCGAATTATCGGAGTGGGGAATCATCCCTATACCGAGTACGCGAAAGTTCTTCGCATGTTCGAACGGTTGATGACCACAGTGCCCTTCAGAGAACTCATTTCGCACACGTTCTCTCTCGATCATACCAAAGATGCGCTACTTAAATCCATGGAACCCGATAGCCTGAAAGTTGTGGTCAAACCGTGACCCCGAGTAGTGACCGTGATCCGTCAGGTGAACAGTATGATCCCTTGAGATCGTTTCGGTCAGCTCAGTAAGCACCCGCGGGCGGAGACAGGCATGGACATGCGGCCCATGATCACCAAGGAGGTTGCCCTCGCCCAGGTGCCTGGAGGCTATCTCATAAACGGCTAGCCCATGTTCGGCATAGCGCTTGCTAATTCCTTATGGGATAAAGGGGGATTTCCGGATTGGTCACTACACGGCCACCCGCTCCCCTTTCGGGGGAATGGGTGCCTTGGCCTCTACGATGCCCAAGGCCTTTAACACCTGCCGCGCACGGGCAGAACCAACGCTGACCCCTGTGCGCGCCGAAGTGCCGCCCACCTTAAAGCTCACCAGCCGGATGGTGGATAGAGCCTGCAAGGCCTGCTCCGTGGACAGGTCGAGCCCGGCCTCTTTCAGGCGGCGCTCCAGCACTCGTGTCAGAAGCAGCGCCAGGGCTGCGACGAAGATATGTGCCCTCACGCGTTGCTCGCTTTTGTGATAGATCGGCCTCATCTCCAGCACATCCTTCAGACAACGGAAGCCGCGCTCCACCTCGCTGAGCTCCTTGTACATCCGCACCGCCTCCAGCGCGCCAAGGCTGGCCTCGCTGGTAGCGATGAGGTATTTGCCTTCGATTCGTTTCTCCTGCTGCAGGCGCAGCGGGTCTTCCTCAAAGGAGAAGCGCCCTTGCTCATCAAGCCGCCAGCGGTAATAGCGATACCCATGATGAGCCTGCATGATCCGTTCTGCCGCAGCGCCGATCTTCGCCGCATCACTGAGCCTGCCGGCCTCCACGCGCTGGCGCAGCTTCTCCAGTTTCTCCCGCACCCGATCCATCGATCGGCCACGCATCGACTCCTCATACTGGCGCCGTTCATCCGAATCGATCACAAAGACTCGCATCCCTTCCTTGCCTGAGGGCACCTCCTGCACCCGAGTCCGTGGAGGATCTGTCTTCTCCGCGGAGGCGATCCCCACCGGACAGTCCACCCACTTCGTCTCATCGATCGCATCCAACCAGCGGGCAATCTGCGCGTTGCCTCGGCGCTTGACCCCCACCAGGTAGCCCTGTCCCCCATCGAGTAATTGCTTGAGGTTTTCTTCGGTGACCATGCCCCGATCGCCGACGAAGACCACCCGGGCAAACTCGAAGCGCTCGCGCAACTCCTTGATCACCTCCGCCACTGTGCTGTGATCCAGGCGATTTCCTTCCCACACGTGGTGCACGATCGGCCATCCGCTCACCATCACCACCCCCACGATCACCTGCGGGTTTCGAGACTTCCCGTCTCGACTGTAGCCGTGGCGAGCCAGCCCCTGCGGCCCCGTGCCCTCGAAATACGTGCTGGTGATGTCGTAGAGTACAAGGTCCGGCTTCAGGCTGAACAGGTCGCGCAGCCGTTCGTATAACGCCCTCTCAATGTCCTCCTTGGCCTCAAGCAGGTGGTCCAGCGTGCGATACCAGCTGTCCAACTGCTGGTCATGCACGCGCACTCGACCCCGTTGGTGCCATCGAGGCACAAAGCGCCTGCCCGCTCGATCGCAGAAGTAATCCGTCTCCAGCCAGCCGGCCAACCCGTGCTCGCTGGAGGGGTGGATCAACCTGCTTGCGATCAACACAAACGCCCGATCCGCCCAGGGCACCGTCGCCCTCGTTCCCAGAAGCCGATCCAACAGATCCCACAACCCCAGCTGCTCGAACAGTTTGCGGGCCACCAGCAGAGGGCCCCAAGTGAAGGTGTCCAGGATGTCGACATCGTTCTCCTCCTGGCCTTCCAGCTTGGGCGTGCCTTCCAGGATGCGACGCAAGTTAGGAAGCAGGGCGCTGAGCATGTCGCGGCGGCCCAGTTCGGCGATGATGCGCTGCTTGACCTTGCCGTTTTCGCGGTAGGCCTCCACGACGCGCAGGTATTCGTTGACGGTGCCGTTAGAGGAGGGGACTTTGACGGTCCTGACGTACATGCCAAATAGTAGCACGACTTATACTACCATTGTCAGGCAAATATAGCCCAATTTTGGAAAATAGGCAATCTATTGTGTCACTACGTTTTCGCCCTCCTCAGAGAGACAATTATCCAGAAACCCAATAAAAACGGGCCTTTCTGAGCAGGCAGAACACGAAATCACTGCAAGAAAGCCCGAACATGGGCTAGACTTTTGG
>Ga0187870_1002227_pt1 | contig 16412 bp, 17 predicted proteins | sample June2016WEW_13_1_3_FD_132974 | JGI IMG/M metagenome (GOLD analysis project Ga0187870, IMG submission 132974) | Peatland microbial communities from SPRUCE experiment site at the Marcell Experimental Forest, Minnesota, USA - June2016WEW_13_150 | ecosystem: Environmental > Terrestrial > Soil >... | reverse complement strand
GGCTGCGGGAGCGGCGGTGCGGAAGGCGGCGTTCTTCCTCGACGAGGCGCGGAAGATCGAAATGCTCCCCGGCACGCAGGGAATCCTCTTCCTCAACCGCAACGATGCGGAATCGACCGAGGCGGTCTCTGTCGGAAAAATGGTGGAACTGCCGGGAGGGGATGCGTACTTCTTCGACATCGAGGCGGTGCGCTACGACGCCTCGGGCAGTGTCGCCTGGCACTTCAGCGCTCCCTACGGTCGGCGGGACGGCGACTCGATCCTCATGCACGCGGTAGACGACAGGGACCCGGCGGTCCAGCAACTTCCACTCTACCTCCAGGGCACGCGGCCGGCACCGGACCGCTTCGTTCTCCGCCTGCTGCCGACGGTGGAAGAGCTGCGTGGCCTGTCGTCCAGCAGGACAGCCCTGGCAGGCATGAGCATCAGCGAGATGTGGCGTCTCCGCGGGCGCCTCGGGTCCTACGGACTCGCGCGCCAGTCGATCAGCGTGGAAATGACGATGAGGCTCGTCATGCCTTTCGCCTTCCTGATCCTTTCAGTACTGTGTACCGCACTGGGATGGGCGATGCGTGTGCGCGGGGGTGAGAGGCTCCCTGCCGCGGGCATCGTCCTCATGCCGCTCCTTCCCATCGTGCTCGCCCTGATGTCGCTTCTGTACCTGCATGCCCACCGTGTGATTATTGGTTTCACGGTCATCGGGTTCGGCCTGACGGTGGCGTTCATCGTGCTGGCAGGTCTGCAGCTCGTTCTCCTTGCCGTTTCCCTGGTCCTGCTTGCGGGGCAGTCGAGCAGGTAGCCCCGGGGAAAACGAATGCCGATCACCGGAAAGCTCCTGGGCGCCCTCATCGGCTCGATCGCGGGCCCCCTGGGCACGATTCTCGGGGGACTCATCGGGCACCTGTTCGACCGTGCGGCAGAGGAGAGGCAGTTCCTCGGAACCGCGTCCGCGGCGCGGCTGGCCGCAGGAGACGGGTGGCGCACCGGCGCCGATCCCGTTTCCCAGGCACAGATCAATTTCCTTACCTGCCTGATCGGGCTGTCCATCTCGGTGGCCGATGCGGACGGCAGGGTCCAGGCCTCCCACGTCGAGGCGATGAAGGATTTCTTCCGCCGCAGATTCTCCTTCGGCGGGGGAGACCAGGAGCTCATCCAGCGCCTGATCGAGGAGATGTACCGCAACAGGCAGAGAATCGACGTGCCTGGTCTCTGCGGCTACTACGCCGCGGTCTCGACGTTCGAGGGCAGGGTCCTCCTCCTGCGCCTTCTCTTCCAGATCGCGCAAGCCGATGCCGCCGGGGTGACCAGGACCGAGGAGAATCTCATCCTGCGGATCGCGGCAGGTCTTGGCCTTGGGCAGCAGGTCTTCCGGCAGGTGCGCGCGGAGTTCATGAGTGACTCGGGCCGGGCCTGGGAGATACTCGGGATCCCGACGGGCGCCAGCATCGACGAGATCAAGGCCGCCTACCGCCAGCTCTCCCTGAGACACCACCCCGACAAGGTGGCCAACCTCGGCCCCGAATTCGTCAAGGTTGCCGAGGAGCGGTTCAAAGCCATCCAGCAGGCGTACGAGGTTATCCGCAGGGAAAAAGGGTTCTGAGAAGACTATTCCGCGCGCTCTGGCGAAGCAAGATTTGTGAACCCTGCGCCCATTCAGCTTTCCTGCGCCGTTGCTCCCGGGTTCCGTGTCGGTGCTCTGCGGGGCGCGAAAAGCAGGCCGGACCAGGTCGCATCGATCGCGCACACCTTGTAGTCCACCAATCCCGCGGCAAGGCCCGCTTCGCGCACCTCCCTCTCGGAGGGTCCCGCGAAGCCTGTCCCCGGAGCCCGATGGACCCCTGGCGCCCGGAGGGCCGTTTTCTTGCGCCACGCGATCCACACGGGCGCCCCGGCCGCGAAGCCGGAAATGCGGTGGATCTCCCGCCCCAGCTCAGGACTGCTTTTCACAAACCAGATGACCAGCCCCGGATGCCCGCGCGCCCCCGCTCGGAGCTTTGCTCCCCCGGGCAGCTCGCCAAGGGTTTGGGCGAATCCGGGAGGCGCCCCGATCAGCGCAGCCGTCATGCCCGGCATGATGCCGAGCTTCCCCGGCAGCGGGGTCCCCGAGTATCCGGCGCGGGCCGGCACGCGCTTCACACCGAGATCTCACCAGAGAGATAGGTCGCCGCACGTCCGCCGATCTTCACCCGGTCGCCGGCATCCTCGCAGCTGAGCTCTCCCCCCCGTGAGGAAACCTGCCGTGCCCGAAGCGTTTTCTTTCCCAGCCGGCGCGCCCAGTAGGGGATCAGCGTGCAATGAGAGGAGCCGGTCACCGGATCCTCGGGGATGCCGATGCCCGGCGCGAAGAAACGGGAAACGAAGTCGGCCCCGCTGCCCGCCTGCGCCGGCGCGGTGGCGATGACACCCATCCGATCGATCCTTGCAAGGAGTGACATGTCAGGGGCGAGGCCGCGCACGTCGTCTTCCGCCGCGAATACCGCCAGGTAGTCCCGCGCGCCGCGGATTTCGACCGGTTCCTTCTTCAGACCGGGGATGAGCACCGACGAGGGCTCGCAGGGGAGTGCGGGACGGGAGGGAAAGTCCAGGATGAGCAGGTCTCCGCGCCGCTCGACGGTCAACGGGCCGCTGGGAGAGCTGAAGATCACGGACGAACCCTTCCAGCCCCGGTGCTCGAAGAGGACGTGCGCCGCGGCCAGTGTCGCATGGCCGCAGAGATCCACTTCCACGGCAGGGGTGAACCACCGCACCTCGCACCCGGACGCCGCGGACACCACGAATGCCGTCTCGGGCAGGTTGTTCTCCGACGCGATACGCTGCAGGAGGCCGGGCTCCAGCCACTGCTCGAGGAGGCAGACGCCCGCAGGATTTCCGCCGAATACCGCTCCGGCGAAAGCGTCGACATGCCAGAAGGGGAGCTTCACGGCGCGCACTCGCCATTGCGCGAGATACGCGCCCCGAGCGACTGCAGCCTCTGGGTGAGGTTCTCATAGCCGCGCTCGATCTGGTAGACATTCTGGATGCAGCTCCTGCCCTGCGCGCACATTGCGGCGATCAGCATGGCCATGCCGGCGCGCACGTCGGGTGAGACGAGCTCGGAGCCCGCCAGCCGCGACGGCCCGGTGACAACGGCACGATGCGGATCGCAGAGGATGATCTTTGCGCCCATGCCGATCAGCTTGTCCACGTAGAACATGCGTGACTCGAACATCTTCTCGTGGATGAGCACCGTCCCTTCCGCCTGCGTCGCCACGACCAGCGCGATGCTGATGATGTCGGCGGGGAAGCCCGGCCACGGTGCATCGTCGATCTTCGGGATCTGCCCCCCCATGGTCGGTACGACCTTCAGGCCCTGCACGGAGGGCACCCGGATCGTTTCCCCCGAGGTCTCCCAGGTGATGCCCAGCTTCGCGAAACCCAGCTTCATCATGCGAAGGTTCTGCGGCGACGCGTCCTCGATCTCGATGTCCCCCCGGGTGGCCGCTGCCAGCCCGATCAGGGAGCCGACCTCCATGAAATCGCTGCCGATTCGGAAGTCGGTTCCCGAGAGCCGTGCCGCTCCCTCCACGGTGAGGATGTTCGACCCGATCCCCGTGATTCGAGCGCCCATGGACACGAGCATCCGGCAGAGGTCCTGGACGTGGGGCTCCGATGCCGCGTTCTCGATCACGGTCGTCCCCTCCGCAAGGACGGCGGCCATGAGCACATTCTCAGTGGCCGTGACCGACGTCTCGTCGAGGAAAATCGCGGCGCCTTTCACCTTGTTGGCGGAGAGCACGAAGAAATTCCCCGATTCCACCCGGACGCCAAGCTCCATGAGTGCGAGGAAGTGCGTATCCAGGGGCCTGCGGCCGATCACGTCTCCTCCGGGCGGGGGCAGGAGGACGCGCCCCTTGCGCGCAAGAAGCGGCCCGGCCAGGAGGATGGAGGCCCGGATTTTCTGCGCGAGGTGGGGAGGGATCTCCTCGCGGGTAATGTCCAGGGTGTGCAGCCTGTAGTCGTTGTGCCCGATCTTCTGCACGGCGCTCCCGAGAGTCTTGAGGATCTCGATCATCACGTGCACGTCCTCGATCTCGGGGAGATTCCTCAGCACCACGGGCTGGTCCGTGAGGAGCGTGGCTGCCAGGCAGGGAAGCGCGGAGTTCTTGTTCCCGCTCGCCTTGATCCGGCCCTTCAGGGGGAACCCGCCTTCTATGACGTACTGGTACGGGGGCATACCGCTATTATAGAAGGAGAAGGAGCATGATCAAGGGAACGCGCACCCCGCCTTGCTCGGGGCAGGTCCCACCGCTCCTTTACTTCCCCCGGCATTTTCGCTACCTTCGAATCGCGCCCCGAATCGCAGTTTCTGGCAGAGTGCCCGGTTGCGCGCGCAAATCAAGGAGCAGGACCATGCTGAGAGAATCGGTGGAAACGGCCCTCGATGAGATTCGGCCGGCCCTCCGTGCGGACGGGGGAGACGTGGAGCTCATCGAGGTCAGCGAAGATGGAATCGTGAAGGTGAAGCTCACCGGCGCATGCCATGGGTGCCCCATGGGTCTGCAGACGCTGAAGATGGGCATCGAGGCCCACCTGAAGCAGAAGGTTCCAGAAGTGAGCGAGGTTCTCGGGGTGTAAGCCCTGAAAACGGAAAGGAGATTCAGAATGGCGGAGCTCAGGGATCTGTATCAATCGGCGGACTGGAAAAAGGAAAAGCACGTCCCGGTGATCGACGCGCCCGAGTCGGTGAAAAAGGGCGGCGCCGTGCAGGTGACGGTGAGCGTGGGCAAAGAGATTGCGCACCCGAACACCACGCCGCACCACATCCGGTGGATCGAGGTGTTCTTCCAGCCGGAAGGATCGAAGTTCCCGTTCCAGGTGGCGCGGTGCGATTTCACGGCCCACGGGGAGTCACTCGATGGGCCGGACACGAGCACGGTCTACACGGCGCCGAGCGTGCTCTGCACGTTCACCACTGAGAAGCCGGGAACGATCATGGCGTCCTCCTATTGCAACATTCACGGACTCTGGGGGAGCTCGAAAGCACTGACACTCGCCTGACGCGAGGGAGGAGAGGACATGGACAAGCAGCTGGAGAAACTGTTCCAGGACCAGATCAAGAACGAGTGGTATTCCGCGTACCTCTACCTGTCGATGGCCGCGTACTTCGAGGCGGCCAACTTCGGGGGGTTCGCCCACTGGATGTACAAACAGGCCGGCGAGGAGCAGGTCCACGGGAAAAAGATGTTCGACTTCCTCATCGACCGCGGCGTGAAGGTCGTCCTGCAGGCGATTCCCCAGCCTCCGGCGGACTTCGCCTCCCCGGCCGCGGTGTTCGAGATGAGCAGCGAGCACGAGCAGAAGGTCACCGCGCTCATCAATGGCATCGCCGACCAGGCGGACAAGGTGAACGACCATCCCGCGAAGGTGTTCATCCAGTGGTTCATCACCGAGCAGGTGGAGGAGGAGAAAAACGCCTCCCGGATCCTCGACCTTCTCAAGAAAATTCCGCCCAATTCCGCGGGCATTTTTCAGCTCGACCACCAGCTGGGCAAGCGCGAATAGAGCGCACACACTCGGTTTCTTCGCGCGCCCCCGCCGATAGGAGCGCGCGCATCTCCTCTCCCTTGACACCTCCCATCGTGCTCCCTATCTTTCATTGATCAATACGTAAGAAAGGAGTGTTTATGAAGAGACTGTTGATACTTCTGCTCGTGGCAGGACTGGCTTTGAGCGCGTCCGCCGTGTGGGGCCAGACGCTCGTGTATGGCACAACAGATAAGATCTCCGACATCGATCCTGCAAACGCCTATGACTTCCACACGTGGGAGATCTTCTATAACACAATGGACGGCCTGGTCGGCTACGAGCCGGGCGGCAGCACCCTTGTGCCTGCGCTGGCCACGAGTTGGTCCTCGAACGCCGCCGGCGACGAGTTCACGTTCAAGCTCCGGAAGGGCGTGAAGTTCTCGGACGGAACCCCGTTTGACGCAAGCGTCGTGAAGTGGACCATCGACCGCAACGCGACCATCGAGGGAGACCCCTCGTGGCTTATCACTGATTTCGTGAAATCCGTTGAAGTGGTTGACCCCTACACGGTGAAATTCATCCTGAAGAATCCCGTGGCATTCTTCCCCAAGCTCGTGGCAAATCCTCCGTACTACCCGCTGAGCCCGAACACCTTCCCCGAAGGAACGAAAGGCGTGTACGTGAAGGATCCCAGTGAGCTGAAGGGCGGCGTCCTGGCCGGCCTGGGCACGTACAAGATGACCTCCTTCAAGCGAGACGAGGAGATCGTGCTCGAGAACAACCCGAACTACTGGGGCAAAGAGCCTGCCTATAAGAAGGTCGTCATCCGGTATTTCGCTGACGCGACCACGATGCGACTGGCGCTGGAGAAGGGTGAAGTCGACCTCGTGTACAAGTCGCTGAACCCTTCTGACATCAACGATCTTTCCAAGAACCCCAAGTTCACGGTGTTCAAAAACCAGGGCCCTTTCATCCGCTACCTGGCCTTCGAGACCTCGGAGAGCGTGTTCAAAGACAAGATGTTGCGGCAGGCTATCACCGCTCTGTTGAACCGACCCGAGATCACCCAGAAAGTCTACCTCGGTCAGGCTATCCCGCTGTATTCCATGGTGCCGAATGGGATGCAGTACCAGAAGACCACGTTCAAGGCCGCTTTCGGTGACGGAAACGTTGCGGCTGCCGAGAAAATCCTCAAGAGCCTCGGATATACCAAGGACAAGCCATTCACTTTCGATCTCTGGTACAGCCCCAGCCATTACGGCGACACCGAGGCGAACCTCGCTGATGTCGTCAAGGCGCAAATCGAGAAGACGCCCCTCGTCAAGGTCACGATCAAGAGCGCGGAGTGGGCGACCTACAAGCAACAGTGGCACGACAAGCAGATGGCCGTGTTCTTCCTCGGGTGGTATCCCGACTACGTCGATGCGGACAACTACACCGCGGCTTTTGCCGGAACGTCTGGCTCCATAGGCAACGGTATCTATTTCTCCGACCCGCAGTGGGACGCCCTCTTCACCAAAGAGCAGACCTCGACCAAGGAGACCGAGCGCAAAGCCATCTTCGAGAAGGTTCAGGACATGTGGGTCGACGCAGTTCCTTCCGCACCAATATTCCAGGGATACCTCATCCTCGTTTCCAGAAAAGGCGTGACGGGGGTAAAGATCGGCCCCCCCATGATCTTTCTCTATAATCAGCTCAAGCCCGTGAAATAGCGGGAGAACATTTCCCCGGGCCCCCGCGCGGGGGCCCGGTTTTTTTCCGATGAGACATCTCTTCAGCTACATCATCACGCGCGTCCTTCTCGCCATTCCAATGGTGTTCATCATGCTCACCCTTGTGTTCGTGGTTCTTCGCGTCATGCCCGGCGACCCGGTATCGGCCATGCTCGGCGGACACGCGCCCGAGAAGGTAATCCAGCAGAAAAAGCAGGAGCTTGGACTGAACAAGTCCATTGGCGAACAATACCTGGACTACATTGGCAAGATTGCGCACCTGGACCTCGGGGAGTCGATGATCTTCAAGCAGAAGGTGAGTCAGCCCATCCTGGAAAAGCTTCCGGCGACGCTCGAGCTCACCTTCTTCGGACTCCTCGTGAGCCTCGCCATAGGAATTCCCCTTGGAGCACTTGCGGCACGGCGCCGCCGAAGCGCCCGCGACTATGGGGTCCGTTTCTACGCAAACGTTGCATACTGCATCCCTGTTTTCTGGATGGGCCTGCTCCTCCAACTCGTCTGCGGCGTCTTTCTCGGATGGTTCCCCATCGCCGGGCGCACCAGCCCGCGCGTCGAGGTGTCCGCTTTTTCGAGGACCGGATTCTACATCCTTGATACCCTCAGGACCGGTAATATCGCTGCGTTCGGCGACGTGATGTGGCACCTCGTGCTCCCCGCGCTCACCCTCGGCATCGTGTTATCGGGCATCTTCGTGCGCCTGACCCGTGCGAACATGCTCGACGTCCTGAAAAGCGATTACGTTCTCGCTGCCCGCGCGCGCGGAATCCCCGAGAGGCGCGTGGTGTACAACCACGGGTTGAGGAACGCCCTCATCCCGATCGTCACCATGCTCGGCCTCCAGTTCAGTCTCCTCCTTGCCGGTGCCATCCTCACGGAGAGCACGTTCTCCTGGCCCGGTATGGGCCGTCTCCTGTTGGAGCGGATCTACCTGAGGGATTATCCGGTCATCCAGGGAGTGATCATCGTTTACACGCTCTTCGTGAGCGCCGTATCGCTTCTCGTCGATCTCCTCTATGCGGCCATCGATCCGCGGGTGAAGTACTGATGGGCATGAACGCGCATTCCGGCGGGACGCGGGTCGAGGCCTCCCGCTTCTCACCAGCAGGCGGAGTCGCGTCGTTCTTTCGCTGGATCTCCACATCCCGGCGCAAGTACGGCACCGAGTGGTGGATCATGATCGCGGGCGTGCTCGTCATCGTCCTGATCCTGACGATGACCGCACTGCCCCACCTGTTCACGAAGTACGACCCGAACGACCAGAACGCGGGCGGCCAGATGACGGCGCCGAGCCGCGCGCACATCATGGGCACGGACAACCTCAGCCGGGACGTCTGGGCACGCGTGGTCTATGGCGCGCGAACCATCCTCGGGGTGGCCATCGCGGCCGCCCTGCTGTCGGCGCTCATCGGAATCCCGCTCGGTCTTCTCTCGGGATTCGCCGGGGGGGTGTTCGACCGCATCCTTTCGCTGATCATGGACTCGGTGTACTCGTTCCCCGGATTGATACTCGCCATTGCCTTCGCCGCGATGCTCGGACCGGGAGTGGTCAACATCACCCTTGCCGTCGCCGTGGTGTACATCCCCACGTACTTCCGGCTGGTGCGCGGGCAGACCCTCTCCATCAAGGAGGAGGTCTACGTGGAGGCGGCTCGGGCCATCGGCGCGCGGCGGAGGACGATTCTCGGCCGCTACGTCTTCCCGAACGTGATCGCCACGGTGGTCGTCGTGCTCTCGTTGAACATCGCGGATGCGATCATGACCGAGGCGGCCCTCTCCTACATCGGCCTCGGCCTTCCGGCGGGCATCCCGGACTGGGGCATGGACCTCTCCATGGGAAAGAAGTTCCTCCCCTCGGGCATCTGGTGGATGATCACCTTCCCGGGCCTCATGATCATGCTCCTCGCCCTGGGATTCACAATGCTCGGCGAGGGCCTTGCCGAGATCCTGAACCCCCGGCTGCTGGAGAGGTAGGGATGCCGCACACGGAAAAAACGATCCTCGAGGTGCAGGACCTGTCCATTGCCTACCCCATCACCATCGGCGTGGTGCGTGCCGTGGAGGGCGTGTCCTTCACGCTGGACGACGGGGAAGCCCTCGGCCTGGTGGGGGAATCAGGCTGCGGAAAATCCACGCTCGGGCTTTCGATCCTCAAGCTCCAGCGCCCTCCGGGACAGGTGACGGGCGGGAAGATCATGTACCGCGGCACCGATATCCTCTCCATGAGCACCAGGGCCCTGCTGAAGCTGCGGGGGCAGAGCATCGCGATGATCTTCCAGAACCCGCTCACCTCTCTCAATCCCCTGTTCACGGTGGAACACCACTTCCTCGAGACGATCCATTTCCACGATCCCTCCCTGCCGCGCGAGAAGGCCCTTGCGGCGGTGGGGAAGATGCTGGAGACCCTGGGGATCGAGAAGAAAAGGCTGAAGGAATACCCCCACCAGCTTTCAGGGGGCATGCGCCAGCGGATCATGATCGGCCTCGCCCTCATCATGAACCCCGACATCATCATTGCCGACGAGCCCACCACCTCCCTGGACGTGATCGTGGAGGCGGGGTTCACGGAACTTCTCCTGAGCCTGCGCCGCATCTATAAGCTCTCCATCATTCTCATCACGCACAACCTCGGCCTGGTGGCCGAGATCGCGGACAGGATTGCCGTGATGTACGCGGGGCGGCTCATGGAGGTCGCCTCCACGGAGGAGATCTTCGCCCATCCCCTTCACCCCTACACGCAGGGACTCATCGCCTGCGTGCCCAACATCCTCGTGGACCAGAAGGAGTTGGTGACCATGCCGGGGAGCCCGCCCGACCTCGTCGAGCCGCCGGCAGGGTGCCCGTTCGCTCCCCGGTGCCCGAAGGTCATGCCGATCTGCCGGCTGAAGACCCCTGCGCTTCTCGAGCACTTCCCGGGACATTCGGCCGCGTGCTGGCTGTACGGGAAGAACGTGCGGGAAACCCGCACGAACCCGGGGGAGGGCTGAGGCATGGCCATCCTCGTGTCGGCGAGAGACCTCGTGAAGGAGTTCCCCCTGCGCGGGACCCTTTTCGATGTGTTCTCCCCGCAGCGAAAGTGCGTGCACGCCGTGGACCGTGTCAGCTTCTCCATTGCCGAGGGCGAAGTCCTCGGGCTGGCCGGGGAGAGCGGATCGGGCAAGTCCACGACGGGCCGCCTCCTCCTGCGCCTCGTCGAGCCGACCTCCGGCGCGGTGGAGTATCGGGGAAGGAACGTCACGAGCTTCTCGGCCCGGGAGCTCGAGCGGCTGCGCGAGAAGGCGCAGATCGTGTTCCAGGACCCCAACTCGTCACTGAGCCCGCGCATGAGCGTCGGTCAGGCCATCACGCACCCTCTGCAGATACACGGCATCGGCACACCTGCCGAGCGCAAGGAGAGGGTGCTGGACCTCATGGAGAAGGTGGGTCTCTCCCCGGCAGAGTTCTTGTACAGGAAGTATCCGCACCAGCTCTCCGGCGGCCAGAGCCAGCGGGTGGTGCTTGCCCGTGCGCTCGTGACGCGGCCCGATTTTCTGGTCGCCGACGAGCCGATCGCCATGGCCGACGTGTCCGTGCGCGCCCTCATCCTTCAGCTCATGCGCCAGCTCAAGCAGGAGATGGGGCTCACCTACCTGTTCATCACGCACGACCTTGCCACCGCGAAATACCTCTGCGACAGGATCGCCGTCATGTACCTCGGACGGATCGTGGAGATTGCGACGCGTGATGCACTCTTCTCCCAGGCCCACCATCCCTACACGAAAGCCCTCCTGGCCGCGGTCCCCGTGCCGGATCCCAGGGCGCGGCGCGACAAGAACCTGCCGAAAGGCGATATCCCCAGCGCGATCGATCCTCCGAGCGGTTGCCACTTCCACCCGCGCTGCCCGTACGCCGTGGCGCGATGCCAGGAGGCCCGGCCGCCGCTGCGCGAAATCGCCCCTGGGCATTACTCCGGCTGCATCCTCGACTGAGAAGGAGAACACGCCGTGAAAAAGCGACGGCTGGGAAAGACCGATATCGAGATCACTCCAATCGGCCTCGGGTGCTGGCAGCTTGCGCAGGGGGCGGGCTTCATGGGGCGGGTCTGGGATTCCTTGCCCGATGAGGCGATCCGAGGCGTCGTCGAGGCGGCCCTGAAGGGCGGCATCAACTGGTTCGACACGGCAGAAGCCTACGGCAACGGAAGGTCGGAGCAGAAGCTCGCGGAGGCGCTGGCCGCACTCGACGTGAAGCCGGGCACGGTCGTCATCGCCACGAAGTGGCAGCCCTTTTTTCGTACGGCGAAATCCATATCCGCCACGATCGACCGAAGGACCTCCTGCCTGGGCCGGTATCCGATCGACCTGCATCAGGTGCACAATCCCATGAGCTTCTCGCCGATCCCTGCCCAGATGAAGGAAATGGCCGCGCTCCTGCGAGCCGGCCGGATCCGCGCCGTGGGGGTGAGCAACTTCTCCGCGAAGCAGATGCAGGCGGCGCACGACGCGCTGGCCGCGGAGGGAATCGTCCTTGCCTCCAACCAGGTGCGGTTCAATCTCCTGGACAGGAGCATCGAGCGGAGCGGAGTTCTGGAGGCTGCGAAGAGGCTCGAGGTCACCATCATCGCCTGGTCGCCCCTCGCCCAGGGGATCCTCACCGGACGGTTCCACGAGGACCCGGGGGCGATGCGCAAGGCGTCGGGCCTCCGCAGGATGATGAGCCGGCTCGGTCCCGGGACGCTGGAGAGAACCCGGCCTCTCATCGAGGAGCTGCGCGCCATCGCCCGGGCGCACGGGGCGGCCGTCTCCCAGGTGGCCTTGAGCTGGGAGGTGAGCTTCCACGGCGACACGGTTGTGGCGATTCCCGGGGCGTCCCGACCTGCCCAGGCAGAGCAAGAAGCGGCCGCCGCCGACCTCCGCCTCTCACCGCAGGAGATCTCCCGAATCGACCAGCTCGCGCGGTCGCGCTGAGATCGGCCGCGGTGAGCAGCATGCGAAAGCCGTACGACATCGTTGTTGCGCTTGACACGTGCATCTTCGCCTGCCAGGCCGCGAAGCTGGCACGCGCGCTCGCCCGTGAGGATGCGGCCGCGAACGCGCTGGAAAAACTCGCCGCACGGGTCCCGATGGTGGCCATGAAGCAGGGCAGGCTCGGCGCCGCGGTTCGCCGCGGCACGGTGACCGTCCATGCGCCTGCGCTCGACGGGGATGTGGTAGTCACGGTCGGCGCGGGGGATTCGTTCGACGCCGGCTTCGTGTGGGGTTTCCTCGCCGGCCTCACGACCGAGGAGTGCCTCAGGGCCGGGTCGGTGTGCGGCAGGTTGAGCACCCGGCGCCCCGGCGGCACCGCAGGCCAGCCGGATGCCGGCGAACTCCGCGCCCTCTTGGATGGATGAGAAGCTCATGTCATCCCGGCGCGCTGGCGTTTCCTTCTTCACGAACTATTTCCTGTTGTTCGTCTCCTTCGGCATCCTGACGCCCTATCTCCAGCTCTACCTCAAAGCGCGGGGGTTTTCACCCTCGCGCATCGGCGTGCTGCTCGGAATCATCGAGCTCGCAGGCATCGTCGGACCGATTTTGGTCTCCCGGCTGGCCGACTCTCGAACCGCCTACCGGGCCCTGCTCGCCGTCTCTCTCGTGGTGTCCGTGATCGCCTTCGTGCCCCTTCAGCTCACGTCGGAGTTCCCCGTCTCTGTGTTCTGCATCGCGATCATGGGCTTCTCCTATCGCTCGACCGCGCCGCTCCTGGATTCTGCGGTGAGCCGGGTACTCCCCGACCCCGGTCGTCAGTACGGGCGTTTCCGGGTGGCGGGGAGCATCGGATTCATTGTCATCTCCTTCGTCCTGCAGCTCGGCGGGATCGTGTCGGGAGACTCCTCACTTTCAATCCTCATCGCGTTCTGCGCCACCGCGATGCTCGCAGCGGGCGCCGCGGCGCTGCTCCCTGTCGTACCGAAGTCGGCGCCTCTCCTGCGCGCGGTGGCGCAGGACCGGCGCGGCAGCGGCTTCGACCTGAGGTTCTGGGCGGTCATCGCGGTGGTATTCCTCGGGCGCTTCGGCATGGGAGCCTACTATTCCTTCTTTTCCCTGTACCTCAGGGACACCTTCGGCGCGTCCTCCGCGGTCAGCTTGATGTGGGCGGTCGGGGCCCTCGCGGAGATCGCACCCATCTGGTTCTCGGGCCGCCTGATCGGCCGCTGGGGGCTTCGGTCCGTGCTGGTCGTCTCTCTGGCGTCCGTCAGCATCCGGCTGCTGCTCTTCGTGCTGGCGCCTTCGCTCGCCGTGATCTCCCTGGCGCAGCTCCTTCATGCCTTCACGTTCGGCACCTTCCACACCGCCGCGGTTGCGTACGTGAACACGAAGATACCGGCGGAGCGGCGCGGTATGGGCATGGCCATCTACAATGCGATCGGCACAGGGCTTGCCTCGTTTCTGGCCAGCGTCGTTGCCGGGTACATCCTCGAGGCGCACGGATACGTGGCGCTCTTCCTCTCCTTTGCCGCTGTTCCCCTCGGGGGCATCCTGATCCTGGCGTGTTTCGGCAGGAGCCTGCTGCCACGGGTCCCGGCACGCGCCGGTTGAACCCGGACGCTCCGCGCTGGTATCTTCGTTCCATGGACACCGCCGCCCTCCTCAGGGAGCTCACGGAAGCGCGTGGTCCCTCCGGCTACGAAGAGGAAGTCCGGCGGATCATCCGCGCCCGTTTCGCCGCACACGCGCACGACGTTCGCGTCGACTCGCTGGGCAACTGCATCGCGCGCATCCCTGGCACGGGGGAACCTCCGTCGGACGGCGTGCGGCCCGCTCTCATGCTCACGGGGCACATGGACGAGATCGCGCTCATGGTCTCCCAGGTCGAGAAGGGTTTCCTCCGCGTCGTGCAGGTCGGCGGGTTCGATCCCCGGGTTCTCCTCGCGCAGGAGGTGATCGTCCACGGCGCGCGGGAGCTTCCCGGGATCGTCGTCAGCGTGCCCCCGCACTTCACGGACCCGGCGGACCGGGAGAAACCCGTGCCGCTGGAGAAGCTCTTCGTCGACGTCGGCCTCCCGCCCCAGGAGGTGGAATCCCTCGTTCGCGTCGGGGACATGGTCACCCTGCGCGCCCGGTGGACGGAGCTCTCCGGAGGATATGCCGCGTGCAAGTCGATGGATGACCGGGCCGCGGTGGCGGCCATCGTGCTCTGCCTCGAGGAGCTTTCGCGGCGCAGCCACGCCTGGGATGTGTATGCGGTTGCCACCGTGCAGGAGGAAGTGGGGAGCCACGGCGCCATGGCCGGCGCCTTCGGCGTGGCGCCTGCCGCCGCCATTGCCCTCGACGTCACCTTCGGCATGCAGCCGGGGGTCTCCCCGGCAGAGGCGGTGAAGATGGATGCGGGGCCGACCATCGCGCTGGGTCCGAACTTCCACCCCCGGCTTTTCGACCGGCTCATCGATGCGGCGAAGGCGATCGAGCTTCCCCACCAGGTGGAGCCCATCCCCGCGGAAAGCGGGACGGACGCCTGGCACATCCAGGTGAGCGGGTCCGGCGTGCCCTGCGGCCTGGTGGGCATTCCCGCGAAGTACATGCACACACCGGTGGAGACCGTCTGCCTGCGCGACGTGGAGAGAGCCGGCCGGCTCCTGGCCGAGTTCGTCTGCCGGCTGCCGCTGGAGTTCGCCGAGAGCCTGGAAACCCGGGATGCCCTGGCGAAGGGAGGGAGCTGACGTGCTTCTGCAGAGGCTCTCGGAGGCTCTCGGTGTCTCAGGCAGGGAAGAGGATGTCCGGGCGATCCTGTTAGAGCAGATCAGGGACCGGGTGGACGCCTGCCGGATCGACAGCATGGGCAATCTCATTGCCTTGAAGAAGGGCAGCGGCGCCTCTGCCCTGCGCGTGCTGATTGCCGCGCACATGGACGAGGTCGGCCTCATGATCACCACGGCGGAGGATTCCGGCGTTCTGCGCTTTGCGAAGGTGGGCGGGATCGACGACCGGGTGCTTCCCGCGCGCGTGGTCCTGATCGGGCCGAAGCGCGTGCCGGGGGTGATCGGAGTGAAACCGGTCCATCTCCTGGACAAGGGGGAGCGGGACCGTGTGACCGAGAGCCGACAGCTCGCCATCGACGTGGGCGCCACGGGAAAAGGGGAAGCGGAGAAGCTCGCCCCGCGCGGCGAGTTCGCCGTGTTCGCGACGGAGTTCCGCGTGCTCTCGGACCCGTCCAGCGGATGGCGGACCGTGCAGGGAAAGGCGTTCGACGACAGGGCCGGCTGCGCCATCCTCGCCGAATTGCTGCAGGAGCGGTTTCCCTTCGACCTGGTCGCCGCGTTCACCGTCCAGGAGGAGGTCGGCCTGCGCGGGGCCCGGGTGACCGCCTGGGCGGAGAAGCCGGACGCGGCCGTGGTGCTCGAGTGCACGGGCGCCAACGAGGTGCCCACGACCCGCGACACCAGCCCGTCCACCCGGCTGGGCTCGGGACCGGCGATCACGCTCCGGGACACGAGCTTCATCGCGGACCCCCGGCTGGTGGAGCTTTTCGTGACAGCCGCGAGGGAGAATTCGATCCCGCACCAGTACAAGCAGCCGAACATTGGCGGCACGGACGCGGGGAGCATCCACCGCGCGCGCGAGGGCGTGCCCTCCCTCACCGTGGCCGTCCCCGCGCGCTACATCCATTCCCCCTCGTCGATCCTCGACCTCACCGATTTCGAAAACACCGCCGCCCTCGCGCGGGAAGCGCTGCACCGGCTCCCCCGCGCCTTTGCCCCATGAGGAGACGCATGTGAAAGAGTTGATCCGGAGCCTCACCGAATGCTTCGGCCCGTCGGGACACGAGGCGGCCGTCCGCGAGCTGATCAGGCGCGGGCTTCCCCGCGGCGCGGAGACGCGCGTGGACGCGATGGGCAATCTCATCGTTCATCGCGCCGGCGCGGCGGGCGGGCGGCGGATCATGCTCGCGGCACACATGGACGAGATCGGGATCGTGGTCACGCACGTCGACCAGAAGGGATTCCTGAGGTTCGGGAACGTGGGCGGTGTGCTTTCCATGCCCCTCTCCGGCGGACGCGTCCGCTTCGCCCAGGGCATCACGGGGGTGATCGGCCTGGAAAAGCTGGAGGATCCCTCCCGGGTTCCTTCCCTGGAAAAGTTCTACATCGACGTCGGGGCGCCCGGCCCCGCCGACTGCCCCGTGCGCGTCGGGGACGTGGCATGTTTCCACCGGGACTGC